>Ga0210242_101056_pt1 | contig 22843 bp, 11 predicted proteins | sample ChrtobMeP5a_16mM_FD_155445 | JGI IMG/M metagenome (GOLD analysis project Ga0210242, IMG submission 155445) | Chrysochromulina tobin associated microbial communities from unialgal haptophyte culture, Seattle, Washington, United States - P5a_16mM | ecosystem: Host-associated > Algae > Haptophytes >... | reverse complement strand
CTTGCTCGAGCGAGGTGGCATGACCACCACCGACGCCGCTCTCTTTCTTCCGTCCAGTCACGGACAAAGATCGGGGTTGGTCCGACCTTTGCGCCAACGATACTTGCCTAGAAAGGCAAGGATGAACAGACTCCTTTGGTGGGAGGGGATGAGCTTTTTCATTCTCTGGACTCCGAAGCGACCGTGAAATCTGTGCGTCGTTAGTGCTCAGAATAAGCGCGCAACGCGTCGTGCACATGCCGGAGATCTGGTTGTAACAGCGGCCCTGCTCGAGCGCAAGGAGACGGACATCGAGATCGATACGCGCCACCAGCTCGCCGAGGCGGGCGCGCAGCGCAACGCGGCCGAGCGCGAGCTGCAGGCGGCGGTCGAGAAGGCGCAGTACGGGCGAGCGAAAAGCAAGCGGAGATCGAGCAGATGGGCCAGTCGATGCGCTCGGCGCCAACCTCAAGAAGCCCTCGGCCGGATAGAGCGTGGTGTGCGACGCACCAACCGCAAACTACCGCAAACTTGTCTTTTAATTCTCATTTCGTATTGGCATCATGTGGTTCTTTGCACGAGTGTATCCTACTGTACTTGTGCTGCAGTACTCTGCACTGGATGCGCGCTACTGTCATGGGGCGAGCGTGGGGTAGGCGTTAATCGGCGTCGGAGTCAAGCGTGTCGCACTAGGTCGCCGCCGTGCGCCGTCGAGCGCTGCATACGAGCTATACAGCTTGACCACCTTGGTGAGCAGCGCGGGCCTGAGCTCGTCGCCCGCTGCCAAAGAGCCACCATGCCGTCCGGGCCGCTCGGCGCTCGGAGCGAGCGCCGAATTATGACGTAGTGTCTGGAGCTCGCAGTAGGAGGCCGTGGTGGGCGGAAAGCCCCAGCGTTGCATGAAACGCGGCATTGGCGCGCGGGCGTCCGCAGCGGCGGCCGGTTGCGCTCGTACGCACTCACCGCCGAGTTTCACACGATCGCGTCGGCGCGCACGTTGGCGCGTCGGCGCGCACGTTGGCTGAGCGTATTGCCTGCACCAGCTACATCGCGTGTGTCGCTTGGCGCTGCACGCGCATGTCGCGCGGCAGCTAGCGCGCGGGGCTTCCACAGCGGCAGTCGGTTGCGCGCGTGCGCATTCAGCGCCGAGTTGAACATGATCGCGTCGGCGCGTACGTTGGTTGAGCGCATCGCCTGCACCAGCTGCAGCGTGCGTGTCGCTTGGCACCCCTCACAGCACGCGGCGACTGCGGAGCAGGTCGTCCGAGTGTCGTTAACGTCTAGGACGGCGATTGGTACGTCGGATGTAGCATCATTCGAATCGTCGCCCTTTGATCTATCGGACTCCTCCACGCCATGAGCATGCTCGATGAAGATGAAGAGTATGAAGACGCAGTGCTGTACGAGCGCCGCGGCACGGCCTTTTTGCGCGGCGCGCGCCCCGAGCTCGTTGTTCCCACACCCTGGACGAGTTGGCTCTGGACTGGAGCCCCAAATTCGAGGTTATGGCCTCGAGCATGCGCTGCGACGGGGTTGCGCGCCTCGATGAGGCAGAGCCGCGTCCCGGGTTTTCCGGCCGCTGTCTTGAGTGGTAAGGGAACAAAGTCCTCAAGTCGTGAAACGGAAAACGAGCGCCACGACATCGTCGCGAAACGGGACTACTTCGTGGCTCCGTCAAGGCTCCGTCAAGGGACCAAATGCGTCATGTTCTGGGTTCGGTTCGAACGCAAAGCTTCAAGAGAGATTCGTCAACGTCGCGCGCCCTCTTTCCACAAAATCCATCCGTCCTGCACTCCCGTGTCAATCCTTCCGGCGCCCGCTTTCCTCAAGATATCCATCCGTATTACACCATCCGTGACAATCCATCCGCATGGCGCTACAACAACCGGGCAAACTGAACTTCAACTTCGGCCACATCCAGTTGCCATCCGTGCCATCGTCGTCATCGTCGAAGGCGAAAGCTCGGCCTTCCTCGGCGTGGGACGCCGACTCCACATATGGCGCCGAGTCGGACATCACGGAGGTGGTGACTCCTGGCACGTTGGAGCCCAAGCGGGCCAAGATCTGGCACGTGCCCATGTCCATCAAGGCACAGCGCACATCCAACCCGATCCGAAAAATTATGGAGAAGATAACGTCGCAGAAGCGGGATCCCATCCCGGGCAAGCCCGTCATCCCCCTTTCGCTGGGCGACCCTACAGCTTTCGGCAACCTGCAGGCGCCCGAGGTGCTCAACGAAACTATGATCGCGCTCATCCGCGAGGGCAAGTTCAATGGGTACGGCGCATCGTCCGGCCTCGACGCCGCGCGCGCCGCCGTCGCCAAGCGCTTCTCGACAAGCACATGCGTGTACAAGCCTGAGGATGTGATCATCGCGAGCGGCTGCTCGGGCGCGCTCGAGATCGCGATCAACGGGATGCTCGACGAGGGCGACAACCTGCTGGTTCCGAGGCCGGGCTTCCCGCTCTACCAGGTCCTCGCCGAGTCGCAGGGCGCGAGCGTGCGCGAGTACGATCTTCTGCCCGAGAAGGGGTGGCAGGCGGACCTCGAGCAGCTTGAGGCTCTCATCGACGCACGGACCAAGGCGCTCGTGATCAACAACCCGTCCAACCCATGCGGATCGGTGTTTCCGCGCGAGCACCTCGAGGGGCTGCTCGACATCGCACGCCGCCACACGCTCCCCATCATCGCTGACGAGATCTACGGAGAGATGACGTTTGAGGGCCACCCGTTCCATCCGCTCGCAGCGCTCTCCGAGGACGTGCCCATCGTCTCCGTGGGCGGCCTCGCCAAGCAGTTCCTGGTGCCCGGCTGGCGCGTGGGCTGGATCCTGCTGCATGACCCCGTTGGCGCTCTCGGCGCGGTCCGCGAAGGCTTCGGCCGCCTCACGCAGCTCATCTCCGGCGCGAACACGCTTGTGCAAGGCGCGATTCCACGGGTGCTCTGCCCCAAACCGGGCAGCGCCGAGGCCGCGTCGCTTGCCGCCGCGGACGCGCACTACATGCGCACGCTGCAGGACAGCGCGGCGTTCACGTACGAGCGCCTCGCGCGTATCCGCGGCCTGCAGCCCGTGGCTCCGCAGGGCGCGATGTACGTGATGGTCCAGTACGACCCCACAGTGCTCCCCGCCTTTGCAAACGACGCCGAGTTCGTCGAGCGTCTTCTGTCCGAGGAGGCTGTCTTCGTGCTGCCTGGCGCGTGCTTCGGCGTCGAGCACTTCTTCCGTGTCGTCTTTTCGGGCCCACGCTCGGCGCTTGCCGACGCGTTTGACCGTATTGAGGCCTTCTGCAACAGGCACGCTGTGAGTGTCGACGGCGGCGGGTGAAACGGTTGGAGCTCCAACTCGGATGGTCAACTCACGGTGCGACTCTCTCAGAGGCCTCCCTTTTCACCTTGTGGGTGAGTGTGATTGGAGATTGCGGTTGGGTGAGCCGCCATTCTCCTTCTCTCCATTCCTCGCGCCTCGGCCCGCCTCGCGCGGCCGCCCGGCCAATATGTGTTTATGTCTGTTCATTGTGGCAGGAGTGTGTCCTGTCTCGGGGTTACCGTATTTGTAGCAATCTAATATGTGTTCTGATCCGTGACGCACGAACTGACAACGCGTCTCCCTGACTCTGTGACTCACATCGTGGAGGTTTCACCGGTGCGTCTCCGCACTCCGGTGCGTCTGAGGGTACCCATCGCGAGGCTTGAATCTTGACATCCGCCGCTCCGCAAACCGAAGACCATGAAGCCGCCGGGGCCAGAAGCCGCACGAAGTGATGCTCTAAATGGGAGACGATGCGACCACGAGCGGTGCATTAAGATTGCTGAATCGCTCTCGCATCGACTCGGTCAGCATCGCCTCTAGAGAGGGTCTACGTGCCGGGGGCTTTGGCTTCTTTTCGAGGGGGAGTGACACGAACTCGTCCTTGTCATCCTCATTGTCTTCCAGGTGCAACATCTCATCGAGCGTGACGCCCGATGGCGGCGGCGGCGGCTGCGAGGACGGCGGCTGCGAGGACGGCGGCGGCGGCTGCAGCGATGACGACGACGGCGGCGGCGGCGGCTGCAGCGGCGCTGACGGCCGTGGCGGCAATGGCGGCTGTGGCGGCCATGGAGGCTGTGGCAGCTGTAGCATGTTATCCTCCCTCGCAAGCATGCTCGCAGCCTGCCGAAGCCGCCAGATTTCGCGAGCTTGCCAGATCTCGCGCTGCTCGCGCATCGTTCGATCCAACCGCGCCGCACGCTCCCGCAGCGCTTGGCGGCGCGCCAGCATCCGTCGCACGTACGTCTGGACGACCGTTGCGCAGAAGTCCACGTCCCGTTTGGCCGCGAGTTGTTTCGTCAAATCCGCAAGCACCGATTGGGCCTTCGACAGGTACCTCTCGACAGTGAGCTGTCGCATCTTCTCTCGCTCGGCCGCGCGCGCCGCACGCCAGCGCTCCTCCTTGGCGCGTTGCGCCGCGCGCGCCACCTCGGCCGCCACAGCCGCCTCTTGAGCCGCACGCTCCTCGGCATGCTGGCCAGCTCGCGCCAGCCGCTCGAGCCGCTGGGCTGTCTCGCGCTTCATCTCGAGCCGCCGCACAGCGGCCGCCTCCTGACGACGAGCTGTGGCGGCGGAGAACTCGAGGTGCTCGGCTTTCCGGCCCGGCGCCGAGATTGACAGCGCCCGAGGCAGGCCGAAGGATGCAATCGAAGAAGCAGGAGGAGCGCCCGCCACGGCGCCCTCCTCCTTCACCAACGCCGGAGGCGGAGGTGGAGGTGGTGGAGGTGGTGGTGGTGGTGTTGGTGGTCGTCGTGGCTCGGCGGTGGTCGGGGTGGCCGCAGCTACGATCCCGTCCTGGGTGAGCCGCTTGATCCCCGCCAGCTCGGCATATGGAGGTAACCGGCGCACCTGCAGCCGGATGGTCGGCTGATTCATGGGGACGGCGCTCAGAGCCTTCAGGGTAGCCTGCAGCGTGAAGACGGGGCGCCCCTCCACGGCGGAGATGCAATCCCACTCCTGTAGCCCGCCCGCCTTGTGCGCGGCGCCGCCCACGACGACCTCGTCGATCAGGGGTGCCCCCGTGTCGAGGCTCATGTACAGCCCGAGCTGCCCGTCGGCGCGTGAGATCGTCACGACGTGCGTCGTCGCTCCGGGGAAGGTCCCATTGAGCAAAGCGAGCTCGTCCGCATCGCCCAGCCAGCCAGCCTGGATCGCCTCGTCAAGACGGCCCTCGTGCAGCAGCGTGTCGACCGGTCCGCAGATCCATGCGCTCGCCATGGAGCTCGGAGCCGGCTCCGTGGGAGCTGATGCAACTGCCTGGGCTGCTGCTACTACTGCTGCAGCGGCAGCCACGCAGGCAGCAACCGCCACGGGGTTGCGCGCAGCCGTGTGGCGCGCGGCGCTGCTGCTTCCGCCGGCTGCCGCAGGTTGCGAGGGCGCCAGCAGCGGCATGCTTTGGCGCGGCGTGCGTTGGCGCGGTCTACTGCAGCCGCACGCCGCAGTTGCAGCACCGCCAGCGCGGCTGGCAGCGCTCTCGGGCAGCGGAGGCGTCACGCTCGAGCTGCTGTCGACAACTGCCTTGACTGGTGAGGACGGTGGCGACGGCGTCTTCACAGCCGTTATCACCTCGGCGATCGCCGTTACCCCTGCTGCAGCCCGCTGCCGCGGGCCTCCATAAGCGACGACGGCGCCGCCCGCGGGTTTGGCTGGGCTGATCTCCGGGCTGGGCGGGCTCACGCCGAATCGGTTCGCTTTTGAGCCAAACGTGATCAACCGATCTCTGGGGCTGCTGCTGCTGCTGCTGCTGGCGGGGCAGCCTCGCAGTGGCTCCAGGGCGCCCGTGGGCTGCGGCGAAGCCGGTGCAGTGTGCGACATGCTCAGGCCGCGAACCGGCCGTGCCGCTGCTGCGCTGGGTGGCGCTGCTGCAGGAGAGCGTAGGCTTTTCAGCGCTGCCGCGGCCGCGGGCGTGGGTGTCGACCGGGCTAATATGTCGAGCACGATCCGCCTGCGTCGTTGCTGCTTCACGTGCGACGCCCACAAGAAAAAATAGTAGCTCGCAAAGTAGGCCTGGAAAGTGATTCGCCGCACAGACGGCGACGACGCCATCAGGAGCGCCAGGTCGTGGCTTGCTCTCGCTTCCGACGAGCCGCCGAGGAGTTGGGCGACGTCGGGCAGCGACGACGGCGAGTCACAACCGCCGTCGTCATCCGCTGCACTTTGAGCAGCACCCATTGAGACAATACGCAGACGGTGGAGACGCGGCTAGTCAAACACAAACGATTCTTGCAAGTTTTGTCCAGCCCCTCCATTCTCATTGTGAATGGGGACTACCGCGCCGGGCCGACACCCCTGTGGGCCCTGGGGGAAAACGGGTTGGAGTGAGTTTTGGCAGAGGAACTTTTGTATCCCCCGATCCCACCCGCTTCGGAACTGGCTAAGCAAATGGCGGCAGCGCTCCTGGCGCAGCTCGCCGCCTTGGAAGCCGACTTGCCGCTGGCGGCACGGCTTGAGGCGGCACGGCCTCCACCCGTGACTATTTCTCCGAAGGACGACGATGAGCGTCCACTCATGAGAGAGCCGCCGCCGCAACGTCCTTCACTCATGAGAGAGCCGACCCAGGACGACGATGAGCGTCCACTCATGAGAGAGCCGCCGCCGCAACGTCCTTCACTCATGAGAGAGCCGACGCCACACCACGTGAAGCAGACTCCGACGGCGTCCTTCGTGGCCAACGGCAGCCGCCATCCTCCTTTGGCAGCGGCCGCGATTGACACGGCTGACGATGGCATGGCACCACAAGTGCACGAGCTCACGGCGGCCACGAAGGCTGAGGCCACTCGCTCGCTACGCGCGCGCCCGCACGCGCGGCAAGAGTCACCACCCGCCGGCCGCCAAGCGCACGCCGTCGACAATGAGCTGCCCGAAGCGCCTGCTTCAGACGCGGGCTTGCCTTCGGCGGCGGCGGGCTCCACGACGCGCAACAGCGCCGCAGTGGAGCGTGCCCGTGCCCACGCGTCCGTCGCCGCCTCGTCCGCGGCCGTCTTGGTGCAACAGCTGCAGGCGCAGCTTGCGGAGACGCGAGCCGAGCTTCGCGATCTCAAGGTGGCACAGAAGCTGGCGGAGACGCAAAGCCAGCTTCGCGATCTCAAGGCAGCAGAGAGGAGCAGTACAGTCGAGCAGCTGCAGGCGCAGCTCGCCCAACTCCGAGAGGGTGCGGCCGCTCGCGACGCAGCCGCGGCGGACGCGGCCGCGACGGCGGCAGACACGGCGAGCGCGATGGCGACGGCGGCGGCGACGGCGACGGCGGCGGCGGCGAAGGCGGCGAAGGCGGCGGCCGCAGCCGAGGAGCTCGAAGTGGGCCTATCCACGACACGGGCGGAGATCGATGCACTCAAGGTGATGCTCGCGCACAGCCGTTGCCAGATTGACGCCGCGCACGAGCTGGTGGAGCAGCTACGGTGCGAGCGTGAGGCGGGGATGCTCGGCGAGGCGCTCAGTGACGAAACGCGATGCCGGCTGCAGCTCGCCTTCGAGCGGTCTGCGCCGATCGTCAAGAATGTGAGCGCGCTGCGGACTGCCAAGCAGCTCCAGGATGCCGTGCTTGATGCCTGCGTCGCGCCCTTCGGCCTGACGATCGGCGAGGAGGAGTTTGCGCACGCGGCTGCCGCCTCGGGCACAGGTACCGTCTCGTTCGACGCTTATTGTGACTTTGTGCGTCAGCACATGGCACGGCAGAGCGCCGTCGAGCGTTGCTTCGGCTTTGCGACAGAGAGGATCGGGGGATGGACCGCCCTGCGTAACTGCCTCGAGGGCTGGCATGGCGCCGTCGCCTCCGCGACCGAGCGCTGCCGCCCACGTCAAACTGGAGCCAGCGGAGATCATCGTGACGGTGAGGGCGGCGGCGGTGGCAGTGGTGGCAGTGGTGGCAGTGCGAGTATACCTCGGAGTGCGGCCGAGGAGTTCGCCTTCATGTCGGACGCGTACGAGTATGTGAACGGCTCGGCGGGGGAGCGTGTGCTGCATGCATCGCGTCACGGCCAGCCGCCGTTCATCTCCCTCGACGCGCGTTTCTACAAGGATGCCACGTCACTCAAGAGCTTGCTGCCGTGTGGCCCGCCCAGCCTGCGCCGCTGCACGAGCCTCAAAATCGTCGGTCGCGTCACGATTGGCAACGAGGTCGCCTTCGAAGGCGACGTGACGGTCATCAACCGCGGCGCAGGCGTCAAGGAGCTGCCGAGTGGCGTCTACATGGATGAGGAGCTCGAGCTCTAGTTGCCAGGAGACTAGCGACCTCTAGCCGGCACTCTCGAGCCGTGCACCCAACCACCCGCGCAGTACGCGGTTCGACGCGCCGCGGCGAACGCAAAGCCGTCGCACACTAGTTTACACAAAGACGGCGTTCCGCCGCGCAGTATCATTCTTTTCTCCAGGACGAACACAGGAAGGCGAAGCTTTTTTAAAGGCTTGTATGCGGGGGTATTTCATCAGGACTGTAGAGATAAGGAAGCCTTAACTTAGCCTTAACTCGCTTGTCATTTTACTTTTCGCGGTCGCGGCTGCGTCCACCCGTCGGAATCAGGGGTCGGGTACCGTAATGATAAATCGTGTGATGCGTATCGTAGCGCCCTTGGCCTTGCCACGGCCGCGGCGGGGTCGTCGTGGCCGGTCCGCGCGTTGCCGTCGGCTCGGATGGAGTCCATGGGATGGTCGCCGGCCCGCCTGCCGCCGCGCCCGCGGCTCGCGGCGGCGCCTACCGCCGTGCATGTTACGTGCACATGTCATTTTACAGGACGTTTCACGTCCGACGTCGGTCGGTGCACCGGTTACCGACAGCGACACGCACCGTTGACGTAGCGGGGGTAGGGGATCGGGATTTCGGATTAATACGCGCTGGATTTGCACTCATTCCGCATACCCTGATTCCAAACTGAGTGCACTGTCTCTCGAGAGTGAACCACCTACGACGACCACCGCGGCAGGGCACCGGGTTCGCGCTTCGTTACCTATCGACGCGACGACAAAAATCTCGATGGAGCGAGCCGCGGTCTAAGCGTCCGACGCGGACTCGCCGCGCGCCGTCGCGCGAGCTAGTAGAAACATCGACGGGCTTGCCGACCACAACCGCCACGTAGCTCCGCTCCACATCACGCCACGCACGGCACACGACCGGGCGGGCCCGGGTGCGTTCCCGGTTCTCACGCCCCCACTACGCCCCCACCCACTGTAGTGCGCGCCTCACAGGTCCTCGCCGAAGGTGCTTGCCTTACCCGCCGGCTCGGACTGGCGCTTGAGCACTACCACCTTGGGCGCGTAGTGGAAAAAGGGAGGCCTGGTCGAGATTCTGTCGAAGCCCGTCTGCACGTGCACGGGCGTGAAGCCCGGCAGCTTCGCGCTCGGGTTTGCGAGGGCGTACGCAAACTGGCGCCTTCCGCCGGTGGCGGGATCGATGAGCGGCGGCAGACCCGTGGACGGCTCGAGGTCCTCCGCCTTCGAGTAGCGCCACGCGCCACCTAGCTCGAGGAACCGGCTTACGCCACTCACGGCCGCGTCCACGCCAATGTGTACGTGCACGGGGTTGCCGCGGCTGGCGGCGGCGGCGCCGAGGGCATGCAGCTGGTGCAACGCGAGGGCTCCCGGGTAGTTCTGCGCCGCTGCCATGAGGAACAGGCACGATGCGCCGAACGATGCGACTAGCATCAGCACCGTGCCAAGGCGCCCAAATATGGCAAGCATGCGTGTCTCCTTGGTTGCCTTTTCGTCATCCTCGGGCAGCTTGCGGTAGAGCCGGGCAGTGGCGACGGCGGCAGCGACGTTGAGCGGCGGGAGTGCGTACAGCACAAAGCGCAGCTCCTTGTGCGGCAGGATCGAGTACAGCGCGACGAAGAGCACCGGCACCGCGACGAGCTCGCGGATGCGCTGACCCACGACCAAGGGGGATAGGAGCGCCAGGGGATACGAGAGGAGCATGGCGCGTGGAAGCGCGGAGCTGAAGTACCAGTGCCACGGCGCCGTGCCGTACTCGGAGCTCTTGTTGAGGATCGTGTTGAACCAGAGCACCTCGCCCTCGGGGTAGAGAGGACGGCGCCAGAGCACGGAGTCGACGGCGACGGTGAGCGCGAGCGCCACGAAGGCAGTGCCGAACCCGAGCCTGAGGAGCTCTGGGAAGCTGATGCGTGACGTGGCGAGGAAGAGGAGGGCGAGCGGGGCGAGGAGCAGCACGAGCTCCGCTCGGAAGATCACCACCGCGATCGTGAGCAGCCGGATCACGCGCCGCACGTCGCCGTCGATCCACGCGGCCGTCGCGGGCAGCACGAGCAGCGACGCAAAGGTGTTGGGCAGCGTGCGAGACGCGTAGAACGGGTAGTGGAACTGGCACGCGCTCAGCAGGGCGAGAGCGCGGAACGCGTCGTACCCGTACTGGCGGCGCGTCGCGCGCATCACCGCCACGACGCCGCACGCACTCAGCAACCCGAGGACCAACCGAACCACGTAGAGCGCGGCGAGCTTGGTGGCGCCTGCCAGGCTGAGGCATGCGACCAGGGGCGAGGAGCAGCCTGCGAGGAGGAGCGGGCCGAGAAAGGTGCGCGGCACGACGCCTGGGAACATATGGTGGTCGTACGCGCTCAAGTCCATTCGGTGGAAGAGCAGATCGTGCGTCGCCTGCAAGCCAAAGGACTCCTCGACCTTGTTGTACGGGTTGAGCGCAACGTGACCTGTGATGATGGCGATGGGCAGGAGCTCGAAGACGCTGAGCGAGAGGATGAGCGAGAGGATGGGCTTGAGGAAGGACGGCATCCACGAGCGCGCCAGCTGAGCGAACGACTTCAGGTTGCTCGGCTCGCGCTTGCGGGCGCCGGCCGGTGCCGATTTTGATCTCACCGGCCGGCAGAGAACGTCCTCGTCCTCGTCCTCGTCCTCGCCGTCGCCGATGAGATCAAAGTCGGGGCGCTCGTTCGGATGCTTGGGGATGCCCGCCTCCTGGAGCGAACGCCACGGCGCCGCCACCTTTTTCGTCAGCGTCACACGCACGTGGTCGTGGCGCAGCGCAATGTCGGCACCGTTGGCCTCCACCTCGGCATACAGCTTGAGCGAGAGCGTGTACTCGCGTTGCTCCTTCCTGTTGCCGGCGAAGACTGCGATGCGTTCCGCGCGGAAGGTGAGTGCCCTCGGCTTGACGTCCACCGTCGCCGCGTCCTTTTCAAGGCAAGGCACGAAGATCGTGAGCACAATGCGGTCCTTCTTCTGACCCCACTTGAAGATGGGCGTCCACTCCTTTTCAGACTTGGTGGCGTCGCTCCGGGATGCCTTGGCCTCGTCGAGCGTCTTGGGCGACGGCGGCGCGTTCGAGCGTGACCTCGACCAGTAGAGGTGCCGCACAGCGTCGCCTGCGACGTCATCGTCTATCTCGGCGGACGACATGTTTTCTCCATCACTGCATCCGATCACGGGGATGACAAATGCAATCGCAAGTTTTCCGATCTCCGCGACCTTACTCCGAATCGAACGCTGACCGAACGCGACCGAACTGACCGAACGCCGTTTCGCGGCCATCACCATTGAGAAGTAATTCCTACATGTAAGCGCTTTCAGCTGCAACACACGAGCGTCCGAGGAACCAATAACACTCCAGAGTCCAGACCGGTTTGGAGCTTGTTGGACTACATCGGCCTCGTGCCAACGCCGCAGACACGGTTCGGTTCGTTGCGCTGCCAGGCATCCAACCGGCTCCACCGAGATTGAGAGCGAGATTGATTGCGATCAGGATTGCGATGGAACTCCCTGTAATGGAAGAGCGATGCTGGCAATGCACCCCCCTCGTGCTGGAAGCGGATGGAATCGTTGATCAGTGTATGCGCGTACTCTGCTGCCTTGAAGAGCGGCATGAAGCGCACGCCGTGCTGTGGTGTGTGCAAACCTTGGAGTGGGTGTTTCACATGCTCGATCGGGGCAATGCGATCCCTGCATGGGAACTGCAAAAGCGAGGTCTGCTGCCCATAGAAGGCCGACAGCTCGTCACTGACCTCGTGAGCCGGGCGATGCCCGGTGCCTGTGCCATTGTAGAGCATCGGGCAGAGGTGCACACGCACGCGATCAGGAAAGAGAGCCATGGCCGTCTTCCCGATCATGTCTGAGTGGCTCCCATGGACGAGGGTGATCCACGCGGCGTCAAAGTAGGACTCGTTGGAGGCGGCTGTCACCAGGCGACGCAGCTCTGGCAAGACATACCTCGGGGCGGCGATGGGCCAGAAGGTCATGAAGTCCAGATTGGCCATGGTGGCAGTGAATGCACGCGGGAAGGTCTCTCCTCGAAGCTGGGCAGCTTGCATGATCGCCGAGTCTGGCTGAGTCCAGTGCGTCGGTCTGTTGTAGCGCCACGCATACAGCATGGGGCGCTCAGAATCGTCGAAGAGGTGATGGCATTGCAGCGGCAGGATCGGCACCGCATCAACATCAAAGAAGAGAATGTGCGGCGCCGTGGTGAAGTTGTCCGCCCAAACCAGGTGCCACTGAATCATAATGTAAGATCCTGCATCTTCGACCGCCTGCGTAAAGGCATTCTCGCGATACGTGACATTGGGAATGCCTCTTAGAAATCGCTTCGCCTTTGGAAACTGATCCGTCTTCGTGATCACATGCAACCTCGGAAAGCAGGAGAAGGCGAGCTGGTAAGTGGTATCCACGAGCCCATGCAGCCAGATCGGCTGACTCCTTGTCCTGCATCGAAGCTTTCAGGATGTTCTCCGTCGCGTCCCACATGCACGGAGCCTGCCGGCTGCCGTCGAGTGAGGGCGGAACCGTGGACGAAGACGCCAACGACATATTCGAGGTCCGGTATTAAATTGTTGTTCTCCATCCGCTCCAAGTTTCTCCAAGCCTCGTGTGTCGGCTAAGACGTAAGAGAGTGCATGCGAGTATGACGACTCTTTCGCGGAGGTGCGGGCAGTACATTAATGCCCGGTCAGCTGTAACAGTACTCAACATAAAACCACATCAACAGACAGAACACGACGGGTTACGGCGCGCTCGCAGAGTTCAGCTGCAACATGCGCATTGAAGTCGGTGTTGCTGAGAGTTTTCCAGACGGCACAGCGCGGGTGTCCGGATCAAGCCGCCACTGGCACGGCCGGTGCCGCCGCGGTTGCCGACGAGGCGGCAGGCGAGACGGCAGCACGCGTCGGGGCGGTGCGTGTGGCGGCAGCACGCGTCGCCGAAGGAGACGCGGTGCGAACTGACGACGCCGCGGCTCCAGAGGCGCGCGTCGTCGCGGTGGAGACGGTGGCCAAGCTCGGCGCGGTGGCGGCGGAAGCAGGCACAGCCGTCGCCGGGCCGCTGGCCGTGGTCGCAGCAGAGACCGCCGATGACGACAAGGCCGAGGGCGTGGGGGCAGTCGTGGTCGCCGAAGTCGACGCGCCTGTCGATGTGGTCGATGTGGTCGTCGCCGCCGTCGCCGCCGTCGTCGTCGCCTCCGCTGCAGAAGCGGCCCGCGCGGCCGCCTCGGCTTCCTCCCTCGCGCGTGCAGCCGCGGCGGCCGCGATACCCGAAGCCCGAGCGGCCGCCATCCCTGTGAGGGGGGCGCTCCCAGAGATCCCAGAGATCATCGCAGAGGGGCGCGCCGCAGGGGCACGCACGGCGGCCGGCACGGCCGTCGCCGCAGGCGAAGCTGGCCTCGAGGCGGCGGCAGCAGCAGCTGGAGTGACGCCGGCGGCGGCAGCAGTCGTAGCGGCGGCGGCGGCAGCCGTCGCGGCGATGGCGGCGGGGCTCGGGGTGATGGCGGAAAGGCGCTCCGACAGTAGTGGCGAGGCGGCCATTGCGGCCTGCACGCCATATGCCGGGGCTGGTGTTGTCTGAAGTAGGTTCCCGTTGACACTCACATCCGCGGACTCAGGGGGGCGGCGCGGCGCAGCGACCCGACCCGGCAGGATGACGGGCCCGGTGATGGACCCAATCGTAGAGGAGATGCTGATGTTCGGCGTCAGGCGGGAGAAGACGGAGAGAGGCGAGCCCTGTTCCTCCGGCGGCGGCGCCTCCACCTCGCACACAGGGGCCTTGCAATTGGGGCACGCGACCGAGCGCTCAAACCAACGGTCGATGCACTTGCTGTGGAATTTGTGGGAGCAGTTGGGCATGCATCGGATGGTCTCGCCCTCCTCGAGCTCGCAGATGCAGATCGAGCACGTCACCTCGACGTCAGCGGCGCTCGCCTCCAGCTCGGGCATGATCTCCTCGATTTTCTTGGCAGGCACTCCGATCGGCTCCGGCGCCCGCCTCGGCGCCATGCTGACGAGGAAGACACCCGAGGGATCGTCGCTGTCGTCGCCGCCAAAAAACTCGACGCGCTCCATCTCCGTCTCAGCCGCCACTTGCAGCTCTGCGCCCAAGGGAGGGGGGGAGAGGCAGGGGTCGAGAGGGGGATGGGGTGAGCGTGGCGACAGTGGGTTGGGTTTAGGCACATCTCGGCTGACTGGATTGGATTTGACGGGGAAAAGGAGAGTGCGTGCGCGAGCCCGGAGCAGACGGGCGCGCAGCAGGCGCGTACGAGCCATCGCCAGGATGAGGCGCAAGCCGTGTAGCCGTGCGTGGAGCGAGTCGAGTTGAAGGCGCTCGCGCTGCCGCCGGGTGCGGAAGTCCTCGATCGACGACATGGAGGGCGGTGAGCCGTAGACCTCTTCGGAAAATGCGGCATAGTCTCTGCGCAGCTGCGCGACGAGCTGAAGGGGCGTCGTCGTCACGGTCTCCTGCCGCTGCACGAGCATGGGATGCATGTTCCACACATCCCGCCGCTGAGAGGCCGTGGACGCCCCGTTGTTGCCGCTGCTGCTAGAATCATCGTCGTCGTTCGAGTCTGACCCGTCTTGCAGCTCCAGGCGGTGGCCGCCGCGGCCCACGAGCCGCAATGCCCGAGCGGCCTGCATTTAGCCAGACCAAGCTTCAGGGTTCTCCATTTGCACAAAACTTGTTTCGCGTCGCCCTCCTTTCATGTCGCCCAATGAGTTTCGTCATCGAGGATTTACATACATGTACTGTATTTTATTTCGATCGAGCCTGGTTCCAAACTGGCTCCAATCGTTCCGTTTCTCCCCACTTCGGCGGTTCGTTCACGTTTCGAAGTTCGCGCGTGCACTAGAAAGTACCCGTCACCCAATCATGCCTCCGCGTGGCGCTCCTGCTGGCCGTGGCGGTTCCAAGGCCAAGAAGCCCGGGCTTTCAGAGGAGCAGATCGAGGAGATCCGCGAGGCGTTCAACCTGTTCGACACGGACCACTCCGGCTCGATCGACTACCGCGAGCTCAAGGCTGCCATGCGCGCCCTCGGCTTCGAGGTCAAGAAGGAGGAGCTCCGCAAGATGATCACGGACATTGACGCGGACGGCTCGGGCCACATCGAGTTCCCCGAGTTCCTCGAGATGATGACCGGCAAGATGGGCGAGAAGGACACCAAGGAGGAGATCATCAAGGTCTTCAAGCTCTTTGACGACGACTCGACCGGCAAGATCTCGTTCAAGAACCTCAAGCGCGTCGCCAAGGAGCTCGGCGAGAACATGACCGAGGAGGAGCTCCAGGACATGATCGATCAGGCCGACCGCGACGGCGACGGCGAGATCAACCCCGACGAGTTCTACCGCATCATGAAGAAGCGCGGTGACAACCCGCTCGATGACCTGCTCGACGACGACAACGATTAAGCGTCGGTTCCCCGTGGCACGCCTATCGTGGTGTGGACACCAGAGCGCGCTTCCGAGGCTGTCTGCGATGGCGGCGGCAGCTGCACTTTCTACCCCGTAACGCAGTAGCATGAGTTGCGTTCGAAACGGTCCACACCGCCCCCGTGCCCCCTGGTGCCCTGTCACCGTAACTATCTGTTGCGTGGTGCGTGTGTGGTTTTATACATCGTACAATACATGAATCTCGAATGATCCGGTGCTGTGATCTGTCATGCGGTCCCGCTGCGCGTCCCGACATTTTGTGTGGACGAAACTCACGTAGCGTTTTTGCAACGCGCTTAGCTTATTTTTCGCGTTGAGATTTCATTTCTGCGCGCGCAGAAATGAAATCTCAACGCGCGCGGGGCGTTTTTTAGCGGCGCTAAAATCTCAACGCGCGGGCAGCCAATCTTAGCGGACGCTTAAATTTTTGCGCGTGGAAAACTAAACGCGTGGCAAAAACTAAACGCGTGACAGCATTTTGACGCGTGAACGCAGCGTGAACGCGTGGAAAACTAAACGCGTTGCAAAAGCGCTCTGAAAAGTCGTCTCGCGTGCTAAAAAAACTAAACGCGCAAAGCTAAGCTAAGCGGCGTTGCAAAAACGCTACGTCAAACTGATTACGTTCCCTATCCCGATGGCGATGCACGCTCGCTCGCTCGTACTCGTGGCCACGATCGGATCCGTCAGCGCGCTTTTACATCACCCACTGAAACTTACCTCGTTGCGCGTCCAATATCCGGCACGCCCAGCCTTCCGGCCTCCCGCTTCCCGACGACGTGAAGTGGCATCCTGGCCGCGCGCATCCCCGCCGGAGATGATGTACCGCATGGGTCCCGGTGGCGGCGGTCCTGGATTTGATTGGGCGAGCCTGCTGCCGCCGATCTTCCTTGGTTATCTGTTTGCAAGCGGCGCAGCGTGGTGGCTCTTCAGTGGGCTCTTCAACTTCTTTTTTCTCTTCGCCGTGGTGCTGCCTGCAGTGGTCGTACCAATCGCTCAGTGGTGGCTCTCCAACAACCTCGTGGAAGGAATCTGCGCCGAATGTGGGTCGCCCGTCCAGGGCATCAAAGGCCAGCGCATCCAGTGCATGACGTGCGGCGCACTGCTTTCCAGCGATCTCGACGCGAGCGGTGTTTTCCTTCGCGAAGGAGCTGTGGCGACCGAATCTGGCGTGGTCGACATCGAGGTGGACAAGGAGTAGGTCGAAGGAGTAGGGAGGAATATAATTGAAAGGGCCTTGACGGTAAATGTATCGCAGGCCCCGGTAGACGATTCTTCGTTAATCATATTGGCGGTATGGACGTGTGCTCTGTGGTCCGGCCGCGCGATCGCGGAGGTGGACTCAAGGAGTACGAGTAGGATCGAAAAGGACCCAAGGAGTAGGGACTCAGGAATGTAATTGAAAGAGCCTTGACACGTAAATGTATCGCAGGCCCCGTTAGACTTTTTGTTGAATGGCACCACGCCAGGCGAGGAGGCAGGACGACCGCGCCGCCGGCTTCGGGCTTGGCGCCGCACGCGAGGCCGCGCCGCGCGAGGCCGCGCGCGAGACCGCTGACCGGAGACCGCCCCGCGCCGTTGCGCGGCGGCCGTCAGCCTCTCGTCTCCGCGGATCGCGCCCACGCCAGACCGCCCCCGCCCCAGCCATTCCCCTTAATGCTGCCGCGTCCCCGCGCGTCGAGGGTCCTCAGCCGGTGGGTCCGCTACGGCCCCCCGCCGTGCTCTCACTGCTTTGGAACGGCGGATACCAGCTATAAACGGGCGCTGCGGCCCCGCAACTCTGCGTTGAATGACAGAGACGCCCGCACGTTGCACGTTCAAGTCCGTGGCAGTCAGTGAGGCGGTCAGTGAGTCAGTGGCTCCGCTGCTGCGTTCGGTGTGGCAGCCAGCCAGCAAGCCGCTCCTCTCGGACCATCCAGCTGGCCAAGGCCCTCACGCCGCCCACGGCATCGGGCACTTGGTCGGATTGACATCATTGAGCGCCACCATGAGCTTCTGGTATGCGAGCGAGGTGCCGCCACCTTCAGGGTCGATCTCGACGGCAGCGAGGCCCACGTCGGAGTCGGATAGGAGGACGCCGTGCGCGCGCAGCCCCGCGCAAAAGTCCGCAAGGGACACGCGTCCCGTGCGCTGCGTGTCGCGCCTCGCCAGCCAGGCGGCGATTTGGTGCGGCGGGCATGCCTTCGACCCTTGCATCTGGGTGAGCAACCGGCTGAGCGTGATGCGTCGACGGCGCTCGTTGGGGTCGTCTAAGCTGGGGGCGCTCTCGCCGGCACTAAAAAAGGCAAGCCACGCATCGCACGTGACCACTGGCGGGCCGGACGGCACGAATGGGTTGGCGCTCGACAGGGCGCTCACGAGCTCATTGAGATCGTGGTCGCCCAAATGAAGGCCAAGGCGCCCGAGGCCATCGTTGAGGCCGGTCAGAGTCGCGAGACCGTGCAAGGGCCTCAGCTCCGCCCACATCTCCCGCGGAGATCGGCGGAGCTCATGCGCACGCTCGGTGAGCAGACGGTGCAGCCGCCGACGGCGCATGATCGCCTCCGCCGACGGCGCGCCGTTTCCACCGCCGCCAAACGAAGCCTCCGCCCCGGCGCTCGCCGGCGCGTCGTCCTGGTCGTACTGGGGCGGCGCCAAGTTGGGGCCGGTGTCCATCCGCTGCGAGGGGTGCGCGTACGCTCCGCCGAACGCCGGCGTCTCGGCGACGGCAGGCGGCAGCGCATAGCCAAACGTCTGTGGCGTCTGCCCGAACGTCGGCGTCTGCAGCTGTGGCATCTGTGCGGCCATGAGCGGTCGACGGCCGACATGGACGGTGCCGGTGGAGGCGGACTGCAAGCCCTGCAGCGCCTGTGGCGCCGAGGTCGCGAGCTGCTCGACCTGGCGGTAGGCCAGGCCCTCGTTAGGGAGCGAGCGCTGGAGCAACTGCGGCTGGATGGCCAGTCCATTGGCGCGGAAGACGCGCAGCAGGTCCGACAGGCTCACGAGGCCAGTGCCGCTGCGATCGTACGGCGTGAACGCGCTCGCCCACGTCTGACGCCGATCCTCGAGCGCTCTCGCCAGTCCGAAGAGCGCGTCGAGCATCTCTTGACTCAACGGCGCCGACGGCGCTCCTCCCACGAACGTCAGCGGCGGCGGCGGCGGCGGCGTGGCAGCGGCGGCTCCAACAACATGAAACGTTTCGCGGGGCGTGTGCTGGTAGCGCGGGGTCGCGGTCACCTCGCTGGGATATGGCCCACCAGCCGTGATGGGCTGCACGGAGCCGGGCTGCACGTGGATGGCATTCGCCGTCGTGATGGGCATCGTCGGGCGAGAGCCACGGATCAGGGCGACGCCGCTGACGCCATCAAATATGGGCTCCTCCTTCGCAGGCGCACCCGTGTTGTCGATCGTCGCCCATGGAACCGCGTCAGAGCGACGCGGCGAGTTCGCTACGGGTGCTCGCTGTGGGCCGGGCTTGATGGCGTGGCCACTCATGAGCACGACAGGCTCGGCGGTGCCATCGGCGAGGCCTTCGCCCTTCAGCGTCTGGCGCATCGCGTCCGTGTTCGGCGGCGGTACGGCTGAACGGCGCGTCGCGCGGTCGTTCGCCGTGAGATCAGTTCTCTGCGTGTCCCATGTGCGCACGTGGCCCCACGAGGTCAGGTGCGCAGTGGAGTGGCCGTTAGTCCGCGCCAGATTCTCGTGTTCAGACAATGCAGCGGTACGCCCAAACGGTCTTGCTCCGTTGGACGCCATGTGGCGCTGCGTGCCGAGGCCATCGGAGGTCCTCCACGCCTCCTCCTCCTGCCAGCCTTGCTGGCGTGTTACTGTGGTCGAGTACTGTCCCTGCCACGCCGGAACCGCCATTTGAATTTTCGGAAATCCTGATTTTCCCTTCCAAGACATCCAACCCGCAACAACTCGCGTTGCACGTTCACGTTCACGTTCAGTTTCAGTTTCAGTTTCTTCGCGGTCCCCCCACGCTCACGTTAATTTGCCAACTCGGCAAGACGCACGACCACCGGTCCCATGGAGACTCACCGTGGAGGGCGCAGACAACGCAACCCCCAACAACGTCCATCAGGTTACGCTGTGCTTCCTGTATTAGCATGCAGACCATGCTCCGTCACCAGCATTGCAGCAGGAACCGGGTCGCCGTCTCGCCGTGTCCTTTGTCCACAAACTCGCACGGGCCACAGAGGTCACACCATCAGCAGCGCAGATCCATGCACACCAAGCAGTCGCTCATGGCAATCTCTTATGCGTGTTCTCGCGGGCCTTCTTCTGCAGATGAAATCCCCGGAAGAACATTTATAACGCCCAGTTTAAGAATTTCGAGGGCATGATTGGTTCGAGGCTCGTCGGGGGGGTTGTCTTCGGCTTCGGCAGGGTCGAGCGAATCGTCCGCCGCAGAACGCTTCCCTGCGGAATTTGGCCGTACGCGGGTACGCCTCCACCCCGCGCCATCCGGCAGCTCAGTCAACTCTAGCCGCTCCTGGATTTCGTCGGCCTCGGACTCTTCTGGAAGCGGAGATTGGCAGCAGCAGCAGAGGGCGAAGCAACAGCAGCACGAGAGAAGAATCCATCCGACTGGTATGCCAACCCAAATCAGGTAGCGCACCACCTGGTCCCCGGAGTCATCCGTGTAGAAGGTGAAGTACACGGCGGGCGATGCTCCATGGTCACCGGCGGCGGCATCTCTGGCAGGGGTCCCACGCAGTACTGCCTCTACAGATTCAACTGTGAGCTCCAAGGGAAAATCGTCCTCCTCGAGAACAAACGAAAGGCCAAGCTCTGCTCGCAGCATGTCATGTGGCAAAGCTAGCTTGCCGGGCATGGCCGAACAGCCGCCATCGATGTAGACGTGAGTGCCTTTCTTATCTCCGTCGAGCACGCAGTGAACGTCGTCGAAGAGCGGGACGCGAACAGGACTCTGGCCTCTCCAGCGTGCACCAGCGCCCTCCCTTTGTCGTAGCGTATCAGCGCCTAATCCTGAGCCGCTGCCCAGCTGATCCCACCAATTCGTCCGACGCTTCACGCTCCCCCCGAGCAGCAATTTACGGCGATTGGTTGGGACTGGAGCACTCTCAGCCGGCGCCGGCTCCTCGTCCACCGCCTGTGTCGGCTCTTCGTCCACCGCCAGTGCACGCGCCCGTCTTCCCACGATCGCCTGCACGCACGCCTGGTGCGAAAAGTTGCCCAGGTGCAGCAGGCGAGACGTTCTGGTTTTCAGTTTGATTGAATGGAGGCTCAGACGCGTTGCGTGAGAGAAGAGCACAAGACGATACGCTGCACCCAGCCGGAATCCCGAATCTCCGCCGTAGCCACTCCGATCGATCACGATGGTCTGCGCTGTCGGCGTCGCGCCGCTGGCCGGACACTGAGCCGAGCATGCTGGGGTAGCGCTGCCCACAAAGTTAAGCTGTTTGCAGTCTGAATTACACTCCCCGGCACTGCGGTTCAAGGGGGTTCGGTCCGCATTGACGAGAGTCGGGCACCACGCAAGGCTGGATTGCGGGTCGAACGCACCGCACCGTCGATGTTCGTGCAAGACGCCAAAGCTGTCGGAAAACCGAAAAGGAAAGATGCACGGCCGATACGGGTAGCTTAGCAACCCGCCACAGCAATCTCTGCAGGCCTGCTCTGATCGCGCAGACGAAGTGCAGCCTCTGGTTTGACAAAGAGGGCGAGATGCGCCGCACGTGGTCGCCTCATGCGGGGAGATTGCAGAGCAAGCCGTCCCTGCATAATCCAGCGAGAAGTCAAATGCTGCAAGGGTTGGCTCGGCTGCACTGGGGCAGATCCGTAGAGGATACCAATAGTCAATCTCATTCGCGAGGAACCCATCGTACAGCAGCGGCACCAGCACGGAAGTGGCGAATCCAGCCAGCCAACACAGGGCAAAGAAGAAAGCGCAGGAATTTAGGCAGCTGTTTGCGCTCCTGTCCTTGGCCGAGTCATACACGAAGTCGGCGCTTCGAGTTCCCGTTGAGCCGAGACCTTGCCGCTTACGCTCACGCATGGTCAAGATCCTCCTACGGCGTTGACGCTGTGGCAAAGAAGCCTCTTCCGCCGCGACAGCATCGTCCGCTTCTCCCCTCGCAATCGCCCGTGCAATCGCATCTCCAGCAAACGAGCTTTCAATATCGGCGGCCTCCTCTGCCGTTCGCGTTGGAGAGGAATCGATTCGACTTCTTGCACCCTCGTACTGAGAAGTGGCAACTTCGTACTGAGAAGTAACGACTGTCTCGTCATCGTCGTCGTCCGTTGCCAAAGCGCCTGCACCGGCATTGCTTCCCTTGAGAGCTTTCGTAGGAGACTGCGTGCCCACACCAGCACCCACGTCGCGATTGCAGGCCGCAGCGCTAACTGGACCGAGGCTTCGGGGCAACGCCTTGGAACGTGTATTCATGCTGAGACCCGCCGCGTTGGCCGACCGCGCGCGCATGAGCGCCTCAGAATTCAAATGATTGGGCAGGGTGCCTGGCGGGGAGGAAGTGATCGAGGAGGTGCTGGCCAGGGGTGGAAGATGCACACGTCCTGATGGTGATGCGAGTGCTGCGGCAGCGGTTGCGGCCGCGGTTTTCGGTGTCGGCGGCGTGCCAGGGATATTGGGGTTGAATGCGACTCGCCCTGGCGTGGCTTGATTCGAGCGCACCCATGCCGGCGGGGTCGGCAAAGGCTCTCTGGTAAGTGGAAGCTGCGGCACGGAAGCCGAGACGGGAAGGGGAGACTCTGCGTTTCTCATATCTGTGGGTGACTCTTCTGGTGAAGACGGCTCTGCCATGGCTGAACGACGCCCTCAACTGTCAGAGCGGTACTGTAGCAGGTCCCAGCGTCGCGTCCCAGCGGCGCGGGTGCCAGTCGCACGAGAGGGCGGCAGCGGCGGTGGGCGCGGCGGAGTGCGTGGAGTGGTTTACCGGCACCGGTTCTTTTTACCGGTGGTACCGGTCCGGTACCGGTAAAAAGACACCGGGGGGAGCCGGTAAGGAACCGGTACCTGTATCAGTGCGCCGGTGAAATATTACATCGAGCCCTCCATTTCGCTTCTCTACTTCATCGCATTCTCATCATCGCGGAAGAGGCAAGAGGGTGAGGTGACAGTGCAGGCGCGGACTTGGAATTGAAATCCTGGAATTTCGGAATTGTAATCCTAGCCCCCTCGAAATTCCATGACGTTGAAATTCCCAGTTTCCAACAAAAGTCGTGTAATCGGGA
>Ga0210242_101052_pt1 | contig 22933 bp, 8 predicted proteins | sample ChrtobMeP5a_16mM_FD_155445 | JGI IMG/M metagenome (GOLD analysis project Ga0210242, IMG submission 155445) | Chrysochromulina tobin associated microbial communities from unialgal haptophyte culture, Seattle, Washington, United States - P5a_16mM | ecosystem: Host-associated > Algae > Haptophytes >... | reverse complement strand
GGCCGCCGCCTCCTCCGCCGCCCTGGCCGCCTCTTCCGCCTCCGCCTCCTCCGCCGCCCTGGCCGCCGCCTCGGCCAACGCTTCGGCCGCCGCCTCGGCCGCCACCTGCTCAGCCGCCCAGGCTGCCGCCTCTTCGGCCATGGCCGCCTCCTCCGCGGCCTCCTGAGCCGCCGCCTCGGCCGCCGCCTCCGCGGCCACCTGAGCCTCAGCCTCCGCGGCCGCCTGAGCCTCAACCTCCGCCGCCGCCGCCGCCGCCGCCGCCTGAGCCTCGACCTCCGCGGCCGCCTCGACCGCCTCGACCGCCTCGACCGCCGCGAACGCCTCGGCCGCCTCGGCCACCTCGGCCGCCTCGGCTTCAGCCAGCTGCTGTGACGACTCCGGATTCCGCAGCTCGAGCAGCCGCAGCTCAAGCTCCAACTCCACCTCCAGATCCACCTCCTGATCCAGATGCTCCAGCTCTCGCTGCTGCGAGGAGTGCGAGGTCGAGGGCGGTGACGACACCAACCCGCGCGGCTCAGCGTGCTCAAAGAATTGACGGAACTCGTCGAGGGAGATGGACTTCGAGTCGTCGACATCGAGTCGCTGGAAGACCGCCTCGAAGGCGTCTCGCGTGCCGTCCTCTTGGCGGATCGTCATCGGCAGGCCGAGCAGGGTGCGTACCCTCTCGCTCGCGCGGCACGCCTTGATCACCTCGGCACGCGAGAGAACGCCGTCGCCATTGGCTTCGATCAGGCTGAATGCCTCGGCCACATGGTGCTCCAGCGGCGCGGGAGGCGGCAACGCAGCAAGGGCTGACGAGGGCGCCACTGACGAAACATGGGCTGACGAAACATGGGCTGACGAAACATGGGCTGACGAAACTTGGGCTGACGAAACATGGGCTGACGAGGGCGCCACTGCCGCTGCCGACGATGACGGCCCCATGACCTCGACTGCAGCCGCCTCCGCCGCCTCGCCCTCCTCGCCCTCCTCGTCGCCCACTGCATCGAAGGCTGCTTGAAGATTCATCGGTGGCTGGGGGCGCAGTTCGAGGCCCGCTCGAAGGCACTCGCGCCGGCAGACGTCGTCGAGCGGGTTGTCCCAGGTGGCCTGACCTTCCGCGCTCACAAAGTACACCGCGAGTCGCGTCGGAGATACTGGGAGCATGCCATCGGAGATACCGGGAGATACCGGAAGCATGCCATCGGGATCGGCAGGGGCGTCGGAGAAGGTGCCCGCAACGAAGCCCCCGCCCTCGGAGACTGCGAGGCGGATGGCTTGCTCCGCCTGGTCAGTGAGGAGGGCTCTCCATCCCGGCGGCAGCGGCCGCGCGAGGCAGTCGAGGAGGACACGAAGCACCGCGCCTTCCTCGGCGCCCATAGGCGCCGTACCGGGCGCTCCAGGCCCCGCGAGGCCGAGCCACATCGCGTACGCCACACCGTCCTCGGCCGTCGGCGGCGTGAGCGCCTCGCCCGACGCGGCAGCCGCGCCGCGCCGCCAGACGGCCAGTGGCACCTCGGGCGGCGGCTCCAAAGGAGGAGCGAGCGGGGGAGGAGGAGGCGGCGTGTCCGTCAGCGCTGTATCGAGCGCTGTCGCCTCGTCCGCATCGCCCTCTGTGGCAGCCTCGTCCACATCGCCCTCTGTGGCAGCCTCGTCCGCATCGCCCTCTGTGGCAGCCTCGTCCACATCGCCCTCTGTGGCAGCCTCGTCCGCATCGCCCTCTGTGGCAGCCTCGTCGATCTCCACAGAGCCCTCCGAGCCTTCATCGAGCTCCTCCGAGATCGCAATCTCCGCGGAGCCTTCATCGAGCTCCTCCGAGCTGCCGGCGCTCTGCCGCCCCATCCTCATCTCGTCACCATCTTCGGCCCAACGGTTGGTCTCCATCCTCATCTCGTCACCATCTTCGGCCCAACGGTTATCCGAGAAAAGAGCCGAGCTCGATCGTGGCTTGGAGGGGCTTGGTTGTGGGCTCAACGAGGAAGCGAGCACCCCTTCGGCTGTGGCAGCGGCGCTCGCCGACGCTCGCTCTAGCGCAGCAAAGGCGGCCAGCCGCTCGGCCATCGCGGCCTCAGCCTCCTTGGCAGCACGGAGCTCTGCCTTCACGTGAATGCGCTGTGCCTCCTCAACCAACCTCGCCGCCTGCCACTCAAACGCGTATTGCTCCTCCTCGTCGCCCTCGTCGCCCTCGTCGCCCTCGTCGCCCCCGTCGCCCTCGTCGCCCTCGTGAGCCTCCTCCTCCTCCGCCTCGTCCTCCTCCTCCACCTCGTCCTCCGCCTCCACCTCGTCCTTCGCCTCCACCTCCTCGTCCTCCTCCTCCACCCCCGCCGCCTCATCGTCGATGGCGCTGCCGGGTGCATCCTCGCTGCGCAGCGCCTGCAGACGACGAAGCAGCTCGTCGTCGGCCGCCTCGGCAGCCTCCTTCTCAGCGGCCGCCTCCTCAGCCGCAAGGCGCTCCAATCGTCTCAATCTGGCCGCGGCTGCCTGGGATGCAGCCACCCAGCAGGCGAAGGCCTCATGCTTGCGAGCGAGTCGCTCGTCGGCCGCCTCGGCAGCTAGCCGCTCCTCCTCGAGCCGCACTGCCACAGCCTCCTCTGCCGCAAGCCGCTCCACGTAGGCCCTCCCCGCCGCCATGCGCTCGACCTCAAAGATGACGTGATCCGCCTTCTCGGCAGCGATCCTAGCTGCCTCCTCCTCCTCCTCCTCCTCCTCCTCCTTCTCCTGCTCCAGAAAGGCTGCTTCGGCCGCTGCAGCCTGCTCCAGAAAGGCTGCTTCGGCCGATGCAGCCTGCTCCAGAAAGGCTGCTTCGGCCGATGCAGCCTGCTCCAGATAGGCTGCTTCGGCCGCTGCAGCCTCGGCCGCCGCCTCCTGCTCACTGAGATGCTCGTGACGGCGCTCCACCCCGAGCCTCTCTTCAGCAAAGCGCTCGACTTCAAAGATCAGGCGCTCTGCCTTTTCGGCGGCGATCCTGTCGGCCTCCTCGTCCTCCTCGTCCTCCTCCGTCTCGACCTCCTCCGTCGAGGCGCCGTCACGGGCGCTCGTCCTCAACGTGCCCCACGATTGGGCCCGCGCATCCATTGCCACTCGCGAGGCTTCTCCCGCCTTGAGCTCCGTGAGCAGCCGTGACTCCGCCGCCAGCAGGCTGTGGTTACGAGCAGCCTGCGCCTCCGTGGCCAACGTGGCTTCTCTCGCCCTCACCTCGGCGACGAGCTGCGCCTCCGCCTTGGTCCTCGCCTCCACCTGCGCCCTCGCCTCCGCCTCTGCGTGCGCTCTCAGCTCCGCCCTCGCCCTCGCCTCCGCCTCCGCCCCCGCTCGCGCCGACGCCGCCTCCGCCTCCGCATGGGCCTTCGCAAGCGCCTCGGCAATCGTCTGCTCGCGCGCCGCCCACTCGGCAGCCCGCTGCTGCTCTACGCGACAGAGCTCGCGAGATAGTATCTCGGCACCCCGCCTCTCGGCCGCCGCCGTCGCGGCCGCCGCAGCGGCGGCGGCGGCTGCTGCGAGCTCAGCTGCCCGCGTGCGCCGCAGGCGATGATCTCGCCGCGCGAGCAAGCCACGCGCTGCCGCCTGCAGCGCGACCGCCGCCACTTGAGCGCCTACCAACGCCACCTGCTGCCTTTGCGCGCGCAGCGCTGACGCCCGACGCGCCAGAAAACCGAGGTACGCAGCTTGGAAGAGTGTCGCCGCACGCGTGGTGCGCTTCTGCCACAGGAAGCCACGGAGCCAGCCGCGCGCACGGTGGCAACGGAAGGCAGCTTGGAGGACCACAGCCGCGCTGTGCTGGCGCACGAGAGAGCACTCCTCGCGACACCACTTGCGCCCAGCGCTGCCGCGCCACACCGACTGCACTCGCACCGCCGCGCGCTCCCAGCGCCACCTGAGAAGCTCAGTGCGCGCCACGTAGCCTCGCCAGCCGCTCTGCATGCGCATCGCCGCCGTGTGCTGCTTTCGCTGCCACTCGAGACGCTCAAGACGTTGCTGCTCTTGGTTCCTTTGCCTGATCTCCTCGAGCTCGCGAAGCCTGAGATCACGAGCCTTTCGCCCCTCCTCCTCTGCGCGAAGGCGCTGCTCCTTGGCTTGCTGCTCGCGTGCAGCGGCGATTTGCAGCCGCTCCTGCTCCAATTCGACGATACGGCGCTCGCGCTCCGAGCTTGCCCACACGCGCGCCCGGTGCGCCCGGACGGCTGCCTGCACATGCACCGCCGCCGCCGTCCGCTGCTGCTGCTGCCGCAGGCGGAGCGCTGCTTCGCGCTGGCGCTGCACGTGGCCGCGTGTGCACGCCTGCACGCGCACCGCCGCCGCGCGCCTCAGCGCGTCCGCCTCCTCTGCCTCAACGGCAGAGCGCAGCAGCTCCTCGCACAGCGGCGGCATCTGTAGGCCGGACAGCATGGAGGCCATGACGCCCATCAGCTCGGCGACAGTGGTCGGCGCCGCAAAGGGGTCGTATGTACTCTCGGTAGCGGGCAGAGCGGGCAGAGCGGGCAGAGCGGGCAGAGCGGGCAGAGCGGGCAGAGCGGGCAGAGCGGGTGGCGTGGGAGGCGCCGGCTCCTCCTCGGGCTCCGTCGCCCCTGTCAGGGAGGCATTCATTGCGGCGATTGAGCCGCTCGTGAGCGGCATGTGTGACTGAAGGGCCGCATGCACAGAGAGCTGCTCGTTCATGGAGCGCCGCGCCGCCGAACGCCGCGCCTTCTCCTTGAGCTGGAGCTCCAGGGTGGCGGTGGCGGCGGCGGTGGTAGCCGCCTTCCCGACCGGCGGCCGGAGGAACATTTCGTAATTTTGGGGCGCTCGTCGCCGCTGTCGCGAGCGGTTTCGGCGCCGGACGGGAAGCTCCTCGAATCTCCACACCGTCCCCCACATGATGTGCGGAATCGAGGTTCCTTCGTTCGGAAAAAAGGCCGGCCATTTTTCGGGAATGCGCGGCGCTTCACTCATCGCCGCGGTCCTGCCCTTCGCCGCTGCCACCAACGCCGCGGGAAATGCCTTTCTCAACGCGAACAAGGCCAAGGACGGTGTGGTGACGCTCCCTTCGGGGCTGCAGTACAAGGTGATCACGAACGGCAGCGGCACCGAGCATCCCTTGCCGGGCACGACCTGCGCCTGCCACTATGAGGGCCGCACCGCACAGCAGTATCCTGCGGGGAAAATTTTCGACTCTTCGTATGCGCGCGGCGCGCCGACCTCCTTTGCTCCCAACCAAGTGATCAAAGGGTGGACGGAGGCCATGCAGCTGATGGTCGCAGGAGACACGTGGCTGCTCTACATACCGTCCGAACTTGCGTACGGCGATGCGGGCGCGGGTGGCGACATCGCCCCGGGCGACGCGCTTGTCTTCAAGCTCGAGCTTATCAAGCTCGAGGGCGCGGGAAAGCCTCTCGGCACGGACGAGCTCAAGGCGCGTCGGCGTGCCAAGAAAAAGGCATCCCTGTTTAAGCGTGTTAAGGCTGACGGCGCTGCCGACCCCAACGAGCTGCGATGAGCAGTCGCGCAGCTCGACTTGGGGTGCCAGCAGCTCGGCTGGTCCATGCATCAGCCGACCAAGCTGCCGAGCGCCACTCTGCACTGATGAGTCGAGGCCGCGGATCGGCGTCGCGATTTCGCGCTAGAGATGTCGTGTGTGCACGAGCCACATGTATCCTTCCGTGTCCGGGGAAAAGTCTCCAATTCCATTCTAATATCCCGTTCACAGCTGACACATTTCTTCGAGTTAACGTTCACACTGCGTGCACGCACTGCATGCCCTAAGGATGCTCCCCGCACCGCATCCACTCCGACAACAAAGGCCTTTTGTGATCATCGCGTGGCTAGCCACACTCGGCTGCGCCGGCGCCTCGTTTGCGACCAGGACGGACGCGGCGGCGGCGCTGCCTGCCGGCCTCTCGTGCCATGCTCGCGATGGCCGTGACCTGTCCGGCGACGCGGCATATGTCTGGGGTATGAACAATATTGTTGGCTCGGCCGCCGAGTGCTGTGCCTTGTGCGCGGCGCACCAGCAGGCCTGCGGCACAAAGGCGCGGCCGCCGGCCGAATACGCTCCCGGCAAGCAATGCGGCCGCGGCCGAGGTCGCTGCAACGCGTGGGTCTACTGCGCGGGTTCGAGCACGCCAGGAAGCGAGGACCGCTGCTTCTCGTACGACATCCACAAGCACCGAAAGGGCGAGTGCTGGCTCAAACATGAGAGCAACATCACGGGCCCGGTCGCTGCCGGGCCCACTCTCCCTCGGGCGTTTCGCGAGGCGCAGCGGAGCGATTGGCCGTGGGCCGTGTCCGACAAGGTGTGGCCCGGCGACCCGCCCGAGCGGTTGACATGGGTCTCGGGCATCGTCGCGCCGATCGCGGCGCCCGCGTGGAAGGAGCCCAAGCAGCCGGGCTGGTACCACAGGTTTTGCAAGAAGCAGCCGGGCGGCACGTGTGGGCCGGAGCCGAACGATCCTGTGGAACCGGTGAAGGGAAGGAGGTGAGTCTCTGTGTGGACGTGGTCCGTCGAGAGAAGCGCGTGAAGTGAACGAGATGGCCCAAGCGTGCCTGTGCAAGTCTATCGTTGACATTTATTGCAAGCACCGCTTCTCACACGACCACTCTACTGTACCTCACCATACCAGACATCAGAATCGAATACCGATAGAGTCCGCCTGCGTCAGCGTACAGCGACAGCGACAGTGCGACTGTGCCCCACACCCCCCCCGCCTTTCGCGAGCCACAACAGTACGGAATTTGTGATCCTGTGGTTTCAAATCAACATGCTCAGCAGATCCTCAGGAGCGGTGCCGTCGCCTGCCTCAGCAGGCGCAGCGCTCCCAAAGGTGAGCGCCGTCTCCTCCTCTTCTTCGTCTTCGCTGCTCTCCTCCTCCACCTCCGGAGCCGCAGCCTCGGGGTCATCGAGCCGCGGGCGTGCTTCGGCTCGTGGCCTGGCGTTGGAGCGACGACGCTCCTCCGCGCGGCTCTTTGCCGCCTGCGCAATATCCTCCGCACGGCCTCCCTCTTGCGACGCAAGGTACTCACGCAAGGCCACCACATTCTCCTTGGTCAGAGCCACGCCTATCAGGGGTACCTCGCCCACCGTGCACTTCTTGACCGAGAACGCGAGCTCCCTGCCGCGCGACTCGCGCTGTAGGGCGGCGACCAGCGGAGTCCAGATCGGGAGGATGGCACCGCAGAGCAGCCAGAGCTCCTGACGGCGCAAAGCTTCCTCTTGCTGGTACACCTCCGTCCACGCGTGCTCGGCTTCGGTCGCGTCGCGCACGCACACGTAGCTTTGACGAAGCTTCGCGGCTGGCACGTACTGGGCTTTTGCGCTCGTGTGGAGCGTCGGACGCAGCACGCGATGGACGCGATGCCGCCGATCGGTATGCGTGGCGGGCAACTCGACCGCGAGCACAATGCGATTCGAGCGCGCCTGGCGCCAAAAGCCGGTGGTGCCTCCAAGCTGCGTCGGTTTCGTCAGCGGGTTCGTCAGCGCGCTGTGAAGGTGCTCGCACGCCGACGTCCACGAAAGCCCCGTGTCGACATGCATCGCATGGATCAGGGAGGTGGCGGAGGAGGTCGGATCTCGGAAGATAATCTCCGGCTCGCCCGAGATATTCACCGACTCGCCTTCGATGACCGCGACGCTCGTGTCCGCGTGTCCTTGCGCCAAGGCCGAAACGACCACCCAACGGAAGATGGCACTAAAAAAGGAGAAGAGAGAGTTCTGCGTCGCCACGGGAAGCCCGAGGAGCCGATTCAGAAACTTGTTGATGTTGTGCCTATCGGCGTCTGTGACTGGAAGCAGCTTCATGCGACGCAGGGCGTCGCCGGCCTCGACCCACGAGAGCCCGTGCGCATGCGGGGTCTTGGGGCATGCCCCGTACGTGGAGCGCTCCGTCGGGCGTTGGCGGCTCGCTGCGGACTGGGCTTGGATGCGGGGTCGCGCCCACTCATGCAGCTTCTGGATGTAGACTATCAGGCCTTGAGGCAGGCGCTGGAGGATGCCGGCCTCGATCTTTGCTGCCCTGGCCCTCGCATTCGTCGCCTTGTCCAATGCGGCCTTGGTGGCGCCGCTCCCTGCCTGCTGCGACGCCCCATCCGTGGCGCCCACGGCGGCGCTCACGTACTCTTGCGAGACGGCGACGACGCACAGTCCGAGGAGCGTAGGCACGCCGTCGCGATGGCACTTGAGAAGGCGCAGCGCGCGTTCCCACAGCTGGTCCCGCTCGGAGTGCTCCGACACCGCGTCGAGCATGAGCGCTAGCGCGGCGTGCCCGTGGGACGTATCCAGGTTGTGCGAGACGAGGTCTGCGGCCGCTCCATGGCCGCCGCGTCGGTCGCCCCTCGTCATTGCCCCAAGGGTCTCGAGCTTGCGAGCGACCGACGAAGCGAACCGTTGCTCGCCGCCCACGTCGGTCACAAGGAGCACGTAATGCGGCGCGCACACCTGGTTGGAGCGGTGCGTACGCCCGAATTGCTGCAGCATCTTCTCTGCTGACCAGGCCAGCTCGAGAGTGATGTGAAGCCGGCGTTTCGTGTTGGCGAACCGAGCGTCCGCATGCAACGAGATGCCGCAGGAGGCTGCCTCCGAGATGATGGCCACCCTTCGCTTGCCCTCGAGGAATGCGGTCTTCTCCTGCAGGTTGAGTTGCTCATGCGTCACGCCGCGCGGCGCACGTGACTGGACCTCCGTCCGCCCATCGCGTGTCGTGACGATGCGCGTCTTGCGTCCCGTCAGCTCGGCGACATCGTCCACGCCAAAGTGCGAGACGAGCAGATCGAGAGCGTTGCCGGGCATCTTGATCTCCTCCAAGCTGCGCATCAGGGCGTCCCGGATCTCCTCCGCCTGTGAGATTCGCTCGAATCCCTTCACAACTGGCAGGTGCCGCTCGAGCAGATCTCGAGCAATCTCGTGCGGCGTGCTGACCTCCGTCTCGATCTCGCGCCCCGCCTTCACCTCGCGCTCGATGGCTTCGTTAGCCTTGGCCTCGCCCGTTGAGAGCAAGCCGATCACGACACACTCCCCCCTCGCCAGCGCGGCCTCGGCCTGCAGCAGTTGGAGCACGGGGCACTCGACGTAGTCCATCGAGGCAATCAGAGGCAATCAGAAGAGGCAATCAGGAGGCAATGGACGACACTCACCTCCTCGATGGCGAAGCGGCACTTCAATGAGTTCAGCAGCTGCTTAAAGAACGCTTGGTGCGCCCCCCAAAAGGATTTGCCCGAGCTCTCGCAGCCCGTGAGCTGTATGCAGACTTCGAAGCCCTTGAGCAGCTCCTCCCACCATCGCGTCGCCTGATCGTACAGCGCTCTCTCGGCAAGCGAGAGCGCACACGTGCGCTTCTCAAACGAGCACCCCGAGAAGGAGAGCATGCGTGCCACGAACAAGCCGCGGGCTTTCATGTCCATCGCGACCAGCTCCATGGCGCCCACTCCAGCGCGCCCAATCGCACCCGCAAACGCCTCGAAGTCGCGAAAGGGCGTGTTCGCGCCCCACAGGCCGAGTCGCGACATGTAGCCGAGATCCTTCACATCCGCCGCGGCGGTGGCGGAGACATAGAGCACTCGAGCGTGCGGCAGCCGACGTTGCAGCTCGAGCACGGCGTCGGCTGTCTTCGACCCTTTACCACGACCATCCGACGACGGCTGCAGGTTTTTGGCCCGGTGCGCTTCGTCAAAGACCAGCACGCCGTCAAAGAGGCGTCCGTCGTTGGGATCGTCCACTCCGGTCCCTGCGGCGGCCCAAGCGACGAGCTGATCGAGTCGAGACTCGCCGTCCTTGTTCTTGGCGATCAGGGACTGGTAAGTGCAGAACATGACGCCATCATCTGGCGGCGGCTCACCGTAGGTCAGCTTGTGGAGCGCTTGCAACGGCACCTTCGAGCGGCCCAGGTCGTCGAAGTCGCGCCGCGCGTCATGGAGCAAGGTCGTCGACACGGAGCACCAGATGTGACGATGGCGTCCGTGGCCGAGATTGTCGAGGATGACGGCCGCAATCTGCCGGCCCTTTCCAACGCCCGTGCCGTCGCCGAGGAAGAAGCCACAGCGCGTGCCGTCCCCGTTGAAGCTCGCGTGCCGCTGCCCAGCGTACACCACTGTCTCCAGCTGCGCCGAGGAGAGGGCACCCTCTTCGTGTCGATCCCAACCTCGGGCAGCATCAGCGTGGCCGCGCACGCCCCTGAGCAGCGACGCCGGCAGCTCGGGGGTGTAGTGCACGTCGGGCGGATCGACGGCGGCCATCGCGGACGACTCGACGATCGCGTCCTTGTGGTGCCGCCCGAGGGAAATCTTGCGAGGCACGTAGTGTGCGAAGACGTGCTCCTTCTTCTCATTCCCCTGCACGGCGGCGACGGCTTCCTGCTCCAACAAGTCGGCGCCATCCTTGTCCGGGACAACGCCATCCTCCTCCTCCAGTCGCTGCTGCTCACTCACGGAAGCCGCACGTGCAGAGTTGGCGAATGAAGGAGCGGAGGCTTGTCTACGGTCCAGTTCGCCTCGTTCTGATACGATGCTCTGAGCCGTGTGCACTTGCACTTGCAGCGCATGAGCGAGATGCTGCTGAAGCCGCTGCGCCTTGATCAGTTCCCCGCTAACCGCCTTAAATTCGGCCGTCGTGGGAGATAATTCGCTCAGGATCTGCGAGTAAAGGGTGACGGCCCGTTGCGAGAGCAAGACCAAATGTCCATCCACGACACCGCGGCTCATCTGCGAGGTAATGGCAGTGACAATTTTCGCGAGCTCGTCTTGCACCTCAGGTCGCGGCCTCTTCGTGCCGACCTGCATTCGGCTGCACTGGACGACGAGAGGATGCCGCGACGGACGAGCTAGCTGTTCCGCAAGGCGAGACCGGATGCGGCACGCGATGTAGTAAAGTGCGACGCGTCCTCGAGAAAAAGAACGTGAAGTGAATGTGAAAGGCTCTGTGGTCCGTTAATTGAACTGGCCATTAGGCCTCCCCCACTGAAACGAGCGCTTGCACGAACATGCTGCCTTCCGAAGTTCGCGAAGATGATTTTTCGATGGCGACAACCATCGTTGAATCGTCTCATTCCGCTTTCGCGGCTCCGCCGCGCGTTGAGCCCCGCACCGTCCGCTTCGTGGGACCCGTCACGCAAGACGCTGTCCTCCACAGATATTGACCTCAGCACCGCGATTGTCGGCGTCACGGTACATCTGCCCGAGGGTACTGTGCTCCAGATCAAGGCGCCCGTCAATAGTACGCTGATGCAAGCGCTCGAGGCAGCCGACCTGGCCGACGTGTGGCCCGGCGGCGCCTGCGGCGGCATGTGCTCGTGCTCCACGTGCCGCGTTATCATTAAACACGCGCCGCGGCCATTTCCGCCACGATCTGAGGACGAGGAGGACATGTTGGATGTCGCTGCGAGTGCAACGGCACGGCAACGTAACGACGAGAGCGTGATGGACGGATTCCTGGCGGAGAGCTCGAGGCTTGGATGTCAGCTCACGCTGACGGAACAGGACCACAACCTGATCATCGCGCTTCCCGACGACGTTACGAATGTGCTCGAGGTGCCGTTGTGGCTCCGAGGAAGCCGGTGAGCAGATGTGTCGGTGCGGCGCACTCGATCCGCGTGTCTGTCTCGTGTCTGCCGCGGCGGGAATTTCGTCTGATACACCACTCACCACTAACACTCACACGCAGCATTAGCTTTCATCTTTGGGCTGCCGTTCTTGTTGCGCGCGCAGTTTGGCGACTGCCTTGGCCTTTGCTGCGGCCTTGGCACTTTTTGACACGGGAGTCTTGGTAGTCTCGACCAACGCCTCGAGGTCGTTGACGTCGGAAACTCTATCCAGGATCGGGAACTTCTTCGGTGGCTTGGGTGGCTTGCCACCGGCAGCGCCTTGGGCCCGTGGTTGCACGCACACGATCCTGGCACGATACGTCGGGTCACTGCAGTACGAGTTGGCGGCCTCCTTGCTTTCACTGAGAGAGGCCTGCTTCTGGAGCTCCTCCATCGACGACGTACCCACAGCGTGCAGCTTGCAAAGATTCTTGGACTTATTTTCCTCCTTTTGGCACCACCACCCCACCATTTGCTTGAAGTTCTTGGCGAACTTGGCCGACATGACATTGTCCCCTCCGAGGCTGCCCACGCTCGCGCGCATGCTCGCGTAGTCGGTCGAAGGCGGCTCGAAGGAGGAGGCCCCGGGTGGCTTGCGATACTTCTCTTTCGCAGACTTCTCTTTCGCCGACTTCTCTTTTTCGCCTTTTCGTGACTTGAAGAGAGACATAATGCTGAACTTGGACTTCTCCTCCTCTTGCAGGTAACGAGCAGACGCCTCAGCAGAATTGCCGGCGGCTTCAACGATCGGCGCCGTCGAAAGCGGCAGCGCTTTCGCGCTAGCAAGAACAGCGGCGAATGCAAGAAAAATCAGCGAGCGAGACATGGGTTCGCGGTACCGACATCGTTCTGTACCCCCATGAAGCCCGTTTTTCCGTCGATCGACGTGGCCGTTTGAGACGAGACCACAGTCAAGTTTGGCCCACGCAGCCCACGTCTCCAGTCAGTCAGTCAGTTTCGTCGCGGTCCCCCGCGCTCACGTCTCCTGCTACGCTGCTAGAGCTCAGCTCGGGCCTCCTCCGCGCTCACCCCAGACCACAACTCCGTCTCCAAAGGACGGCTCCGCTCACCGCAACACCGCTGCCCCCGCGCCCCCAGATCAACGCTCAATGTGATGGTACTGAGTACGACCGTAATCTCTCCCAGCCGACAGCGCACAGGGATGGATCATGCCCGGCCGCTGTCGCTGGCCGATACTGGTTACTGCTGGGGTAGCTGGGGGCGGGATTGTGATCGGCAAACGGCAATAGTATAGCGGAATAGCGCGTATCGACATTCGAAGTTTCGAACACACGTACCGTACGCCGGCGTTAGTGCTTAGTGGTTAGAAGACCCTCGGCCGGCGGAGGTAACATGTGCTGACTCGTGTTGACTCGTGTCTGCTGAGTGATGCGCGCCGCCGGCCGGCCGCAATTGGCCGGCCGGCGGGAACGGCAACCTACACCCAGCACACACCCGAGAGAGACCGACGAATGGACACGGATAAAAATGACCGGTATACTACAACTAGTAAGAAGTGTATCATCTTCACAGGTTTCGCCCGGGTCCTCTCTCTTTAGACACACAGCACGCCCTGGGGGAATATCCCCCTGGATCGTCTGCAGCACTTTCGCACCACATGCACATCACCGCACCGCACGGCAGCCCCCGCCGCAGCCCCGCCACAACCCTCACCTCCGCCGCGCCTCACCTCTGCCTCAGATCGGACCGTCTACACAACCGTCCCTGCCGCCGCCCTCGCCGCCGCCCTCGCCGCCGCCCTCCCCACCGCCTCAGTCACCAACCCCCTCTCTCCACCTCCGCCTTAACCCGCTTCACTCACCGCCGCCACCCTCGCCGCTGGCCGCTCCAGTCGGCGCCGCCTCCGGGCTCGCCACCCTCACAACTCGCCTGAGCACCTCCACCAAACCCTTCGCCCTCACCTCCGCCACCCTTACAACAGTCACGACACCCACCCCACTCCTCCATCATCTCTGCCGCCAATCCCGCCACCACTCAGTCCGCCGCAATACGATAACATGTACCTCACCATCCGATCGTCTGGTGCTCAGGACGGCGCTCTGCAGTTTGCACAGGTGCCGGAGTACGCGGGTATGCGGCACCACAGCATGAAGATGTTCTCAACGGAATTGGGAATCAACATGCGCACGGGATCGGGGGAGGCGGGAGTGACACACCACATCTCGTCCAGTGAACGACCATCTCACCATATCTCGTCCAGCGAGCGACCATCTCATCACATCTCGTCCAGTGAACGACCATCTCACCACATCTCGTCCAGTGAACGACCATCTCACCATATCTCGTCCAGTGAGCGACACTGCCAAAGTACTTTGGCAAGGCTCGTGCGGGAGGCGCCGTTGAGCGCCGTCCTGAGCGTCACCAGACCCCCCTGAGAGCCTCCAGATCCCTCGTAGAGTCGCCCCAGCTCGGAAAGCGCCGTCCTGAGCGCACGCACGTACACGTCTCTCACTTAAGGATCTCGTTGAGCGCCGTGTTGAGCGGCGACAGGTCGTCGAGGGCGGAGGCCGCGAGCGACAACGAGTGAAAGTCCCCGAACCCCCCCTCCCCTCCTTGATCGTCCTCTTTCGAGTCGTAGATCATCAAGGAGCTCAACGAGCCGCCGCTCACGGAGCCGCCCCCGGTTTCCTCATCGAGCTCGTCCTCGTTCTTGCCAGGGCCGTGGCCCGCCCCATGATGGTTTGACCTCTCCACTCCGCCATCACTCCACACCCGAGCGACAAACTGCTCATGTGCTGCACGCGAGTTCTGCACAACTCGCTCCGCGGCACCGGCCAGCTGCGCCTGCTGCGCCTGCTGCCGCGCCTGCTGCTGCGCCTGCTGCTGCGCCTGCTGCGCCTGCTGCTGTGCCTGCTGCTGTGCCTGCTGCGCCTGCTGCGCCTGCTGCGCCTGCTGAATTCTCCATGGGTGGTCTTGGCCGGCAATGAGCGAGGCGACCGATGGCGCTGGGCCGCGCCGAACAGCCTGCATGAGCGGCACAGCCTGCACAGCCGGCATGAGCGGCACGAGCGGCACGAGCGGCACGGCATGCACGGGCGGCACGCGCGAGACGACATGCACGGGCGGCGCGGGCGGCACGGCATTCACGGGCGGCATGAGCGAGACGGCATGCACGGGCGGCACAAGCGATACGACATGCACGGGCGGCACGAGCGGCACGGCATGCACGGGCGGCATGAGCAAGGCAGACGGCATAGGTGACCCCGCCTGCATGGGCTTGGGCGGAGACGGCGGCGCGGGCGGGCGCGCACACGCCGACGTGGGCGCGACCGCGCCAGTGGGGGGCGCGACCGCGCCAGAGGGGGGCGCGCCCACGCTAGAGGACGGCTCGGAGGCGCTCGCGCACTCCGCGACGGCCTCCAGGCATTGACGCTTGGCCGTAGATCGCGGCTCGGTGCTTCGTGCGTGTGCCTTCGCAGCAGCTTCTTCTGCAGCATAGGCCAGCGGTGCTTCGTAAGCCCTCGCCTCATTCATCGCCTCGGCATGCATCACAACGCTCGTCGTGCCTGCATCCTGGCTCTCGATGAATCCTTGCTCTTCTCTGCGAGCCGCTTTTTCAATGCACTTCTCTCCCAGCCGCCGGAGGGCCTCACAGAGCTTCGGGTCGTACGCGTTCGGGTTGAATCCATCGATGAGGTTCCCCAAGCCCTCAATGTAGGACATAAATTCATTCGTACGCCACGCCCCGAAATTCGGCAACTGTATATCGCTCCACTTCTCGGTTAAGATCGTCCGCGCATACTTCGCCACCTTGGAGATCTTGCTTCCGAGCGGGGCTGGCTTCTCCTCCTCCGAGAAGCGGCACTCTTCTGCAATGCGACGCCACAGCGCCTGCACCGTCGAGTTGCCATCGAGCGCCCTCATCCTGCCGCCTTCTTCAATGATGTGTGGGTTCTTTCGTGCGTACACCATTGCGACTGCCACTTCAAAACGAACCTCGTCTCGAACCTCGTCGTGTATCATGGCAGTCATGTCGCCGGCCTTGATCACCTTCATGCATAGCTCGTCAAAGTCAGACGGCCCAGCCGAGGGGCGCGGGAGCGACGCGCGCGGCCGGTTGTCGAAGGCGGTTGGATAAGGTTCGCGCGACGTGCTGGTCTCTTCATTCCTCCTCACGGTAAACGGCTGAGGGCCCTCAACAGCCAGCGCCGCCCCAGCCACGGCCCACTCAGGCTGCCACTTGTCCATGTTACACCCCGTTCGGTGCACTCGGTGTGAACGATAAATGGCTGTGAAGGTTAACCGGTGTGGAGATGGCGTGGCGGGGAACGGCCTCAAGCTTCATCCTAGATTAATACACGCTCGATCACACTTCGAGGCTCTCTTTGGGAGGAGGGGGATTGGCGCCCGTGTGTTGCGAGTCAGAGGCTTTTCAAGAGTCCGACTCTAAGAGAGAGAGTTGTAACTTACCAAGCAACCTACACATTGGCAGGACCCCCTGAATTGCGGTGGGGGAATTTCAATTTGAGTGGAAATCTTTGAATGATCATCAGGAGGTCCAACGAAGTCTCAATTACTCCGCAAAGGTCGATTCAGTATGGTTTGTTCGTTGGGAGCGCTCAAGCTCTGAGACCTGTGTCATGTGAATAGGCACAGGGTTAGCATATTACCATGCTATCGGGACATACTCGGTATTGGGCCCAACCGATCCTAGGTTGCAACTCGCGCCTCGGGCGATTCGCCGGAATCACCGAGATAATCTCCGAGATTGTTGATCTCGGCGATCGTCTCGGCCGTTCCGGTTACTGTCCTATGCTAAGACTACTGACGGTTCGATACTGTACCGTGGTGTGTCTGCGGGCGGCTGCCGGGGTGGTCGGTGGGTGTTTTTATTCGAGAGCTTGAGCGTGCGTACGAGCGGGTCGGTGCGGGATTACGGGAAGCCGTCGTCGGCTTCCATGTTTCTCGCAGAGTCCTGAGGGGTTTGATCTGAGATTCTCAGCTCGGGCCCTCCGTTCACGGCCGACTGGTGCGCTAGTTCGCCCCTGTCCTTGAGCCTTTAACCTTTGGGGGGTTATCTGCGGCTCTCTGTCAGGCGCGCCCGTAGCAGCGCTCCTTTCGTTCGTTTCCATACACTCTTGGAGCTCGGGGCTCAGTACACGTATGGTTTGTTCGTTGGGAGCGCTCAAGCTCTGAGACCTGTGTCATGTGAATAGGCACAGGGTTAGCATATTACCATGCTATCGGGACATACTCGGTATTGGGCCCAACCGATCCTAGGTTGCAACTCGCGCCTCGGGCGATTCGCCGGAATCACCGAGATAATCTCCGAGATTGTTGATCTCGGCGATCGTCTCGGCCGTTCCGGTTACTGTCCCTCGCGACTGAGTGCAGATCAGTCGCCTTCCTCTTGTATGTCCCTATCGGGTGGGTGGGATGGGCGCGCCCCCTGGCGCTCCTTGGTGCTCCACACCCTACGCGGCCTTCGTGCTCGCGTGTGTGGCCCAGCCGCAGCTGCGCCACCGTGTGGCGGGTCCCTCGGTACCCGCCGAGCACCGCCGTAGCCGTGCGCACCGTGCACCGCCGAAGCCGTGCATCAGTGCCATCGCCCCCGCCGAAGCGGCGGCCTTGTTTGGCCGGTACCTCAGTACCGCCTTGCACCGCCGTAGCCGTGCGCACTGTGCACCGCCGAAGCCGTGCACCAGTGTCCCCCGCTGCTCTCGAGCGAGCGGTTGCCCCCGCCGAAGCGGCGGCCTTGTTCGGCCGGTACCTCAGTACCGCCTTGCACCGCCGTAGCCGTGCGCACTGTGCACCGCCGAAGCCGTGCACCAGTGTCCCCCGCTGCTCTCGAGCGAGCGGTTGCCCCCGCCGAAGCGGCGGCCTTGTTCGGCCGGTACCTCAGTACCGCCTTGCACCGCCGTAGCCGTGCGCACTGTGCACCGCCGAAGCCGTGCACCAGTGTCCCCCGCTGCTCTCGAGCGAGCGGTTGCCCCCGCCGAAGCGGCGGCCTTGTTAGGCCGGTACCTCAGTACCGCCTTGCACCGCCGTAGCCGTGCGCACTGTGCACCGCCGAAGCCGTGCACCAGTGTCCCCCGCTGCTCTTGAGCGGGCGGTTGCCCCCGCCGAAGCGGCGGCCTTGTTCGGCCGGTACCTCAGTACGCGCCTTGCGCCGCCGTAGCCGTGCGCACGGTGCGCCGCCGGAGCCGTGCGCCGGCGCCTTCAGGGTTCGTCATCGGACCCGCTGTCCAGCGCCGCCGCGCCTGCGTCTGTTAGGGCAGCGTCCGCGCTCGCGGCGAGTCCCTCAAGCGTGCCACTCGATTCTTCGAGCATGCTGAAGACAGCGTCGTCATCGATTGAGCAAGTGCGCCGAAGCTCGGCGGATGACGCCACGCGCGCGCCGGTCTCGACCGTAATGGAGTCGAGGAGCCCGGTCGCCTCGCGCAGGGCTTCCGCGGCAGCCTGCACATCGGCGCTGGCGCCCGTGGGCGCCGACGCGTCGATGAGGGTGTGCGCCCTGATCGAGTCAAAGTTGGCATTGACAGCGCCGGCCTGGAGCGAGCACTGCGTGGACATCGCCAACCGCGCGTATAATTTGCGCGCCGCCTCGGACGACCAACGCACCATGAGCATGATCTGTTCGGGCGTGGCCCCAGCGGCGAGCAGCGCACAGGCGAGCCAGACTCGGAAGCTGTGAACAGAGAGCTGCTTGGCGCGTTCTTCGGAGCACACCATTCGTATGAGCCCGTCGAAGAACTTGCTGAGCTCCGCCTTGGACCACGAGCGTCCCGCTGGCGATAGCACGAGCGGAAGCTCTTTGCGGCGGGTTTTGGAGGCGCCGACGGGGTCGGCGCGCATGCGCATTATCTCGTATTTCGCGAGCTCGCGCACGAGACAAATTGGTTGGGTCGCGTGAAAGCGCGACGGCACTGGGGATCCGCCGAACTTCGAATTGTCCGGGTCGTTTTTGCACGGAACTGGATTGACATAGCACATGTCCCCCCAGGTGACGCCGAGGAGAACTCGCACCGTGGGTTCGCGGTGTAGGGTACCGCCAATGCGATAGGTGATGTCGCCCAGGGAAAGCTTGCGTCCTCCGAACACTTCCTTGGGTCCCAGCGCGATGGCTTCCTTCCGCCAGCCGCCCGTGCAGTAAAGGTTGATGAAGACAACCACCCCTTGCCACTCAATGTTGTCGCCAACAGTGATGAAGGAGGATCCGTGGTTGATGACCTTGCCCGGCCGAAGTCGAAGGAGAGCCACGATCTCCGAAGTTTCGAAGGGCTCCTTGGAGCGTCGGCGCAGAGCGTCGGCGCCGTGTGCGTCAATGTGGTCGCGCACGAGCCCCTGCGAAGCCTGAACCACGAGAGCGAGCGAGACGAATCGGATAGTGACGGCCCAATGCCGCCGTGCGACCCCGCGCAACCTGTTAAGCATGCTTTCGATTTTGTAGCCGCGCTGCTCCGCCTCCGTGACCCATGTCATGAACGCTCCGAGCGCGAGGGCAACCTCGCGCCTGTGGAGGTGCTCCACGCGCCCTTCGTTGGCCGCGGAGTTCGTGCGGAGTGGCGGTGTGCCTATGAGATCGCACCAAGCGACCCACATGCGCCAGTAGGAGCGGTCTTGCCCCCGTGTGGACGGTGCGAAGCGCTTCTCGACCGCAAGCACGGCCGCCGTGAGCAGACCGCGAAGGAGTTCGTCGCTCGCACCGCGGATGCCCAGCCCGTCCTCGTCGCAGCGCGCGTCCCTAATGGACCGCTCAATGAGCATGCGCTGGGATTCCTCGAGCTCCGCTGCTCCCCTCTGTGCGGTGACAGTAGATGCGGGCGCAGCCGATGCCGATCGCAGCGCGGCTCGCGCGACGTCGACCGCGCGCGGGGGCGGTGCGACCGCGCGGGCCGTGATGACGGTACGGGACGGTGCGATTGGGTCCGCGCCAGGTCCACGAGCACGTGCGCGCCCCGAGGCGCAGAGCGCGAGGGCTGACGTGAAGGCGGCCGCGCGACCGTCACCAGCGTCAGAGCCCTGGACCGCCGCAGGCGCCGCCCGTCTTCGCTCGCATCTGTCGTTCGCTCTGTCGGCAAGGTCCAGCGGCCCCGCCGGCTCCCACGGCGCCCTCGCCGACAAGCCGTGCGGTCCCGCCGATGCTGCATCGAGGCGGCGCTGATCATCAGACGCCCGTTTCGCGCGGGCCGCGGCGCTCTGCGGCGCTTCGTCCTCGCCGTTGAGCAGCCGAAGAAATTTCGCTGGCGCTGTGGGCCATGCCTGGGCGAACGGGGTGCGCGGCCCAGTGCCGTTAGCCGCCGAGCCGTGCTCGAGCGCAGCGGCGTGCAACGGCACGTGCGGCGTCAGGCCTCGCTGCACGCCGCGGGGCGCGTGTGCCGTGCTCTGCGCGATGTTGCGCGTTTCGCGTGTGGTGGCGAGGTCGTCCCAGGTCGCGTCGATGGCGGCGCGGTACTCATCCCACGGGCGCGACTGGTAAGCCTGTGCGATGTCCTCGAGCGTCCGGTGCGCAGAAGAGCTACGGCGCAGACCCAGCGTTGCGGATTCCGGGACCTCGCGCGAGCCCAGCACCGCGTTCGTCACGCCTGTGTCGACCGCGCCCGGGCCCGCGCCAGTGTCGCATCCAGCTCCCGGAGGCGGGTTCCCTGCGACGAGCTCCCACGCGGTGAGAATCCCGGGTGACAAGTATTCGTAGGGCGACCATCCGTGAGGGGATTCTTCGTCGTCGTCGGCCGGCTCCCAGTTGTTGTAGCTGTCAGTCGAACGTGGCGAGCTCGGCCAACTGGTTGGCGGCGTGGGCAGACCGGCAAGGGCCTCGTCGTCGAGCGCGAGAAGATACGTCTCGTAGAGGCGCCACAACTGCTCGTCGTGTGGTGACGCGCATGCCTGCGCAAAAGGTGAGCGCGGCCCGGAGCCGTTACCGGCCGCGCCGTGCTCGAGCGCGGCGGAGTGCATCGGCACGTGTGGTGCGGAGCCGCGTCGCACTTCAAGCAGCGCGTGCGACACGTCCTGAAGATAAGCCCGAGCCCTCACCGAGAGCTCGAGCCGCTTCGGTACGACGCCCAACGCAGCGCTGACATCCCGGATGAGCGCGGCGTTGTTGCGACTGGCGGCATCGTGCAGGAGCATGCTTTCGCCGAAGGTGTGCTCCGTAAGCACCTCGCGCCGCCCGTCGTGCAGCTGCTTCCATTCCGGCTGCTTCATGATGGTTTCGTGTGCCGCCACGAGCTCTTCCGCCTTGGCGCCGCGCGATAGCGTACCGTCGTCGCGTCGGGCGCGGATTGCAAGGAATGCTGCCATGGCGTCGGCCCGGATGCGAATGCGCCTGGCCTCGACGAGCCAGCGGGCCGTCATGACGACGCCCAGCCCGACCTCGACGAGCTCTAAGCACGTAATGTGCGCGGACGCAAGTACCGGCCAGTCGCCGAGCGGAGCGCACCACCAGACGCCGTAAAACCACGCGCCGAGCCCTTGCTTGGGCTCGCCGTCCTTGGCGGCGTCACCTCCGATATCCCAAGTGACGACGTCTGTGCGTGTGGATGTGTGAGGCGCCGGAAGCGTGGCGGTCATAGGGGCGCCCGGGCAGTTGGCGAGAACAGTCTGCCACGCCCGCAGCCGCTTCCAAAGTTGAGGGCGCTCGCGCACGATCACATTGGGGCCGTCGCCGAGCTCCTGGTCAGACTGCAGGGGTACCGCCATGCCCTGCATGCGGTGCCACCCGCCTCCCGTGGGGAGCACGAGGTCGGCGAGAGCTCCGTGTAGGCTGCGATATCTTGCTACCTCGCAGCGGCCGTCGAGCACATCGGCAACCTCAACGAGGGCTCGGGCCGCTTTGGCCTGTGGCACCCACATGACCAGGGCGGTGGAGCTAATGCCCACCCCCGTCCATACACCGCTGCCTCCAAGGTGCCACTTGTGCATTTTCGCCGCCTCCAGGTCGAGGCCGAAGGCGGGACGGGGCGGGGCGGTGACGGGATCTGTAGGCGGTCCAGCTGCTTCCTCGAGAACGACGGAGCAGCGCTGCGCGATCGCCGAGGCGAGAACCAGGGTATGACACTGCCCTGGTCGTAACGGGGAGCTGCAGCCCGGGCAGAGAAGAACAAGGTGCTCGCCCGCGAGAACGCGGGCTGCCAGGTGCGCGACGTGCGATTGAATCTGCTCCGCGAGCCGCGCTTCGTGACCTGGGGCGACGCGCAGGCCTAGGAGCCCGGCCACGTCGCGCGCCGACGTGCCGCGCACGCTCGCGAGCCAGCAAGCAAATCCAGAGGTGACGCGCGTCGCATCCTGCGTCTCCGTGACGGGGAAAGGGTTGCCCCCTGCGGTGCCCCGACCTGAAGGCACGGCGCGAGAGTGCGCGGGCGTCGGCGCGTCGCGCCCCAAGGCGCGCACGCTGCCCTTGGGTGCGAGCTGTCTCCAGGCTTGAAGGGAGATGCCGTACTCGTCGATGATGGACCGCGTGACGGTGCCGCGAGCGGCCTCGTGGGCGTCGGGCCCCTGGTAGTAGCGCGGTCCAATCATGCGGCAGAATTCGACGATAGTGGTGACGGTGGCCGCTGCGCCCAGACAAGCCTTGACACTGTCGTCCGTGTACTGCAAAGCGGTCACGATGCGCGCCTGCGTGCCGTAATCGTCGTGCTGGAGCGCCTGCCGGTCCTTCCACATCGCGTCAAAGTCGCTGCTCATCTCGCGGAGCTCGGTGACGTGCGGAGCGAGCGCCGCGTCTACGGCGCGCAGGAGCAGCCACATCAGGGCGTTTCCGAGGTCTTGTGCGACTTTGCTCGCCTGCGTCCATCCCATAGCGAGGACGAGCTCGGCGAGGACATCGTAAAGCGTGCGATGAGCCTTTCCTGGCGACGCTCGCGCAGGTACGGCGCATCCCGTCTTCCACACCTCGCCCGACATGTACGCGAGCGCGTGAAAGAAATACTTGTAGTCAAAGAGGATGAGCAGTATCGCGGGCGTCACGCCGCCGGTGGCCGCCCGCATGAGGTTGCCCATGGCCCGCAGCACGAGAATGTTGAACACAAGGTCCGCCGGTCGCGGTTTGATTTCGTCGCGCGCCCAAAAAGCGTCACCAGTAGCGACGCCGTGCGCCGTGCTGGTAGCCACGTTGACCGACGTGACTGGATCGCCCGTGTCCACCGTGAAAGTCTCGCGCCGCGGGTGCCCGAGCTCGGCGACGCCTCGAGGCGGGCCGAGGTCCTTGCGCGCAACGGCGCCGCGCGGGTTGATTCTGGCGGGCGACGTGATCAGTCGTGCTTCGATCGTTGCGGTCGACTTCGTCGTCACCGCCGCGGCCTCGGTCGCCGAGGCGACCTCCGTGCCAGCGCTACTCAGGTACCACCCGCGCGTCTTGAGGCCGTACATTTCCTCGGCCACTCCGTCGGGCCCGCCTGGAACGTCATAGAACGAGAGGAGGTTGGCCGCAATGGACGTCTGCATGGGGAGGTCGT
>Ga0210242_101047_pt1 | contig 22996 bp, 14 predicted proteins | sample ChrtobMeP5a_16mM_FD_155445 | JGI IMG/M metagenome (GOLD analysis project Ga0210242, IMG submission 155445) | Chrysochromulina tobin associated microbial communities from unialgal haptophyte culture, Seattle, Washington, United States - P5a_16mM | ecosystem: Host-associated > Algae > Haptophytes >... | reverse complement strand
CCGCCCCCCCCCGCGCCTCCGGGGACCACGTACTAACCCCAGGGAGTCTCGAAACACCCTCTGGACACCTCCTGGGCAAAAAAAAGCGTCATTTCCTCAGCGGTCCGACCTGACCTCAGAACCGCTCCTTGTGCCGGCGGAAAAGGGTAAAGGGTAAACGGGCGGAGCGGCGGACCCGGACGGTAATCGGCAAATCGGGCCTGCCGCACGCCCACGGGTTCCGGCGCGTGTCGGCCGTCGGTGTCGGGCCCCGTCGCGCGCCGTGAAGACAGCAGAGACGTGTGCAATCTCCAATCTGCAAACTCCACGCGCCACCCGCCACGTACGGAGTCAGTGACGAGTCAGTCACGCCTCGCATTCTTCGGTCTCCTCAATCCTGTCTCGGCTCACGTCCGGTTCCATCCGATCGTGTGTCAAACTTCTCGCATCGCGTCTTCGCGTTTGACACACACAAGCGCCTGAGCTTCACTTGCGGCTGACGTCGCAGAAGGGATGCTTGAGAGCTTCCGAAGGGGTCAGGCGCTTGGAAGGGTCAAGCATGAGTGCCTTTTCGAGCAGGTCGGCGAGTTGCATCACTTTGCGCGCCTCGGCCTCTGGAAGCTTCATGGGCATCAGGAGCGACTTGAGGTCCTTGCCGGGCATCGGCCGCTGCTCAAACTTGAGCACGCGCACAATCTCGCGCCCCGAGACGCGATCTCGCTCCTTGAAGAGGAAGTCGTAGTCGGGATCGAAATGGAGCTCTGAGAAGACACCCTTGCGGATGAGCTTGTGCGGCATCTTGCCCTTGACCTCCTGGATGAGCTTGAGCATCGCATTGTTCGACGTGCCTTGGAACATGATCTTGCCCGTGTACAGCTCGAAGATGGACACGGCCGCCGCCCACATGTCGATCGGGCAGCCGTACTGCAGCCCCATCATCACCTCTGGCGCTCGGTAAAAGCGAGAGACAAGGTACGGAGTGACCTCGTTGTCGTCGCCCGTCGAGGCCGAGCCAAAGTCGCAGATCTTGAGCAGGTTGTACTTGTCGTTGACGACCATGTTATCCGGCTTGAGGTCGGCGTGCATGATATTGAGCCGCTCGAGATAGCGCAGCGCAATAAACATCTGGCGAGCATAGGTCTTGACGGCCTCCATCGCGATCCCGCGCTTGTGCCCATGCTGCTTGACGGCCGAGCGCAGGTTTTGGTGCATCGCCTCGAAGACCATGCACAAGTGGTCCTCGTGGTCGAACTGGTCGAGGAAGATGATGCAGTGCCGCTTGCGCTCGGGGTCGTTTTGCTCAATCTGCATAAGGAATGCGATCTCCTTCTCACCCGCACGGCGCATCATCTCGTTGTTGCGCTGCACCTTGATGGCCACCTCGGTGCCCGGCACCGCGTTCTTCATGTCGAGGCAGCGCACCACCGTCGAAAAGACGCCCTTGCCGTACGAACCGAGCACCTGCGCACCAGCACCGACGGCACGAGAGAGACGAGCGCAGGCTGCGTCAGCCCTTGGGCAAAGCACAAGGACGCGAAGTGCCCAGGAGGACGTGAAGGAGCAGGCGGCGCATTCTGGCACGGCGCACCTTGTAACGATCATTGAGGATGTCACCCACCCGATGCGCGTAATAGCCCTCCTTATCGTCGTAGTTGTCGCCACGGTCCATAAGGGCTGCCTCATCCACCTCCTCCATGTTGGGTCCGTCAATCTCCTTTTCGGTGAACGTCTCGCTAAACATGTCGAAGCCCCCCGCACCCTCCGCGCCCCCCGCCGCCTTGGTATCGCTGCTGCTGCCCGCCGCCGCACCGACCCCAGTGGCGGCCTCGCTCGGCTCGCCCCCGGCCTCGTCTGCCTTTGGATTCTTCGGCCCGGAGCCAAAAGCTTCGGAGCGGCGCCGGTGATTCGCGAGGTACTGGCGCAGTTCGGCCTCCTTGCGCTTGCCCTCCTCGTCGGTCGATGTCACGCGCCTCAACTCTGGCCTCGGACGGTCCTCATCAGAGTCCTCATCGTTCTCCTGTCCGTCTGCGACGGCCAAATCATCAGTGGGCAGGCCGGGCAGGCCGGGCGGCGCGGCGCTATCCCCCTTGTGCGCACCGCCCTGGATATGAGCACCGCCCTGCTCAGTCGCCTCGGACATGATGACATCGTCGGCGGCCGTAAGCGGACTCTGACCTGCGGACGCCGCGGGCAGACAGGCGCTGGGCTGCGAGCAAGACCCCGCGGGCGCGGCGGGACCCGCGCACGCAGCGGGGCCCGAGATTGGGGGAGCGGATGGCATCAACTCCGCTGCGACGTGCGTGCGATGTGCAACCACCTGTGTTGAGGCTCCTCCCTCTGCGGGAGGCGCAGCCTTTGGTTGCGCCGCGTGCCGCGCGGCAATCTCGGCGCGCTTCTTGCGTGCCTCCTCGATGCGCCGCGCCTCAGCCTCCTCCTCGTCCTCCTCCACCTCCTCGAGCTGCTCGGCCACGCGACGCTGGTACTCGGCCTCCTCCTCAGCCTTCTTGCGCGCGCGCTCCTCGCGTGCCGCCGCCTCCTCGGCCTGACGCGCCGCCGCAGACTGACCAAGGCTGCTGCTGCCGCCGCCGCCGCCGCCGCCGCCGGCCTTGCCGCCGCCGCCTTGTCCACTCGTCGCGGCCTGAATCGCGCTGCCAAAGCCCCGATCGTTGATCACAGGAGCGCCGCTGCGTTTAGGCAAGCGGTCGCGGTCGCGGTCTCTCTCGCTCTCACGCTCGCGCGCGCGTTCACGCTCACGTGCTCGGCGGTCCTCCTCGCGGCGGTGCGAGTCGTAGCGGTCTCGATCGCTCTCGCGGTCGTCACGGTAGCTGTACCGGTCGTCGCGGCGCCGGTCGTCGTCGTCGCGATCGCGCCGGTCGTAGTCGCGATCGCGCCGGTCATCCGGCCGCCTGCGGTCGTCGTCGCGGTACATGCCGCGCGCTGACTGACACGAGACGCGTTAAACCCGAGCCGGGCGCGCGCTGGACACAAGCTGCGGCGTGGCAGCGTTGCTTTGACACACGACGGTGGTTACGCTATCGCGAAATTTTTTAAACGGTGACCCTGGAGGCGCGCTGTTGCATCCTCAACTGTCCGAATCATCCTGAGTCTTACTGTGTATAAAATCTTCCTGAATCTCGCGGGCGGACGGGACGATGGTCGCCCCTGTCGAGGCGACCGAACTGGACAAATGGTTGTCTGCGGCGACCAAAGATCCCGCTCAGCGCGCAATCCTCTCGCTGGACTCACGGCTGCGTGCCCGGCTTGCCGCCGCCGTCGTCTCCGGCACCGCGGTCTCCTATAGAGCGGCGCTCCTCCTGACACTTCTTGGCTGCCCGCCGTCGCGCATACGTGGGCGCGACGGCAGGATGATCGCGCCGGGCCGCGGTGGGGTGCGCATCCTCTCCCTCGATGGCGGCGGCACGCGCGCGCTCGTCACCATCGAAATGCTCAAGGGTCTCGAGCGTGAGACTGGCCGGCGCGTTCACGAGATGTTTGACGTAGTGGCAGGTACGTCCACCGGTGGCATCCTCGCCGCTGGCATCCAGGAGCGGCTGCCGATCGAGGAGATCGAAGAACTCTACCTCGAGCTTGCTGCGCAGATCTTCAAGAAGCCGCGCCTCAAGGGGGTTCAGCTCGCGCTCACGGGCGCCACGTACCAGGCGTCGCGGCTCGAGGCGCTGCTCAAGCAGACGCTAGCACAGCTGCCCAAGCTTGAGAACGCTCCCGACGCGGCCTCGGATAGCCTGAGCATGCTCGAGCGCCGTGCGCTGCAGGAGCTCGCGTGCGCCTCGGCCAACGCCACATGGTACACGCACATGCACAACCGCGCTGCCTCGTCCGCGGCCAAGCACGCAACCGCCGCGGGTCCTGGACCGTCCACGTCCGCGCCGTCGCTCGAACCGGCGGCAGCGGCGGCGGCAGCGGCGGCGGCGGTGGCGGCCGCGCCGCCCGTGCCGCCTCCTCCGCCGCTACACCTGCTCATCGTCGCGTGCCTCACCTCGCGCGCGCCCGTCGTCCCCTACCTCTTCCGCAACTACGAGTATCCTGCCACCTCGCTGGCCGACGTTGGAGCCTCGGGAGCCTCGCCCAGTACGGCGCCGAGTCGCTCTCCCACTCGCCGGCTCGGCGCGAATAGCCACAGCGAGGGCTCCTCTGCGGTGCCGCTATGGCAGGCGCTCCGCGCGACCACCGCGGCGCCCTCCTTCTTCCCGGCGGCGCGGGTGGATCACGACGTGGCGACGAGCCACGCGGCTGGCACGGAGGCGGCCGCCGCGCTCGCCGCAGCAGAGGCTGCCGAAGCCGCGGAGGCGGCCGAGGCATTGGCGATGGCAGCGGCGGCAGCGGTGCCCGACGCGGGCGCATCTGTCTCTGGTAGCAGCAGCAGCAGGAGGAGCAGCAGGAGCAGCAGCAGCAGCAGCAGCAACACTGGTACGGGGAGCGGCATCCCGCATGCCTCGGCGCCGGCATCCCGATCCCTTGTCTTCCAGGACGGTGCGCTGCTGGCGAACAACCCGGCGGCGCTCGCGCTTCATGAGGCGCGGCTGCTCTATCCGGACACGCCGATCGCGCTGCTTGCCTCGTTCGGTACGGGACAGTTCATCTCGATGGAGCGGAGTGAGCGCGAGGTGGGCTCCATCTCGAGTACCGTGCAGACGCTCGTCGGCGCCGCCACACGGACCGAGGAGGTGCACCAAATGCTCTCTGATATGCTGCCCATCCTCCACGTGCCCTACTTCCGCTTCAACCCGGCCATCCCGCGCTACTCGCTCGATGAGACGAGCCTACCCAAGTTGCGCGAGCTACAGGCCATTGGGCACGAGCACGTGAGCAGCGGCCCGGGCAAGGAGGATTGCGCCGCGCTCGCGCAGCTGCTGCTCGGCGGCGGGCCGCAGCGGCTCGGTCTGCGCGCGTGGCCCGCCAAGATCGCGAGCTTCGTGGCGCGCTTTGCGCAGATGCGGGTCGGCTCGAGGCTGCGCAGCCGGATATGAATCCACCGGTCCTCTCGGGTCTGCATTTCGACGGATCGGGACTTCGGACTAGCGACTTCCGACTAGGAATTATTCCTAGGCAGCACATGTACACAATTCTTCAATTGAACAACATCAGCCGGCCTCCAAGCGAAGCGGCGGCTCTATCCTGTACTATAAAAGTATATTTATTGGTCCTCTTGTCGACTGCGCACAAATACGTCTTCCTACGGCGCGGCGGGGCCGGGGGCGGCCGGGCCGCGCCTGTAAGTATCAGGTAGCGCAGGTAGGCCCAAGTCCTGTAACCTGTAGGCTGACGATGCAAGATCGTGCTGGTTCGACCGCCAGCCGCCACTCTGGTCTCTGCGTCGCCACTGTGTGAGATCCCGACCCCCGAGAGATAATGTCATAATGACGTGAAGTCGTGAACACCGCGCACATCCGCGCTTACCTGTGGTCGTTGGCGGTTTTAAGAAGACAAAGGAAGGGGGACCCAACCCGGAGGCCACGGGACTTCCTTATGAGCTAGCGTCCACCGCATCCGTTTGTACGCCGGTCCGGTGTTCTTGGTTTCGACATATAAACATTGGCTGTGAAGAAGCGCGCTGAAGAGTAGGAAATTCACAGGAGTTTCCAAGGACGCAAGCATTCTTCATCAAGCACTACTCCGCGATGCCGATGAAGGGCAAGAAGGTTGCAGTCGTCGGCTCCGGCGTGGCGGGTTTGTCGACGGCGTACCTTCTGAGCCGGGAGCATACGGTGACCATCTTCGAGCGAGAGGCCGCGGTCGGGATGGACGCGCACTCGCTTGATGCCCACGGCGCCCGGATGGATATTCCGCTCCGTGTCTTCTCAGAGTCGTACTATCCGAATCTATGCAGCATCTACAAGCACCTCGGCGTCAAGTACCGGCACGCCGATTACTCCTTCTCGTGCCGTCCCGCCGCCGCCGCCGCCTCTTACTTCCGTTACATCAACTTCTTCGTGGCGGACATGGCGCTGCCATTGCCGCTCTGCCTGAATGTGCGGGAGCTCTTCAAGTGCGTGCGGCTCGCCTTCCAGTTTGCGCATTTCGTCAACCGCGCACCTGCCAAGCTCGCAGCCGAGGCGGGCGAGCTTCGATTGGGTACCTTCCTCGAGCGGCACGGCTACAGCAAGGAGTTTGCCACGTGCCTGCTGTACCCGATGCTTTCTGTGGTCTGCACGTGTTCCTACGCGTCGGTGGAGGCGTACCCCGCGTCGATCGTGGTGGACTACTTTGCCAACAAGTACGGCCTCTCGGGCGCGCAGTGCCGCGCTTATGAGGGCACGCGAGACGTGGTCGATCGCATCACGCAGCCAGTGGAGCGGGTGATCACCTCAGCGACGATCACGCGAGTGGACGCGGCGCAGCCGTTCGCCGGCGGGCGCGAGCGCGCGCTGGTGACGTGGCGCGGCGCCGACGGGCGCGAGCTCTCGGAAGAGTTCGACGAGGTCGTGCTCGCGATGCAGGCCAACGCGAGCCTGCGCGTGCTCAAGACGCGCGAGCTCAGCCAGATCGAGGCGCTCGCGTCCTTCAAGTATGAGTCCAAGCGCGTCGTGCTGCACACGGACGCGAGCCTCATGCCGCCCAACGAGCGCGACTGGTCGCCGCTCAACATCGTCGCCGCACCGGGCGCGGACGCAGCTTCGGTCACCGTCTGGATGAATCGCATCGACGGCGATCTCCGGCGCGAGCTCAAAGGCCCCATCTTCCAGACGTGGAACCCGGATGTGGAGCCTTCTAAAGGGAGTGTGCTCGCCGACTACAGCTTCGAGCGACCGGTGGTGACACCCGCGAGCGAAGCGGGGATGGCGCAGCTCGCCACGTCGCAGGGTGTCGGGCACATCTGGTTCGTGGGCGCGTACGCGCGCTACAGCATGCCCCTGCTCGAGAACGGCGTCAAGTCCGCTATGGAGGTGAGCCGTCGGCTCGGCGTCGATACGTCTGACATCGAGGTGGACGAACTGGCACTCGAGCGCGCGGCGCTGTCCGGCGCCACCCGCCGCCAGCGCACGTGGGGGATGCTGGTGCTTGCTGCCGCGGTCGGCGCGACAGCGCTCCACTCGCGGTGTTACCTCTTCTGAAGTCGTTTGGTCTTTGATGGCCGGAGCGCGTGCGGTGGGCACCGTGCGTGGCCACGGCGCCGTCGCAGCGTATCACACGCCACGCTTGACCATTTGGCGCACGTGAGGACCGGCGTGAGGACCGTGCGAGTTGTGGAGCGGACTCACGCGAGACTCAGGGTGGAGAGCGAAGCCTCGTTTTTAAACGTACGTAACCCGTGTCTCGTTGTATCGGGACGTGCGACCGTCGGGTGTAAAGTGCTCACGTTTGTTTCGCAGAGGAGCTTGCACCGTAAGGTGAGCTGTGCTGTGCAGAGCACACATTCTGTATGCGCTGTATCTGACATTAATCTGACATATCTGAGCTGCGGACGGGGACGCCCGCGCCCTCTCTCTACATGCGGTAGTCCTCGTCCTCGTCCTCGTCCTCGCCATGGTCGTAGTTGGCGCCGTAGCCGCGCACCTCCTCGTCGTCTCCGGCGGGCGCCAGCATCTCGCGCTCGTCGGCAGAGGGCTCCTCGCGCCCGTACGTGCCAACGAGGTACTGGAGTACGCACGCCATGACCAGGTCGAAGAGGAGCACGAGGAAGAGGAGCACCACGAGCGTCGTGATCGAGAGCAGGTGCGATGCGGCGAGCGCATGCACCTCCTGACGCGTGATGACGGGCGAGGACGTCCACGAGCTCGCATTCATCCACTCGTTCGGGTCGAGAGCGGCGGCCGCGGCGCACGACGGCGAGAGCGCCGAGGCGCACACGTGCGTGGCCATCGCAGCCCAGCTCGCATCGAACCACGATGAGAGCGCGTCGGTGACATCGACGAGCAGGTAGACGGCGACTCCGAAGATGGCGCTGAGAAGCGCGAAGAGCAGGAGCGTGTAGACGCGCAGCAGGCGCTTCGACTCGTTCCGCGAGCCACAGACGCCGAGCAAAGAGATGCAGAGCGTCGCGCCGCCGAGCCCTATCACCAGCCAGTCGAAGAGGACGTCCTCCACCTGGGAGGTGAGCTTGAGCACGATGCCCAGCCCGAGGAATGAGACGCCGACGAGCCCTCTGAAGAGCGAGACGATGCCGACGGTGTGGCGCGCGAGGTGGCGCCAGCCAACGACGCGGCACGCAGCGAGCAGTCCGACGAGCAGGAGCACGGCCGCGGCGATGCAGCAGCCCGCGGCCGCCTCCATCTCGGTGAACCTGTGTGGGATGGACGAGGCATGCGTGGGCGAGAGGTCCTTGAGGCAGTCCCAGTACGTGGTGACGAGCGCCGCGGCCGAATCTCGCAGCGCCACGGCGCCGACCGCCACGAAGACGAGGAAGACCCAGGAGGGGAGCCCCGCGCACAGGTAGAGCGCCATCAGCGCACCGCGCAGCCGCGATGGGGGCAGGCATGCGAGCACGAGCCCAACGAGGGAGATCGCGATCATCACCGCGGAGCCCATCAGAATGTAAAGCATCGCGTTGCGGATCAGGTCTACCCCGAGATTGGTCGCCGTCCACTCGTGCACGAAAGCGGCCATCGGCGCGTCCGTGTGGGCCGCGGCCGACGGCGTGCTCTCTGACTGGACGATTCCCTGGCCGAAGACGCTGTCGCTCGAGGGGCTAGGCGGCGCCAAGAGGTGCGGCGGCGGTGGCGGCGGCGGCGGCGGCGCAAAGAACCCCTTATGCGCCGACGGCTGAGCCGTGCCGCGCAGCGGCGGCCGAGGCGGCGTCGCCGTGTCCTGGCCGTGTGTTGGCGGCCGTGCGGGCGAACCTGGCGAACCTGACGAACCTGACGGCATCGGCGGCCATGCGGGCGGCAGCGCCTCGCCGACGGCGGGCACGAAGCTGTCGCCTTTCAGCAGCTGGCGCGCGCGCAATTCCTCATGCTGCAGCCTCGTTGGCAGCGAGGACAACGGCGAGGGAGGCGAGAGCAACGAGGGCGGGTGCGGCGCCAGCCCAGGCGGGAAGGGCGGGTAGGCATACCGGTACCGATACGCGATGACCTGGTTGCAATGAAGGAAGGGCAGCTCCCACACGTTGAAGACGCCATACGAGACCGCCGGGAAGATCATGATCGTCAGACCTAGTCCCACATTTGCGAGCGAGGCGAGGAACAGAATTATCCGCGGCATCCAGTTGCCGCCCCTGGACACCGTACGCACTGCTGCACTCGCTTCGTTGCGCACGCCCTGCGCGCTGCGCTGCAGCATACTGTTGCCAGATGGCGCGCCGGGGCCGCTGCCGGGCTGTCTCCTACTCATGCCGTTGCTGTGGCCGCACGCCGGCCCCACGACTCGGCTGGAGCCTCCTCTGGCGCTGCTGCGCGCGCTTGCTGAGGCGGCCCCGTTCTTGACGGTGTTGTCTTGACACGGAACTCCAAGCACCTGTTCGACTGCCTTCAGGCGGCGGTGTCGGCTCACTTCGACGGGGTGGGTGGCGATCAAGTCGAGTGGGCACTGGTCGGACATCTGGCAGCCGAGGAGAGAGGCAGGCGCTTGATTGTCCCATGCGTGGGGCACCACCCATTTCTTGAGGAAGCGGCCGTGCACGTCTATTACGAGCGCTGGGAGCGGCTCGCCCACGCTGCCGATCAGCTGGTCCGGCACCTCGCGCAGGTGCGTCGCCTCGCCGAGCCGCAAGATCGCATCGCCGCGCCGCAGCCCAGCCTTGCACGCGGGCGTTGCAGCGTGCGGCTCCCTGTCGACATACGCAAAGGGTTTGGCGCTCGGCGGGGGCGCACCTAGATCCTCGGGCGGCGGCTGGCGCACCGCGCCGCCGGAGCGCCCATTCCTGGGTGGCGACTCACGTCCGGCAGATGTCGCAGTGCATGCGTTTGCAGTCATGCGCTCGTCGTGCGCCTTCCGCAATGTCGGGTCCATCAGAATATCGTACGAGCGTTTCATTCTCTTGTAGATGCGCACCGCCTGCGTGTCGCCCGGGTTCTTGTCCGGGTGCCAAATGAGGGATTGCGTGTGGAAAGCGCGCTGGATCTCATCAATGGAGCTGTGAGGGCCTAGCGAGAAGGAGTCGAAGCCTTGAATGTTGGTGAGGAGCGCGTAGGCATTCTTGTCGATGCCCGGCATGCCGGCCACAGGGTCCTCCGTCGTCACCGAATGCCTCGAAGAAGAGGTTTTGCCGAGTACAATCGAGAGCTGAGTGCTGAGAGCCCCTGCATTACTTTCCTTTTTTCTTCGTTGCTCCGAAGACCAACCGGATCGGCCGCTTGACGGAACTCTTGCGTGCATGCGATCCAGAAAATAAAGGGTCTACGCGTGCACGCTCCCTGATAACCCCAGTTTCAAACGGTGCAGTGGAACCGATAGTGGACGGGAACCCCCCGGTCGAGCCGACTAGCTGCGCACCCATCCATCCCCCGCGCATCTCACGTCACCTCCGACGCTCCGACCACAGCTGCGATATGCACACTCCACGCCTCGCTCCCACGCCTACATCGTGCGCCCTTCGCTAGAGCCCATCACGTGCTCAGCGCCCTTTTGCGGGCTGCGGGCGCTTCTCCTCGCGCGATCGCGTCATCACGTCGTCATCGCGTCATCACGCGTGCCATGAGAACGAGACTGCGAGGTGCGCGAGCCGCTTCGGCCACTGCCGCCACCACGGTCCCTTTCAAAGCAAGTCGCGTACGCGCACCACACGGCGCACGGCGTCGGTGACGCCTTCCTGGTACTTGAAGCGGATCGGAAACACCTCCTCGGGCGTGCCCACCACAGCGCCCGCGCCGCGCTTCGTCCCCTTTGCCACCGGGACGACGCGCCCAAACATGTCACGCTTCTCCTTGGGAGCCATGGCGACCTGGGCGGCCTTGGGGGCAAGGGGCTGCGGCTTGAGGGAGAGGGTCGGGCGCGTGGCAGGCAGTGGCGCCGGCGACGCGACGCCCAGTCCGCCCCCTGCCTCCTTGGCGCCCCCTGCCTTTTCAAGCCCATGGTGGCGGCGGAGCGTCTCGCGGTGGAGCTCCACACTCAGAAGCTGCTTCACGGCCGCAGGGAGCTCGCGCCTGAGGCCGCTGTTGACCGGCGGCGCCGCGCCGGCGGCGTCGCGCGAGGCGGCAGAGGTGCTGGCGCCCGGGGCGTAGCCTGTGCCCACCACAGCGCCTGTGCCCTCCTCCGCGCTAGCCGAGGGCGCCGCAGGCTTGGCGTCCGGCTCGTGCAGCGGCTCGATCGAGGGCAGCAGCTCGGCGAGCGGAGGCTCGAGCCGATACGCGTAACCGCCCTCGTCAGTGGACCGTTGCTGGTAGCTCAACCCGAAGGCAAGCATTACGTCCACGAGCGAGCTCAGTACGCGCCGCTCGTCCGAGGCGAGCAGATGCGTGGCACCCGGCTTGATGGGCGGCGTGAGGATGGTGAGGAGTGGCGAGAGCACGTCGACGATCAGCGCGGTGCGCGGGTAGGCGGCGTGCAGGGCGGGGGACATGCCCCCCTGCCAGCCACGCACGATGGCCTGCTGCTGCTCGCACCGCTTCTGCTGCTCACGCCCTGCCTTGGGGAAGCTGATCTTCTCGCGCAGGTGAGGCACTGCGCATGCCATGTGCACCTCGACCACTGCTGCGCTTGCGTACGCCTCGAGAGCAAAGTGGCCCTTTGAGTACGCCGCCTGCGTGCGCAGGTCGAGCACCGAGAGCGCCTCGGCCGCCTCGGCGGTTCGAAGCAGCTGCGGGTCCGTGTACGAGACGTTCAGGTAGTTCTCATGCACGCCCTCGAGCACGCGCGCCACGTCCGCTCTCTCGAGGTCGGCAAAGAGCGTCGCCGCCGACGTGACCGTCTTGGCCGCGGCCGCCGCCTTGGCCTGGGCCGCGCGGCTGCTCCCGGCGCTCCGCGCCGCCTCCCACGCGCCGCCACCGGGGCCGCCGCCACCCGCCGCGGCGGCGCCATCGGGGCCCACACGCTTGGGGGGGGTGGCGCTGAAGACCTGCTTCCAGAGGGCGAGCGGCGACTTGGCCATCGACTTGGCGCCCACCGATGCGAGCACCGCCTCGCTGAGCGTCGAGCTTCTCCCGCGCACAAACTGCAGCGTGTTGAGGCACGTGCGCACGTCCTGGTGCGCCAGCTGAGCGAGCGCGTCCAGCATCGATGGCTCGGCATGCAGCTTCTCGACGCGACACACGTGCTTCAGCCGCGTGAGCAGCTGGCTATTGCTCGCGGCGCGGAACTCGATGCACTCGGCCACCGCGCGCAACGGGCGCAGCGCCGGTGCGTACACGTCGTTGCAGATGCAGATGACCGGCCGCTGCAAGCCCTTGCTACCCTTGGCGCCCTTGGCGCCGCCCTCGCCGTCGGCGTCGTCGGTGCTCCCCTTGCTCTGGCGCGCCGTCATGTTGGCGAGCTTGAGCAGCTCGTGGATCGCACTCGTGCCTTCGGAGCCGCCCATCGCGCCATCGATCTCATCCAGAATGATGAGCGGCGGCCGGTGGTCGGAGAAGACGGACTGCATGTCCGTCGCCTCGGCGATGCGCTGCTTCAGGACCTTGGCCGAACGCTCGTCGGACGCATTGATCTCGACGGGCCGGTAGCCCGCGTGCTTGGCGACCACATGCGCAAGCGTCGTCTTCCCCATGCCTGGCGGTCCAGAGAGGAGCAGCAGCGGCTTCTCTGGGCGCGTGGAGCGCTTCGCGCCGAATTCGCCGCGCGCCCGCGCCGCGCTCGCAGCGGCGGCCGCCGCCTTGGCACCCACGCTCTTCGCGGTGGACGGCTGTCCACGGAAGACGTGCTCGTCCCAGCCCTTGATCCACGCCAGCACCTGCCGATTGACGCGCTCGTCCGAGAGCAGCTCCATGAACCGTTGCGGCGCGTACTTGTCCACCCACAGCTGCGAGGGCGGCGGCGCGGTGCACCCCGCACTGTCGGGGACAACTTCCTTCAAGTCCGCATCGCCGAGCGCAAAGAGACGCTCCGAGGCTTGTGTGGCAGCCCGCTCGGCGGCTGAGGCCTGTCGGTCGAGGGTGTCACGGAGCACGCTGATTGGCTGCGAGAGCAGGTTTCCAGTGCGAGCCGCCGCAAAGTGCGAGTGGTCCCGCGGTGCGAGTAAGCACAGGGGCAGCTCACGGCCGTTCTCAAGAGAGACCGAAAAGGTACGCACCACCTCGCGGTCGTGCTGCGGAGCGGTGGCCTCCTCTAGCTCCTGCTCCTCCTGCTCCATTGCTGACGCAGGTGCTGAAGCCTCGGCGATTGGTGCCCGCTCCTCCTCCATGGGCACCACCGCCTGTCGCTGCTGTCTGACCTCCACCGGCCGCATCGTACTTGTAGCGTCAAACTCCTCGGGGATATCCTCGTCGTCGACAGCGAGTGCCGCCGCGGACTCTGCCTGGAGCTCCGCCTCGAGCTCTGCCTCGAGGGCGAGGTCGTCGTCGAAGCTCTCCATGAAGTCGGCCTCGTCCATCGATGTCGGCGAAAGGCGCGAACACTCGCGAAGTGACTTTCGGTGCTCGGTAGGACGCGCTGACAAAAAGTGGTTTCGGACCACCATCCATAATTCCCAGCGATTGACTGTCACCTCCACAAACCTCCATCTCCACAACCCACCACTACATGCATCACGTTATCTGACCCGTGCCCTGCTCTGCCTCTGGATGAGAGCTGGTGAGCCGCCTGAGCTTGGGTACCTCGCCCTGCAGGATATTGTCCAGATCGTAACGCTCGCCCGACGAGAGCGGCGCCAGCTCCGTGAGGGCAAGCGTCGCGATCGCCCTCTGCAGCTGCGGCCTCACGCGCCGCCACAGGCTAAGCGCGAACTCATCTGCCTCATTCACTTCGATGGCATGCAGTCTCTCGAAAATTTCATCGAGCCCCGCCGCGCTCGCGAGCTGAGCATGCAGGGCAAGGAAGGCCGCCCGCCCGCGAAGCGCCGCGAGCGCCGCGAGCCCAAGAAAAAGGCCTGCCGAACCTGCGGCGACCGACACGCTGCTGAGCGGCACGAGTGCGAGGTCACTCATCGGGCCGTGTAGCATCGTGTACGCGGCGGCCGGCGCCACGGCAAGCAATGCGCCCGCGCTGGCCGCATACTGCCGTCGGCACTGGATGAGAGCGGCGCGGGCCTCCTCGAGCACGACGGCGTGCATGCGCAGCATCGCGGCCGCGTCATGCGTGCGCGTGATCAGATTGTCCACGCGCCGCTCGGGCGCCGCGCGCACCGCGTGCAGCACCTCGTCGCGTGTGGAACTGAGCTCGGCCAGTGCATGCGAGAGTGACGAAGCGGCTGCACCTCCCGGCTGCATCGCCGACGCGCGCGCACCCGCACCGCCCTTGAGCGCACTCGGTGGCAGGTACATCGTGTAGATCCGTGGCAGGTCCTTGCGCGGGATCACCTTGGATAGATTCCAGCAGAGGGAACCGTACGCGCGCGCAAAGTCGTGAATGTGCACAAACTGATCCACCTTGTTCATGATGATGTGCAGCTTGTGCTCCTGCGTGCGCAGCGACGTCGTGAGGCACTGGAGCGTCTCGCCCGTCGTGCCCGGCTTGTCGGGGTCGAAGAAGAGCAGGATGACGTCCGCGTGCTCCGCCAGCCATTGCGTCACGCGCAGGAAGTCGTACCCACGCTCGGTCGTACTCCAATCCACGCCCAATGCGGGCCTCGCCGACGTAGCGGGAGAGTCGATCATGCCCGGCGAATCGATGAGCAGTAGCTGCGTAGCGAGGCCCGACCGAACCTTGAGGTGGAAGTGGCTCATGAATGCTGGGCCGAAGACGCGCAGCGGCGCAAAGCCGAGACCTGGGTCGCCGATGAAGCTTGGTCCGTCGCGGTCGGCATCCTCAGCGCCGGGTGCGATGACGGTGAAGCCATCGTCCGTCGGCGCGACGCCAGTCGCCTGGACATTGCGCCCAAGCACGAAGTTGATGAACGACGACTTGCCCGACGAGTGGTTGCCCAGGAGAAGCACTGACGGCAGTGGGATGCCCTCTGTAAACGGCCGGCGCTCCAGCGGGCCGTGCAGCCTGGAGTTGAGCGGTGCGAGCACAGTCTCGTGCAGCTGCTCGGTAACCTGCTTGACATGCTTGACGTGACGAGCTGCCGACGACGACGCATGGAGTTGTCTAGCGAATCGCGCATATGGAAGCCTGCCATGGAAGCCGCTCATCGAAGCCACGTGTGAACTCTTCGCAATTCCCCCGCGAATGTTCTTCACCGGAATATGAATATTGGAAAAGAAGTTTCGCGAGAAAAAATCCTTTTGCACGTTCCGAGGCTCGACGTCATCAATGCGCGCAGTGGGCACGAGCCACGGCGCCCTGATCTTCGCGGCCAGATGGTTCGCGCCTCTGATGATGCGTCGAGTCGTCGTCGATTGCGGTGCACTCCGCGCGCGCCATGCTGCACCACGAGCGTGTGCGGCGCCAGCCACGGCCAACAGCTTTCGCGAGCTCGGGCTCTCGCCCCTGCTGTTGCCCGCGCTCTCGGCCGCCGGCATCGAGCAGCCAACGGACGTGCAGCGCTCGGCATTTGCAGCGGTCCTGAGTGGCGGCGATGCAGTGCTGCTCAGCGAGACCGGCAGCGGTAAGACGCTGGCTTACGCGCTGCCGATCTTGCACCGGCTGCTGGACCGAGGGGCGAGGATCGAGGAGGCGGCAGAGATCGAGGAGGCGAAGGACGAGGCGGCGGTCGAGCGCCCGCGCCGGCTGCGAGGGCAGGCAGATCAAGTCCTCGTGCTCGTTCCCAACCGAGACCTGTGCGCGCAAGTGCTCTCCGTCTTCGCCGGGCTCCTTGCCTCGCTGCCTGCCGACGAGCGCCGTCGGCTGAGTGCGTCGTCGCTCGTGTCGGAGACGGACGCGGACACGGACGCGACGATCTTGATTTCAACGCCGGCCGTCGCGCTCAATATTGGGTTGGGGCCCGAGCGGCTGCGCACAGTTGTTCTCGATGAGGCCGACGCACTGCTCGCGGGCTCGTTTAAACCCGCCGCGCGCTCGACGTACCCTATTGAGCAGCTCATCTCCTTGGTGAAGCGCAGCGCCAAGGAGGAGGCGCTGAGCAGCGGCGGCGAGGGCGGCGGCGGATGGAAGGGCGGGCCGCGCGGGCGGCACGGCGCCGAGGCGCGCGCCGCGCGGCACCGTGTGTACGCATCGAAGCAATTCTTGCTCGTGGGCGCGACAATGCCCAACGCGGGCACGCGAAACATCGAGGAGCACGTGAAACGGCTCTTTCCGCTTGCGAGGTGGCACCGCGCCGCGCAAGTGCACAGGAACAAGCACGAGATCTCGCACTACTTCATCAAGGTCGACGCGGCGCAGCGTGGCGAAGCGCTGCGTCAGGCCGTGCGCCACGGGCCGGCGGGGCGCGTGCTCGTCTTTGCGAACACGCTGCAGACGGCAAAGGAGGCGTTCGAGGAGGTCGCGGGGGAGGTGGGCCCGGGCGAGGCGGCCCTGTTCCATGCCGAGCTCGCCGTGCCGCAGCGCGGGCTCCTGCTCCAACGCTTCGGAGAGGGCAGCATCGCCGACGAGCCGATCGTGGGCGACGGACGGCTGCGGGTCCTTGTATGCACGGGACTCGCCGCTCGGGGGTTGGACTTCGTGGGTGTGGCGCACGTCGTGCAGTTCGACGTGGCCACGAACGCGGTCGAGTTCATCCACCGCGTCGGGCGCACAGCACGTGCCGGCCGGTCTGGCGTCTCCACCACCCTCTATACGGAGGACCGATCTCATCTCGTTGAAGGTCTGCGGGACGCGCTCACGGCGGGAGAGGAGGTGGAGCATCTCTTCTCCCGCAAGCGCTCCTTCAAGCTCGGGATCAAGAAGCGAGCGCGCAGAGCGCAGGAGGAGGAGGAGGAGAAGGAGGAGGAGGAGGAGGAGGAGGAGGGCGAACCTCGAGGTGCCCGGCGCGCGTGGCGCCGGGATGAGTGATCACCGCGGGATGATTGATCGGCAACAAGGACACTCGACATGCATGTTCCGATCTAGTACCGGTAAAATTTGTCCGTATAGCGTATTTCCTATACGCGCATTACCTTGTACCGTTACGACTTACGTGACCGCCCTGACAAGACCCCAATGTCTGGTCGGATCAGGACGCTGAGAGAGCATAGTTGTGCAGCGCCGCGTGGCCATTCGCTAGAGAGCTCACGCGGCAGACGTTTCTGAACCCTTTTGCTTCTGCGACCATAAACCCTGGATGAAGGTGGGCATGCGGGCGCCCTCCAATGCTGCGGCGAGTTTGCTGGGCTCCCTACTCGGGACGCGCTGGAGCTTGATAGTGACGGAGAGGGGCAGAGGCGGCCATACGACAACATGGGCAGTGTCGTCCGACATGTCGTAGGCAGCGGCGTCAAGCGATGTGCGAAAGCGGCGAAGCAGCTGCTTCGTGCTGTTGGTAAGGGCGAAGCTCAGCTTGCCCTCGTCTGTGATGTCATACTCCACAGGCTCATCAAGTTGGAGACGTCCTTGAAGCTGCAGCCTCGCCATATTTCGAGTGAGGATGGTAAGTTGCTGCGCAAGGAAGGGAGCTACACACGGTGAGCGACGCCGAAGTGGTCCACTCAAGGGCCATGAGCAGGTCAGGCTTGCGTTTGGGCGATTTGGGCCAAACGCACCACTGTCTGGGTCCCAATAACAGGCAGCGAAACCGTCCGGCGGTAGGTGGCACCCAGAGGAGGGCGATGCGCGTACGCGCTGCCCGCCCAAGACGCAATGTGCAGCAGTGTGATCAGGAGCTTCTGCATTCGGCGGCACCGGTCCTGGAGAACACGGACTGAATCCTTCGTGATTCTTCTCTTCCTTCGGGAGTCCCGGCGAACAACTTCGGAGGTCATCGGAGACAGGTTCACAGGCGATGTAGGTGTGTTTTGCTGTTTTTGTTTTTTGAGTCTTTTTGATTTGGGTTTAAACGATTCCAGTTTCGCCTGGAGTGAACGGCGTTCCGGATATTCTCAGGGCATTCGAGTGAGAATCGCGACAAGAGAATCGATCACCAGACACCACCACCATTGCCGAGAGGGGAGAGGGGAGTACTCAGGGCAATTTAACGTTAACGTGAACGTGAACGTGAACCACATGAAATGCTAACACACTGAACGCACCTCTGCCACGTGGTCCCTCGCCTACATTCCGACGCCTGCCCTCACGTCCGACTTGCTCCGCCCCACCGCGCCCCGCGGCCCGCGCTGTGTGAGCAGATCAAAGCGATAGGAACAAGGGAACTTCGTGCGTCGCCTCTGTTCACAGACGCATCTGTTCACATGCGCCTCTGTGTCTTGCGTCGCCCGTCCCCGGAGCCCTCGGCACCGCCGCCATCCTCGGCCCCTCGGTACCACTTCCGCCGGCCTGGGGCGGCGCCTGTGCCGATCTGGTCCTGCTCTCGGCCGTCAGCACGCCGTCCAAGCCACCAGCAGCGCTGACGCCGCGCATCATCCACGCCCACGCCCATGCGAATGAGCTCCTCAAGGATCGAGTCCGCGCCGACGAAATCGCGGCGCTCACGCGCGTCGTCCCGAGCAGCCAGCCGGAGGAGCACCTCTGCCTCGTCGACCTCACGCCCGTCATCCGTTCCTTCAACCCTCGTCCACGGCTTGCTCATCCACGGCTGCGCGTCGCGCTCGTCCTCAGACCTCTCAGCCCGACCTTTACGGCCGTTCGCGTCGTCACCATCTGGCGCTCCACTGCCACCGCGGCCCATCGCAACCCACGTCCTCGCCTTATCGTCGACACCGATGCCCATTCGCCGCAGCTCCTCCCGGATGGCGTCCGCGCCGTCGAAGTCGCGCCGCTTGCGCAGCTCCGTTCGCTCAGATAGTAACGACTCGACGAGTGGTATGTCCACTGGCGCCGTGTCTCCAGCTGCGCGCGAGAACCCGCCCAGCCTGCTGCGGCTGCTGGCGCCAGTATCGTCGCGCCTGTCGCGCCTGCCAAGACCGCCACGGCTCTCGAAATGGTCGTCGTTTGGTCCCGCCGCCGTTCGGCGGCTCTGCTCTTGGAAATCGGGTCTGATGTTGATGTCTTGGCCATCAAGGAGCGTGCCTTTCATGAAGTCGATGGCGTGCTGAGCTGCATGCACGGTTTCGAACTGGACGATGCCACAGCCTTTGGAACTCCCATCGCGGTCGGTGGAGACCGACGCATAAATGACGGGATATCCTTCCGCCTTGAAGTGATCTTTCAGCGCGGCCCAATCCGTGTTTTTACTCAAGTTCTCAACAAAGCACCGTGTGTTGGCAAAGTCCTCACGAAACTCGGGCGCCACCGCACGTCGCTGTGCGCTGCGTTCGGGCCGCGGGATCACCATCATCATCATCGACAGCACCGGCCGCAGAGAGGCCACACCACCCAGCATGGCGACGAGGGATGTCGAGACCACACGACGTTTCAGGAGTTGTTTCAGGTTGTCGATTGGTCACAGTAGTCTCTATGCTTCTGAGATGAACGAACGAACCAGGCACTTCTGTGATTCCACAGAGACTTGCCGGTAAAGTTTCTGCCGCTGACGACCTTCGCTTTCACCAGCAGCGCCAACGCCGACAAGCCAGCGCCGCCATGGGTCTCTTCAAGATGCTCTTAAGCTCGCTCGGCCTAAGCAGTAACAGCAAAAAGGTGCGGATAGTCTGCGTTGGGCTTGACAATAGTGGTAAGACCACAATCATTGCGCACCTGAAGCCAAAGAAGGTGCGCACGCGTGCGTTGCGGCCCTGACCTGCGGGGCTCAGTTGCTGCTCACGCCATCGGCGCTCACTGCGATTGTGCCCTGGGCTCGGATTTTGCTCAGGCGGTGACCCAGGAGATTGTGCCCACCGTGGGCTTCAATGTCGAAGAGTTCCAGAAAAGCGGCCTCTACTTCACAATCTTTGACATGTCGGGGCAGGGGAGGTATCGAAATCTCTGGGAGCACTACTATAAAGATGTGGGTGGCATCATTTTCTGCATCGATTCGACCGACGCGCTCCGCATGTGCGTAGCCAAGGACGAGCTTGAGCAGATGCTGCAGCATCAGGACCTCCGCTCAGTGCCGCTGCTCTTCTTCGCCAACAAGATGGACCTACCGACGGCGAAGCAGCCCGTGGAATGCGTGTCGCTCCTCGAGCTCGATCGGATCACGGATAAGCCGTGGCACATCGGTGCGCGCGGTCGCTGGCGGAGCCTCGAGCTCCTCGCACAAGCGAAGCTCTCCACTCAATTCGCGTGTTCTCATGACGTCGCTCCTGTGCGTGCGCAGCGGCAAGCAACGCGCTAACCGGTGAGGGCATCGATGCCGGGATTGCGTGGCTGGCCGATCAGATGCAACGAGCTTGGCGCAAATGAGAATAGTAGCGAGCCGCATCCATGCCGATCTTCGCAGCGAACACGAGGACGAAGCCTACTCATCCCCGGAGAATCTGTTCGTCATTCCCCAGAGAATCTTGGTGCGCTCGCAGAGATGCGTGAAGCGTGGCGGTCGTCTCTTGGTCGCTTCTGTGAGTCAGATATGGGCCCGCGTGTCGCCGCCCTGTCGACCGAGCTTGTCCACCCTCCAATGATGAGCGAAGCTCGCGCGATCGGCGTGCGGTGGCGTGGGCCGGTCCGACCCTGATACCCCGTTAGTAATTCCCCCGATTCAAGCATTCAGAATAGCAGCACATTCAAAAGAATCAATTGGTTAAGGGCGTAAGGGTAATTCAAGGGCTGGCCAAAGGAGTCAAAGGTGCAGACTCGAGTGCTCGTTCCACGTTCGTGGCGGCGTTCGCATTGAGGAATGCGCCCCCTTGCCGCAACCTTGCCGCCCCGGGTTCTCTCCCGCGGACAAACCCGCAATGCCGCTAAAATGCCGCAAAGCGGATTGTCAAAGCCGGTAAGCCGCGGGCGCGCCAGACCCGCCGCGGCCGCCCGCGCGGCCGGTCCGGTCGAGTCCTCACGAACGGCGGGTCAATGCCGGCGCGGTGAAAACTGAATGGAGCCAGTTTTCGTTCGCCGACGCTCAAACCTACCGAACGGCGGGCTTCGCCTACGGCCGACCACGGCGGTCGCGCGGCCGCGGACATTCAAATTTCTAAAACGGTAGTCGACCGATCGGCTTTCCGTTCGGTTCGGTACTACACAACAGCTGTACTGCTCGCCTCGCTACGAAGCCGTTCCACCCAACCGCGAACCCTGAGCCCGGGCGCCGCCGCCGCGCGGGCAGCGCGTGGCACGTGGATCTCCGCCGCACGCAATGACGCCCGCGAGATCAGCTGTTCCCGTAAAGCCGAACGGCATACGCGGCGTATGGGGGTGTCAACGCGATGATAATATGCGAGCTGGATGGCCCCCACCCTGTCGACGCGGGCGGCGCCCATGCGAGGTCGCCGGCGGCGACCGAGGACTCGCAGGCTCCGCTACGGTCACACCGAGACGTGGCGTGGTCACGCCGAGTCCTCGTGTCGGTCTCGTGGTCGCTGCTGCCGCGATCGCAACGGCTGCGATGGCGGGCGGCGGCGGTGGGCTCCTCAGGACCTTGCTTAGCTCCTTGAAGTTGAGTACGCCACCTCCGTCCTGGTCCCAGCTGTCAAAGAGGGCATCCACCTCCTGGACGGACACATCGAGACCGATGGCAGGCATAGCCTTGCGAAACTCCTTCTTGCTCACCTCGCCGTCGCCATCGGCATCCCACTGGCGGAAAAGGTCGAGCACCCTCGCCGCGTTCTGGCGAAGCGCCGCCGCGATCTGTTGCTGGATCGGCGGGGCGTTGGGCCCTTCGTCGAGATCGATTTTGCTTGATTTTGCTCGGCCAATGACGGGTGGCCGCACGGGCTGGGGAAAGGGCGGAAGCGCCTCTCGAATTGCTGGAGAGTAGCTATCGACGAGGCGCGAGATGCGGATCGACTCGGCGACTAACGCAAACGGAAACGAGTCGCGTTCAGGGTTCGATGATGTGGAGGAGCGCGCGCTGATGTCTATGAGCCTGAGGTACTCATTGAAGTCCAGCTCGCCATCACCGTCAACGTCGCCTGACTTGATCGTCTGTCGAATCTCGGAATCGTTGAAGCCCAGCGCTCGCATCGAGGCGGCCATCTCCTTGAAATCAATCCGACCGGACCCGTCTGCATCCATGAGGTCAAAAGCCCGGCGCAACACTTCTAGGCGTTCCGGCGGTATGTTCTTCTTCGCTTTGGCTGATATGACCATAGCGGGGCAGTGGGTCATAACCCAGCTGCGCACCTGGGCCTCGCGCCACTTGATGCGGGCATCGCAGAGGGCGCGTGGCGAGAGCCGTGCACTCGCGGGGCACAGCCAGTTGGCCAGCTTCTCATTTGAACACTTTGACGGCGTGCCTTGAAGCCATGGGCGCCTGGCCCACGGCCCGTGAGGCTCCGGTAGCAGCCGGCGTTGGCCAATGAGCTTTATGTTCTGATCGAGCTCTTCCATGCTTACGTAGCCATCGCCATTCGTGTCGAACGACTTGAACATGGACTTGTCCATATGCATCTTCGTGCTATCGCGCTTGGGGAGGCGCGAGTCTCGCTGCTGCTGCGGCGGCGGAGCAATATCACCGCGACCGGGCTTTGGCGGCTTCGGCTTTGAGTCCGTCGAGCCGCTTCGGCCCAGCTCTTTGGAGGTCTGCTCGAGCGCGTCGAGGACTTGATCTGGACTTTGCTGTGGATAATGCGGCAGAGATTGCTGTGGATCGTCCAGGATGAAGACCATCCACTTAGTCTGCGGCAGAGTGTGGACTTTGCTGTTCCGCGACTTGTGGGCCGAGGGAAACAGAGGAATCGCACGGTGTGGATAGGGATTTTCCCCCGAGAGGGTCAAGTGTGTGGTTACAAGTATATCGACGGACACCCAAGTGTGACTCTTCGTCCGAACGCGGCACTAGTGAGTGTAGGGTTACGCACGGCCCGATGTCGTTTCAGTAACGTACGGTAGTGACCGGTAGGGTTTTACGGATTCAAGCAGGCACTCGACCTCTTCAGTCCAACGCCGTGCGCTCCGACCGCACGCGCATCGACGTGGCATCGGTGGTTAGTCCGTTCCTCCGCAAGCTCCCTCGTCGCCGTCATGTCCACACCTGACGACGATAGCACGCTATCCGACACCATCATCG
>Ga0210242_101046_pt1 | contig 23020 bp, 8 predicted proteins | sample ChrtobMeP5a_16mM_FD_155445 | JGI IMG/M metagenome (GOLD analysis project Ga0210242, IMG submission 155445) | Chrysochromulina tobin associated microbial communities from unialgal haptophyte culture, Seattle, Washington, United States - P5a_16mM | ecosystem: Host-associated > Algae > Haptophytes >... | reverse complement strand
AAAGTCTTATGCGGTTGGTGTGGAACCACCCGGTCGTCTGAATGGCAGCAGGCACGACAGCCACAAGCCGTATACGCTGGGTCCAATGCGAACAAACTCCTGAGGCCTACTTGCCTGGCACTGGCTGCGGCCCTATATCATACGGAGATTGCATACCGGTAGCCCTAATGACGAAACCCTCTGGTTGCCTAATAAAGAGATGACGAAACCCTGCGAGGTCAGTGACGAAACTTCGACGAACCTTTTCCCGCACTTTCAGTGTCAGACACTCCAGTGTGACCCTTCGACTCTCAAACCTCGGCCCGGGGGGGTCTCGGATTTTGGTCCAAATACTTTGGTTGACCTCGGAGGTCAGCTTCGAACCTTGGACCAAGGGGGGTGTTTTCCCGGAAACGATACTGAATTTCCTGGACTCGCTTCAGACCCGACCCGACCCGACCCGACCTCGACCTCGGAGCCCGATTTTCATATCCTATCCCCCGACCCGACCCCCTCCGACCCGACCCCATACTGGAGAGTGGAGACGCGCCGTGTTGGGCGCTTTTCATATCGTATCTCGGTAGCCCTCAAATCCACGCCTTCCTAACAGAACTAAGACGAGACGCGCCCATCTTAAAGGGTTCAACATGAACCTAATTGTGTTGAAGTAGTGTCCCATCCCGAGTACCATCCCCCTCCTTAAAGCATCATTACTGAACCACATAGTTGACATTCTCCCCCAATCTGCATGTTCATCTGCAATCCATCCTCGTTGAGAATACCTTAATGGTGGTGGTCGGGGTGCTAATTGCATCGGAAGGGGGTGATGTACGCTCGCGCCCGCGCCCATGTCGTTTCACAGTAAGTTTAGAAATTACCGGTGTGACGCGCCGTGTTGGGCGCTTTTGGTGGCTAATGCAAGGTTAATCCCAGATCCAAGTACAAGATCCTTCGAATGATCCGTAAAGGAATCCAAATCAATTTTCCTGTTATTCGTCGAAAGGCTAAAACCCAGCCCATGGGATTCCCTGGGAAATGAATAAGGGAAACGAACCTTACTCTCACGCGTCTGAGGTGTTCTTGCCAAGGAATGCGTCGATCCATCAACATCTGCATGTCAAAAGAGACATTTGGCTCCTGTATTTCCTCAATCATAGCAGCACGCCTCTGTTGACTAATCTGAACCTCGTATTGAGCTCCTGGTCTCAAACCATCTTCGACCCGGGGCCGCCTGCGTGAGTCTATCACGTTCCTCCAGAATCGCCTTTTAACTGGCCCGCGCGCCATCGACAATCTAACTTGTTCAGAAATTACCGGTGTGACGCGCCGTGTTGACCATTTAAAAGCCTTCGTTAAGATAGTCTGAGTTGCGCATCCATCCAGGACGTTGTCGACCAGGTGGGGGGTTATTTAACGCCCTACTAAACATCGCCCTAGCTACTCTCCTTATGACTACGAGGTAGCGTATGATGTGTCGAAATAATGGTAACCAACCATGTGTACCACGCCTCAGTTGTTGCATTCGCAAGCGCTGAGGAAGAGTGTCAATTGCTGAGCGTCGCATTAGAAGTGGCATGGATTTTGAGCGTCGCATTAGAGGTGGCATGGATTTTCACACTGATTTTCACACTACCTCAGAAAGTTACTATGGGCGCCCTTTTTTCCAGATTAAAGGTGTTAAGAATGTCACGACAACTCATACCTAGAGTGTCACGTCAAGGTACGTGGAACAATGCATTTATCAACGTGGTGGAAGACATACTTGACGAGATGCCCATTTCTGGCAATCTAAGTGCATATATTGTGTCGTGTATGCGTGTAAAAACTTTTTTCGTGTGCGGAATGGCGACGTGGCTAGCCGGCAGGGCGTGCTGGGTGGGAGCTGGACGCAACTTGGCTGGCTTGTCGATACGGCGGCGGTACAGGCGACAGTGGTGCACATGGGCAGCACCCAGCAGGGACCGCGGCATCTTGGTTGGCGGCGTGGGCGGGGGCATGGGCGTGACAGCGGCAAGTTGTTGGCGGCCGTGGCCGCGTTTGTGGCTCTCAACGGCCGGCTTGGCGGCCGTAGCCGCGTTTGTGGCTCTCAACCGAACACTCAACGGTCGGCTTTGGGCTTGGCGTGAATCAGCTGCACAGTGTCTGATCCTGCCTTTTTGAACGGTATGAGCCCGTCACCAACACCATTGATTCCTACGGGCGTCATGGATGCCGGTCATCAAGTGCAGACGATGGACGAGTCAGATGCCTTGCGGTTGTGTGGCGATTGGCTATATGGCTTAAGGGGGGGCAGCGAAGCGCGTCATGCGTTTGTGGGACCAGGCAAACCAGGGGACGAGGGGATACTGAAGGACACTGCGACCTTGACGCACGCGCACGGCCATTTCGACATAGATGGCCCGAGTTTCCGTCTTTCCGAGGCGCCTCAGGCTGAGCTGGTGGGCTCTTTTCCATTCACATGCTTTTGACGCAGCTCGGCATCGCTGAGCTCCTCTGCGCGGATCTGGCATCTGCGACATGATCTGCAATCTGCTCACGCCGCGAGCTCCATCAGTGCAGTGGCGGGCTTCACCTTACATGTTCATGCACAAGTCGCCGTGTCGCGCATGCTTTTATTACGTGGCGTTAAGCCATATGGCCGTATTGTCTACTGAGCATGCGTGATACGTCTCAAACCTCTTCCCACTTCTAACACCGTACATCGGTGCCGTGAGCCTCAGAGCCAACACGGCGCTAACCCAGATGACTCATTCGGTCCTTTAACCGGCCCGAGCATACTGACGGACCCCGTGATTCCACCGTGCTCCGGCCCATGTAAGGTAACGGGGCGCGAGATGGAATACTAAATCCGGCAATTGCGCACGCGCATATTGCCGCAGTTTCGATCAACTAAACAGCACAGCCAACCAGCTGCGCCACAGAGTTGCCGACGTCAGGCCCTGCCTGACACATACAGAGAGAGAAAGAGACCGAGAGAGATGATCTATGCTATCAACCCCATCTTACAGACCAACATTGGTAGCCCCCGGACGAGGATCGTCGGGGAGCCCATTGTGCCCGACGCTCCCCAAAACCCTGCTGACGAATGCAGCCTCACGCCCCTGACCAGGCCGCACGCCCCGACCAACCTGACCAAACGATCGACGAAGCAGTCGACGACCACGGAGGAGACCGTTCTGATGAACCGCCTCACGCCAAGAGCGTCGATTATCTCGCCGAGCACGACAAGATCTGCCATCGCTGCGGATCCCGCAGGCCCGCAGCCGACACGGCAGCCGACCGAGATCGCCACGCCGACCGGACGACCGACGGGGCAGCAGACGCGTCCGGAGGAGAGCTTCCAGGAACTTCCGTCAGAACCAAGATCGTCAAAGAGGTCGCCGAACGCAAGGACTTCTGCCGATGATGCAGCCTCCGCAGGCACGCAGACGGCAGGGCATTCGAGCGAGCTCGTCACGCCGCCGCACGCGTCGCACGCGAACGAGACCATCACGCGCAGCACCACGTCGCCGATCGGGATCAGCGATTCCGCGAGCTCGCGCGCGTTCTGGGCGAGCCGTGCCGTCGCAAGAGCACCCGCTGCAGTTTCCGCAGCAACGCAGGTAGCAACCGCGCCGCGCGTCGACGAGAAGCCGTACGCGACGCGCACGACCGAGCAGACCGAGCGCAGCACCGCCTCGCCGATCACCGTCATCCACGACAACACGCCGCGCGCGGACATCTTCACGGGGAAGCCCAAACGCGTCGACAAGGACGGCGCCTGCCTCTTCTCGTCGCTCGGTGGGCAGCACGCCAAGAAATTAGTGCGCGAAGCCCTCGGAGACTGGCTCAAGAAGAACCCCCATTTCCCCATCTACACCACCACCCTTGCCCAGTATGTAATGGGCGAGACAGGCGAAACGTGGTCTGTGTACTGCGCCCGCATGCAGAGCGATCGCACATGGGGTGGCCTGCCCGAGCTCGTCGCGGCCTCGCAAGTCTGGCGCCGCGTCGTCCGCGTCTTTGAGAACATCGGCGACGGCCTTTATGTCCTTCGCGCTGTGCTCGGAGAGGAGGGATTCTACACGGTCGCCATCGACCTGGTGCTCGAGAAGAACCACTACGACGCGCTCACCGAGGTGCACCAGGCGAAAATGATCCAGCCGGAGAAGGTCGCCGAGGCGTGCCCGCCGAAGACGACCCCGATCGAGGCCCTCACCCTGGAGCTCAAGGCACTGGGCAGACTCAAGGAACTCGAGTCGTGCCTGAGGCCCAAGATGCCCGAGCAGCTCGTCGAGCCCAGCACGCCCGAGAAGATTGTCGAGCCCACCGAGCCCGAGATCGAGCACAAGGCGCCCACGCAGCTCGTCGAGCCCGTTGAGCCCAAGCCCGAGAGCAAGGCGCCCGAGCAGCCCGCCAAGCCCAAGGCCGAGCGCAAGGCCCGCAAGGAGCTCGTCGAACGACAAGTACTCGACGACCTCGCCGAGCGCAAGGAGCTCAAGGAGCTCGAGGAGCATAAGGCGCGAGAGCGGCATGCGATGCGCAAATTCATCGAACTCCTCGAACTTGTCTCCGCGGAAGTCAAGATCCTCGAGGAGCGCAAGGGCGAAGGCAAGGTACCTGATCATCTCACTGTGCCCAAGGCGGAGCCCGAAGCCAAGGACCTCGGCGCGCGCAAGCAGCCCAAGCACTACGAGAGCCGCAAGGTACGGGCAGCTCGCGAAATGCGGGAAGGATTACTGGCATACCGCGCGCATCGAGCTCTTGAGGAGCGGGCCGCGTACAAGGCGCGCGAGGAGCTCGCGAGAGCAAACGAGGTGATCAAGGTGCAACGCGACCGCCAAGCACGCGCAACGTCCAAGGAACGCGAAGCTCAAAAGGCACGTGAGGCAACTGCATGCCGGAGAGGCCAAGGAGCGCTCGACGCGCCCGCCGAAATTGAGCCACGAGGCAGTCATCAGCCTCAAGACCGCACCCCAAGCAGCCGCTTCCTTACCGTACTTTCCGGAGTGGTTCCACCTCGGGCAGGACGCGACGGCCGCTCACCATTGGCGCGATGAAGAGATCACGCGTGGACGCCTCGCTATGTCTCGCGTGTTCGAGCTGGCGGTGCCGGCGAACCTACATGGCGTCTCGGACCGTGTTCGCCACCAGCGTTGCGGCCGCATCGCCACAGCCCGCATTTCTGCCCTTGCCGCCAGCCGGCCCACCTGCCCGGGGTCATACGCCCGAGGACCCGAGCCCACCGCCCTCGGAGTGGCGACGACCAGAGCCAAGGAGAAGGAGCAGAGAGCCTGCAAGGCGAGAAAGGACTATTTCCCACCGAACGACCTGAGTCGCCATCACATCAGCTTCAGCCGGCGCAGCGAGGGTGTCGCCCCCCGAGGATGCAGGCACACGCTGGTCGTTATTCCGAGGGGAACGAGACGGCGAGAATCGTACGAGCAGACGTACGAGGCCCGGTGGCGAACGTGCGGTGCCAGTGGAGGACCTTGGGGAGAATCCTCGGACGACCCCCTATCCGCTCGGCGGGCAAGGTACCAATCCCAACGCCCCCGCGAGCCGACGTCTCCACCTTGTGAGGCACCTTTCCGGTCACGCCGCCACACGCGTCGTGAGAGCCGACGGGCTGCGGGAGAACGGCCCAGGCACCAACGGCGCTCGTGCTGCTGGCCGAGACCATCCGCGAAAGTAGCCACCCGAACTCTGCCTTCGACCCCAGCTGGCCTACAAATTTTCGTACGGACCCTCATGGGTGGGACGATCACCATCGAGGTCGAGCCGACTGACTCGATTTGGGACGTCAAGACTAAGGTCCAGGACAAGGATGGGGTGCCATCCAGTCAACAGCGCATGATTTTCGCTGGTAAGCAGCTCGAGGATGGGTGCCTCGCTGCCGATTGCCACCTCACCAAGGGCGACACGGTCCACATGCTGGGCAGCCTCCGTGGTGGCACAGCGCCTGATGCAAGCGCTACAGTCGGCGACGGAGTACAGGAGCTCGAAGAGGACCCTCTGTTCGAGGGAGATGCCCTGCTCATTGATGGGACCACGGTATTCCCGTGGGAAGAAGACCCTTTCTTCCTTTCCGACGCTTCTGTGCTGCAGCTCGAGGGAGAGTACCATCCGAATGGGGAGACCATCCCAGCCGCGATTGGTGAACTAACGCTTGTCCCTCCTCAACAGTACCCCCAAGCCATAGCGGTGTCTGTTCCACAAGGATTCCGCGCCGACTGGCGGGAACAGCTATTCGCATGGGACTGGACCAAAGCACTGCTGGACGAGGCGATCGCGATGAAGCTCGCTGGGATTGAAGCGAGGCACGCCCCTCTCGGCCCGGCCGCGTATGGTGATTCTAACACTATTGGACCCTACTACCCAAGGTCCAAACCGCCCGCCCAAGATACCCCGATGTATGTTCCACACGTGCGCATCCCAGAGCTCCCGATGCACGCTCGTGATCCCGATTGGGCCCCCAGGGTGGATCTTAGACGGCAGCTCCTCGAGGCGTACCGCCGAGGGTACCACCCAGGCCCGGCCAACGTCAGTAATCGCCCGCATCTCAGCCTGCCGAATATGTCGCCCGGGTCGCAGCGCGGACAGCATTACCGTGTCGGCGTGACCGACAGCGACGGCGAGACTGTCTCGATCAACCTGGCTGGCGGCTACGTAGCGAAGATTGCGAGCTATGTGCGCATCCAGATCAGCCAGATCGAGCCCTACCTGACCAACCGCCAGGAGCATCCGCCTTCTACGCACAACCTCCCCAACCTACAGCTCGCAATTCGAGGGACACTCACCGAGGCATACGAGTCTATCTGTGAGGGAATCAGCGCGTACGGTCCGCACGCGACTACCATACCAGTCAAGGAGGAGGTTATCATCCTCGTACTTGCACGCCAACTCGAAGACGACTTCCGTTGGGCATTCAACTACGCACTCGAACGCCCATATTACAATCTGCCGGTCGCCAGCGTTCGTCTCACAGCTCGGGGTTTGTGCGCCACATCATTCGCTCTCGGCGTGGCCTTCTCCTTCACTACCTTGACGGCCATCAATACCCACCAACTTGCGAACGCCACTATCCCCACCGAACTGGACCACTGCTTCGCTGCTTGCCTCCTTATTGAATCACCGACTACGATGCTGCCTCCAACGTCGGAGAGCCTGCAGCTTTTCGTACGGACCCTCACAGGAAGGACGATCACCATCGAGGTAGAGCCATCCGATACGGTCGAGATCATCAAGACCAAGATCCAGATTAAGGAGGGCACCCCGATTGGCCAGCAGCGCCTGATCCGCGCAGGGGTGCAGCTCGAGGATGCACGACTTGCCGCTGATTATCACATTGCCAAGGGTGATACACTCCACGTCCTGGGCAGACTTAGTGGAGGCACTCGCCCCAGTGCGCGTCTTGTACACGCCAGTCAGGTCTCAGACCACGACGTGCCACCTGATTTCGGACTCAACGCCGTTTGCGAAAGCCTAGGGCTGGCCATCACCGGCACCCACAGCGTGGCCACCCGGGAGGCGCGAACAGCCCCAAACCCGAGCGACGACAGATTCGTTGAGCATATGTACTCCCTTCGATGCAGTACGCTTGGGCCACGAAGCGGTGCGGAATGGGATCTTCTTAACGGGACCCGATGCATTATCCCGCTTCTTCCACTCTACGACTGCCAGGGAATCAAAGAGCAATCGAGTCACGAGCGCCGAGTGGCGGAGTTGACCGCCATACTCCACTCGAATGGAATGCCAGCGCTTCCATCAGCCAATCGTGTAAGCGGAGGGAAATGGAATCAGGAGCCCGAGCCTCGCAACCCTGCCCACAGCGTCGAGGTGGCCATCCGTTTCGGATTGTCCACTAAGACCGACTGGAACTGGCGGGAACACACTCACAGCTTTCCCCGAGTTGAGACGCTTCGTCCTAACGACGACATCTTCAAGCTCACTGAGGCATTAGGCTATGCGACGGGCGACGCATACGAACATCCCCTCGCTACCTGGACGGACGCTCCGGGCTCCCATGATGTACAACTCTGTGAAGCCTGTCGAGCGTTGACCCGATCGCTGGTTACCTCTACCGCGCTTGAGAAGGCCCTCCTCATACCCACCCTGTGCATGGACTTCACCCATGCCCACGTGCCACACGAGCGGTTCCTACGTGGGCAGTACACCTTCTCTCACGCCTTCCGCCGCGTGTTACTTATCACGACTAATTCCCCGACTACCTGGCTCGACAGGCTCGAAGGCCTTGCCGACGCTTTCAACATCAGCTTTTCTTTCGACCCACCACTCCCCTCACCGAGCGCCTCGACCCTAACTACTGTTAGCTTTGGATGTAAGTGTGCCCTGTACGCCATCGATAGCGACGCTGTTCGCCCAACGACCCTTCGGGCAATCCAGGACTACCAGGGCGCAGCCGACAGCTGGACGATGCTACCTACCGGGGGCTGGCGCATTCAAGGTTTTGGACCCACGTACCGGGCTCGCCTTGAACACGCGTCCTTTCGGCTATTCTGCATGGTCCTCAATGCCCTGTCCCACTCCGAGTCCCCCCTTGGAAAGCTTATGCGACGATCCGAGTACTGGCAAGAGGAAGCCAAAGGATGGTGGAGTTTTGAACCCTACGTCCCTGCTTTCGGCATGCGCAACCCCTTCACGCCCATGGGCATTAGGTACACGTCCGACGAAGCGCAGATCGACTTTTGGTTGGCCGATGCCATCAGTCAGACCCTCGTAATTTCCTCCGTCCAGGGCCCAACCGTCGATCCTTGGGGCGGAATGCGATCTGGTCGGCACATCTTTGTGTTCCAAGCCCATCGATCGATGCTCGTCATCCAGGACCAGCGAGCTGTAAGGGATTCCCGACTTTTGCGATTCGTACTCACGTCGCCAGCCGTGGCCAAGATCGTGTGTGGTCCCGAACACGCATCTCGACTCCAAATCATTCTATCGCTTCCTGCCGGTGGCGATTGGATGTCGGAATTCTATGACATCTCCGATTTCGTTCCGTACATCGCTTCCCCGAGCTCGCGCCAGGGTTCCCTTCGCGCCCTCCACGATTTGATCGGCTACCGAGAGGTGCTCGGAGGGAAATTCACGGGAGGTTCATGGTGGAGGCCGATGATAGATGAGCGCAACCGCGATCCCCAATACGAGGCCAGTGTCATTAGCGACACCCTCTGGTGTCTGGGCATCCGCGAGCCAGCCCATTACCTCAGGTGTTTTGATCGCGATGTGAGTACACCTACCGCTGCGACGTACCCTGTGATCGAGCTCCACACCTACCAGCTAGTCTACCGAGGTGGCGACGGGTCCCCTCACCATAGCGCATGCTCGTGCTGCAAAAAGACGCCCACCAGCTATCACTGCACAGCCTCGGGCTCCATCACCAACCTGGCTGTCCCGAAGCCCCCGCCTTGGCCGACCTGCTTTTGTGCTGGGCACTACACTCGTTGCCGTTGCTACGTCCGTGCGGTAGCATGGGCAGGACTCTCACCGAATGCAGCACCGTGGGTGCCGGAGGAACAGGCGACGCAAGCTTATCTCAACCTCGTCGACGCAATTAACTCGAGGCGAGAGGCACCTTTACCTTTTGCGGCGGCAACATCCTCCAAGCAAGCGGTTCGAGATTTACAACTGTTCAGCAGCCTACCCAAAGACGTCCTGACCATCATCCTCCGTCACGTTGCTGCCGCCTCAATACTCGGCACTACCCATTTCGTTCAGTCATCCAAGGCTGTCCGGAAGGCCGCCAGATCAGTCTGCTATGAACTCTACCTTGCTAGATGCGTGTGCGACTTCTTTATGATCCCAAAGCCACAGCAGCACTCTACGCCGGATAGGCAAGGGGAAAGGTCCCTTGTTCGGCACGTCATTTTCACTCTGCTTCCCGACATCGAGCTCCCAATTCTGCACCCGACAACGCTACTAGCGCCCCCCGATGGACGGTACGACTGGGCAAGCAAGAATTCCCTCGCTGTCGATCTCTCCAAGACCACAGCCCGCACCGTCACCCCTGGAGGCCTCCCTTACGTAACTACCGTAATTGACTATGCGTGGATCCGCATACACGCAGCCGACTGGCTCCCGCACATTAACATCTCCCATCGCCGCGAAGCAAACTTACCGGGCGAGCTAATCGGTACCATCCTCGTCGCGGCCCGCCTCCTGCCTTATGCCGGTCACCGCGCCGTCAGCGCCCTTGTCTGCCGCATCAATGAACCGCGCACTACGCACGGATCCGCGAACCTTGTCCACGTCGGACAAGACATAACTCACGCCCGCCACTTGCGCATGCTAGCGCCGACTGGAGCAAACCGGAGATGCCGCGACGGATGGACATCGATTTTCCTTCATCGAGTCGGAAGCCTAAGACTCGTACCTGCCCGCGAGTACGCAGGTTTTGACACTTTCCACGCCCTTACAGTGGCCATCCGCCATGACTTCGATGGCCTTATGCCTAACCCAGCCACCGTACTACAGCAAACGGAGTCGACCACAGCGGCGCGCTCCAAGGTCACCATGATGGTGACCTCCCTGTCAACCCCAGGCCGATCAACACCCCTCCACCCTAGTGTGCGCTTGCTGGACAGTAGCCATTACACCACCGGCATGCATATCTCCGCCGCCGTATCTTACTCTAAGCTCCTCGTGCGAGTCTGGCCCCGATTCTTGCTTGCCCAAGTCGTGGAGACCGCCAACAACGAGCAGATCCTGCCTGATATCGATGAATACCTCGCCTTTGAGTGTGATACTAAAGTCTCCGACCTCTACTTCCGAGTCCATCACCTCTACTTTGCCTACCTTGGATCACCGCTTCTCCCGAAACCAATGGAGCTCTACCTTACCCACCACGCTCCCGATGGCACTGCAGATGACATCTTCAACACCGACACTCGGATCCAAGACCTCCCATACTACACGCACGGTATGAACTGCTCTGTCACGATTGGAGAGCCTGGATTTACTGGCTCACAGCAAGAAACACCATCTGACGACGATGACGAGGAGGAACAGGCCCCTACGCCCTACGTCAGTAGTGCAAGCCAAGGAGAAGGCCAAGGAGAAGGAATGCCCACCCTCCCCACCCTACAAGCCTCGCAGTACGAACAGAGAACACCACCTACGCAATTCAACACGAAGTCGGTCACCAACTATCTTACCCACCCTGATGACACCGTACGTGGCGATTCTAATTCTACTGAATCTTACTACTCTCGACCCAAACCTCGACATGGCACCGCTCTATCCCATCTAGAGTATCCACACCCCGGGTCACACGCCACCATTTCACTCCGCATACGAGGCGGCAGCCCGAAACACAAAGGCACTGGCACCCGAGCATCGACACTCGGAACATTCCTCTCCCCCGGTACACCTGAGGCGACTGTGGAACCACACGACGCTTCCATCGAGCCTACACCAGGTTCCGTCACTGTGGATCCCACGACACTGCCTCCCCTTACCGAGATCGGAGCGTCGTCCTCAACAGTAGCGCCCCCCGTTGCGGCTTCCGAAGCGCCGCCCTCACCACTACTCAGAGCATCGCCCTCAATACCCCCTGCCTTCGATCCGTTCCTTGGGGCATCATCACCAATAGCGCCACCCGATCCTGGACTTGAAGCAGCACCGATGGCCGCGCCAGACTCTGTTTCGGCAACACTCCTCGACGAACTTCGAGAATCATCAGTGGCACACCATTTAACGCTATCAACCCTCACGTTCGACCTCAGCGCCCATATCGATCACTCTCGTGAAGTAACCTTCACCCTGCGGGATTCCCTTGACCGAATCGCCCTTGACCTTAAGGCAAGCGACACAGACCGCCGTGCCCAACGCGAAGAAGCCGATCGCACCGCTCGTGCAAATAGCGATGCGATTGCAAGCCTCGCTCTAGACCTCAGGTCCAGTAACAGGGCCAACGACTCATTCCGAGACGAAATGAGACTCTTCATCGAGGCGATAAAACCACGCTCCCTAGACGGACTCTCCCAGCCCGCTCTACTCTCAGCCGAGACTGACCCAACCGCTGGCGGAACTGAACACGGCGCGTCCCGACTCACCCACGCGATAAAACCACGCTTTGCAGACGCCGAAACTGACCCAACCGCTGGCGGAACTGAACCCGGCGCATCCCGATTCACCCCCGCACCTTTTGGTCGCGGACGTCCACTTCGAGACACCACTCGTCAACCCTCAAGACTTACTCTTCCTTGCCACCCGGCCTCGGCAAGCTCGTCTAGTGGCTCCCCCGAACCACCAAGTTACCGTACTGCTGGCAAGTCAAACATGACCCCCACCAGAACAACGCCCCAGGGCAAACGCCTCACTACATATGGCCGCAAGCTCGACGTTGCGAGTACGCCCGACTCGAAGAAATACGCAATCGTCGCTGTGGTAAACATCAACGGAATCACCAATGTATGCGCAACAGAGCAGTTCCGTACGTGGACACTCACACGACCGCAATCCACAAACATCACCATCGAAACCGCTATTTGGAGCCTCCTGCATGTCGGAGTGATTGATGCACGGAATATATTCGCCGAATTTGACCCGGTCTTTTGCGATTTCCAATTCCGGATCGGATACGGCGACACAACCGACGATACCCTTGATGGCATCTTACGCCTCACGTTCCCGGACTCACGAGACACCGACCCCCAAACGTCAGTCAACGCTATTGCCCAGACACTACGCGAGATGGATTTTTACGACGTCATTACCACATACGTCCAATCCAACGCAGCTGTCAAGGCGACACATATCGCCAACCTCGCGCCTATTGAAATGCCCATCAGGGCCATTGAACGTAATGAACTACGTAGGACGCTCGCGGCGGCCCTTATGTGCCACCCCTATTCGGAAGACGTCCAAGCCCCCCACAACCACCGATTGGGCGACACCAGCTCGGACCAGGAGCGATCACCTCCGGAACACCGCCGTACCCTATGGAATAGACTCCCCCAGATGGATGTCGCCGCTGCACTTCCACACTGGACTGCAGACCTGAGTATACAAGCCTTTCAACAGCTCCTCATCACGACGATCCACACGGACACCGCATCCCTCGTCGCTGACCTACTCCGTGAGCAAGATCCCCTCCAAACGATCTTAGCAGCCATCCTGCGACGGCACCACGACTCCGCTGAATTCACAATGCTCGTGACCGCCGACATCGCCGAGCACCTCAAGGAGGAGCTCGTGTTCTTTAAAACCCATCACGCAAACGTCGTCAGTGATGCCCAAATCAACTACACTGACGCTCAACACCACCGCTCATTTCTGAGCGTTCTTTGCGTATGTCTCGCCGCCATCCGTAGCGCCTTCCTTGGTACCTCCAGAGACGGCGCCCTCCACTCAGAGGCCCGCCAACTTCTCACACAGATTGCCATCATGCCCTCTAACTCCGATGTCGAATATCTTCTCGAAGCCAACGCTTATTGGCTACGTTATTCGAAACTGTGGGGCCCAGTCCTACTCCTCAGCTTATGTGACGGCGGCCAAATCCAAACCCTTCTGCCATCCGTCACTAGTCGCCTCTCGCCACCCATGCAAGAGCGTATACTCCTTTTCTTTGGCGAAATCGCACACCGCCTTCGAGTCACAAATGACGCCGGAAATCTCCCGGCCGCATTCGCGTCGCAGCTCTCCAGCATCTTGACGAAACCTCTAGTCCTCCACTCAACTATCCCCGCACTGCACACCTACGCCGAATTTTCAGGGCAATCCGCCGTACTAAAGGCAATGCACAATACCGACATGTCCCTGGGCAGCCACACCCACCGCATCGCGCACCCTGCGGACCTCGCATTTGTTGGCAAAACAGGCGCACTCGCTGATTATTGGCCCGCCATGATGCGACTACTCCTCGGTCATCACAATCGTGTTCTCGTTGCGCCAGCGGCTCAAATCGCCCTCGTCGCTTGGGATGACATCCAATCCAAGGAACCTGACGACGTGCTCCTTGTCGCCGATGGCCCGAGATTCCGCCCGGGACCGAAAACCATCATCCGACAACACGACCGCCTGGCGAGCGCCGCCGATACTCAGTTCACCAAACTCGAAGCTAATGTCAACAAGGCGCACTCGCAAATCGAAACAAAAGTGAACTCCCTGCAATCAAGTATTGAATCCACCCTCGAAGCCAAGGTCAATTCCCTCCAAGTCAACATCGAGAAACACCTCGGTACCATCCAAGGGACAATAATGAAGGTCAGCAAGGACCTCGGCTCGCGACTCGACCAACACGATGCTTCCATGGCTGCATTCCACGACCTTAATGCTCATAACGCACAAACTATGCAGCACTGCCTTCGTAACGTCGCCGACTCAACCACCGAACTCAAGCACGCTGCGACAATCAGAGACGCTGCCGCTGCCATCGGCAAGCATGCTCGAGCCCCTGTGATTCACCTTCCTCCCGTATCCGCCGCACCCGCACGTACGACGCTCCTCCATGTGCAAGATACACTAGACGATCCGACCGACGCCATCGCTCACCAATTCGCCATCGCCTGTGAAACTCACGAAGTCACCTCACTTGACGACCTCCTCGCTTGGGTGGAGACCGACGGCCAACCCGAGCCTTCAGATCTTTTCGCTCTCACCTTCAACCGTCGACCGGCCTCCACCGCCCCACAGGGCACTTACAAACTTTCGAAATGGCCCGCCTTAAAATTTGACGACCTTACAGACGCAGCAAAGACGCTCTACCTGAAGCGTGACAACGTTACCTCTGCCGAGTCTTACCTATCCGCCACCAACCGCTTATGTACCAACTGCGCACCGGAAAGTCGTCTAATGCCTCACCTCGAAAGTCGCTGCCCCACGATATACCGACACACTAACCAAGGCCGGAAAGACCGTGATGCCGTTCGACTCGCGCGCGACACGGAACGTTTGAATGAACTCCAATCCACCACTGCCACCTAGGAAACCTCGGCGCCGTCCATCCAAACCACGGTGCCACCCTACCCTACCACCCACCCACCACTTCCACAGCCCCCCCTTCCGGCAGATGAGGGGGTGCCCCAAACCGACGCCCTCCCGACTAGCCCTGAGGAGGTCAGCAACCCCCCACCTGCCCCATTAGAGACGCCAACCCGAAATGAGGGGGTAATAAACCCCACTGAGGCGCATCTCGCCACTTCCTGCTTAGAGGGGGTGACGACTAACCTGGACTTCAATAAGCAGGACAGCGTCGACAGATCACCAACCAACGTACCAATACGTACCGTCGTCGACCTATTCTCAGGCTGCGGAGGACTAGCCCTCGCAGCGAGATCGCTCGGATTTCACCACCTAGCCCTCATCGAATCCAACGAAAGATGCGTAGCCACGCTCAAGCTTAACGGATTCAGTAACATCATCCACAATCAGCTCGAACACGTCGACCTATCCAACTCCAACGATGCTGACCTACTCACTGCAGGACCGCCATGCCAACCCTGGTCCATCGGCGGTAAAAGCCTAGGTGAAGAAGACTCCCGAAACCTATGGGCAACCACCGTAAGAGCTATCAACGACGTCCAACCGAAGGCTTTCCTGATAGAAATGGTGGACGGCTTCCTCCGACCCAAGTTCGATACCACCCGATGGCAACTTATCGCTGATCTCCAGGCCCTAGGCTACTGCGTGCAGATCTCGAGAGTGAATGCCCAGGATTATGGCGTGCCACAATACAGACGACGATGCCTAATCATGGGTCGACGGTCGTTACTGCCAATCATAGCACCTCCAGGACAGCCTCCTACCACATTACGCGACGCACTCCGAACCCTTGGGGAACCTAACGGCATGAATCGGCACGATCAGATCGGACAAGCCTCCAGCTACGAGGGCCATGAACCCAGCCACCTCGATGCCCAAGCCAAGACCATCAGGGCAGGCGTGCATGGGCCAGGTGGGGGAAACAACACCGTAGATACCGGAAGCGGACCTCGCTACTTCACCATACGGGAAATGGCCAGAATTCAGACTTTCCCCGACGACTACCAATTCGACTCGATCTGGTCTCATGCCATCAAGGAGATAGGCAACGCATGCCCACCTGCACTTGCTAAATTGTGGCTAGAGTCGCTAGTGGGAGAACCAACCATTGCACCCTCGATCGCACCCAGCGACGCGCCACAGGCAGACGGAGCCTATGATGTGCCCGCCGAAGGCATCGAATCCCTGCGACGCGAGCTCTCCAGACGCACGAAGCTCACTCACATCCTAGAAGCCCATGCCTCAATCCTGCAAGGTCAACTCGACGAGTCCACAGAGGAGATGATCAAGCAAAAGGGGAGTATCGACGCGTATTTACTATCGTTAAGCGAGCGTGTCGCCGATCTCGAAGGCCATCTCATACCCGACGATCATGACGTCAAGGCCGCACTCGAGCACGCTGACTTATCCTCGCTTGAGCCCGAGTCCCGACTACGCGTGGGAAAAGCAGTGGACCGCACCTTAGAACTGTCACTACTGCTTCGTACCCTTCGTCAGGAGCGCGCCCTGGCGGAAGCCATTGCAGAGGGACGGACCACCACCGACACCATGGCCCACCTGCCAGCTTATGAGAGCACTAGATTAACTGAGGCCAGACGTGCTGCCTATCAGCACAGCGTCGACTCGTCATTGGACGCTACTACCAATGGTAGCCCCCAGTTGCCCCAGAAGGTCCTCAACCGAGCTGTATTCTTCAAATGCCCGGCCAGACTACTCCAAGAACAGGAAGACGAAGCATGCCCCTTGTTCCACGTGCAAGCCATCCCAGACTCAAGAGAAGAAGAGGATGAGGCCTCGATGTACTACTCGGTCCGGGCAGACCTACTCATCGATGATGGTACCGGTAAGAAGATTCCCATGAGTAGTGTGGTCGACTCAGGAGCTGCATGGACGGCTCTTAAGCACGCCTTCCTAGCTCGTGTCGCCCCCGAGCTCCTCAAATTGATACTACCCAGCCAGAAACGATTCAAGGATGCTCAAGGGAACCTCATGGCCATCGCTGGAAGGATTCCGCTAACTATCTGGATGGGGGGTCTCAAGCTCACGACGTATGCCTACGTATTCCACCAACTCAGCGTAGATTGCCTCCTGGGCGTAAACACCTTGTCCAAGAATCACATGATCATCGACTGCAACGCTGGACGACTCTACGCAGCCGCCGCCCCCCACGAGGGCGTACCTATCAGAACAGGCCTGTGTAATACCTGCAACACCTGCCCCCAAGAATCACGGGTAATTGCGCTATGCGTGGAGTGCTCGCCCGACGACGCGTCCATCCGCCAAACCTCTGTGGCGTACGATGCAGATCATAGCACTTTGCTAGTAACTTCCCCGAGTGGAAGTGTCGAACTACCTGTGACGCGCTCTAGCTATGCCCCGGCGAAACTCAGACTGGATAGCTCCATCGTCGTGGAACCCGGGAAGCGTGCAGTGCTCGATCCAAGAATTGTCGGACTCGACCCTGATCGACTGGAGCCCACCCTATTCAGAACCAGCACAGTGATAACCCAACTCGGACTCCTGTCGTTGGACGAGACCATCCATAACCCTACAAGCCTCAAGGTCCCCTTTACCGTCTATAACCCTACCGATCAACCGATCACTTGCCCGAACCATCTTATCCTAGCCACCGAGTCACGAGCCAGCGTGGAAGACGAGTACATCACGATCGCAGCTATCCTAGACGAGCCGACGGATGGCCTCAGAGGGGTAGATGACGGAGGGGTCGAGGACCTACGGGGACTAGGATTCAACTTGGATCATGCCATCGATCCCGACCTTCCCAGGTTCCCTGATGGAAAATATCAACCTCTCCATGAAGATAAGAAACGAGAGATCTACGTAGTCGCCCTACGCTACCATTACGTGTGGGCGCGAGATGCCAAGGTACCGCAAATCTCGTACCTGGTAGTCATAGACATACCTACGGGGACCTCGCTACCCCAGTCGCAGTCGGCTTATCAAATCCCCGCTAAGCTCCGAGATTCTGCAATGGCGGAAATCGACAAGCTCCTCAAGGCGGGACTTATAGAGCCAAGCATGAGCGACTGGGCTTCCCCAGCACTGATTCGAGTAAAGAAGGACTCGACGCCCGAGGATGTCAAGATCAAATTTGCCATCGACTACCGTAGGGTTAATGCAGTCACCGTTCCCGATGCCGGTGGCCTCGGGACTCAATCCGACATCTTGTACGGTCTTGGCGGCCGCTTTAAGTTCTTGGGACTCTGCGATGCCGCTGGAGGATTCTATCAATTCCTACTATCAACCAGTTGTCGGCATAAGTCGGCTTTCATACTCCCCAGTGCCATGGGGGGTACTTTATTCCAATGGAGGGTAGCCCCATATGGGCTTACGAGAAACCCAGCCGGCTACTCGAGAGGGATGCAGTTCGCCCTCAAGGGGCTGCACCGTCGTAAGGACCTCGATGGTGGACGAGGTGAGGGTGGAGCCACCTCCTGGATCGACGACATTTGCATGCGGGCTACCACATTCGGAGCCTTTGTTGACCTCTTCGAAAGAGTACTGTCCCGGCTCGCAGTGGCTGGCATATCTCTCAAGGGCGCTAAGTGTGCCCTACTACTGCCTGAAGCCGATGTCCTCGGATTTGTCGCCACGCCTCATGGACTGCAGCTCCAGAAGCCGAAAATCGAGGAAATCATGAGTAAAGGGATCCCCTCTAATCCCAAGGAGGCTGGAACATTCCTCGGCGCGATTGCTTTCCTACGTCGAATGATCCCCAGAGTATCTCTTCTCGCCGCGCCAATGATAGATGCCTGCAAGAGGCATAAGGCCCGATCCAGTAGTCGGAACAGAGCGCAAAGCGGCAAGTTCTCCCCCGAATCGTTCAATGGAGACGAGCAAGACGATGTTAATCAGTCATGGCAGGCGATGGTTGATCACCTGGATGGTGCAGCTATCCTCGCGCCCCCCGAATTCGATGATCCCAATGCTGAGTTTGTGCTGTGTACCGACGCATCAGACTACGCAGTTGGTGGCGTCCTCATGCAGTGGCAGCATAAGGAATTCCCAGGACCTCCCCCTCCCCCATTGGGCAAGGAAGAACCGATTAAACCCGCTAGTAAGGACCCACTGGATATCCACTGGAGACGGCAACTGGGATGGGAACTACGGATCATAGGATTCTACTGGAAGACGCTTATTGAGGCGCAGAAGAATTACGCCGCGTTTGATAAGGAGGCGGGTGCGATCCTACTCTGCGTCAGACACTGGGCCGAAATTATTACGTACCACCCGACTACCGTGTACACCGACTCGGCAGTGGCGACCTCCATGCTCACAAAGCACATCGCCCCACCGAGACTGCAACGCTGGGGAATGGAATTGGGTACTTTCCTCCCACATCTCAAGATCGCCTACCGTAAAGGAGCCGACAATGGGCTGGCCGACTTGCTTAGCCGGTTCACCGCCTTTCGTAAGTACGTCAAGGTACGAGACGATACCGCAGAGTTACCTGATGATCTCTTCGAGTACATTGGAGATGCTCCCCTATTCGTAAGGTCACCAACCGTCACGGGCAAGCGGTACCTGTCTGAGGCAACGTATCGCCTGTATGAGCCCAGACTTCGAGCGGATGACCCTGATGGTTTCTGGTCCGCCGCCGGAGCACCCGAGATCCCCGGTCGGGGTATGCGAGACCGAGTAGCAGGAGTCACGAAGGATAACGATATGCTGAGCCTCGAGACCCACGCTCAGATCGCATGTGCCCTCTGCCGAAACCCGGATAAGTTAAGCCAGATGACGATGCAGGTGGGTAAGCAGATAGACGAGGCTCACCATACCTCCTGCCCGCGCCTGCGACAGTGGCTTCGATATGTGCACGCCTTCCACAAGGATGCCGGGAGGCCGCCTTCAGTAATAGTTATCGCTGACGGAGAAGAGTTCACCGCCCAGGATACTGGGGACCTTCTTGCGATCTCCACGCGAGCTGCCACCGAAGTGGGCTGCGTGGTATACCCCGAGAGCCTTTGCGACATGGCAGACATCATGATATCTATCGGATCTCGATCGCCGCGTACTTTCGGCAGAGCCGAGGAAGTCTTGCGACTACGGCCGGCGCTGACTTTAGGTGAATTGCACTTCGAATCAACCGGACAAATCATGGTCGACACCGCCATCGGTGCCGTGGTCCTGGAGAGCGAGTTCGCCATCGAACCCTCTTTCGCTCGCCCCCTGCGTGGCGTTCATGCGCCTCCAATCGAACTACAATCGGCCATCGCCCAAGCTGTAGCTCGACTACTCAGAAATTGCGGCATACCTACGCTCCCCGATTGTAACCTCTCCACTGGATCAGCAGTCTTGGCCAAATGGGTCAATGAGGGCATCACGTCACCCCCCACAACTATGTTGGTCTTGACTGACCACATACCCGAAGGGGTAGCAACCGCTCCCAGCGACAGCTTCGCCTGGCAGGACAGACCTGATAGGGAGACACTGGATCGCCGACACCCAACCGAGGACCCCTCCCTCTCTGATCAGTTGTCCGACTCCGACTGCAAGATCATCATCAACGTCTTGCAAGGAGCAGCGAAAATCCCCAACCATGAGCGGATTAGAGCAGCGGACAAGTACGAGTTGCGTCCGGACGCACTGTACCGACGTACCTTCCGGGATGGAGAGCCTTCACGGGCTATCGTCGTGCCCAGACGTGTCAGATCGGCTATACTCTCACGACATCACTTCTCATTAGCCGATGGCGGAGGTCATACTGGAGGCGAAACGATGTATAGACAACTACGGCACCACTACTGGTGGGCGGGAATGGAAAGGGAGTGCCACTCTTTCGCTGCAGCCTGCGAAAAGTGTGGTGGCACCAGGTCCCAGGCCACTATGGTGATACCGGTTGGCTCTGCCCCAACACCGAACCGACCGTTCGAGGTCATCCACCTGGACCACAAGGGGGAGCTCCCCGCCTGCGACAACTACAAACACGTACTTGCGGTGGTCTGCGCGCTGACCAAGTTCACCCTGTACATCCCGGTCAAGACCACCACGGCTGTAGAGACCCTGGATGCGTTGATTTCGCATGTATTCTCTATTTTCGGCCACCCCCTCATCATCATCGCGGATAATGGCGGCGCTTTCGCCAACAAACTGATGGAGGCCTCAGAGCAGCTTTACGGGTATCGCATGATCCACGTCATGCCCCACACCCCTATGGCGAACGGTCTTGCTGAGGCGGCCGTTAAGAAACTGAAGATCGCCCTCGATCGGCATACTGGTAGCGACTACAATGGATGGAAAGCCCTCCTACCCGCAATCCAATCGTGCGTTAATCAACGCCTGTCGCAGGACACCCAGGTACCATTTGTGTCCCTGTTCGGCTACCCACCGCCGACCCTCGCTGCCCTGGAGCAGCCTTACCTCCTCCCCCCCAGTAGCCCGGAGGATCGTACGATTCAGGAACTCGGACAACAGATGCGTCGTGTGCACCTTCGACTGACCAGGGAGCTCGACGACCTCAAGGATGCGGAAGCGCGCTCAGCCCCCCCGGTGAAACCGTCGCGAACTGTCAGCCCCGGGGACAAGGTCTGGCTCAAGTACAGCGATTTGGAGAAGTCACGCTACCTGCGTAAGCATGGGAAAGGGCTTGCTTGGCGACATGCATTCACTGTAATTGCCGTCAAACCCCACGCCGTACTGCTCGACATCCCACTGGACGGATCTGTCCCAGATGTACTGCCCTGGCAATCCCTCAGGAAGTGTAGTTTCGCTGCTCCTTTCTTTCACAACCCCGACCTCCTACTCCCGGATGTCGATGAACATGCACTACCTATGATCCCTGAGGCACGTGTTCCCGCCGCAAATCGTACCGTCTTGAACCCCGCTTTACCTGTCGATATCACGCCGGACGAATGGCATACCTGGGACGAGAAAGCGCTGTATGAGATCGAAAGCATCGTTGGTGCTGAGCAGTCTGGTCGTGGATGGAAGGTGCAAGTGAAGTGGGAGAACCACCCCACTATTACTACCGAACGACTCTCAGCTATCTTAAGTCGAGTGTCCGATCCTCGCATATTAAGGGAGGTTGAATCTCGCAAGGCCGAGTACCTCGCCCGATATTCTACAGATGCCTCGGATGTCACTGTCGTTCCCAAGACTGTACCTATCCCGGTCGCCCCGGCCCGAATCCAGCCAAGCCGCTTAAGTCGTGCGCAACCTATGTTCCTCCTTACCGTGCTGGGTGATGGGACTGATTGCGTATTGTTTACCCATGCCTGTTCCATCCTTCGTGCTGACTCGGGGAAGAGGACTCAGTCGCTGCGCCAGCTCGAGGACATCCCCTGGGAGACGTACCTAGATGCAGAGAGCCCTCGTACTACTGCGGGCTCGAGGGGGTGATGATACGTCTCAAACCTCTTCCCACTTCTAACACCGTACATCGGTGCCGTGAGCCTCAGAGCCAACACGGCGCTAACCCAGATGACTCATTCGGTCCTTTAACCGGCCCGAGCATACTGACGGACCCCGTGATTCCACCGTGCTCCGGCCCATGTAAGGTAACGGGGCGCGAGATGGAATACTAAATCCGGCAATTGCGCACGCGCATATTGCCGCAGTTTCGATCAACTAAACAGCACAGCCAACCAGCTGCGCCACAGAGTTGCCGACGTCAGGCCCTGCCTGACACATACAGAGAGAGAAAGAGACCGAGAGAGATGATCTATGCTATCAACCCCATCTTACAGACCAACAATGCGGACCTAAGGACCTCGGTCTATCGGTCTTGCGTTATTATAAACGAACAGTAACAAAAAGCCTGTATTATCATAATACGAGTAGGCTTTAGTTCACGTGCTTTCTACACAACCGCGGCGCTTTTGCGCCGCGGGGCTCGTCTAGTTTTTTGTACAGTAACTGCCAGTAAAAACCAGAAACACTTCGCGTCTTTTCTCCCAAATCGGACTCCCATTTGAGACCTGGGGCCTTTTTGCCTAGGCCTCACAGGCAGCGGTTCGCGCTCCGATTTGCCTGCGGCCAGTACATTTCAGACCCGGGTCTGAAATGTACGGCGCAGGCGAATACGACAATGGATTCGGCCTGGATG
>Ga0210242_101045_pt1 | contig 23027 bp, 17 predicted proteins | sample ChrtobMeP5a_16mM_FD_155445 | JGI IMG/M metagenome (GOLD analysis project Ga0210242, IMG submission 155445) | Chrysochromulina tobin associated microbial communities from unialgal haptophyte culture, Seattle, Washington, United States - P5a_16mM | ecosystem: Host-associated > Algae > Haptophytes >... | reverse complement strand
GCTGCGGCTCGACCACGAGTCTATTTTATCGAGATCTGGGCGTGCGCTGACTCACGCAAGGAGCCCATTGACATTCAAACGGCACGCCGTGAAGACAAGGGAACTCTTTTTTTTTGTTCGGTAATAATTCAACTTCCCCGCATTGTGTCTAAAGTACCCGGTAAGAGCTCCTCACCACAGAAACGAGAAACGACAAACGGGGGTGGGGAAGCCGGCGGTAGCACTCTAAACATAGGTGAAACGGCGTCGGGCGACGGACGGGGAGCGAAGTCGGGCACTCGGGCTTTGGCCTCATGGTGAAAGGCGCTCGCCGCGATACGGGCGGGCGTTTTGGATTTGCCGAGCCTATTCAGGCCGCACCCATGTCTGATGTTGCACGCAAGCAGTCGACGGCACATTTGCAGCAGCAGCGAGTCAGTCAAGGCATGGAGCGAGGCCAGCGCGATCCGCCAGCTTCTGCGGAAGAGCGTGCACAGCTGGAGTCGGCAATCCAAGAGAGCCGAGGTCGTCTTGGCTGGCTGGAGGGTGCGCGTAGCAGCTTGAATGATGCTGAACGGGCAAAGTTGGACAATTACAATGACCGTGCACGGTTGGGATGGATCCACGAACGTGATCCAAACACAAGCCCTGCCATTCGTGCCGACGTTGCTCATACAAAGGCAGTCGAGCGCGCTCGGTTGGGATGGGCCGAAGAGCGCTCTTCATGCACGCCTCAGCAGCGCGCAGAAGCAAGCAACCTTGTCAAACGCCGTGCCGCTGGCCTTGGTTTCACTGAGGAGCGCGACACAACGTCCGCCGCGGACCGCAAGTTTCATCGCTCCGGCATCGGGTCCGAACGCGAGCGCTATGGCTGGAGACCGGACCTGGAAGCCACAGACAGGAAGCAGATGCGCCAAGATGCGACGATTGGTAGGACTACGCGAGAAACGGCGATCATGAATGGCCTCCGGCTGTATGCTAATGAGCCCCGAACGGAGTCGTCCGCGCAGCAGCGCTCAATGATCAAGAATATGATGGATGCGGCGCGCGGGAATCTCGGCTGGTTGGAGCAGCGAACGATCACAACAGAGCCGCATCAGAGTCGCGAAAATGCGGCGTTTCTAGGCCGAGAGAGCCGCTCAAGGCTTGGCTTTTTGGAGGAGCGCACATCATACCCGGCTGAGGAGCGCTCGAGGAGGGAAGCAATGAGCAAGGACGCCTACGCACGGCTGGGCTTCCATGATGGCAGGGACGTACCGACTGGTCAATTGCGAAACGATCAAGCGAGGCGACTTTCGGTCACCGCAGCGCGCTTGGGCATGGCGGCGGATGCTCCTCGCGACTTTTCGCTCGCAGAGCGCCAGCGCGCGCAGGACGCGCGACTTGAGGAACGCCACCGCTTGGGCCATCAAACGGTCCGCAATCCCAAGTGGGCCACCGAGGGGGCACACACATCGCTGACGATGAGCAATGGCCACGTTCTAACGCCTCGAAGGCCATTCCATTCAAACACGTGGCACTTTGGCAGCGTCGGATGGGATGGTGCGAACACATCCCTAGCCCGAAATCCATCAGTGGTCAAATCGGTTCGGTTGTGAGACGATGTTGGATGGTACCGGTACATTGAACAGTATATTCGGACTCTTGGCGTCGTGAGAACGGTTAGCTGAGCGGTTTTACGATACTAGCGACTAGGTGGCGTGGCGACGGTGGAGACCACGCGTGGAGCGTCCAGCGCGGGGTCGGGCCGATCAGAGCCCGCCCGCCGCGCACTCACCGAGCCAGTCGACCTCGCACGTGCTCGCATACCACGGCTCGAGGCCACGCCACTCGCGGCCGGCCGGCAGAGCTTCTGGATACACAGCGTGCAGGGTGGCCGCGAGGGCCCTGAGCCGATCGGCCTCACTCACGCGGGGCTTGCCGTTGAACTCGAGTCTCCCCAGGAGCTCGGCGAATGCATGGGCGGGTGTGAGGAGCTGCGCGGCCTCGGCGGCACTGGTCGGCCGCCCGCTCGTCAGCGGATCCAGCGCACTGCGGTAGAGCCCCTCCGCTGCCACAAACTCTCCCTGGCTCGCAAAGAGCGCCGCGAGCTCGCCTAAGGTGGATGCGTGGAGCCCTGCCTCCCTTGGGAGCTCACTCTCGCAGACGTCAAGCGCGCGGACGAGGTGGGTGCGTGCGAGAGGAGCATCCAGAGCAGCGCCCGGCGTGAGCAGCGAACGCCCCACACGGCAGCGCGCCGCGACCTCGCGCAGAGCCCGCGCGCGTTTCGCAGCAGCGGACGTGCCATTGGTGGCAGACGCTGCCGCCGCGTCCGCGTTCGGAGCATCGGACGTGGGCAGCAGCGTCATCCAGCGTGCCCGAGCAGCCTCGGTGTCGCCTGCCATCGCCAGGGCGTCGCCTCGCAGCAGCTGCACGCCCTCCGCGCATGCGGCGAGCGCCTCACCCTCGGGGTCCGCAGCCATGCCGGTGGGCGAGGGCATGTCCGCCTCCCGTCGCTCGAGCTCCTCGAGCATCGCCGACGCATCAAGTACGGAGCCTCGCTGCAGCTGTGCGAGCGCCGAATGCAGGCCGAATGTGTGCTTCCACAGCGGTGTCGACGCAAGAGAGCTCGCTGCCGCGCAGTGGCCCAACACAGCCACTGGCTCTGCCCGGTGTAGCGCACAAGTTGCTGCCCCGCTGAGCGCGTGCAATCGCATAGTAGCGGCACCGTCGTCGGGTGCCCCAGCACTGAGCTCTACCGCTCCAGCCCAAGTTTTGGCCTCTTCTGAAGATGAGCCTTTCACGCGCAGCACCTGAGCGAGCGTTCCCAACGCAGCGAGCCGAAGTGGCGGCATCGGCACATATTCGACGATCTGCACGGCACGCCGCAGGTTGCGGAGCGCGCCCGCCACGTCATTTGAGGCGAGCAGACGTCTTGCGTCGGCCACCTCGGGCAGGCGGCCGAGCTCGCGTGCGGCCGCACGGAGCGACAGAGGGAGCGCACGCATTTGATGGTCTTAGGAGACTGTGATAGATCGACTGACACGTCCCGCTGCTGCTGATCAACGTGTGAATGTGAATGTCCCGGGAACGTCGTTGCGGTCGCCGTGTTAATATTTCTTCAACACCAAAAATCTAAATTGGGCCATGCTGGGCCATGCTTTAGCTACGGCAATGCTCCAGAGCAGTACATATGCATGCAGGAGCTGCCAATTTCCATGCGCGTATGTTAGTCATGCTCAGCAGGACTGATCCGCCTGCCACCCGAGCGTCGACCTCACCTCGCACCTGCTGCCGGTGCGGGTGCCACCGGCTCTCGCGAGTATCTCGTGCAATCTCCCTCAGTCGAGGCGCCATCGCTCGAAACCATACCCGACGAATTTCGAGTCCGCGGTCTGGAAGCCGGTGCCTCGAAAGTTGAAAGGGAGGGCCGCGGCCGCCGCGTCGAGCAGCGCCACGTCGCTGGCCGAGAGGCGCCAGCCGAGCGCGCCCGCATTCTCGCGCAGCTGTAGCACCGACTTGGCGCCCGCGATCGGCAGAGCTCCCTTGCAGATGATCCAGTTGAGGGAGACTTGTGCGGGCGTGCGCCCGTTGCGAGCGGCCACCTCCTGCAGCGCGATGAGCAACGGCCGGATGCCGCCGTCGGGGATGTCGCCTGCCGTGTTCGGGAAGCCACCGCCCATCCCTCCCTCAAGGTAGCGCAGCAACTCACGGCTGCGCAAGTCGCTGCGCCCACGCAAGCCCGAGGGGGTGAGCTTACCTGTAAGTAGGCCCATCGCGAGCGGGTAGTAGGCGAGGCACGCGACCTCGAGCTCCTGGCACGCGGCTACCGTCGCGAGCGCGCCAGGACGCTGGTAGAGCAGATTGAAGTGGATTTGGTTCGACGCGAGTGGCACGCCCCGCTTGGCGAGGTGCTCCTGGCAGCGCGCGAGCAGCGTCGGGCCATAGTTGGAGACGCCTACATTGGCGGCGAGACCCTCTAGGTAGCACTCAGCCAGGCCGTCCCAGTGCGCCTCCTCGCGCCGGTTCTCGATCCCGAACGCCTTGAACGGCTGGATGATGTCGGGCATGTGCACCTGCATCAGCGCGACGCTCTCGCACCCAAGCCGGCTGGCCGAGCCGCGGCACGCGTCGACGACCGACTGAGCGTCGCCGCGCCACGGGGTGGGTGCAAACTTGGTCATCACGTTGCCGCGACCGCCCATCCACGTGCCCAGGCGGCTCTCGGTGTCGCCGCCGAGGTAGCCCTTGTCCACTGGCAGCCCAAGGGAAGCGAGCGCCGCCGGGATGAGCGCGGAGCCCTTAGCACCATAGCGCTCGGCGGTGTCGAAGAGGTCGAGGCCCTCGGCAGTCGCCGCCCGGGCAACGTCGGCGAAGCGTGCGGAGTCCGCCTCATCCTCGGGCGTCCATCCGATTGTGCCGATGGCCAGTCTTGGAACGTCGAGCGTGCCGATGCGCGTGCGGTCGGAGAAGGCCGGAGTTGAAGAGGTTGCCGCGCCCGGAAAGCTACTCGATGCTGCCAGTGTCGACGACGTGAGCCGCGCGCCATCCAGACCGGTAGCGCCAGAGAGGGCAGTTGCACTGACCACGAAGACCAGCATCTGCGTCTCGTCCGTCAGCGACAGGCTGGGAAGGAAAGCATAGGAAGTTTGCACGAAAGTACAGGACCGGGTCGAATAAGTCTTTTTCCGTTTTCGCCCTTTTTCGTCAATCGGCCTTTATGCGGTTGGGGGTGGGGAAGGTCAAGAGAGCGACCTCAGCCTGAAACTCCAATACTTTTGCATGTTTACTGAACTGAACTGAACTGAACTGAACTGAACTAAGATGCACACAATAAACACACGAAGCTATGCCAGCTGCAAAACTACCCGGTATTCCTGCGAGTCCTACAGTACCGGTACCATACAATGTACCATAGATTCCGAATAAGCGACCGAGTTCACACTGCCTGCGTGCCCTACCATCGTTTCCGAGTGAGCTCCCGAGTACCGGGTATGTGTGTCCCGGCTCCCCCCGGTGTCTTTTTACCGGGTATGAACAGCCTCGTGGGAGTGAGTGGTCGTCGGAACGCACTTCGCAGGCACCGTCTCTTCCGCTCGCGAGCCGTAGCCAAAATGTCGTTGTCGCGGCGAAGCTTCTCTCTTCCGCTCGCCCTCGCGCGCGCTGCAACGCAGTAAATCGCCCGCCGACGCGCGCCCCGGCCGGCCGGACCCACCGACGCACGCCATAGCCAGCGCGCGCGCTCGCGCAGTCACCATGGCCACCGTGCAGCCACCGTAAAACCTCAATCCCTCCGGAGGCTGATCTTCACAGAGAAGGAAGATCTGCCTTGGGCTGCGCAGCGCGCCGAGGACGAGGCGCGCGTGCTTTACCTTTAGGTGCCGCTGCCACGCCGCGCTGCCACGCGTGCTTCTCGCACCTTTTCCTTTCCCAAGAGCCTCCTCACCGTGACTGCTCGTGCCGACGTGACTGTGCTGCCTATCACAGGCCAGATCTCGAGGCTACCATGAGAGCAGGAAACCATCGCTAGCTTGGCGTGCACGCGCAGCGTGCTGCACGCTCGGCCGTGCCGATATGCCGTGGCAGCTCGGGCGCGCTGCGGAGTGAGAGCGAGCGGAGCGTCCTACGCGTGCCCTTACCAGCGCGTTCTGGCTCAGGCGCCGCAGATTGAATCGACAGTTTTCGCTTCTGACGGCGCCCATCCACCAGTTTGCAATCAGTGTCATGCATTTCTGTCGCCGAGTGTCGTCAGGTTCACGACTCGTCTCCAGCTCTACAGCAGTGTGCAGTTGTCCTGGTGTCGGATGCATCTGTATCGGTCCAGTATTAGAATACAGCGTATGAGTCCCGGTACGGCTGAGAGGGTTCGCATATTTCGTACCGGTCCTCGCCGTACAGTGCACGGTATGTCGAACTTGCGAGCGCTCAGCGCGGCGCTAAGCGCCGTACTGTACGGCCGTAACGAAAGTGCGTCGTCCGTGGCTATGTTGGCGACTCTTCGTCTTCCGGCGCTCGCCCTCGCCCGCGCGCTCGCATGGCCGGACTGCTCAAGGTCGTCAGCCCCGAGGGTATTCTGCACTTTGTGCTCAACGAGACGACAGCCAAGGGCAACTTTTGCCGTGCTCATGGCCTGCGGCCCGCCTACTTCAACAAGTATGTGATCAACGCTGGAACGGAGACAAACGGGTGGCAGCTCCTGGAAAATATCAAGTACCTGCAGCACGCGTCGGGTGCGATTGTCGTGGTCGTGGGCAAACCCAAGCAGTTCCTCGACGCGCGCGAAGCCGCCTGCTTACGTGCTGGGCTCGCCAGTGATGCGATGCCGTTCACGCCAAACAACACATCCGAGCTCCGGCAATTCGAACGGCTCCTGCACCCGGGGAACACCGACAAGGAGAAGAGCGGCTGGAAATGCATCGAGGCGCCGCCGATCGTACGGACGGTCATGGCCAATGTCGCGTGCGCGGCGTGTGGTTGCTTGGCCTTCGACCTCTTCCTGCTGCTCAACCGGCTTGAGCAGCCGGCACAATCGGCGGCACGCGAGGCGGTCTTACGGGCTCAGCAGGAGCTGTCAGATGCCACGAAGATAGCTCAGCACCGGCAGGCCGAGCTCGCCGAGGCGGAGGCAGCACTCGAGAGCAAAAGACTCGCCGTCAAGATGGCCGAAGATCAGCTGGCAGCTCATCTGGGCGGGCTCAGGCAAGAAGGTCGCTCTCACGACGGTCTCTCAGGTGCTATTCGGAGCGACGCGGCCGTCGCCGAGCCCGCCACCCGAGCCTTTGACCAGATATGTGATCTGGATCGATCGAAGTTCCAGCCCATGTCGGATTTTAGCTTCTCAACGTGGCGCCAGGCTCTGGCGCGTCCTCTTGCACACGCGGCGGTGATCACGCCCGAGATGCTTGGCCGACTTTATGACACGTGGGATGCCACGCGCGGTGCCTTTGAGGCAACGGGCGCGAACTCGCTGCAATTCATCGCCTTCATCGAACGCGTGCTGCCCTATGAATTCAATCTCCTTGCACACGCAGCTCTCGGCGTGGAGCGCCACCGGCTCGCCGAGTGCTGCATGAGCTTGCCGTTGCCGAGCGGCGCCAACATGCTGCCGGAGCTCGCGCAGCGCCTGACCGCGCGTATCCTCATGTCTATTACGGGCACGTCGTCGCAACGCGAGCGCGAGGATTGCGAGACGCTCACCTCAACATATCTCCGCAACCGGTTCAACGGATCCATGATGCGTGAGATCTGCATCCTTCACTCGCTCGAGCCCAAGTTGCTGCTCTCGCTGCAGACGCATCTGGGGATCGCTGTGCGCGCCGCGGTGAACGTGTCCGAGCTGACGCAGTATCTCCTCTCCTTCCAGATTGTGCCAAACGAGGAGCTCTCACGCCAGTGGCTGCTCAACGTGCAGGAGGGTGCACAGGAGAATCGCATCAAACGCCTCATCGAATGGATGAAGGAGGGCGATGGGTGGACGCTGCGCTTTGATAACTGTGACGTCGGCAAGCTCCTCCACTTCGTCGCCCTCATTGCGACCCGTGATCGTGCCCCGCCGCCATCGCCCTTTCCTTTCGGGCCGCCATCACCGTCGCCAGTGCCGCCCAGGTCAACGTGCCCGCCCGCCCTTTTGAGCCTCGACCTGGAGCACTTCGAGCCGCACTCCGCCTCTGAGGTCGCCGCGCAAGCGTCTTGGTGGGCATTCTACGACGCAGCCGCAGCATCCATCGATCGCCGCAGCGCTGCAGGCGCGTCTACCATCAGCCGCGCCGCCCTCCTCCGACGCACCAAGGGGGGGCTCGCGACCTCCATTATCCACAGCGCTCGCGCTCTCGGTCCCGCCCTTGAGTGTCAGGCTCTCGGAACGCCACCAACTGCAATGGACGTGGACGCGTGTGGAGAAGGCCGTCGGAAGCGTGACCGGCCGCAGCGGCCGCGCGGCGCCTTCGATCTCAGACAAGTACGAGACACGCTCCTCTCGCCACCTCGACGATCGGCACGAGCGATATGCGACTACAAACCATCGGTGCACCTGCCTTCGGCCATCGCTGTCAGTGAGCGTCAACTGCTCACCCTGCTTGCGTGTGAGCCGCACGATACAATCTGTTTAGTTCGGGATCAGGACGGCAACGTCGGCCAGCTGCCCACCTATATCATTGGGCAGGGTGACATGGTGCAACCCGAGGACCGAGAACTCTGGGAGCTTGCTCTTGTTGAGAGCACCGAGCTTGCGCCGGCACCGAATCGCATGGAGCTAGCGCGGCGGCTGCTCGTCTTGCCAGGGCAGCGTATGGAAGAGTCTGCCCTCGACCTCAACCATGCCAACGGCTACTCACAATATAATAAATGGACGCGGCAAGCAACTGAAGTGCGAAAGGCTCGCCGGCGTGAAGCTCGCATCGATAAAGATGAAGGAGACGAAGAAGATGACTCTAGCGACGATGGCGAACAGCGCGAAAGTGACGAGGAGTACGCTCCCTCTCACGGCTCGAGCGATGGCTCGAGCGCGAAATCTGCTGATGAAGGCTCATCAGCTACGCCGCCTGAGCCATCGGCGCCCGAGCCATCTCCAAAACGGCCCAAGGCCACAGGATGCCCCCCGTCGCCTCATCGGTCCACAGCAGCCACCACGCAATCGCCAGCGCCACAGACATCGCTGCCTTTCAACCGCCAAGTGCGCGGCAAGTTTAGCGACAGCCTCGTTTACATCGCACCCGTGCTTCAAAAAGCGACCGATCTGGGCGTAACTCAGGCTTGCATGTCCGTCGGGCGGCTGCTCCTCGATGATCTACGGACTCGTGATGAGCAGCTTTGGGCGTCATTGAGCAAGGTACAGAAGACGTTAAGCTGCTCGGCTGACCAACAATTTCACGCAAATGAATGGGCAGCTCGTGAGCGAATGCTGAAGAGCCTCGTTGCCCAACGAGAGCAGAAAAGGCGCGGCCTGGATGCATTGATTGCTAAGGGAGGCCTTGACGACTCTGTGCGCACCATCTGGCAGCGCCATCTCGATTCCCTCGACGCTGAGATGACCGGCGTCTTCGACGAGACATTCGACCTGGGGATCATGCACGCAGTCATCTATTTGCAGAGGAGCGCCTTCCAGATTGCTCCTGATCTTCTCGATCGACTCATCTTCGAGGCACTCCCTGGACTCGAGCGCGTCAAGTCGCACATCGTTGAGGTCAAAGAGGGCTACTGGCTCCTCGTGCAACTGCTTTTTGGGCGTCTCCTCGTGGCATGGCGTGCCCTACGAGCCGACCTGTGCTCAAAGCAATCGATCGAATCCCTGCGTGCGAACTCGGTCTCGTTTGCCCTTTACGAGTTTGTGATGGAGACGCTCGTGATGCCTTCAGTGATGCTCGCTGACGCAGCGCGCGGGCGCACGATTGCTGGTGAGCTCAAGCCCGAGAGTGCATGCCCTCTCGTCCTCGCCTCCCTCAAACACGGCTTGCAGCTCCTGCTGCTGAGCGGACGGCACCACCTCTACGTGGATTGCTTTGGTCGCGAGATCCGGGCAAAGCTGTTGCTCTCAGAAGAGAAATTCGCCTGGTGGGCCAACAACCTTTGGGTGCGACTCGGCGGTGCCAACTACTTTAACGATGAAACCGTGGAGCGATTTCTGATCAAGGTTCTGAAGCGCGATATGGAGGGGGGGCACTTTACCGACCGAGAGGCGGCACGAAGTGCCGCAACGGTGGAGGCGCTGCAGATGGTGCGAGAAGAGCTCCGTGCGATGGTTGGCGGGGTGCGCCCGGATAAGCTTGATCAGGCCAGCGCCGCAGCGAGGCGTCTGCAGCAGCAACCAGCCGTCGCAGCGGCCCTACTCCTTACCATCGAATCTCGGCTGGGCTCGGTGATTACGCGAGAGCTTGCTGTGAGCCGCCAGCTCGAGCTCGCTTCACGTGAGTCATTCAAACTCGAACCTCCCATCTCGCTCCCCTTCCCAATCGCAAGCTCTCGCGAATCCTGCTGACCTGGGATCATCGATTCTCTGCTTCCACCTAAATAGTGCTCGAAACGAGCAGCGGGCTGAGCTCGATTCGCGTCTCTCTAGCTGTCCCCCCAAGACACGTCTTTGCAAACGTATGTGCTCGTTCTGATGGGACGATCACTCTGGCTCTGAAGCTGTCACGTCTGGGGGCGACAACAGAGCTCCAGGTATCAACGGTGGGCAGTTGCTACCGCCATGAAATGGCACAGCTATCGCAGTTGACGGGAGAGACGGACGTTGAGAAGCTGCGGGAGCAGCAGGCGGCGAAGCTGCTCAATCCATTCACGGCGGAGGCTATGGAAAATACAGATGTTTTGCGCTTGCGGGAGGAGATGCACGATCGGCTACGACGCCATGTGATAGGCGACTTTCTCAATGCAGATAAGGGCTTTCGCTTCCAGGTCCCAGCCTCTTCAACGAAGAGAGAGGCGCCAATCTCAATTGCTCCGGTGCCACGGAAGGTGGTCCAGGCCGCCGCTAAGGTGCTTAGAGAGCAGCAGCAGGCAAGGTGGGCACTCGGAAAAGGCGGCGTCCTGCTTGGGCCGTGGGATGTTGGCTCACCGAGCACCCACGTGCTGAATGGCACTCGAATTTGGGTACCGACGCTCAACGTTGCAAAGGCAAAGGCGTGGCCCGCCATTGTTGAGCTATTTGGCATCAAGCCCTGGGCTCTAGGCGATGGGGTCTCGCTCAACCTCGAACCACTCGATGGTGACATCCGCCGAAACGTGTTGCTGAGCTCCGATGGCCTCCTCGAGATCATGTGCGACGCCTTTGGCGTCGATGGATTTGGAGATGCGCGCATGCTTCATGATGCTCCCCTTGCTGATGACGCCGGAAAGCGGTCGGGCCTCGAAGAGATTAAGTATGCATTCCAGCGTCGAGTGACGCCGCTCTTCAACAGTTTCACTCGTGGCTACTATGTATTCGATGCTGGTGATTTGAACCCGTACAAGTGGGTCACCTTCTATTCCAGGGCCTCCGAGGCGTTTGCCAAGCTCACATCAGAGGAGAAGGCAAGGCTGGAGCGAGCGGGCGGCAAGCTTCATGAAAGCGATTTTGACTTGGGCGAGGTCTCGCAGAGTCTCAAGGCTGCTCTGCTCGATAAGTTCTTTGGGGGTCGCGAGGCGGCGCTACTCACGATCGGGAAGGCGCTTGGTCGCAGTTCGCAGCTGTACAAGCCCTCGATAGTGCCAAGCGGCTGCGAGCTCACGGTGCATGGTGTCGGGGCCCACCCTACTCGGCCCATCACTATACGAGTCCGACCGCCGTCGGCAGCACCAGCAGTGACTGGAGGGCAGCTAGGAACCCGTCACGCTCACGATCGGAGAGGCGTGGAGCCTAAAGTTGAGATCTCGATGGGCGAGATTTCCGATAACGCAGAGGGCGAAGACCAGCTATGGAGGCATGCACTGGAGGAGGTGAGTGCAGGTGCCCACTTTCTTGCTTACATTAGCGATACTGACTTCAAGGAGGCGGCGCTCGTCCTGCTGCCACGTCTCCTCTTTCCCAGCAGCCTCACGACTCCTTCAGTGACCCCAAACATAGGCCACGTCATGGTGGCATCTGTCGATCGCACGGCCCCGCAGGCGGAAAAGTACTGGAGCATGAACGAGTTTGTTACCGCGGTCGCTACCTCAGAAGTCCTAACCCGCGCTATCCCCGCCGGAACCCTGGGTGAGATGGGTGCCCGGCGCGTCCGCTGCGCGCATGTGGCGGCGGCTCTCATCTTAATGGGCGGTGACACTACACCGGGGATTCACGGCCTCACGGAGGAGCTCGGGCTGAAGCTTGCAGTGCAGTGGGCCTGGTACACCGGGCCTCTCGTGGAGCCGTTTGTGCACGAGGGCCGGATTGCCCTCGAAGTCTTTCGGCTGCTGCCCGCAGCGGTTTATCGGCTGCACAAAGTCTGGTATGTCCTGCGCACAACGCCAAACATAAAAAAGGCAGTCGGCTACAGTGACGAGCGCTCGGATGGGGCGCAGAGGGCATGGTTCGAAGCGCTCACGCACGAGGGGCTTGCGACGGAGGTGCTGAAGAAGGTGCCACCAGTGGGCGTGGCGGGGCAGCCGATGCGCTCTATAGCCAACCTGCAGATCATCATGATTGCAACCGATGCCCGCATGCTGCAATGGGGTCTGTCCCCGTGCCCAGACCGCTCGCTGTTCAATGCTCGTGCCGGGCTGAAGGCGGTCGAGGGCCGGCAGTTTGGACCGTGGACGACCCTGTTTGACTGGGACCTCACCGAGGTCGGCAAGCAGCGACGCGTGACGGCGGCTGCGAAGTCGCCGCCAAAGATCTCTGCAGCTGAGCTGTTTGATAAGTATGCCAACGACCTCCGCCGCATCGACGAGCTCCCCTCGAGGCCACGCAACGAGCGCCTCACCCTGATCCGCGGGCAGCTGTGCGCACGCGGCAGCGTCGCGAGCGATTTGAAAGGGAAGAGTTGGCAGCAGCTCAAGCGCCTGCTGCTCGCCACCCTCAATCAGGAGGCGCCGTCGCCTGCTGCGCCGCCTGCTGTGACGGCAGCCGCGGTGGCCGCACGGCAGCAGCTCAAGCGTATCGCGCGTACACGTACGGCCGCTGCGCCCGTCCATGCGATGCCCAGTGGTGGAGTTGGTGCCGCCACCGCCGCCGCCACCGCCGCCACCGCCGCCGCACCTGACGAGCCTGCAGCTGAGGATGGCAGTGAGCCTGCGACTGAGGATGAGGATGACGAAGAGGACGCAGCGAGCAGCAGCGAGGAGGAGGAGGACGACGACGACGAGCCCGCCGCCCCGCGCCGGAAGTTTTTCTGCTGCGAGTGCGATGAAAAGCCGGGCGGCTTCTGGTGGTGCCCGTCGTGCTCCAAGTGCTTTCATCACGCGTGCAAAGCGCACGCGGTGAAGGAGAATGGCGAGCCAATCGACGGCAACAACAAGGTTTGCAAGCAATGCCACGCGCACATGATGGCACCAAGCGCGCGCGCCTCGCGCAAACGCAGCCGCGCGACGGAGAGTGAAGAGCAGTGATCACATGGCGCAGACGGACTCTGTTGCGTTTTGGTTCTGGGCGGAGGCGGAGGTGGCGATGGCGGCGGTGACGGTGGCGGCGGCGACGGTGGCGGCGGCGAACAGAGATGCGATCACGATCACGAAACTGCCAGAACAGCCGCGCCGGAGACCGTGTACGAATGTGAAGTTAGGTTCTGTAGCATGTTGAAGCGTACGGTGAAAAGCCGGGCGACTTCTGATGGCGCGCCCGTCGCGGCATGCTCCACGTGCTGTCGTCACGCCTGCGAAGCGCACACGGTGACGGAGAACGGTGATCCGATTGACGGCAACAACAAGGTTTGCAAGCTGCCACGCGCACATGATGGCACCAAGCGCACGCACGCGCACATGATGGCAGAAAGCGCGCGCGCCTCGCGCGAACGCAGCCGCGACTAGCGTGAGAGACGAGGAGAGCCGGAACACGGCCTCGCGCCGCGCCGGAGCGCGGCCCTCAGCAAGCCGACAACCGCCTTCGCGCGCTGTCGCGGCGAAGCTCGAAACGGCTGGCTACGGCTCGCGAGCGGTGGAGACGACGGACTTCAATGTGCGATGTCGTCACCAAATTCGGCCCTTGGGCCATCGTCGCTGGAGCATCCGAGGGACTTGGCGCTGCCTTCGCGCATCTGCTGGCCTCGCACGGTTTGAATCTCATCCTCATCGCACGGCGCGAAGCGCCGCTGGCCTCCCTTGCTGCTGCGCTCGAAAAGACACACGGCATTTCGGTGGCAGCACTGCCTATGGACCTGTCCACCGAGGCTGCGGTGCAGAGGCTCGATGACGCGACCGCGACTCGTGACGTGGGACTGCTCGTCTACAACGCTGCGTTCTCAACCAAAGGCGACTTCTGCGAGACTCCAATCGATCAGCTCGAGATGATTGTGAGCTTGAACTGCGCCGGGCTCGTGAGATGCTGCAGGCTGCTCGCGCCTCGCCTCGCGAAGAAGCGTCGCGGCGGACTGCTGCTGATGAGCTCCATGTCGGGATTTCACGGGCACGCGGCGGCAGCCACCTACGCCGCCTCGAAGGCTTTCACAACGTCGCTTGCTGAGGGCCTGTGGTCTGAACTGACGCCCAATGGTGTCACGGTACGCGTTTGTGCAGCCGGCGCCATCTACACGCCGAACTTTATTGCCGCGACGCCTGCCGCGACGCAATCGCTTGCGGTTCCGATGCAGGCGGAGGAAGTTGCACGTTGCGCGCTGCGGGCCATGTTGCGTACCCGTTGGCTACCTGCGCTCCCCCCTCTTCTGGGCCTCAACGAGTGCGGCCCCCTCGCGGTGCCCGGATGGCTCAACTACGTGGCCTATGTGCTGATGCGCTACATCCTCTCGCCCACTATGGCGGTGCAATTCATGAGTAGCAATGTGCGCCGCGTCTGGCAGCTCTGACGATGGGCGTGAAGACTCCGTGTCAGTGAATCCGTCATTGTGTCGAAGGAGAGGGTTACGCGGTTACCAACTTACCGTCGCGTACAGCCGAGCTGTTTAAGGACCGGGAACGGCGAACTCGACCGGCGATGCGAGAGGCGCGGGATACGTCGTGTGGACTCCACTCAGGACCTGGGGTGTGGATGAACCTCTGGATATCGGGCCCAATAACGTAACGTAACTTCGCTCCGCTCGAGAGCGCAGAGCGGAGGACGCTCGACCGCGAGCGCCGCGGGAGCGCGCGACCGGCACCGCGCACGGGATTCGGGACCGGACGGCTCGACCGCCGCGGCGGTTGGGGACAGTACGACTGACGAAGCGGTCCACGCTCGGTCTTGCGTTGGCGCGTGTCGCGTATTTGACCCGCCACTGGTGGTTAGATTTTTCTAAGCCTAGGCAAGACGCCTATGCCGGTATGCGATGCGTATGCTCGTTCGGCGGTTCGTAAGGTCGTATCTGTCGATATGATTATGTCTCTTGCAGTCTTCTATACCCATCTTGATATCCGTATGGCGTGAGGCGCTCGTATTGCTTGCGTATTGCCGGCAGCGTACCGAGAGCGACCTGTTGGGAGCGTACTGACGGCAGCGAAGTGGGGTCATACGCGTGTGAAAAGGGCCCATTCAGCTTCTTTTGGCGTTCCTCCTCGCGGCGCTGGAGCATCTTCCGCCACTCCACCTCTTCCTTCTCCCGCGTCAGCCGCTCCGCCTCCGCCTTTGCGGCTGCCTCTTCGAGCCGCAGATTCTCCTCATGCTGTCGCCTCCGCTTCCGGCGCGCGATGATTGCGCCCACAAACCGTACGATTGACCCAGCCGACCGCCGCTCGAGCTCGCGCCGCTCTGCATATCGTCGTACCGTCTCTAAGCACAGCCACAGCAACAGCCACAGCAGCAGACTCACGCCCAGCACGATGGCCGATTGCAACAATTCTCGGCGATGGACGAATAATACGTGAGCCAGCTCGCCTGCAGCTCCGATGAGGATGTGCTCGGTGCTGACGATCGAGTGGAGCATCGAAGCTTTTTCGCGACCCCACATGGCCAGCACCATCACATAAGTGCTGGGTGGCAACGGCGGCGGCGCTGGCGGATGTTGGGGCGGCGAAGGAGGTGCAGGCGGCGGTGGAACGGGCGGAAGAGGCGAGGGCGGCGGTGGTGCGGGCGGAGGCAGTAGTGGAGGTGGAGGGTTGGGCGGATGCGGCGAAGGAGGAGGTGCTGTCGGTGGCGGCGTCGACGGTGGCGGCGGCATGGGTGGCGGCGATGCGGGGGGAGGAGGCAGAGGAGGTGAGGTGGGCGGTGATGGTGGAGGCGGCGGCAAGGGTGGCGGCGACGGTGCCGGCAGCGGCGGTGGTGGAGAAGGCGGTGGCGGCGGCGGTGGTTGTGGCGGTGTTGACGGCGGCGGCGGTGATGGTGGCGGTGGTTGCATGGGTGGCGGTGGTGAAGGCGGTGGCGGTGTTGGTGGCGGTGGTGATGGCGGTGTTGACGGCGGCGGCGGTGCTGGTGGCGGACTGGGCGGCGGAGCCGGCGGCGGGTTGGGTGGGGGCGGAGATGGGGGCGGAGACGGCGGTGGTACTGGGGGATGTGCAGGCGGCATGTTCTTGAAGTCCAGCTCGATGCCCACATCGTAGGCACGCAAAAGCTGGATTGTGGCCGAAGGAACCACGAGGAGCAATAGCAGCCAACCTGTGCAGCGACATCTCGTGTCGATTTGCAATTGGTGCACTTGCCGCAGCACGTGTTCATCGTATAGCACGATGTTGCTGTCTGGTGGCACACGCAGTGGAGACGTCAAGGTTGCCACCGCGAGCGGGGACGGCACACGCAGTGGAGACGGCAGCCGAACCGCCGATGGAATGTCTTTGCGGTCGAATACGCGTGCTGGCGCGACTGGTGTGCGCCTGCTGAGGTTGCTCATGCGCGAGAACCGCGACGACGATCCTCGCGGAATCGAAATGGCTCCATCTCCATCTGCAGAAGCGGGAATGCGTTCCGCAAGGATGCTCGTCTGCTCGTCTGCTCGTCTGCCCAGCGCCAGCTCCTTTTCCACATCCTCCTCGCCGTTCTTGTCCTCCTCCCAATAGGGCTCGCAGTCCTCCTTCCCGTTCTCACGCTGGGCATTCATCGGCTTGTGGGGCGGCGTGGCAATCTCCAATCAGATGACCAAACACGCTGTGGCTCGGCGTGGTTAGCCTGGTTTGTGCTTGAGCTGCCGCGCCAGCAGAACAGCAGAAGCGCGCTATGAGGTAGACTGTGCGTGATGACGGAAGAAGGGCCACCAACGAGTCTGCCGCCGCCCCAGCCTACCTTGCGTTTGCCCGCACGCCGTCCTTCCTGACTTGTCCTCGTTTCCCCAAAATAGTTTTGCTCGCGTGCACGCGGAGCGGCGCTCTGTCGGAATACCGTTCAAAAACTCCGGGTGGTATACCGGCACGAGAGGTCATCTGTGGTTGTCAGAATGAGACCGCTCGGCCATATTTGGGAAATCCGGTCCAGATGCATGTTTACGAGGGAACCCAAGCTCTCAACTTCACGAAGCTCCGACTCCTCAACACGTGTCGCAACCTTTGCGTACTTGAGGCGATGGAGACTCCAGCGCCGAAGTCTACGGGCGGAGTGTCCCAGAAAAAAGAAGCAGACAAAGAGAAGGACAAGCGCCTGGCGCGCTGCGGCAAGTGCATCAACTGCAAGTCGACGGTGCGAGCGCACCTATGGCTGCCGCACTCACCAGAACCTGCAATCTCTGCGTGTGGTGCTGCGCGCGCACGCTCGGTGGCCAGCGCGGCCATCCACGCAGCTTCAGAACGCTCCTCCATCGGCCTGAGGGCGCACATACTGCTGCTCGCCTGGCTAGGCTGGCTGCTCTCCGGGAAACCCAATGATGGCACTCGCTCAAGACTGCCGAAACGTCATGCCTTGCTCTCTGCGCAGGACTGCGGCAATTGCTACAACTGCCAAGACAAACCCAAGTTTGGCGGGCCGGGTGCGCGCTCTACCCTCGCACAGCCGCCACCGCTTTGCCGAGCGTTGCGGCCAGCTGCTTGTCACCAAATGGGTGGCAGTCCCTGTGTACCTGCGTCATCCAGGGGAACACCTTGCCCAAGGCACTGCCGTGGCTGACGTGGAGTTCTCGCCTGACGTGGTGTGCACGCCGCCCCTCGCAGGCATCAAGAAGCAGGCGTGCATCAACCGCAAGTGCCTGCTGATGGTGCCGAGGGACGAGGACGGCGAGAAGCTCGCACGCAAGCGTGCCAAGCAGCGTGCCATCGTGCCGGGCGACCGTAGCCTCGGCACGTCTGCTGCCTTCTTCGGCGACCCTAGCAACTTCCTCACCGGAATCAACATCCAGCTGCCCTTGTCGCCCGCGTCGCCACGCTCGGGCACGTCCTCGCCCGCGAGCCCGGACGACGGCCGCTCCCCGCCCGCCCTGGACGCCGCCGCCTCTAGCAATGTGGCACGCAAGCAGCAATGGAGTGAAGCGTCTCTCTTTGCGCTGGCCCTCGATGACGATGCGGAGCGCGAGAAGAGAGGGCTGAGCTCGGCGATGCTCTTCTCAGCGATACGCACGCCCGCGAGCTCTCCGCAGCGTAGCAGCTACGCCGCACGCCGCCAGAGCGCCTCTGCTGCCGACCAGGCAGGTAGCCGCGAGAGTAGCATGGAGGAGATGGAGGGTACGCAGCAGCCTGACACGCCCACGCGCCGCGCGAAACGAGGGATGCCGAGTGAGCCGGAGCCCGGACCGGACGAGGAGGAGGAGGAGGAGCTGCGCGCCGCCTTCACAGCCCATATCTCCGCCAAGCTCGAGCTCGAGGCGCCGCCGCCCGCGCAGCAGCCTCTCGATCAATTACAAGAGGAGTTCCTTCTTCTCAACGCGGAGCATCGTAGTTCGTGCCTGCACGAAACCCGCGATAACAACGGGTTTGAGCCCAATTGCGTGCCCATCCTCGCTTTCTAAGCCGCTCAAGGCGGCGCCGAGTCGGGCGGGTAACTGCGTGCCCATCCTCGCTCACTCAGCAGAGCCAGCGGCCCGCGGTGGCAGAGGCAGAGGCAGAGGCAGAGGCAGAGGCGGCAGCGACAGCGACAGCGAGGAGGAAGAGGGGTCCGGCGTGGGGAGGGTGGGTGGCCGTGCTCACCACGGCGCTCTCGAGGCACCCGCCACTGCGCTCTCAAGGCGCCCGCCACAGCCATCCAGCAGGGGACGGCGGGGAGCCGCTGCTGGGAGCCGTCCCTGCTCAGATGGCTATTGCAGTATCGCTTGAGGCGCGCCTCAGCAGACCCGCGACTTCTCGCACCCCAAGCCCGATCGACGAGGGGCGCGGCTCGAGCGGTCAGGGCACCGCTCCGTGCAGTTCCGCACAGCACACGACCAATGAGAGTTCGGCACGCCATAAAGCCGTAGGGGGTGGCAGCCACCTCATGCCGTCGAATGCCAATTTACAATCCAATCGCGCCGCAATCATGTGGTCGTTTCAAGTGTTTGCTTTGAGATCGGGGTGCGTTGTTTGAGCGAGTGATAAGCATAACCCGACCGAAGAGTACAATTTGTTGTACATCAACAAGGAGACCCGCGCGGCTCTACTCTCGTCCGCTACCGCTGCGCGCAGGAGCGGCGGCGCGCAGCCGACGCACACGTAGCGCTGACACGTCGCGCAGCGGTCCGCTGTCCTACTCACCCCCGGACACACGCGGTAACCGAGTCCGACGACACGTTCAGTACATCGTACATTGAAGACCTACGTCGGAACAGCACTGGATGCCATGCCCTATGTCCTAGGACCACCGGACGAGAGCATGCGCTCAGTGGTACAGCGGCACCTCCGCCTCGAAGAAGTCGTTGATGCGACGGACGCGCCCTTTCGGTTCTTGCTTCGGTGGCGCAGGGGCGGGCTTCTCCAGCTTAGCGGCCATGTGACCCTTCGGAAGCGGCTTGTATGAGAACACCGTCTGGCCCTGGTGGAGCGGCCCTGTGTAGACGTGATCGTTGAGCGAGCGGCCGTGCCAGTCAGTGGCGAGCGGGAGCTTAGATCGAGGGTCGAGAAGCCGCTGCTGCTCGGCAAAGCCTCGTGTGTTTGCAAAGCCTGTCTGCTTTGCAGTCACGCCTGAGATCCACTCCGGCCTCTCGGGCGGCGGGCTGAAGAGCCTGCTGTTGAAGACGTTGGCGGGCTTCGGATGGTGCGCCGGCGAGCGAAATACAGCACTGGTCTCATACAACACCCTGCTCTCTGGGTTGGCGTGGTGGTGTGAGTGGAAGTGCTCCTGAATCACACGAGCCGCGTGGTCTCTGGCAATCGCTTCATTATGCATGGTCAAGTAGTTGGACGTGCTCTTCTCTGGCATCGTCTTCGGAGGCATCTCGACACGGCAGTGTGGATAGGCCCGAGCGCTGCTCCACAAGCGGGTCCGTTTTTCTTCAAAGCTTTCGCGACGAAACCGACTTTGAGAATAGTTTGCTTCTGAAACCACAATTTTTGCTACATGTATTCTGTTCGACATTTACCCCGACGGGCGATACCGCGCTCGAAGTTCGCGCGGAGTAGTCCTCTTCCGAATGATCCCCGTGATGTGCCAGCAGCCGGATGCTGGATAGCCTGGAGTTGCACACACGGCCTCGACCGATTTGATCCAATTGTGAAGCGCTGCGGCGTCGCCAGCGGTCAGGTAGCGGCTTTGCAAACTGGTCGCATTTTTGGACTGCTCGTAGCGCCGCAGGACGCTGAGCGACGTGTTCGCGCCACCCCGAGGCTCACGGTAGCCGGCGGCGTTGAGATGGCTTTGGAGGTCCTCCATGATGTACACCCCGCCTGGAGCCAGCAGTGGGAAGAGCTGGACGAGACTCCTCTGTTGATCGTGATGGAAGTGTGAGCCGTCTTCAACGATGATGTCGAATGGTACACCCGGAAGAAGCTCGTCCACCACACGCACCATGTCGGTCTCGTCGCTCTGGTTACCCACGACCAGCTTGATGCGGTCGTGCTTCCCAGCCTTCCACTCAACCAAGAATGGGTGGTGCCAGCCTTCCACTCCTCCATCTGGTAACGTCGACGAGCCTTGGCTTCGCTTGAATGTGTCGACGCCCCACACGGTCGCATTCGGAAAGAAGTCGCGCCACATGCGCAGCGATGAACCAAGTGAAACTCCCACCTCCAGAACGTTGAGCACCTGTCGCCTGTGCGGAGAGAGGAGTCGGTCGTATACAGCCGCAAAGCCAGCACCGACCTTATCGGTACCATATAGCGTCCCTAGGGCGACGAGAGAGGTTGCAGAGGCGTGTTCCGCCAGTCGCGAGGCGCCATCGGGCGGTACGAAGCGCATCTTCACTGTCCTTCGTTCGATCGTTTCAGGGCCCTCTCGGCCAGACACACACCCACAAGCCCCGAAAAGGCGTCGTGTGGGAGGCAGTCACTCATCTTCACCCTGGGGCCCTGTTCGTCGTGATGTCCGGCGGCTAAACGAAATCTGCAAACTTGCACGAAAGACTTTTTACTCTATCCGCACGCCACTCATCATTGAAGTCCTCTCATTCTGTTTCGCGCCGAGATGGGCGTTTCCTCGGCGCCGCGAGCATGGACGACTTCGGCTTCGTCGACCTCGTGCGGCAGACGCTGCACCCTCGCGGCTCTTCCGCGGAGTACGTAATGCAGCTGGTTCTTAAGAACGTGAGGAGTTCCGACTCAGTGGATCTCCAGCTGAGCGACACCGCAGTAAGCCTGCATCTTCCGGGCGCTCCCGAGCCGACCCTCATCAGCACCATGCTGCCCATCCGCAGCGACGAAGCAACGGCCAAGTTCGCCAAGAAGCAGCGCACGCTCTTGGTGCGTGGTCCTGCCAGCGTGCCGATGCCAGTGTGGGAGCATGCTTCCGGCGCAACGTGTGTACGTGCGACAGCATGCGGCCTCGGGCGTGGCACTGTCGAGGTTCGGCTGCCGTTGCCCGCGTCCGCGAGTGGCAGCAGCCATGCAAGCGCCACGTGCTACGTGCTCGTATCCAAATGGGGACTGCCGGCTACGCTCGCCGACCGCGGGCTAGCGTCGCCGGGCTACACCTGGTGCCATGTCTGCCCGATGATGCCCTCCGCCGTGGTGACGATCAGCATCGAGACCGCCGCATGGCATTGGGACTGCCCCGACGCTGTCGTCACGCTGGGCGTGTTGCGACGGGGTGAGGAGCCGCCCTTCATCGAGCCCGGCCTAGAGCAGCTCGGCGTCGAATTTCGGGTCCTCTCGGCCGAAGCGGCCGCGGCAACGTGCTGCGAGGCGCCCGCTTTCGAGGCGGCGGAGGCGCCCGGTGCCGCCGCCAGCGCCGCCGCCAGCGCCACCGCCAGCACCGCCGCCATCACCGCCGCCAGCGCCGCCTCGCCAGGCGCGGAGTCAGCTGTCGGATGGGCGGTCGAGTTTGTGCCCGAGGAGGCGCGGCTGCCGAGCGCTGCTATGCGCGACGCGTGCCAGCTCTACAAGCATGCGTTCCGTATGGTCGACGGTTTCGAGCGCTCTCGAGAGTACTCCTTGGGCGCCGGCCGACGTGCGCCGCCCACGTGGCGAGACGAGGCGACGCCCGAGGGGATCGTTGACCAGAACTGCGTGTCGCTCACGTACGGCGAGGCTGAGTTTGTCCCATTCTACTTGATGATGAGCCGGCTCGGCGTGCGGGACGGCGACGTGGTCGTGGACATTGGATCGGGCACAGGCCGGATGGTGCTCGGTACGGCGCTCGGTTTCCCACATGCGGCGGAGGTGCGTGGCATCGAGCTCGTGCCAGATCTGCACGCGGGCGCTGTGGAAGTGCACGCGTGGCTCGCGGCCCAGATCGCGAGCCGCGGCACCGAGGCGCCGGCCGATGTAACGGCTGATGTAACGGCTGATGCGGCCGCCGACCCTGCGCCGACGATGGCCCCGGTGCGTTTGATCCATGGCGACATTTTGGAGGCGCATTGGGCGGATGCGGATCTGGTGCTCGCCACGAGTCTCTGCTTCCCGTCGGCACTGCTGGCCAAGGTGCTCCGCAGAGCGCTAGGGCTGCGGCGCGGCGCGCGCTTCGTGTGCATGCAATCGGACCTCCTCGAAGCGCATGCTGACGCTGACGTGGCGGACGCCTTCGACTTTATGATGAAGGACGACGTCGACGAGAAGACGGCGGAGGAGCAGGTGGCGGAGGGGGAGGCAGAGAAGCATGCCCCGCCGGCACGCGCTGCGCACTCATCGGGTCTCGCCTCCGCCTTCCGCCGCGTCCCAATGGATACGGCATCCGACACCGAGCCGCCGCACCGGCTGGTGACCGCCATGTCGTGGGGTGAGGCGAGTTTCTACGTGTACGAGCGCGTCTGAGGGGCGGATACAATCGAATGAAAATGGTATTATATATATCCGCGCTGTGGTACACATCTGCTTCCGTCGGCCCCTTCACCTTGTGAAAATTCTGATCAGATTTGTCCGAGTTCTACTATTGTAGCGACCCTTTTTTTCTCTAAGGGGCGGGCTCGGAGCGTCGCTGCCGGGCTCGCTGGCGGCTTCAGACGCGCTCGGGTCGGCCCGTTCGGGCTTCGAGGCGACGCCCGTGGTCGATGCCGACCACGGCAAGAGCAAATCGCACCGACGGCGACGCCGAGGCCGGTGCTGCGGAGGCGGAA
>Ga0210242_101043_pt1 | contig 23085 bp, 12 predicted proteins | sample ChrtobMeP5a_16mM_FD_155445 | JGI IMG/M metagenome (GOLD analysis project Ga0210242, IMG submission 155445) | Chrysochromulina tobin associated microbial communities from unialgal haptophyte culture, Seattle, Washington, United States - P5a_16mM | ecosystem: Host-associated > Algae > Haptophytes >... | reverse complement strand
CGGCGAGGGCGATGGCGGTGGTGGTGATGGCGAGGGCGGCGGCGGCGAGGGCGAGGACGGTGGAGGGGAGGGCGAGGGCGGCGGCGGGCTGGGCGGTAGCGGTAAAGAAGGGCAGGAAGGGCGTGACGGAGGCGGTGGCGGAGGGAACGGTGGCGGCGGCAAAGGTGGCATGACTAATCGTTGACCGCAGTCAGTACAGTCGGTGCCGATGCGGCAACCTGAAAACTCGGAACCCTCACCTCCATCGTTGCACACATCGTTGTTGTGCAGGACGATTGTCTCCGGCGCGATCTCGCCTTGCACTGTGATCGTGCACGTGTCGTCACACCAGTACAACGGTGGCCGCGGCGACGGCGGAGGCGGAGATCGCGGAGGACACGACGGCGAAGGCGGCAAAGGAGGAGGTGATGGTGATGGTAATGGTGATGGTGTAGGGGGCGGCGGTGGCGAGGGTGATGGCGAGGGTGGTGGCAAAGGTGGTGGCGGTGAGGGAGGCGGTGGCGAAGGCGGCGGTGGCGAGGGTGATGGAGGTGAGGGCGGCGGCGAGGGTGGCGGTGGCAAAGGGGGTGGCGATGGCGGTGGCGGTGGCAGCGCCGGGGGCGGTGGTGCGGTGCAAGTCGAGACTGAGCCTGCGACCTCGTTGGTGAGGGCCATTGCCCAGGTGCAGACGGTGCCCGCCGAGGAGACATAGACATTGGGTCCCTGCAAACCACGAGCAAAAACATTAGCACCCCTTGAGGGCGATGGGAAAATTTCAGGTCTCTGCGGCACGTACACATGGGTTTGAGGCACACTATAGTTGACCGGAGCGTCCGCCGCAGTTGTGCGAGCGAATCGAAGCAAGCGCGTCAGCCATTTTCCTATCGAGGCGATGGGAAAACTTCAGGTCTCTGCGGCACGTACAGACTGTAGTTGATCGAAGAGTCGGCCGCAGTAGTGCAAGCGAGAGTCGAGGCAAAGCGTGTCAGCAACTTTCCTATCAGGGCGATGGGAACTTTTGAGCATGAGCACGCACGAAGATATTATCAACTTGATTGGAATAAACTTGGGAGTTGACGATTGAGACTGTGCCGGACGTGACAAAGACACCAGCGCCCTGCAAACAACGAACCAAACATGAGTCTCCCGTGGGGGCGATGGGAAACTTTCGAAGATGAGCACGCACTCTGCCCACTGCTGTGTTCCCGGTGATAGAGGACGCGGTGATCGTGACCGTGCCAGAATCGACACGAATACCGCCTCCCTGCAAACAAGGATCCAAACGTAAGTCTCCCATCGAGGCGATGGGAAGTTTGCAGGCGTGGCTGGCACATACATCTCCCTGATAGGACCAAATATCGATCCGAATTGAAAGATGAGAGTCGATTTGGGCACGTCAGCCATATTCCCTTCGGGGCCATGGGAACGTTTGAACGTCAATGCAGCACGCACCCCCTGAAGTTGACCGAAGCGTCGGCCACAGTTGTGCAAGCGAGAATCAAAGCAAGCGCGTGAGCATTTTCCCATCGGCCCAATGGGAACCTTTCAAGGTCTCTGCAGTACGCACCCCCTGTAGTTGACGGAAGCGTCGGCCGCAGTTGAGCAAGCGTGAGTCGGGGCAAGCACGTCAGCAACTTTCCCATTGGGGCAATGGGAAGTTTTGCACTTAAGCACGCACAAAAAATGAACCAGAAGCTGTGTTGCCGGTGATCGAGGAAGACGTTATCGAGACTGTGCCGGAAGAGACGTAGACACCGCCGCCCTATACAAACAACGAGCAAAACGTTAGTTTCCATGGGAACTTTTGAACACGAGCACGATGGGGTTTTGCAGGTACGTACATATCCCTGGTAGAACAAAAGATGGATCCCACCCAGTTGAAAGGCGAGTGTCAAGTTGAACATGTCAGCAAGGGATTCCCATTGGGGCGATGGGAAGTTTTCAAGGTCTCTGTGGCACGCACCCCCTGTTGTCGACCAAAGCATCGTTTGCAGTTGTGCAAGCGTGAGTTGGGGCAAGCATGTCAGCAGTTTTCCCATCGGGGCGATGGGAAACATTCAAGTCTCTGCGGCGCGTACAGACTGTAGTTGATCGAAGAGTTGGCCGCAGTAGAGCGAGCGAGACTCAAATCAAGCGCGTCAGAATTGTTCCCATCGGGGCGATGGGAACTTTTGAGCATGAGCACGCACGACAAAACTAGTAGCTTGATTGTAATAAACTTGGGAGTTGACGATTGAGACTGTGCTGGATGTGACAAAGACACCACCGCCCTGCAAACAACGAGCCAAACATGAGTCTCCCGTGGGGGCATTGGGAACTTATGAAGATGAGCGCGCACATTGGAAGCTATATTCCCGTAGATCGAGGAAGACGTTATCGTGACCGTGCCGGAAGAGACGTAGACACCTCCTCCCTGCGAACAAAACGCAAAACGTGAGTCTCCCATCGGAGCGATGGGAACTTGAGCGCGCACTGAGTTGTTGATGTGGCCTCCCGTGATGCGAAGTCCGTTCAGTTGCACGACGCCCGACGAACCCGGGTTGATGTTCAGCACTCGGCGCTGACTCGAGGAGCTCGCTTGTGCGTTCAGGGTGACCGTGGCTCCCGCCGCCGCCTCAAGGATGACGCTCCTGGTGATGCTGAGCTCGGCGATGAGGTTGTAGGTGCCGGAGGCAAGGACGATGCGGCTGACGGCGGTGTTGGCGAGTGCGCTGGTCAGGTCAGCGCTGGCGCTCACCGCGGTCTGCAGCTCACGGCGGTGGCTGGGCACCGCGAGCTGCAGACCTCGGTTCAACCCGGGAACGTCGCTGGTCTCGGTGCAGGGCAGGATGGTGCACCATGCAAGGAGAGTGTGGGCACCGCGCACGCCCTGCTTCTCTCGAGGCCGATGTGGCCGAGAGCAAGGAGACTTGGCGAAACGACGGTGCCATGCCATGAGCGATGGGGAGAGCAGGACGGCAACGCAAGCGGGTTAGCCCATTTTGTTGTCGGTACCGGTAAACGCCGTCGCGAAAACTTCAAACTTCCCTATACTACCGGGCGGGATTGTGAAGGCAATCAGGTGGGGGATGGGGGGAGGGGGGAGTGGGGTTAGGACGAACTGCGCTTGCGCATTCACGTCTGTGTCTCCACGGGACCTGTGGCTGTGTTAGAAATCACACAGACACACATTCACATTCACACACATACATTCACACCATGGCGGGTACCGCGCGGGGGCGGTTTAGAAGGGCGTGCGTCTTGCCGAGATGGCAATTTAACGTGAACGTGAACGCATTCACGTTTAGCTGCTGCCGCCACTCACTACGGTTCGCGACCACGATGCTGCTGAAGAGCCGCACGAGCGCGACCCGCATTCACGAGGGCTCGGTTTGCAGGATCCGCGCCAAGGGCGCGAAGTTTGACGGCGCGCTCTGCGTGCTGCGCACCTTCGATCCCACAACGGGCTTGTGGCGTGTCGACATTGGCGAGACTGCTGCTTTGCGAGACTTTGGCGAGACTTCGGAGCTGGTGCATGAGTCAGCGCTCGCACTGGAGTTTGTGCTCCTGCCGCGAGGCCTCGAGGGCGCGGTCTGCCACCCCGCAGTGACCGCCGAGGACGCGCAGGGCACGTGCGGGCGCGGCCTCATCGTGAGCGAGCATGTGCCACGCGGCTGCCCTCTCTTTGAGGAGCCGCCCTTCGTCGTGGTGCGCCGGGACGAGCAATCCGTCGAACAGCACCATGGGACGCGCTGGCGCGCCTACGAGGAGCTGAGCGCGCGGGCCTTGGGAGACGTGGCCAATGGGCCGTGGGCGACGGCGCTCAAGCAGCTCAACGACCTGGGCATCGTCTCAGAAGAGATCGGCCACGTGCGTGAGGGCGCTGAGCGCCTCGTCGGGGGGTCGAATGCACCGTTCCCAGCGTGCTTGCCGTTTGCCACCGCCGTGGCGCGCGCCGCTCGTGTGGAGGAGGTGCGCGCCGTGCTGCTGCGCTTCCATTGCAACCAGTTCCTATTTGACAATGGCGCTGAGAAGACGAGTCCCTTCCACGCGAACGCCTTGTACGCGTTCGCGGCGCGGGCCAACCACGCGTGTGACCCGACGATCGTCTTTGTGAGCGAGGCGAAGATCCTCGCCAAGCGCGGCCACGATCCGAGTACCGGGCAGGGCCTCGTGCGCGCCTTTGCCAAGCGCGACCTCCTGCCGGGCGAGAAGCTCACGCACGCGTACCTCGCGATGCCGCGCGAGTGGACCTATCTGCAGCGGCGGGCGGCCCTGCGTGAGAACTACGGCTTCGTGTGCGGCTGCGACTTGTGCCTGCGGGAGCAGGCAGCGGACATGGCGGCTAAGGGCGCCACCGCGGCCCCAGCCCTGGTCGAGCAGATGCCAGGGACTGCGCCCAGAGTCCAGATCTCCCAGCGCGGAGCTCACGTAGGCGGTGGGGCTCCCAGTGGCGCCGTCGTGGGCAGTGGGGCTCCCGTGAGCGCCGTCGTGGGCAGTGGGGCTCCCGGTGGCGCCGTCGTGGGCAGTGGGGCTCCCGGGGGCGCCGTCGTGGGCAGTGGGGCTCCCAGTGGCGCCGTCGTGGGCAGTGGGGCTCCCGTGAGCGCCGTCGTGGGCAGCGGGGCACCCGTGAGCGCCGTCGTGGGCAGTGGGGCGCCCGTGAGCGCCGTCGTGGGCAGCGGGGCGGCCGTGAGCGCGGCGGCCGTCCCCGTCAACGTGGCGGCAGCTGCCGCTGGCGAGCCACCCAAGGAGAGCATCGCTACGGGCAGGATCGCCGGAGCCACGGGGCCAGAGGAGCCTGCTGCGACGCCAACGCATGCAAGTGCTCACCACGGCGCCACAGGTACATCGGGGCCAGAGGAGCCTGCGACGCCAAAGCGCAGGCCAAGCGTGCCTCCTCCAATGCCCCAAACGGCCCGAGCCTCTAGCCCAGGGACAGCCCTGCCGCCCCCACGCAGGCCTAGCGTGCCTCCTCCAATGCCGGCGCGGGCTAAGGCGGAGGCCGAGGCCAAGGCGAAAGCGGAGGCCGAGGCCAAGGCTAAAGCGGAGGCCGAGCCCAAGGATAAAGCGGTGGCGGTGACTGGAGCCGAGTCAGCCGCGGAGAAGGCGAAGGCCGACACTGAGGCTGATGTCAAGGCGGAGGCGGAGGCGGTGGCGGAGGCGGTGGCGGAGGCGGAGGCGGTAGCGGAGGCGGTACCAGATCTACCTGCCGCCAAGATGGCTGTTGCATCCGTGAATGAAGAGAAGAGACGAGAAGAGACAAGACGAGAAGAGACAAGAGACAAGAGAGACGAAGGACGCTTGATCCTTCCGCGAGCCGCCGCCCAGCCCCTGGGCGCTCCAACCGCCGCCCAGCCCCTGGGCGCTCCAAGCCCCTGGGTGGGCCGTGCACTGGAGCTGCTCGAGGACGCGTCAGCGCAGACAGGCGTGCCCAAGACCACGCTCGCCGCCGCAATCGTTGGGGGCGCCGTTGCGGGCACTGCCTTCGTCCTCGGCTCGCTCTTCCGTCGCAAGTAGAATTGCCAAAGGTTCTCATGTGTTGCGAAGGGCCGTGTCACCAGCCCCCTCTCGCCCCAGCCATCTAAAAGCAATCGAAGCCCCATGGGAAGCCCCCCCGCCAGCAATGGAAGTACATGATGGAAGTACATGATGGAAGATCTAAAGAGGATAGCCATGAGGATAGCCGAGCCGGTGCGCGGTGGGCCCGCAGCGTTGGCGCCCACCATGGCGCCCACGCCGGGCATGACGCCGGGGCGGTGGTATTTCGTATTAAGGTTTAAGCGCGTCGCTTAACGCTTTTTACGACAAATGAGTGAATGCGGGTTCTCTTGTAAGTAATGGCTCTAATGCCCAATTACCTACACACCGTTACTGAGGCGTGTAATTGTAAAAGGCGTGTACCTCGGCCCAAGCATGTACGAGGTCGCGGTAGTAACCTCGGTACAGTACTCGTTTGACCGGTCCCAAACGCCCGCACGGCGGACCCTCACGGCTGGCGCGCGGCCTCTCGTGCAAGGGCTGCCCGGCCGAGGGGCTCGAGCGAGCGTCGCCGTCCGCACGCCGCCAGCGCTCGCGCACGCGTCGCCGTGCCCGCGCTTGCTGCTGGGCATGCCTACCATTGCGACAAAACCTGTCTGGGAGCCACGGGGTGAGGCGTAGGCGGCGGGCGGTAGTCACTTTTGATGGACAAAGTGACTACCAGGGTAGTGATGGTCTGCAGCACTTGCCAGCCACGGCCCGCGGCCGGCGACGGCTGGACTATGTCAATCATGGTGGCGGAGGAGCTGCCGCACCTTGTCCGAACGTGTTGAGTGAGTTTGACCGCCGATTGTAGCCAATTGGTGCCCCAATTCTACAGGGCGGCACGCGCGGTGAAGTCGCGCTTGACCTGCTTGCCTACCGGTTTGAAGAGCTCCCGTGCTCGTCGTCGTCTGGTAGTCGGGCAGCTTGGATTGCGCGTGTACAAACTCGTGTACCACCTCTCAGAGCTTCAAGTGTGAGGGGGCGCCCCGCCATGCGTCTCGGAGGGCTTGCTTGGCTTGCTCATCGAGGTGATTGTACTCAAGGCTGCGCGCACACAGAGGGTGCATCGTCGGGTTGCAAGAGAGCGGTGGGGAGCGTCATATGCCAGGATATGCGAGGAAGGAGCACCCCTTTGCAGCACATCAAACGGGTGATACTGGCCGAAAATTCGCTCAAGGCAAAACGTACTGTATTTTGGCCATGGCGCCGTTGACGCCAAGAGCGGCGACGAGCTCCTTGAGGCCCGTCATGTCCTCGCCGTCGTTGGTGAGATCATTTTTGGACAGGTTGATGCTCGTCAGCCCGCCTGTGACGGCCACCATGGCCGCCAGAGACTTTGCTCCCACTGGATGGATGCCGTTTTCACTGACGTTGAGCGACGCAAGCTTCGTCTCCTTGTTGCTCTGGATGGCCTCACAGACTGCGCTTACGCCCTCATCCTTGAGGTAGTTGTTGGACAAATCCAGGGCTGTCAGCCCGCTGTTGACGCCTACCATCTTGGCCACGTGCTTGGCTCCTGCTGAACCACCAATGTTGCTGCCACGCAAATCGAGCTCCTTAAGCGTCGTGTTCTGTTCTAGTGCCTCGCAGATGGCTTTGGTGCCATCCTCCTCCAACATGTTTTGGGCGTGGGACAGCATTGTCAGCGCGCCTGTGACAATGGCCTGTGACAGGTCCGACGCCAGCAGGATCGCATCGGGCAGCTTGAGGTTCTGCTTGGAGAAGTCAGCGGTGGTCTGGTCGCGCCGGATGCCGCAGAGCGAGACGCCCTTCTGCTTGGCGACCTCAGCGAGCATCTTGGCGGACACCACATCAAGCTGAGTGCCCAGGAGGTCAGCCACCGTCAGCGTGCCATTGACGCGCATGGCGTTGGCAATCGCCGTGATGCCCTCCGCAGTGTAAGTTCCGTCTCCATCGTTATCGAGGCCGCACAGCCAGTTGCCTGAGAGGTCCAGCTGCAATACCATTCAACGCAAAGGCGTGGGTTAGATAACAGAAAAGGGATGTGTAGGGGGATCAGAACAGGATCAGGAAGCAAGCACCTCTGTCAAGGCGCCTGTGACAACGGCCTGTGACAAGTCCGACGCCAGCAGGATCGCATCAGGCGGCTTGAGTCCCTTGAAGGAGAAGTCAGCGGTGGTCTGGTCGCGCCGGATGCCGCAGAGCGAGATGCCCTTCTGCTTGGCGACTTCGGCGAGCATCTTGGCGGTCTCCGCATCAAGCTTATTGCCCAGGAGGTTGGTCACCGTCAGCGCGCCTGTGACAACGGCCTGTGACAGGTCCGACGCCAGCAGGATCACATCGGGCGGGTTGAGGCCTTGGCTGGAGAAGTCAGCGGTGGTCTGGTCACGCCGGATGCCGCAGAGCGAGATACCCTTCTGCTTGGCGACCTCAGCGAGCATCTTGGCGGACTCCTCATCAAGATGATTGCGCAGGAGGTTGGTCACCGTCAGCCCGCCGTTGACGCCAAGAGCGGCGGCCAGCTCCTTGATGCCTGTCATGTCCCTGCCGCCGTCAGTGATATGATTTCTGGACAGGTCAACGCTCGTCAGTGCGCCTGTGACAACGGCCTGTGACAGGTCTGACGCCAGAAGGATCGCATCTTGCGGCTCGAGGTATTGGTTGGAGAAGTCAGCGGTGGTCTGGTCGCGCTGGATGCCGCAGAGCGAGATACCCTTCTGCTTGGCGACCTCAGCAAGCATCTTGGCGGACGCCTCATCGAGCAAATTGCGCAGGAGGTTGGTCACCGTCAGCGCGCCTGTGACAACGGCCTGTGACAGGTCCGACGCTAGCAGGATCACATCGGGCGGGTTGAGGCCTTGGCTGGAGAAGTCAGCGGTGGTCTGGTCGCGCTGGATGCCGCAGAGCGAGATACCCTTCTGCTTGGCGACCTCAGCGAGCATCTTGGCGGACTCCGCAAGATGGATATTGCCCAGGAGGTTGGTCACCGTCAGCCCACCGTTGACGCCAAGCATGTCTGACACATGCTTAGCGCCTGCTTCCCCGCCAATAGTGCGTTGACCAGACAGATCGAGCTCCTTGAGCGTCTTGTTCTGTTTGAGAGCCTCGCAGATGGCCTTGGTGCCCTCCTCCTCTAACCTGCTCCGCGCCAGGGATAGCTTCGTCACGCAGCTTCGTCTGCGTGACGCTCTGCGTTCGCCATTGACACGCAGGGCGTCAAAAATCGCTGTGATGCCCTCCGCAGTGTAAGTTCCGTCTCCATCGTTATCGAGGCCGCACAGCCAGTTGCCTGAGAGGTCCAGCTGCAATACCATTCAACGCAAAGGCGTGGGTTAGATAACAGAAAAGGGATGTGTAGGGGGATCAGAACAGGATCAGGAAGCAGGCACCTCTGTCAAGGCGCCTATAACAAGATCCGACGAAATGAGGATAGCGTCCTCTGGGCCGAGGCCCTGGTCGGCGAAGTCGGCCACCTCCTGGTCGCGCTTGATGCCAAACAGCATGATCCTCATCTCTGTGCCAATCTTGGCGAGCATCTTGGCTGACTCGCTGTCCAAGTCGTTCCCGCGCACGTTGCACTCAGATAATGTGCGCATGGTAGGTATGAGACCCGCCACGACCATGCCGCCTATGACGCCAACATTCTTCCCCTCCAGGTCCAGCTCCGTGAACGAGTCGGCGCGCATCTCCTTGATCGGGATCCCGTTGAACATCTCGATCTTGAGGTTGCCTAGGACAGCGGCTGAGAGCTGCGCGGCGCCGTCACCCGCGATCTTGTTTCCGCGCACGTCGACGCGTGCTAGAGTGGTCTTCGTCAAAGCAGGGGCAAGCGCTCGAGCATCTTCCACATCGAGCTTGTTCTGGCTCAGGTTGAGCGTCCGCAGCTCGCCGGCACTGACGACCACGGCCGCCAGCACCCGCCGCACCGTCGGCCGGTCGCCGCCGAGCTTCTGCGAGAGGTCGAGCGTGTCACCCGTCACCCCGGCCGCGCGCAGCAGCCCACGACCGAAGCGGTCGCCCGGAATCTCGGCACCGAGCTCCACTGCGTTCGCCCACCAAGCGGGCCATTGCCACGGCGGCGTGCCCGAGAGCTCGGTGCCCTCGTCGCAGAGCGCGATCGCGGCAAAGTATTCCTGGAAGGAGAGGTGCGACGACTGCAGCTGCAGCGGCTCAGACTGCAACAGGCTGAGCAGCGGCAGCGCGTCGACGTGCACGCGCTCGCGCACCGTGCGCAGCGCCTCGCGTAGAGCCTCTGACAGGTGCAACTCGCACGCCGCGCGCACGGCGGGCGCGCTCGCATCCATCGCGCGCTGGAGCACGGCAGTCTCGTCCGCGAGGCCCGAGGAGCGCAGGTCGTTGGGCTGGAGCAAGCCGCTCACCGTGCCGTTGGCAAAGGTCACCATTAAGGTGACCATGAACAGCTCGTCAGACTTGACGTCGGTCGTGATCACGCCGCGCTTGCCCTTGTGCTCGCCCGTCGTCACCTCGACGTAGTGACCCTTCTCGGCGCGGCCGCCAAAGCGCTCGAAGGGCATCTTTGCAACCTCGGCCCGGATCTTTGCGAGCGCCTCGGGCGCCTCCAGGCCGAGCGCCGCCTCGTCGAGCTGCCGGTCCTCAATGAGGCGGCGCTGCGCGACGTGCGCCTCGAAGAAGATGCGCTGCAGCAGCCGCGCGAGCTCAGGCGTCCTGACACCTCCGCGTGCGAGCATCGCGTCCGACGCGGTCGCGTACAGCTCGGCTACCGTCCCGGGCATGCCCACGCCCTGCCGCAGCTCGTACACGGCAGAGACCATCGAGAGCATCAGCGGGTTGCTCGTCACCTTCTGGCCCGTGTCGTCGCGCGGCATCACGTCGCGCACGTACGTCAGCAGCGCGGCCGCGCGCTGAGCGCCGAGGCGCTGCACGAGCGCGCGCTCCTGCTGCGCGTTCGAGAGCGGCGCGAGCGTGAGGCGGCGGAACGCGGCAAAGCGCGCCTCGTCGACGCCCGCCGGCCGCGAGGTGCAGAGCAGCACGTGGCCCTGCGGCGCGAGCACGTCGACCACGTGGCGCTCAATCTTGGCGCGCTTGGCGCCGGCCTCGTCGAGCCCATCGAGGAGGAGTAGCGCACGGCGCGCCATCATCGCCTGACGCAGCATGCGGTAGAGCGCGGGGCGGCTCGCCTCGTGCTCGAGGCGCAGGAAGGCGTCGATGTAATTCCACGAACCGGCGAAGGCGTCGGGCGCCTCGAGCAGCCACCGCTGCAAGACCTGCACCTTGACCAGGATGGGCACGAGTTCCGTGCGCTCGTCTTGGAGGGCGATCATCACCACCTGTGACAGCAGCGTCGTCTTGCCGCTCGCGGGGCCGGCGGTGAGCAGCGCCGCGAGTGGACCCTCCGCTGGGCCGCCCTCGAGCCGCGCGCCGTGCTGCGCAAGCAACCATGCGGTCAGGCTGTGCGCGTCACGGATGGCAGACGCCTGCGTCTCAGCCACACCCCCCGTCACGTTGATGGCGACGCACTGCTGCAGCGAATCGAGCCGCTTGCCCGTGAGCGCGTCGGCAATATGCGCGTGCTGCGCCCCGAGCCAGGGCGCCCACCACGCGCGCATTGCCTCGTAGGCGGCGTGCGGCAGCTCGCGCGGCGCGTGGTTCCACGGGTGCAGCGTGAGCGTGGCTGGTGGCTCGCTGCTGCCCTCAAAAGTGAGGAGATGGCAGAGGCCGTCGACGCCTGCCGTTGCCACTTTGGCATCGTGCCAGCCGCCGGCCGTACGCACGGTGAGCGGCTGGCCGGCGGCGTAGCGCCGGGCCCCGCTGGCGCCGCTGAAGCGCAGCGCCGCAGTGACCATGGCCTCGGGCTGCAGCCTCTCAACCACCGCGCGCACCTCTTCGAGCGTGGCTTGGAGCTGCGTGGGATCGCCTTTGCTGAAGAGCGCCGCCGCCGCGTTCACGCACGACTGCACGGCGCCGCCCGCCTCGCGCGCCGCGTGCGCGATCGTTTGGCATCGCGCCGCGCTGTCGGCGATCTCGCGCGCCCGCTCGCCGACGGCGCGCACAGCCGACTCCGACTCCATCCGCCGAGCACCGTCTAAATCCGGCTCAATCCGCCGAGCATCGTCCGCCAGGCGGCGTGCGGGCTCAACGAGGTCTCGAAGCGCACGCGCATCGCCGACGAAGGCGGCGTCCCAGCCGGCAGCGGGTGGCCGCCACGGCAGCACCACCTGGCTGCATCGGTCGTAGGCGAGCTCGGTGTCGTCGCCGCCCGTGACGGCGGCGGCGACGCGCCCCCCGGTCGCATCGACGACGCCAAAGCGCGGCCCGCCGCCCACGCCGCTGCCCTGCCAAGCGAGCAGGAGCAGCGGCGTTCCCTCGGCGAGGCGCAGCGGCGCAGCGGCGGGCGCATCGACCGGTGGCGGCAGCTCCGATGGCGCGGCCGTCGCGCTGTCGGACGCGAGCATCTTGGGCAACACTCGTTGCAGTGCGCCCGCAATTCGATCCACGTACTTCTTGTAAAGGCCGACCACCATGGCCTTGTCGCCCTTGCTAGTGAAGGTGGCTCCCTCGATGCGGGCGACCACCTCGTCGACGCGCGTCTCGAGCCGGCCGGCGCTCAAGTCGACGGTCTCGAGGGGGCACCCGCTGCGGAGCTGGAGCATCTTGGGCGGCAGCTTATCCAGCTCCGCCTTCACCCGCGGGATGGCGGACAGCCGCAGGATGAGCTCGCCGCTCACCGCCGACTCGAAGACGCACCAGCCGCGGCCCTCGTCGTCGTCGAGGCCGGCCTCGCCGTAGCGTCCGTCGTACGAGCGCTCGTTGAAGAGCGTGTCGACGCCGCCGGCAATGTGCGCAAGCTGCGCCGCCGCTCGCTTGGCCGCTTGCGCCGCCGCGTGCGTTGTGAAGCACACGGTCGCAGGTGGAAACCTGCCGAGCGTGCAGCTGACGATGTCGCCGTAGGGCACAAGCGTCGCTTTGATCGCCGCCCCGTCGACACCCGGGGCGAGATCGAAGAGGCAGAGCTTGCCGTCGTACTCTGGCGGTCGCAGCGGCAGCTCCTTGAGCTGCAGCACGGTCGTGCCGATGGCGGAGGCATAGATGTGGCCCATGACGCCAAGGCCTCTTTTGAAGGCGCGTTCCTGCTCCTCGGTGCGCGGGCTCTGGTCGCTGTTCTGGTACAGCGACGGGAAGTCCCAGAAAAAGGCCTCGATGTCGGACCGCTCTTGAAGGGCACGCCACAAGGCTTCGATGCGATGGCCGGTGGGGTCCGGGTTGCCCGAGGTGGGCCAGCCGAAGGAGAACGCGCCGATCGCGCGCTCGCCCTTGAGAAGAAGACGCTTCGCTTCCTCGGGTTCCAGATGCGGCGAGATCCCGCCCACAGGCTTGAGGTCCTGTCGGCGGACGATGCGGTAGTCCGGCTGCCGGGCGAGCTGGGCTTTCAGCCAGGCCGAGCGCACGAGGGCAATATCGCCGCGTCCGAACGCCTGGAGCAGATCGTTGTCGAGCGCACTCAACTCGCGCTTCACCTCGGGGTCGATGTCGAAGCCGCCTTTGGACGCGGGCGCCGGCGCGGGTGCCGCCGGCTTCGCTGCTGCCAGTGGCGCGGGCTTTGGCGGCGGCGCTGTCGGCTGCGCCGTCTCGTGAGTTGACTTGCCTTTTTTGGAAGGAGGCGCGGCTGGCGCGGCGGCGGCTGCCCCTCGCTTGGTGCCCTTCAGGATCGCCTCGACAGTCGGAGGCGCTAGCGGCATCCCTCCCTCCTCCTCATCATCATCGTCGTCCTCCTCAACGCCCATGAGCGCCTCCGGCGCCACAGCCTTGGCAGCTGTAGCCGGAGCCGCCGCTTCCGCAGGAACGGCCTTGCGCTGTAGCTTGCGCCGGCGCTGCTCCTCGGCTGATTCGGCGCCCGCCGCGCTCGTCGAGGCGAACACGGAAGCCACCCACGCTTCTTCCTTGGTGTCGCGCTCGTCGTCGCTGCCGCCGACGGAGCCGCTGGCGATCTCGAAATTGCGCTTCTGCGCCTTGGCCAGGCGCTCCTGCTCTGCCTTCATTGCGGCTTGGTGCTCAACTTACGTATCCCTTGCACATTCTCGGCGAGTGTGGGAATTCCGGTTCTTGGAGAGGCGCGGCGTTTCGGCACGACGGCCTGTTGGACGGGGCTCACGCACATCGACGTTTGTCGTTTCCATCTTTTCGTGTCATAAGAGTGGGTGCAAATCCTGATGGAATCATCAGTGAATCATCCCAAAAGCGGACTCGCAATTGTCCGAGACTCTCGGCTTTGATGGTCGGCCCAGCGCTTGATGACGTTCATGAGGACAGTCTCCTTGATGAGACTCGTGGCCGCCTCAACAGCGTTGCAGCTGCGAGGTTGCGTCGCGCCTCGTGCACCGGTGCCGCTGCTGGTGGCCAAGTTTCCGACTCGACCCCATCACTCACATCTCGAGCAGACTGATGAAGTGCAGGTGGACGACGACACTTGCGAGGTTGAGCCGGCGGAGCCGCTATTTGTCATGCAGATGCGCTGCGAACTTCGCTGCTGGGCGCGTGGGCGCGAATTCCGCCGCCGGCTGTTTGCGCGGCAGACGCGCAACCTTCTGCGCCGTCTCCCCGACTGGTACGTTGCTGTCGTGATCGCCGCGCACATGATGGTAGTGCCGATCACGATGACGGGCATGGACCTGCTGATGCCGACAGCACAGGTGCGCGTTGCCGAGCGCGAGCTGCGCGACATTCGCCACGCCACGCTCGACACCATCTTCTCTCTCGTGGAGGGCATGCACTACAAGCCGAGCACGCTCTTCCTCTCCCCCAGTAACAGCGAGCGGCTTGCCGATGCTGAGCAGCTCGTGGATGCATTGGGAGACCCCGCCACCGTCCGCTCCGACTCGGCCTTTGGCGCGCTCGCCACCACGCTGATCAAGACGCTCAATGACCCGTACTCGTCGTACACCGGCCCGGAGAGTCTGGCCGCGGCGGCAGCAGCAGGCGCGGCCCCATCGCACGCACTCTCCCCGTCGCCCATGCCGCCGCCAAGGAGTCTGGCCGACGGCGCCTCCTCGGCGACACAAGGGCCGATGCCTGAGCTCCAGATGATGCCCTCGAGCGCATTCGTGCCCATCAGCGAGTCGAAGATGGACGAAACCGACTGTGGTCTCACTCTGCGTCCATGGAAGGCCGTCGACGGCGACCCGCAGGCCGTTGGGGTGAGTGTGCGAGCGGTGAGTCCGGATTCGGCGGCGGAGGCGGTGGGGCTGCGAGCGGGCGACCGGCTGCTTCGGATCGAAGGGCTGGACTATGAGCTGGCAGCCCTCTCCGCCGAGGGGCTACACGCAGCTCTGCGGGGGCAGCTCTCTGCTGCAGATGTGAACGCTGCCCTCGCCGCCTCCGACGACGTCGCTGGCGCGAGAGAGGGCGGCACGACGGGTAGAGCGGCAGCCTCCGCAACGGCCGGTGACGATGTGCGGCTGCTGGTGCGCCGTAGCAACGCCCCGGGCGATGCACCAGCTGACGCAGGCGAGGCCGAGTGGGTCACATTACACCGAAGGCCAGCCGCGCCCGCGCCTTCATGGGTACGCTGGGCCTCATTGGGTGGCAGGTTCGGTCCGCGTGTCGGCTACCTACGCATCCGTCAGTTCACCGAGGCGGGCACGGCGGAGCTTGCCGCGACGCTCGCGCATCTGCACGCCTCCGGGGTGGCCGGGCTCGTCATCGACCTGCGCAACAACCCCGGCGGCCAGTTCACAGAAGCGCTCGCCTCGGCTTCGCTCCTCCTACCGGACGACGCCACGATTGCGTACACCATCGATGCGGCCAACAACCTGAACGCCCATACCGTGGGGCTGGTTCAGCAGCAGTGGAGGGCAGCGGCCGTGGCGGCAGATGCACAGCAGTCACCCGTGCGACGGTCCGGGATGGAGCCAACGCAGCAGCAGCAGCAGCAGCAGCCATCGCCGCTTCTGGCGGCAGCGGCCCCGGCTGGGACCACCGCCGACTGCGCGAGCAACAGCGACGGCTGTTCTGAAGAGTCATCGGCAATGGGTGCAGCGGCGGCAGCGAGCTCCATCGAAGCTCCCAGCGGAGCCCGAACCGCCCCTAGGGCGCCGCGTCCTTCGTCGGTGCGCCCACTCGAGCCGTTTCCTCCGAATGTGCCGATTGTGGTGCTCGTCGATCGCGGGACGGCAAGCTCCGCGGAGCTCTTCGCCGCTGCGTTGCATGACAACGGACGAGGCGTGCTCGTGGGCGAGAACACATTTGGCAAGGGGCTGATCCAACGCGTCTTCCCGATGCCGAACGGCGGCGCTCTCAAGCTCACCATTGGCGAGTACCTCCGCCCAAATAAGGCAAAGGTTGAGCCTGGGATCGGCTTGCTTCCCGACGTGCACTGCGACGCGGGCGATGCATGCGTTGATGTAGCAGCAAGCTTGGTGCGAGGCGGACGCTCGGCATGGCTCCAGGCGGACGCTCGTCACCTATGAGACTTTCCGGACAGGATCGTGCGCCCATGGCCTTTTAGCTTTTTGTGAGTGTCGCAGACTGCACAATGTAACCGAGCCCCACCCTTTGCGTTAACCCCGCGTACTCGACTGCGCTGTTTTAGTCGAGTTGTAACAAGTGCAAATATTAATATACGCGCCGAACCGCCATGCGCCAATCGCCCATTGCGATGATAGATATGTCGTGGAGCTTGTCGCACCGCGCACATGCATATCCGGGGTCCGGGCCGCCGAACAACTACTCCCCCTGGTACTTGCCGCCGTCTTCGAACTTTTTAGAGGGTTTGTCCTTGCGCACGCCCTTGAAGCTCGTCTCATTGCTCGACGACGGCACTTGTGTAGGCCGTAGTGGCATCAGCTTGAGCTCCTCAGCCGCCGCGGCCGCTCTGGCCTCGTCCGCCGTGAGCGTCGCAAATACTATAGGTAACTTCCGCTCCACACACCCGGTATCTGACTGCGAGTGAATCGTATCTGACTGAGTGGAATTAGGACGAGTCTCAGGACGATAGCGCTCGATACTCGCCTCGAATGAATCCTCGATGGGCACGAGCCGCACACCTGCCTTCCGCAGCTACGGGCACGCACGAACAGCAACAGGCATCATTCAGTGTGGGAGCGGACGAGCAGAGAGAGGCGGCGGACGAGAGGGCCAATGCCCAGTGTGGTCGAGCTGCGACCTGTTGCACGCGCACCTGCAGCAGGGTCTGCTCCTCTTGGCACCATCCTTTGCATCTGAGCGTGGTATCATGCAGCAGGGCCATCCTGCTCGCACCTGCAAGATGGAGCGTAGGTTGGAGGACGTGAGTGTCAAACGGTCAGTAGCTGCCTGGGGCGGAAGCTGTGAAGGGAAGCTGTGAAGGGAAGCTGTGAAGGGAAGCTGTGAAGCGCCTTGGGCTTCACAGCGCACGGAGAGAAGCCGCGGCTCAACGCCAGCCGGTCCTCTGCAGCTATGGCGTCCAGTGCACACCTGCGAGCGCACGGAACGCCGAGGGCGTGCCGAAATAGATCCAGTCATGAAAGAAGACTTCGCAGGATCCCTCGCCTACGTCAGACGTGTCGGTTGCCTTGCATTTCCTTAGATTGAAGCCATCGAAGTTGACAGCCCGGAAGGCATAGGCGAACATGATAGACGAGGCATTCATGTGCTGCCACAAGCGCGAGTAGCGCCCCTCGACGAGCCGCAGTGGCTTCGACAGCACGAGATCCAGCCGAGCTCGCACGATCACATCATGCGGGCCCGCAGCGCGACGGAGATCCTCCGCCCGTGCCAGATGGTCCATCTGAAGATACCATCGTACCATGAGGACGCCCAAGTAGGGAGAGATGATCATGGGCCTGATGTTCTGATTCGCACGTCTTCGCTGATCCATGAAGACGGAGCGCTCGACATTCGGCCAGACACGGCACACCTCAGGCATTGTGTACCACCATGCGTCCTGCCCGAAAGCCTTGGCAGCGTCACACAGAGCGGAACCTTGCTTGTGCGTCTCTGGCAATAACATCGCGCGCACATCGCCCCACTCGGCGAATGATCGTCGCACCTGGTCTTCAAACTCACGAGAGGCGTTCAGAAATCCAAGAGCAGAGCCCTCAGCCAGCGCAGTTTGCACATTGGCCGGTGCGTTGCACCAGTTCTGCACATCACTGACGAAGAAAACAGAGGCATTGTTTGGGATGATGAGGTTCTGCAGCTGGCTTGCGAACCAGTTGGGTGTGGCAGTGCCGTAGAAACGGCCCGAGTACAACACGGCGACCCGCATTTATTCGCGAGGCCAGGCGTGTATGAGGCGCCACGCGAAATAATCAGACGTCGCGCTCTCTGCGTCCCGTTCAATGGGCGTCAAGGTGGAGTCCCGGCCTTTGCGTCCTGCGCGGAGCAGGGTTTCGGGAAAACTTGTGAGGAATCTTTTTGACTTGGGGTTCTTTCTTATTTTTCAAAACAATAAACTATGAACTCACAACTTCGAACTCGCAGATTTCGGGTTTCGGGTGCCGGGTTAGTTTCACGTTGACCGGAGCGGCAGTATGAGGTTGTTGGTTCAAATTTGTTCATTTTTCAAACTTCAAAGTGCAAACTGACTTCGGCGACCGAAGTTGTAAGTTGTTTGTTGTTCATTTTTCAAACTTCAAAGTGCAAACTGACTTCGGCGATCGAAGTTGTAAGTTGTTTGTTGTTGAACAACTAACAACTTTGAACTTGAAACCCGAAAACGCGAGTTGTTTGTTATTATTTCGCGTGGCGCCTCATAGGCGTGCGCACAAACTCTCGAATTTCGTCGAAGAAATCTTCGTCTTGAAACTCTTCTAACCTCACCGCCGACACAGCGTTTTTCCAAGTGTTGAAACGCTGAACGGCAAATTTGCCGACTGTCATGCAGGAAGAGCGAGGCGTGTCGGCATTTGGCGACGCCATCAGCTTCTGCAAGCTTCATGCGACTGAGCGCACCCCGCACCGCGTGCACACAATGGCCGTGATAATGATGGAGCACGTGCCAGCCTTTGCAAACAACGTGCCGTACCGACTGCTCGTAGATTGCTGTAAGAAGATGCATTACAGCACGGAACCCGCGCACACACGCTTCAACGATGAGGACGACGGCAGCGTCGTGTTTCGCATCGTGCTATCGGGAAAGGTGCTCCAGACGCGGCGCTTGGGAACGGCTCGTCTTCCTGTTGGCTTCCTGGCCGCTGGCGACACGTTGGGCCTCTCGGCGATGGTCGAGATTGTACCACCCGGCATTCAATATACGGTCGTCTCGGATGCAGGCAGCGAGTTCGCATGCATTCGTAAGTTCGATTGGGAGCGCACCCTGCGCCAATTCTTTGAGAGGCAGATCGCCGAGTACGCGACAGTGCTGTCGCGAGCACCAGCTTTCGCCGAGTGGCCACTGGCAGCGCTGCGAGGCGTGGTAGGCTCGTCGCGGGTAGTCACTGCGCCACCGGGTGCGCTGGTCATGCGCCAGGGCGACGCATCGGACGAGCTCTTCGTGGTCCGCTCGGGCGAGGTGAGGCTCCTCAAGTCGATGCTGACACGCGAGGTCGCACGGTGGCCCTCGACCAAGGCGCCCATGCAGCCGGGCTCAAGAGCAACCAGTGCTAGGCTGTCGTCGAGAGGTGAGCATGGTCACTCCTCGCCGAGAGCGCGGCCTTCTTGGGGACCTCCGCCAAGCCGCCCATCTCCAATGGCAGTGGCAGAGACGCCCGGCGAAGCCGATCCCATCACGGAGGAGGGAGTAACTACATGCCACCGCCTTGTCGTTGCGGGTGGCGCGGTTGAAGCCAACTGTTTCGGCCATGACGAAGCCCTCGCGGTGATCATTCGACTTGCGACTGCGCGAACGAGCGTGTCCCTCGGGGGTGCAGTGTCCCCAGGGCACCCATCGATCTCCATTCCTCCGCCTATCCGCCGCAACGCGAATGCCTTCTGCATCTCTACGGTGCATGCACTCGCCATCGCGCCGCTGCTTTTGATGATCCACGCACCCAAACCCGAGCTCCTCGGCGCGCTAGTGGCCGCTTTTGGTGGCCGAGCTCTCTCGTCCACCGCGTTTACTGAACGGCTCCTTCACGAACGCAAATGGACTCGGTACAAGGAGCGCGAGCTGGCGGCCCATGCACTCGCGCGCTCGGCACCGACGGTTTTCAAACTCTGTATAGGCTCACGCACAGAGACGCCCAAGTTTGTGGTCGGCAACCACAGCCGGCCGGCCTCCGCCGCACCCGATAGCCGCTCACTCGACTCGGCAGGTGCAGCACGTGCGAGCAGCCGCCTGGGATATGGCCTGGACGAGCTCAATGAGCACATGCAAGCGGTCGTGAACGGCGCGGCGGCGGCTGAGCTGCTCGAAGCCCCAGGTGAACTCGGTGCGACGCTTGTCGAGTGGAGCATGCGTCGCGTTCGAGAGCACGTGAAACCTCGACGAGCAACGCAGCATGGAAAGGCCTCAGTTGTTGGACCCACATGAATTCTGACCGGCGCGGCATGAACAGTCGGGCCCGGCTGGGGAATGGGAATATGCGTTATGCCCTTGTCGAAGTGCGATACGCGGTACACGCGCGGCGGCTCACGCATACGACTTCGTAACGGCCTTGACCTCGTTGAGCTCACGAGATGCGACGATGACCCACGCCAGATCATGTAGAAGAGCAGATGCTCAAACCGACAGACGAGCCCGTTTTTGTGAGACGTGCACGACCAGCACCAGGCTCTGCCGTCTGCGCGCGCCCGCGCGGGTGGGAACTGCCACCTCGTAGGTAAATTACGATTAAAAGGCGAGGCGACACCGCACGCTTCACTAAGCTAATGATTTAAGCGTAACGCCGCGCTCTAGACCGCCCATGTCGCCGGTCTTGAGCCGCCGTCGCGCCGGGGAGGGCGGAGCTCGCAACTCGATCTCTATCTCCGCAAGTTCGCTCGCCCCACAGAAATCCATGCTCCACGTCCGCAAGGAATCGGCTTGGCTCCACACGTCCACAGCCACAATGCCCGCGAAGCATTTCGCGACAGCCGACACTGCATTACCTTGGTAATCTGCTCACTGTATGTGCCCTGAGGCTAATACTGAAGATCCTGTAGTCCTGTGCAAAATCAGTCCTGCCGAATCCTGCAATCTGTACGCTGAACCCTTATAGCCACCGCATCCCTCAGCGCTGAGTAATATGGCTCGAGAGCATACCTCCCTTACCGTAGATTCGCAAGGCCAGGCCGATTAAGATCGAAAAGTTGAGGACGCCGAAGCTCGACATGACCCCAACAAGGCCGAGGCCCTGGCGCATCGCAAGGTCGAGGCTGAGTATTGTGAGGACCTGGGCGACCACGTTCGTCTTCCAAAGGACACCCCACTTCCCAATACCCATCGCCGTGCCCTCCATCGCACAGCATGCGGGGTTGGTAATCTGGATGAGCGCGCCCACCACGACGGCGGGAGCGGCGGCGGCCTGGATGGCGGCGTTGGGCGTGAAGAGCCGAAGCAGGTGGGGAAGGGCCGTCAGCTGTGCTGTGCAGACCAAGCAGCCGAGCACCACGCTCCAGCCCAAGACACGCTTGGACGCCAAGGCGGCCTCGTTCACCGAGATTGCGGCACGCGAGGCGACGTAGGCTGAGGAGGTTGCCTGCATGGCTTGGCTTACCGTCTCCCCCAGGAAGTAGAGAGTCATCGCGATCGAGTAGGCAGCTCCAGTGAGACCGGAGATGTCCATCGACTGAGCAGCTTTCGTACGCGCAAGCATGATCAACATGAGCGTCACGTCCGTCACTGGCAGCCCCATCACATCCAGTGCAGCCCGCCTCGAACGAGAGTTTGTCTTGCTCATGCTCGTCTTCGTACCGGTGCCGGGACTTGGCTGTGCTTCGCCGTTGTCCGTCACGGATTCAGCCACACCGGCCGCGAGCAAAGGCCCCACCGTCCTCAAGTTGGGAGGCGTTAGGATACCCTTCAGCGACGCCATCCGCAGGCGCAGGAGCAGCACAAAGTACATGCATGCAGAGCAAATCTCTGAGACTGCCGTGGCAAGAGCTGCACCAGTCACACCGAGCCCGCCGCCAAACATCAGGATGGGGTCCAGCACCAGGTTGAGGAGGTTTGAGGCGCACGCGATCCCGAGCGGAGTCACGGCGTCCAGCGTCCCTCGAAAGGCGGCGAACGACACGGCGGAGAAGGCTGCTGGCACAGCGCTAAGTGACCGCAGCCGTAAGTACTGCGCCGCGAATGGGGCTGCCAACGCTCCTTCTGGAAGCACGAAGCTCAGGATCTTTTGCGGCCATCCCACGAGGACGACCATGCCAACAAACCCAAGCGCGCACGCAACGAAGAGCGAGTTGCACGTGCGGTCGTGCACGCCTTCAACGTCGCCAGCTGCATGCGCTCGCGCCACCAACGGGGTCGTCACCTTCGGAACAAAGATTAGGATGTTGAAGAGGGAATTGAAAACTTGATTCGCAACGCCCTGTCCGGCCAGCGACACGGCGTCGCCAAGCCTTCCAACCCAAAAGGTATCGACGGCTCCTGTGAGCGGCACCACGGCGAGGTTTCCCAACGAAGGAGCGTACAGACTCATGATTTGCTTGTCCATCGCGTCACCTCGAGGGAGCCAATCTGGGAGTTTGCGCTTTGCGGTGCTGCCTCCTGGCGGTACGCCGCTCATTCGAGGTCTCGCTCGGACCAGTCCTTGGCTGACGAATACACCCTCGTGAAGCGCAGCAGCACATAAGAGCGCCACAAGCGCACACGGCATTCAAGCTCCGGAGATCGCGACCCACTCTCTCGGCGGCGTCGCTGTGAAAAACAACCGTTTGCTGTGAAATCGATTTTTGGAAACTGCACAGCTCTTTTCTCTCGAATCCAGGGTTCGTGAGACAAAGAATAAATTTGCCGCATGCATGAGTCAAATGCTTCATGTAGCTGTTGGGGCAGCTCCGACGGTTTTAACACGCCATGAAGTTGCCCTCTTTCGTAGCGGCACTTCGCCTTGCGCTCGCGCACGCCTTCGGCGGCCTCACCCACAATGCCCACCAGGACAGCAGCGGGAGCGCCGGCGTCTCGGCGCCGCTTCCAGTGTTTGAGCGCCCCGGCGACCAAGAGATTCCGCGCGGCTGGGACGAGGTCCGTCTGAACCCGCTCAAGGCGACGGCAGTCATAGGCAACGCACGCGTCAACATCTGGGCGTGGACGCTCCCGCCGCCGCCGCCGCCCCTCCCGCCAAATGCCCTGGACGATGGCAGTGAGTGCTGCGATTCGTACACGCTCGGCGTGTGCGATTCGTGCAACTCTCTCACGTGCCTGAATTGCTGCGAGCACGTCGATGTTGCTCCAGCACCCTCGCCGCCTCCCGCGCCGCCGCCGTGCATGCCACCATCGCCGCCGCCAATGCCACCGCGCCCGTCCCCGCCGCCCTTGTCGCCACCCAGCCCGCCGCCTTCGCCACCGCCACCTAAGCGGCCACCTTCGCCACCGAGCCCACCTTCAAGCCCTCCTCCACCGCCGCCCTCGCCCCAACCGCCACCCTTCCCGCCCAATTCATCGCCACCGCCGCCGCCGCCGCCGCCGCCCATGGCACCCACCTCGCCCTTGCCGCCGCCACCGCCAAGCCCGCCTTTCGCCCCACCTCCTCCACCTCCTGCGCCATCGCCTCCGCCATCGCCGCCGTCGCCCCCCCCCCCCCCCCCCCCCCCCCCGCCCCC
>Ga0210242_101040_pt1 | contig 23180 bp, 26 predicted proteins | sample ChrtobMeP5a_16mM_FD_155445 | JGI IMG/M metagenome (GOLD analysis project Ga0210242, IMG submission 155445) | Chrysochromulina tobin associated microbial communities from unialgal haptophyte culture, Seattle, Washington, United States - P5a_16mM | ecosystem: Host-associated > Algae > Haptophytes >... | reverse complement strand
ACCTCGTGACTCGCGGGGCAGGACGCGGCTGAGGCACAGGGTGGGTTTCTTGGCTGGCTGTAAGGGGTTGCAGCTGACCATGAAGCCCATCCGCCGCACGCCTTCGATTGGTGCCCTGCAGGCCGGCCGCTTAGCGATTGCCGGACATGCCCCATGAGCATGACCTGGGAGGGTACTGAAGTCTCCAAACTGTGGTTTGTCGTTCCATGCGCTTCAAACAATAACAGCCTAAGAAGAATTTTGGGTAGACTCCCGTGGCGGCGCAAGTACGAAAGAAAAAACTTAAGGTACAAAGAAAAGGTCCGCAGAGCGTCTCGATTCGTTCCGGGGCTTACTTCTAACATGGCGTCCCTTCAGCGTGGCTCAGTCAAGGCGGACAACTCATGCCTGTTCACCGCACTCGCCCGGCTGTGCGAGAACATCGTGTCCGAGCCGCAGCTCAAGGTGGCCGCCCGCAAGCTGCGCGCCACGTGTGCCGCTGCAGTGCTCGCCGACCCCGACCCGGCCACCAAGGCCATCTTGCTCGGCCACGATTCGGTCGAGGCGTACGGGCAGTGGATCACGGACGACCACCATTGGGGCGGCGAGCCCGAGATCGTGATGCTCTCTGCGCACTATGGCGTCGAGATCGTCGTCGTCTCGTGCGAGGCGCTCAACTTTCTGCGCTACGCTGACGGCGCGCCGGAGACCCGCGTCTATCTCCTGTACACGGGGCAGCACTACGACCCGCTCCTGGGCGAGGACGGCGCGCTGCGGTTTATGACGGCCGACCCTTCGGAGGTCATCGAGGCGCGTGAGGGCTCGGCGCTCGTCCTCGCGCGCACGCACAACCGAGAGGCGGCCGAGCGCGCACTCGAGAAGCGCGTGAACAAGCTCAAGTGCTGCGGGTGCGGCATGATCCTTGACGACGCGGCGGCGTTCCAGGAGCACTGCGGGAGCGTGGAGCACGACGACGACTTCTCGTACGACTGCGAGCAGGTGGACATCGTCCTCAGAGCGATGAGTGCCACTGATTGCAGTTGTGATTGCCATTGTGATTGCCATTGATTGCCGTTGCGCTGCGGTGGGCAGGTGGAGATCGTCATCAAGGCGGGTGAGGTCGTGCCCGAGGGCCACGTCGACCTGAACGCGCCCGACGTCTTCGCCTTCTACAACGCGCAGTCAGCTGACGTCCTCTCGTTGTCAATGCGGTGCGCGGCGGCGCCGTTTGACCTCGACGGGCGCACGTACGCGACCCTCGAAGACTTCTGGCGCGGCATGGACGGCGAGCCGAGCGAGCGCCGTCGTGAGCGCCTCGCGCTCGCGATCGCGGCGCAGTACTCGTCGGACGCGGCGGGCTCGTCAGGGCTGCGCATGCACCTGCTCGAGACGGCGCCCAAGACGATCATCTGCGTGGACATCGACCCGTGGCTAGGGATGCAAGCGGCCGGCGGGCTCTCCGTGGGTCAGAATGGGATGGGACGTGCGCTGATGGCGACTCGCGCGGCGCTGATGGAAGGGTGATGATGACGGGCCATTAGTGATGATGACGGTCACCATCCCTGATGCCCTCCGACGCCAGGACCCTCCGAGAGAAACGGCGGCTCCTAGGTACCTAGGACAAGAACGGGTCCCGGTGGGGATCTCGCGCGTGTAGCCGTCCGGGGGAAAGACGAGCCGAAAGAGCGTGAAGGCGAGACAGCGACGACGGCGAGGACCGGATCGCGGATGCCGAAATTTAATCATATATGCGTAATTTCGTATACGCCAAGTCCCGACCGTAGACAAGACAGGACACGTCTTCGACCGGACTATCGTGTATCGACCGGACCCCGACGCCAGCGCCCCGAGCTGCGACCACGCGACGACCGGCGCGCCACGAAGCGCGGACCCGGTTACACGCTCGTAGACGCTTACCGTACCTTTACCGTTGGTATAATCTATCCGTATACGACCGCAGGTGTACTGTACACTGTAAGCCCAAAGCCGGTGGGCACCGCGCGGCCGGCAATCATCCTTCATCGCGCCGTCGAGCAGCGCGGAGCAGCACGAGCGGAGCCCCTTCAGCGCTCATCACGGCGCTCTGCTCCGGAAGGCTCCGCGCGCGCTTCTCACTAGGCTTCTCACTAGGCTTCTCTCCTCGCGTATCGCTCGACGCTGTGCGCGCGCGCGGTTTCACATGCAACATGCCACGTATGCATGCACAGGCCCGCGCTCGGGTGTGGCGCCAACATGCATGCAAGACCCATGCCAGTGCCCACCACAGCGCTCTACTTGCCCAGGAGGGCGCGTCGCTCTGGGGTCGGCGCTCCGGGCCCCCCGTGCCCCTGGAAGTCGGCCAGCTCCTCCTCATCCTCGACCTCTGCGAGCGCTTGCTCCTTGGGCGTCTTGGCGGGTGTGATCGAGGCCTTGTGCTTCTGAGGAGGGCAGAGCGCCTGTGAACAGGGAGCAGAACGGGTGTGAACGAGGGTGTTGCACGGTCGGCGGCGCTTCGGTGCATGCAAGGGCGGCGGCTCATCAGTGGCATGCATGCAAGGGCGGCGGCTCATCAGTGGCATGCATGCAAGGGCGGCGGCTCATCAGTGGCAGTCCACGTGCCTCGACGGGCATGCATGCAAGGGCGGCGGCTCATCAGTGGGTAATTAGTGGGTAATTAGTGGGTAATCAGTGGCAGTCCACGTGCCTCGACGGCGATGTCCATCAGGATGCCGACGAAGACGAGGCTGCAGCCAGCCCATTGACCGAGCGCAAGCCGATTGGCTGGGTTGCGGAACACCGAGTAGACGGTCGTGAAGATCTTGCGCGTGGTCGTCACCGTCGTCAGCACGAGCGGATTGAACTGCGTGATGGTGTAGTAGATGAACGTCTGGCCGACGGCGCTCGCGACCGAGTAGATTAGGATCGCGTTAAGGACCTCGGGGTGTCGGGTGCAGAAGGCGGTTCCTTCGATCGCCTGGCCGGTCAGTAGGCACAGCAGCGCGGCCACTAGGAAGCCAGACCAGTTGGTCCAGAACATGGACTCGTGCATGGTGGGCACCTGATGAGGGAGGCAATCCAGAGGCTCTCAGACGCAATCAGAGGTCCTCAGTGGGCCATTGGAGGCCATCAGAGGTAACGTGGACTCCTGCATGGCAGCGGCACCGGCTTCTCGCCCGCATCGGGGTTGAGCTCCTTGGTGGACTTTTTGACCTTGTCCTGCAGGCCGCCGGTGACCATGTCCATGATGAGCGAGAAGAAGATCAGCCCGAGCCCGAGCAGCGAGTCGTTGCCCCCCTTCTTCTTCTTTCCGAGCAGGTTGAAGAGGCACACGCCCACCGTGATCAGCGCCACCTGGAAGTACTCGATGAGCGAGTAGCTCTTGCCACCGAGGATGATGCCGCCGGCCATGACGGGAACCATCTTGCACGACTTGCCGAGCACCTGTGTCGGGTACGACACGTAGCGCAGCGCCTCGTTCGAGCCCGCCATCGCGAACATTTGCGAGCAGCCCGACATGAAGATCTCCCTGTGCGGGATCACGAGCCCGGAGCTGCCGAAGCACAGGATTCCGAGCCCCCCAATCGCCGCGTTGATGCCGCGCTCGGCCACGAGGGCCAAGAACGTGTACTTGAAGTACTCGCCGCCATATGCCTTCTTGTAGACATCCTCCTGAAGCACCGCAAAGTACGAGAACGAGAGGAAGATGCCGGCGCAGGATATGGCCAGCTGAGCCGAGCGCGGCAATTCGACCATCCAGGCGACGAGGAGCAACGGGCGGGCCCGGAGACTTTGGAGCAGGCGCTGTAGAGGCGAGCGACGGCGCGACTTACTTCCCTCTGCCTCTTGCCCGACGACGACGGGGTTCGTGGTTTTCAGCTTGTGCGGTCGAGCACACACGCTCAACTCTTCCAAATTAGGGTAAATCCGTGTCTTCTAACCGACCCCTCGAAAAGGGTCGACGGCGGCTCACCCGGTCAATTGTATTTACCTGCACCCTGTTGGGCCCCGGGAACAAAATATACACATAGGACAACAAGTGAGCAGTTCTGAACTCAGCCGGTCGCCTTCACCTGCAGCGAGTGCGTGAAACGCTCCTCGGTAAGCGCCATCCGGTCGAGTGCATGCGTGACCGGGAGCCCGATGGCCTCGCATCGGCTCACGCGCGGCCGGTAGCGCTGCTCCAGGCTGTAGCCGAGCAGCGCGGGAAGGCGAACGACACGAGATTTGACCTCGGTCGTCGAGAGCCCGAGATCCTCGAGATATTCGAGCTTGGGCGCCAGATTGGACGTAAAGTTGTAAGTGAGGACCTGAGGCGATCCGAGGCGATCCGAGGCGATCAGTGTCGAGCAGAGGCCATCAGAGGCCATCATGGACAATGAACACACCTGCGGCAATCGGAGCACGACCTTGCGCAGCTCGTCATCAGTAAATCCGAGGCGTCCCTGCAACGTGTCGAGCAGCGGCGCAAAGTTCTCCTCAAAGCGGCAGCCGAGCAGCGCCGGGTGACGAACCACGAGCAATCGGAGCTCATCACGATCCAGCTGTAGCCGTCGCTCGAGAGCCAGCAGGCGTGGCTCGACGTTTGTAGCGAACTTGAGGCCGATGAAGGTTGGGCGTGTGACGACGACCTTGCGCAGTTCGGGCTCGTCGAGGCCGAGGAACTGCTGTAGCGACCGTAGCGTCGGCTCGATGTTGTCGTCGTATGAAAGCCCAAGTATCGAGGGAGCGCGCGCGACGATCCGGCTAGTCTCCATGTCGCTCAGAGAGAGCCGGCGTTGAAGCGCCGTGAGGGACGGCTCGAAGTTGTAGACGATGGTGGCCGGATGGCGCTGCACGATGCGTCGCACCGCCTCATCGGAGAGTCCGAAGCGCGTGCTGAGGGCGTCCAGCGACGGCGCGATCGTCTTCTCGTACGAAGAGCGTAGCAGCGTCGGGTGCCGGCAGATCATGCGGCGGAGGGCTGAGTCGCTGATCTGCAGCCGGCGCTGCAGCGCGTCACAGTTGGCAACTGCCGTCTCCGGGTTCAGATCCTCTGCTATGGCCGGCAGCAGCTTCTGCTCCGCTGCGAGGGACTCGCTGCGGCTGGCTCCGAGGCGCTGCACAAGGACGTTGGAAGCGACGCCGCACACGACCAAGGACCGATGCTGAGCTCGTCGGAGCTCCCGCGCTGCGGTTCTGCCGGCTGCCGTCAGCGCGTACGGCCGGGCAGTTGCGATGAAGAGCACGAGCAGGTGACAACTACTCCGCATTTGGACGCCCGATATGCGACCTCAGCAGCCAGCGGTCACCCTCCGCTCGGCTCCTCCAGCTGTATTTAGCATCACGAACATGTGAAAAGTCGATCTCAAACTTGAATTTCTCGGGAAGCCATGGCAGCTGCGGCCTAATTGTAGATCTACATGGATCTAGAGGCTGCGGCACACAGGCACAGGCATACGGGCGCCTTGACCTGACTGACTTACTGGTTCGGCGCGAGGGCGGCCTTTTTGGCATCCTTCACCGAACTTTTCTGCGGCGGCGCCTTGGCTGCCGTGTTCTTCGCGCCAAACATCGCGTTCCAACTATTGGCAGTAGCGTCCGCGATCTTGGCCATGCCGTCGACGGCGGCTTTGGTGGCACCCGAAACCGCCTCGATCACTTCGGGGTCCATGTCCTTTTTAGGCAGGTGGCTCGAGCTCGATGGCGGAGCTGAGGAGCTCCCGCCGCGAGCATCGGAGCCGCCGAGGAAGCTCGAGGGTGCATCTCGGCCAATATCTCGGCCAGAGGATGCGGCGGAGGGCGGGAGGCCGAGTACCTGTGGGGAAAGGGCGCCGTGGTGAGCACTTGCATGCTGGGAGGCCACCATGGAGGCCGAGTACTACGTGTAGTACCTCCTCGACCTGCCTCAAGCGCGTCCTCAGGTCTTTGAGCGCTGCGGAGGACATTGGCTTCGATGCGCCCCCACTGCTTCCCTTCCTCGCAACTGCGTCGTCCTCGAGCCGAGATTCCAATCTGAAGGAGGAGATTGAGAGATCGGATGGATCAGCGGCGGGGGAGATATGGGCCGAGATCGCAGAGATTTGGGCCGAGATCGCAATGAGGGCCGAGATCGCAGAGATATGGGCCGAGATCGCAGAGAGATGGGCCGAGATCGCACCGCATCCGGCCGGTGTGAAGGATGAGCTGCGCCTCCTCGGTGAACTTCTTCATCGCCTTCTGGATCGCCATGCGATGCATCGCTCGCTCGTGGGCTTCGTCGAGCAGCCGCTTCTTCTGCGCGTCCTCCTCGCCCGGGAGATTCGAGATCTTGATCTCGCTCGCCGAGATCGCCTTCTTGGTAGCTTCGGTCTCAGCCTCCCCCATCAGGACAGTCGTCCTATAAATAGTCACCTGGCATCCGAGTGCCACAAGGGCGTCATCAGAGGCGCTCAGTGGCCCTCAGTGACAGGAAGCTCACCGCCAGGTCGATCAGAGGTCATCAGAGGTCATCAGTGGTCATCAGTGGTCATCAGAGGTCATCAGAGGTCATCAGCTCACCGCCAGGTCGATCTGCTCCTCATGCACGCAGCGCTGGAGCCGCGGGACCACCCCCGTCAAGAAGCTGAATTCGGTGGGCGGAGGCGGCGGAGGCGGCGGCGGCGTGTCGCGGAGCGCTGCGTCGACGAGTGCGGCGCGCTTCATAGCTTCATCGAGGGCTTTGGCCTTGAGCTTCGTCTTACCGGTGCCCTTATCGAGCTCTGCCTTGATCCGCATCGAGGCTGTCGCGAGGAATGCGGTCGACTCCTCGCGCGCCTGCCAGGGATTGCGCCGTCCGGGGGGGGTGGGTGAGGGTGCAGGTGAGGGGTGAGGGGTGAGGGGCGAGGGGCGAGGGGTGAGGGGTGAGGGTGAGGGTGAGGGTGAGGGTGATGGTGAGGGTGAGGGTGAGGCTGAATTCTCGCAAGGGGCAATCAAGTGCAATCAGGGAGGCAAGTCGACTCACCGCATGGATCTTGCGCAAGATTGGTCCACTCACCTCCTGACCATGGGCCTTACTGATGGCCCGGGCGGCCGTGTCTGCGGAGGCGAAGACGGGCAGGGCCGTCCTGTAAATGGACACGGCGAGCTCGAGCTGTCCCTCCTTCTCGCAGCGTTGCATGCGCGTGACCAAACCCTCGAGGAATGCAATCTCGGGCACATCTGTCGGCGTCGGCTGCTGCGGCTGCTGCTGCGGCTGCTGCGGCTGCTGCGGCTGCTGCGGCTGCAGCGGCTGCTTCTGCTGCTCTTTCATGGCCTCCTCGGCCGCCAGTTTCAACATTCGCGCGGTGCTCATCTTAGGCGGCGATTCACCATCCTCTGGTGGCGGCGGCGCCTTAGGCAGCGAGTCCATGCTTCTTGAGAGAGCACTGAATCCAGAAGAGATGCCGCCGAAGATCTTTTCGCCCGCCTGCGCCGCGGCTGATGGCGGTGGTGGCGCTGCTTTCGCTGGCGGTCCGAATGGATTTGTGTCCGTCGGTGGCCCAAACGGATTCGAGAGCTGTGGTGGCATTGCCGTTTTGTGCGTCGAACGGAGCGGACAGCGGTGAAGAGAGGGTCGACTGCGACAAGGACCTCATCTGTTTCCGGTGTGAAGATTGGTCTATGAAAGACACATGTTTCATTTTTGACAGGATCTTCGTGAGCCTCCCTGCGTCTGTCGTCTTGCTGAAGACGAGAACCGGAAACCGAGCGTTCTTCTGGTTCACAAACTGGTTCACAGGCTAATGGCGGGGACGCCCAGAAGAGAGCGGCCTTGGTCGTCGGGTGTGCGCCACGTCGAAGGGCCCTTGGCTGGCCGTGCCGAGCTCTCGTGGCCTCATGACTTTGACGATTCACCTGGTGCCGCACAGCCATACGGACCCTGGTTGGTTGCAGACAGCCGATCGCTACTACGGCATGGAGGTGAAGCCTATCCTTTCCGGCGTCATCGGAGCACTGGAGGCAGATGGCAACTTTACGTTTTCATGGGCGGAGACGTGCTTCTTCGCGCGCTACTATGCCGAGCTGAGCGTACGGCGGCAGGCAATCGTGCGTGCGCTCGTCGCCTCTGGTCGACTCGAGTTTGCTGGTGGTGGCTGGGTGCAGCACGACGAAGCTCTGACCTCGGTTGGCGGCATCCTTGAGTCCATGACAGAGGGGCACGCATGGTTACAGTCGACCTTTGGCGTGCGGCCGCAGGTTGGGTGGCAAATTGATCCGTTTGGGCACTCCGCCGCAAGCGCAGCTCTCATGGCTCGTATGGGATTGCGAGCTCTCGTCATCAACCGGATTCACTACAGGCTCAAGGAGCGCTGGCGATCGTTTCGAGAACTTGAGTTCGTGTGGAAGGCGGGCGCACCGCAGCTCGGCGGCCTCGGGGGCACTCAAGGCATTCACACCCACGTGCTTCACACCCACTACGCCTCTCCCCGAGGCTTTGACTTTGAGTCGCGTCGCACGCCGGGTGAGCCTCCCTCATTGCATGCTGATTGCCTCCCTCATTGCATGCTGATGGCCTCCCTCACTGCATGCGCAGCCTCCCTGCCGCAAGTGGAGCTCGAGCAGAAAGCGCGCGAGTTCATCGCGTTTGCCACGAAGCGCGCGCAAGCATACCGAACGCGCCACGTCATGATTCCCCTCGGCGACGACTTCCGATGGAAGAATGCCCTTGGAGCTGCCTCTGCTTGGTCGCGGCTTGCAGCGTGGGTCAACGGGCACATGCAAGGGGCTGAAAGGCACCCGGGTGAGCCGATGCGCATAGCATGCTGATGGCCTCCCTCATCATTGCAGATTGCATGCTGATGGCCTCCCTCATTGCATGCTAATGGCCTCCCTCATTGCATGCTAATGGCCTCCCTCATTGCATGCTGATGGCCTCCCTCATAGCATGCTGATGGCCTCCCTCATTGCATGCCTCGCACCCAGGCGAGCAGTTGCGTGTCCTCTTCTCAACGCCCTCACGCTACTTTGCCGCGGCGTACTTTGAGAAGGCCGCGCTCCCCACGATCTCGTACTCTGGAGATCTGCTCCCCTACGCCGACGATGACCACTCGTACTGGACGGGCTTCTACGGCACTCGGCCGGCGCTCAAGACGGCGCTGCGGCGCGCCGAGGCGGCGCTCCACGCGGCCAACTGGCTCGTCGTCCTCGCGCATGCAAGTGCTCATCACGGCGTGGTCCGTTGGCTCGCCTCTCTCGAGGGGGAGGAGCGCCGTGACGAGCACTTGCATGCCGCGTTCGAGACGCTCACGCAATGTCGCCGGGCTGTGGCGTTACTACAGCACCACGACGCGATCACGGGCACATCTCGCACCCAGGTGGTGGCAGGAGCGCCTCCCTGAGTGCATGCGGATGACCTCTCTCATTGCATGCGGATGACCTCCCTCATTGCATGCTGATTGCCTCCCTCATCGCATGCAGATTGCCTCCCTCATCACATGCCTTGCACGCAGGTGGTGGCAGACTATGAGAAGACACTGCGTGACGTCATCTCGAAGGCACGCAAGCTGGCTGCCACCGCGGCTGCAATGTTGCTCGCGGGCGCTCCACTGCAAGAATTCCCCACCGAGTTCGTCGAAAGGCGGCTGCCTTCAGTGTCGCACCACGTCGACCACGCACCACCCGCGAGCACGGTGCCTCTGATCCTGTTCAACCCGCTCCCAACACCTCGCTGCGCGCTGGTGGCGATGAGCCGCGCATGCGCTCAGGACGGCGCTGTCGAGTGCGCCGACGCGTCCGTGCTCGACGATCTCGGGCGCGAGATTCCATCTGCACGTCTGGCCGAGCCGTCGGACGTGGCCGAGCTCGTCCAAATTAGGAACGTCGGGCATGGCGCCATGCCGAGCACCGATCCATTAGTGCGCGTGGCCTCCAAATTAGGAAGTCCGAGCACCGATCCCTCGGAGGTACAGGTGGCCTTCCGTGCCTGTGTGCCCGGCCTCGGCCTCGCGACGTATTTCGTGTCGCCAGCACGAGCTGCAGCCTCAGTCGCCACCACGACTACCACTGCCTCCTCTCAATCCTCGTCTGCAGCAGCCGCACAACCCTCGGTTGCAGGCAGGCTGCCTCGTATGGAAGTCTGGGGCGGCTCGGTTGCAGGCCCGTCGCGGCCGGTTCTGCATGGCGGGTGCACCGACGTGCACCTCGATGGCAGCTCGGGCCTGATGCGTGAGCTGTCCTTCGGCTGTGCTGGTGAGCCGAAACTCACTGATTGCCTCCCTCAATGCATGCTGATGGCCTCCCTCATTGCATGCAGGTGAGCCGAAGCTCGCCCTGCGGGTGCATACCTCACTCCTAGCCTACAGCACAGACAAGTCCGGCGCCTACATCATGAGGCTGCTCGACAAGGCGCCGATGGCGCTGAGTGACGTGGCGCGGCAGGTGTCGTTGGAGCGTACGCGCCTCTTCGAGCAGGTACGGAGCACGGGCCCTCATTGCATGCTGATGACCTCCCTCATTGCATGCTAATGACCTCCCTCCTTGCGCGCCTCTTCGAGCAGGTACGGAGCACGGGCCCTCATTGCATGCTGATGACCTCCCTCATTGCATGCTAATGACCTCCCTCCTTGCGCGCCTCTTCGAGCAGGTACGGAGCACGAGCCCGGGCCACTTCACAGTGACCACCCGAGTGCATCACGCGAGCGGCGGGGTGCCCACGACGGCGCCGAGAGGCGGGGCGGACGACTTCCAAATTAGGGACAGCGAGCATGAGGCCGCGGTGGAGATGGACGTGACAGTGTACGCCGCGCGCAATCAAGAGGTGGTCTTGCGCGTGCAGAGCGGGCTGCTCTCCGCCGTGACAAGCACGATGGCTTCCAAATTAGGGACAAGCTTCCACACGCACGATGGCTTAGCGTGGCGCCGACGAGGGCCACCCCCGGGTATGGACCGTACTCCCTTCCCCGCTGCCGCCTTCTTCCCCACAGCCGTTGGCGCAGCTCTGCGGCAGGCTGGCAACGGCACAGGGGGCACGGGCGCCCACCACGGCGCTCACCACGGCGCCCCGCAGCAACTGACGCTGCTCTTCGATCGCTCCGTTGGCGCTGCGAGGGTGGGCGACGGCGGTCTCGAGATCCTCCTTCATCGCTCGCTGGGGCAGGTGTGATCTCCCTTGATTGCCCTTGATTGCCCTTGATTGGCACACTCGAGATCCTCCTTCATCGCTCGCTGGGGCAGGTGTGAGCTCCCTTGATTGCCCTTGATTGCCCTTGATTGGCACACTCGAGATCCTCCTTCATCGCTCGCTGGGGCAGGTGTGAGCTCCCTTGATTGCCCTTGATTGCAGGACGACGGCCGTGGGCTGATGAGACCTGCAATCGACTCTGGCCCGTCCAATCTCAAGATTTGGTTCGTCTGGGGCCACCTGTCCACGAGGCATCGGATGAGCCTCACCGCACGCATCTTCGGAATGCAAGCGCCCCTTGTCGTTCTACGGGGCGAGTGCGCCAAGGGGACGCCCACCACGGCGCCCAACTCGGCGCCCGCCACGGCGCCCCTCTCGCCTGATGAGCAGTCCGACGAGTGCGAGCGCGCTCGGTGGAGTGTGAGCTACCAGACGGCGGTAAGCCCGCTTGATTAGCCTCCCATCGCATGCTGATGGCCTCCCTCATTGCATGCTGATGGCCTCCCTCATTGCATGCTGATGGCCTCCCTCGTTGCATGCTGATGGCCTCCCTCATTGCATGCTGATGGCCTCCCTCATTGCATGCTGATGGCCTCCCTCATTGCATGCTGATGGCCTCCCTCATTGCATGCTGATGGCCTCCCTCGTTGCATGCTGATGGCCTCCCTCATTGCATGCTGATGGCCTCCCTCGTTGCATGCTGATGGCCTCCCTCGTTGCATGCTGATGGCCTCCCTCGTTGCATGCTGATGGCCTCCATGCTGATGGCCTCCCTCATTGCATGCTGATGGCCTCCCTCATTGCATGCTGATGGCCTCCCTCATTGCATGCTGATGGCCTCCCTCATTGCATGCTGATGGCCTCCCTCATTGCATGCTGATGGCCTCCCTCATTGCATGCTGATGGCCTCCCTCATTGCAGGTGAGCCCGCTCCATCGGCCGGCACCATGGCCGATGATGCTCTGGGCGCGCCCCACAGTAACGGCGCGCCCGACAGTGAGCAACGGCTCGGCCAATCTCGGCCCATCTCCTCCGATCTCGGCTAATCTCGCGGCCAATCTCGCGGCCAATCTCCTCCTTCGCGTCCAACGGCCATGCACGGCGGCGGACTGCGCCGACTCGAGTGTTCAGCGTACTCTGACGCAGCTGTTCGCGCCGTCGTGGGCGCTCGGCGGGCTTCGCGAGGTTGGGTTAGCGGGAGGACCACTGCCTATGGCGCCGTCGTGGGCACAGGTCGCGTCCTCTTCGGGTGCCTCCCCGACTGTCCCCAAAAAGGAAGAGAGGGGGGGCGACTTTGACGATGATGAGGCGCTCGAGGTGCGAGCATCCGAGCGCCTTGATAGCATGGATTGCATGCTGATTGCCTCCTTCATTAATGACCTCTCTCAGGTGCGAGCGTTCGAGTGCACCGGGCTCGACGATGACCTCAAGCACACTGTGGAGGCGATCAATGAGGGAGGCAATCAGCATGCAATCCTCAAGCACACTGTGGAGGAGAGCGTCGCAGGAGCGCTCGGGACAGCGCCAATGACAGCTCAAGTTGCCACAGCGTGGCAGGCGCAGGACAGCGCTCAGGACAGCGCTAAGGGCAGCGCCGGGACGGTGCATGGGCGCCCTCGCACCGAGCATGTACCGGTAGCCCCCGCGCTGCTTTGGGCGCCATTGGCGATCAGCCTGGTGCTCTTGGCCATAATGATGCTTCGGCGGAGCTCGCGATGGAGATCGCGATCTGAGATGCGATCTGCAGCCGCCATGCGAGTCGGCGGTGCTCGGCGGCGCATCACATGATCACGACGGCGCGCCCATGCTCACGACGGCGCGTTCATGCTCACGACGGCGCGTCGCAGGATCACGCTCCCCCCCGGCCCACCATGGCGCACGCGGCACGTGCGCGCAGAGGCCAGAGGCAGAGCAAGTTTTCATCTGACTACGTAGTTGACACGTCCCCCGCAATACTCCCACAGGTCGAAGACCAGACAAAAGATGTGTGCTTTTCTTTTCACTCCTTCACTCATGCTTGACTCACGGGGATGACAAGGAAAGGCATCTGTAGTCCTCCAATTAGTGACTCCTTCACTCATGCAAGGAAAGGCATCTGTAGTCCTCCAATGGAGTCAAGGTATTCATAGTGAGTTCGACGTCCGGATTCACACCACGAATCACGTCAACCACATCGAGTGAGGCCTCATTTAAGAGGTGATCGCCTGCCAGTTTTGAAGGGTGGTCCACATCCAACGAGGCGTAGGCGTCTTCAGCCTTCGCGAGGGCCTGGAGCAAGGTGACGATGCGCGTGTGCCTATGGCCGTGCGCCGCATCCGCCGGCGTCTTGCCATGCTTATTGATGACAGCGGCATCGGCACCCGCCGCAAGGAGGAGATGGACGATCGGAAGAGAGCCCGAGCGCGCGGCGTAGTGCAGGCACGTGGAGCCGAACTTGTCGACGGCATTCACCGACGCGCCACTCCCGATTAGGAAGCGCACCGCGTTTAGATGCGAGTGGGCCGCAGCGATCATGAGAGGCGTTTCACGAAAGACTCCGCGATAATCCAAGTCCGTGTGTGCGTGCGCGCTGAGGAGCGAGCTCATCTGCTGCGGAGAGGCGCCGCGAGTCGTCGCGTCGTACAAGTGCTTACCCGCGGGCTCGGCATCGTACCGAGCACGCGACACGGTGTGGGTCAGCCGGGAGAGCGTCGAGCGCGGCGACAGCGGGCTCGTTGGACGGCTCCCAAGAAGGGACGTCGAGGGGAGGAAGAGGGGCACGCGGTAGCGTGCGCTGAGCCGCGGCGTCGTCAACACCATCGGGAGTTCGAGGTCGTACGGCGTGGTCGAGCGCGGCGTGCTCAGGCTACCGAGTCGCGAGGAGTCTGACAGCTCCTTGCGATGTGAGCGCCCGTAGAGGAGCGTCGGAAGCTCGCGCGGCGGAGAGGGCTTGCAGAGGGCCGGCGAGGAGGGCTTTGGCTGAGATAGCTGCTCGAGGCGCGGGCTGCCGCACCATGAGCGCTTCGAACCGCTGTCCCAAGAGTAGACGGAAGAGGTTGTGCCCCCCTCTGGGGACATCAGCATATCTCGACTTGCCGTATGATCCTCGCGAACCTCGGCAAGTGCCTTCTGCAGCATGGAGACTTGCTGCTTGCACTTGTCCACGTCCACGCGGACGGCTGTCCGCGGCGTCAAAGGGCGCATAGGAGTTTACAATTCCAACAGACAAGAGACAGGAAAATGCGTTTTCTAGCATGCATTTCAACCAAAGCCGACCGAACGAAGAGGGGACCGATCTCACCCCCTCCTGACCATCCTGCGAGTACTCACTTGCGTTGAAGAGGAGGCAGGAGCGGAGCCTTAAAGCGGAGCCGTCCACTGATAGAGACGGTGGGGGGGACAATTTGGGGGGGACCGCGACATAAATGAATGCGACTAACTGACCGGGAGCGGCGGAGCCGGACTGCGAGACGTTGGTGGAGTGAGCGTGGGGTGGGACCGACTGAAACAACTGACTACTGAGTGACTTACCGACTGCATGCTGAAAGCGTCGCACGATCGACGACACACGCCGGTTGTCGCGTCTGTCGTGTTGACGTTCACACGCCGGCTGTCGCGTCTGTCGTGTTAACGTTCACACGCCGAAACGACAAAATCGAAAAATTTTCCAAGAGATTTGGTTGCAGTTCCCCTCTGTGTCTCGTTTCACTGTTAACAAGAAAGCCCAAAACCTTTACCCGCTTAACGCTCCCCAGCGCGTATCTGAGATTTGGTTGCCGGTCTTCACTGTGTCCTGTTTCACTGTTAACAAAAGAGCCCAAAAATTCCGTACGAAAGCATCGCGAGCTGGACGGAGTCGGCGTCTACTGTGAGTAATGCGGTCCGATGGCCCGAGCTCCCTTAGTCCGAGGACCCGAGGTCACGCCCGAACCGTGGCATAAGCGCGATGCACTCTACAGTTCGGAATCTTCGCGATGCCCCTCCGAGGGCAGCCAGGACGGCGTGGATGCACCACCGTCATCCGAACTAGTCTCGGTGATGATGGGGAAAATGATGGTCGCTGACCAGTTGTACTCACCGACCAAGTCCCTCCTCGGCCGCTGCCCGAATTGCCTAGAGTACGGGATGTTGAAGCGTGACGACAGGGGCGACGAATGTTTTCACTGTCACTGGTACGTGCAGGTGAAGCGGCTGCCGTTGCTCATCAGCCCGCGCTACGCTGCGAATGCTGTGCTGGCAGAGCGCCGCGCGCTGCTGCAGAGTGTGCGCGATCTCAATAGCGTCTATGTCAAGCCGCGGAGCCAGGATCGGCCGCTGCCGTCGGGTATGATCTGGCCGCTGCCGCCAGGTGCGAGCGTCTTGCCCGGCGAGCAGCAGCGCTCGAAGCGGTCGCGGGTCGTGCCTGGTGAGCAGCGGCCACTGCCGTGGCTGCCACCGCGAACGCCGCCGCTGCCACCGCGAACGCCGCCACTGCCACCGGCGGCGGCGCTGGAGAAGCCGCCGGAGGCGCCACCACCGCCGCCGGAGGTGTTGCTGCCGCGGCCGAAGAGCCCGTGGCGGCTCGACAGTTCGATATGGGCGCCTCGCGTGCACCGGAGCGACGGCCAGTCCTTGTACGATACGGACAGCGTGCTCCGCCGGTGCATCACCGTCGACTTGAAGCGTGCACTCGATGAGGGCGGGCTCGCGAAGCACGTGTCGCCGAACACTACGAGCGAGAGCGACGCGAGGAGCGCTGAGAGCAAAAGGATCGACATGATTCGCGAAGCCCTCATCGTGCACGCGCGCCGCATCTACTCGACGTTCGACTTCTACGCGTGCCTCGGCTCGTCGAGCGATGGGACCACGATCAGCTTCAACGGGTACAAGCAGTTCATCGCGGACGCGTCCTTGGCCATCGAACGCTCGAACCACTGCGACAATTCGCACCTCGATCTGCTCTTCGTCCAGGTCAACTCGGCCAGCGTCGTTGCCGCCGCCGCCGCTGCGCGCGCAAAGGGTGGCACGAACAGAGTGCGTCACCTCGTTCACTCGTTCTCTCGCTCAGAGTGGATGCACATGCTGGTACGTCTCGCCATCATGCGCTACATCGTGCCTGGCGCCGAGACCGACATCTCGAACGCCGTCGGGTGCTTGATGAAGCAGCTTGTCGAGCGGCTCGTGCCCGCAGCCAAGCAAGATCCCAACTCCTTCCGGCGCAAGTACTGCTACATCGAATCCGTGTGTAAGGTCTTTGACCGCCTCAAGCGCTCGCTGCGCATGCTCTTTGATTTGTACGCGGACCCGCCGGGCGTCAAGACACCCGAGGCGCACGTGCTCCACTTTCACGACTGGATGAAGATGCTCAAGGACCTGTGCTTCTTCGACGAGGCCTTCCAACAGCGTGACGGCACGCTCATATTTGTCTTCTCGCGCCTGCGCGTCGTCGACGAGGAGAGCGAGCGCGGAAAGCGGAAGCTCTCGACGCTTTCGTTTGAGGACTTTCTCGAGGCGCTCGTGCGTGTGGCGACGATGAAGGCGCTGCCGACGCGCGCAGAGCTCGCTCTGCTGGGCGCGCGCGACGCTGGCACCTTTCTCATCGAGCTCCGCTCCAACCCGACCGGCTACGCGGCCTTCGTTAAGGCGCGCGTGCGCGGCTGGGACGACCCGCTCCGCCAGCCCATCCACCGGTGTCTCGAGCACCTTCTCTCGCTGATCATCCGGACGATCGAGCTCGGCATGCCAGGTGGCTCTGCCGGCGACGTCGCCGACGTGAACGTCTTCACGCCCGCGGTGCTCAAGAACTTTTACCTCAAAGGCGCGCCCAACGGCGGAATGGGCCAGCGCAGCGGATGGGGCACCGTGCGCAACCTAACGAGCCTCGGGACGGACGATGAGGACGGCGGCGGCGCCAAAGGCGGGTCGCTGCTGTCGATGCTCGCGGCGGTGGGCGGCGGCAGCGGCGAGGGAGGCGCCGCGGAGAGCCGGCCCAGCGGCGAGCCGTTGGGCGCGGGTGACCTGACGCGCGAGATCGTATCTGGAGCAAGGGCCTGGGGCCGTCGCGGGGCCGCCGCAGCGCAGGTGGGCGCCGCGTCCTCCTCCACCGCCGCCGCCGCCGCCGCCACCGCCGCCGCCACCGCCTAGATCTTTGGGGTGGGCAAGGGTCTTGCTGGCGCCCTCGCCAGGATCTCTCCTCCACCGATTAGCCCCGCCAGCAGCATCTCTCCGCCGTTGCCGTTTCAGCACCCGGCTGGTGGGCGAGGCTCACTGCCGCGGGTGCCCCCGGCGTTGGGCGTTGCTGTCAGCACACCATTCACCACAGCACTCAGCAGAATTCAACAAACCGTATTCTGACTAGTATTTTAGAGAATTAGTTCTAGGTGCGCAGAAGGGCGAAGCGAATACGGTTCTTGAATGTGTCCTCCGTGTCTGACTCCGCTCACGGTCGCCCTTAGGATGACGGATCTGTCGCAAGTGGCAATCCGATCGGTCGCCCTTAGGATCACTGTCGCAAGCAAGGCAAGTCGTCACATGATCCCCACTGATAAGGCCCCATCCTGTGACACCCCATCGCCTGCCCCAAGCGCCGTGCCGTCAAACGACAAACCATAAGGCTCCTTGAAGGGCACGCAGACGGTGAGCCACCTTCAACCCAATCCAAACACCCCCGACAACTTATCAATAGATTTGTCCACCAGAATCTCGATCATCGAGGAGCTGTCGTTGTCGCTCGTGGTGGCGCCACTGGAGGACCAATTGGTCGCATTGGGACTTGTTATGAGCTCGCGCAGCTCGCTGAAGCTCTCCGGAAGCTCGCGCACCTTCGGCACGCGCTGGATTAATGGCACCCCATGGGATCGCGCGTGCTGCTCGAAGGTGGCGATCTCGCGCACATCTCGCCGAATTGTCCGGCAGACCTCGGTGAGGGGCAGCAGCGGTAGCTTTGAAAAGTCCACCACGGCTGAGAAGGGCTCCTCGATGAGGTTCCCAATCTCGAGGATCCCGAACAGGGCCCAGACGATCATCGCCACGACTGGCAGAGTAATCCATCCGATCGAGTGCACGAGCGCGAGCGGCAACGAGGAGGTGTAGATGACGAGGAAGCGCGAGGTGTGACGTGAGTACGCGAGAGGGATGGGCGTGTTGTAGATGCGCTCGCACGCGCTCACGCACTCGCCCAGCACGGAGACAGACTTGAGCATCAACTCACGCTCCTTCTCAGTGACGCCCGCCACCTTCGAGCCCTGGCCGAGAGCGCGCAGCCGTGTGAGGACGTACTGCGGCTGGTTATTGACGGCGGCGAGCGCCTCGGCCTCCTCCGGCGCGAGCAGCGAGCGCACGCGCCGCAGATCGCGCATCTCGTCCGCGTCGCTCTGCGAGCTACGCAGGTAGTTCTTGAGCACTACGGGGAAGACGGAGATGAGCGAGAGCATCGGCAGCGCTTGACCCGCGGTCATGAAGGTGCACGCGAGGCTCGCAAAGTTGCGGCACTCGGCCGTCACCACATCCCACCGCTTGCGCGCCTCCCAGAACCGGTCGTACGCCGCGTTCGTGCGGAACACAAGCAGGAGGCCCAGTGCGCTCCCGAGAAGCGTGTGGGGTAGCGAGATCAGTCGGGGGACGGTGAAGATTGGGTTGATGGCGCAGATGATCGTGGTGACGACGACGTTGAATATCAGTGGGCTGGCGATGCGCTTCAACACAGTTGACTGCGGCAGCGTGCGGATATTCTTGGCCCAGTCGGCAGCGGCATAGCGTTGGGTGGTCTCATAAGCGGGCGAGAACTTGCAGCTCACGCAACCGGCGCGCGCTGCAATGCTGGTAGCACTGGGCGCCAGATGTAGGATGGGCACGCTCGTGCTGCTCCCAAGTGCGCTGAGCACCAGCTGCGCCAGCACCGGCGCCATGCCGGCCTTTTTTACCGGCGGGACCGGTGCCACCAAACACTATCGGATACGCATTAGAGGCAGCAGACCTTTTCAATTGTGAGGAGTGTAGAAATGCCTTCTCGGTTCCTTGAGGCCTGAGGTCATACATGCGTAATCAAAGTCATCAAAAGAAGTTCTATCAGGCATTCTAAGGTTAAAAGCACACATTATATTAAATGTTCGCCACTTGCATCAGCTCGATGAAGAACAGCTGCTCGACCAGCTCGACCCCCTTTCCCACCCTTCCCTTACCAACCATGCTCTGCATGTGCTGCTGCACCTCGTGCGGTGGCACACCCGCGCCGTACGAGGTCTTCATGTACCTGATGATGGTGGCGATCAGTTGCAGTCAGTCGCAATCAAGACGCAATCGAGACGGAATCAAGAGGCCATCAAGAGGCCATGAAGAGGCCAGCAGGGGCAGCACGCACTCATACAACGACACGCAATCTGCTTTGCAGTCACAGGTAATCAGGGCTCATCAGGGGCACGCACTCGTACAACGGGACGAAGTCGTTCCCAAGCTCTCGTTCACACCTCGCGCGCAGCGCCACAGCCGGGCTGCGCCCCGGACCCAAAGTCAAAGTCAGCGTCCCCTCCGGTTTGATCGAGGGAGATTGAGGGATGCGTAGCTGCACGAATTCCCCACAGCTGAACTCCCCGCTGGCGCCGCCGCTCGCAGCTCCGGGCTCGATCGCGTCCTTTTGAGCGTTCGACACGGCGCTCGACGCATTCGCGACACCCACGGCGGCGGCGTCGTTGGCGGCGGTGGTGGTTCCGCCTGAGCACGAGGCGATGGCTTGCATCGCGAGCAGCTCCTGTTTGAGTGAGAGAGAGAGAGAGCCAATTTGTGACGAAACACAATCACAGGTAATCATGGCTCATCAGAGGCCATCAGCGCACCTGCTTGAGAGAGCCTTGACGCTTAATCTCGGCCCCTGCCGCGTGCTCAATCGCCTGCCGGCGAGCTGCAGCCATGTGTCCGTCCATCTCCTCGGGCAGATCGCCCAGATCTCGGTGATCGCGATCTCGACCTCCGGCGCGATCTCGCGAGCGCAGGCGATGCGGTGCGTGATGTGGTGCGATGTGGTGCGCGGGACGGGCGGGTTCCGCCGGGGTGAGCGGTCGCGCAAACCGTGGGCTGTGAACTCCAAAGTGCTCCGTCGGAGGCTGGCTGTGAATGAGCGTGTGGACGTGGGTGTGAAGGCCCTCCTCCTCGTGTGAAGAGCGATCCTCGCGCAGCAGACGATCTGATGAAGGCCTCCTCTGTGAAAGCCTCCTGCTGTGAAGAGCGTCGGCAGTGGGGACCTCTAATGTGGCGCCGCTGGCATGCAGGTAGTCGGCTGCCTTGTTTGGGAAGTGAACGGCGGTCGGCGTGCTGATCGAGGCCGCCCCCGCACCCCTGCCTCCCCCCCTCCCCCCCCCCGCCGCCGCCGCGTTTCGCTTCGTCGTCGCCTCGCTGTCCTCCTCGAACTCCTCGTCGTAGCGCATCGTGCTGTCCATCACACCGCCCAATACAACGGCCGTGCTGCCCAAAGCGGCGCTCGTCCCGCCCAATACGGCGCCCAAGCTGCCCAAAGCGGCGCTCGTCCCGCCCAATACGGCGCCCATGTTGCCCAATACGGCGCTCGTCCCGCCCAAAACGGCGCCCGCGGGCGAGTGCGACGATGACGACGACGACGACGAGGAGGAGGAGGAGGAGACGGAGACGGAGGCGGCGGGGAGCAACTGCACTGGAGGCGTATTGGGCGCCGTATTGGGCGCTGGCGCCGTGTTGGCGACCGATCCGTCGGCCGCGGCGCCCGGGACGGCGCCCTCGATGTGCGCCTGCAAGAACGGGAGGGCGAGCACGCTAGGCAAGCTCGGTCGTTGTGAAGGGTCCTTCATCAGCAGCGACGTAACCAGATGACGAAGCCCGTCCGAATAGGCCGCATGCAGGGGCGGCTGCTCCGCCTGTACAATTAAGGCAATTAGGGCAATTAGGGCAATTAGGGCCAATTAGGGCAATAAGGGCAATTAGGGCCCATTAGGGATGGCTCGCCTGCACAATCTTGTAAACGACCGCGAGCAGATTGTTGCCGGTCCACGCCTGCTGGAGCGCGCACAGCTCGTACAGCACGCACCCCAGGGACCAGACGTCGCTCATGTACGAGTACTTTTGTGCCTTGCACACCTCAGGTGATAAGTAGTAGGGCGTGCCGATGACAGTGTGTGCCGACGTGACGGAACCGTCGAGTACCTTGACAATACCTGATGAGGGAGGCAATCGGTGGTGATCACTCAGTGTGCGCCGACGTGACGGAACCGTCGAGCACTCTTGGCGCTGTGGTGAGCACTCTTGTCTGATACCGAAATCGCCGAGCTTGGCGTGCCCGTGCGAGAGAAAGATGTTTTGCGACTTGAGGTCACGATGGAGGATGCCCTTCGAGTGGACATAGTGCAGCGCCATGGACATCTGTACGAACCACGTGAGGATCTGGGGCTCGCCAAAGTATGCCATGGGCACCTGCTCGTAGTCCGATCACTTAGCACACTTAGCACGCAGACCGAGGCGGCATCAGAGGCGGTTCAACGCAATCGGAGCCCTGCGCACCTTCTCGGCATGCGTCTTGATGAGGCGCGCCAGGTCACCGCCCTCACAGTAGGCCATCACGAGGCAGAGGGATTGCCCCGCGGCCGCGTCCTCGTACAGGAAGTGCTCGTGGTAGGCCACCACGCTCGGGTGGTCGAGCTTCGCGAGCGTCGCCACCTCGAGCTCAGCCGCGCGCCGCTCCTCCTCAGAGCCCAGCTCGAGCATGACCTGCTTGGCGCAATAGTAGAGCCCATCGCGCTGGTCTCGCACGAGGAAGACGGTGCCGTAGCTGCCCCGGCCTATTTTTCGGAGCACTTCGTAATTCGTGATGGGCGACGACGCCGTCGAGGCAGCGCCGTTGCCAAGGCTGCCGGATGTGCTGAGCGCATCATCAAGCTTGACGCTTGCATTGCATCCCGTGCTCGCGGCGCCATCCTCTTCGATCACGTCGAGCTCGCTGGCGCAGGAGGCCCCAGTGCCCATGGAAGTCCCGCGCGGGCGTCGGCAGCGACTGTGAGATCGTCAAAACGCATGTCGCGAGAAAACTTGTCATCGCGCCGAGTTGAGCGGATGTTCCGGTGAAGACGAACTCAAACCGAGAATTGTTGTACTTGGTCATCACGTAGAGCGCCTGAGTGTTGCCACGGAGCCGTGAGTTGGCCGTGCGGATGTTGATCGAGAGCACGGCATTGTACCCAATCGACAGGTTGAGGCGCGAATTTCGGTGGCAGATCCACACTAGCCGCAGGTTGGTGATTGCAAGCGAGCCCTTTTCGCCGTTGTTGCCCTTGGTATCCTCGACGGAGTTGATCGAGTCAATCTGGAACTCACCCGCATGTATCGCGAGCTGCGCAAGCGGCGAAACAAACCGGATGTCCCGGTCCTGCCACAAGCCATGATTGTCCTGCTTTTCGCTCTTAGGCTTCGGCGCCATATGTTTGATTTGGGCGTCGGCGGCTTGGATGGCGGTGGAGATCATGAGATGCTGGCATCATGGTGCGAGTAGGGAAAAGGCGAAAAGCTCTGGGGGGGGCTGGGGGGGACGCACGGCCCTCGCCGTACCGCGTCCGTGAGGGCTCACCTTCCTTTTTGTGTTGTACATTTTGGGTTTCAATACTTAGGTGCTTGACTTGACTTGACTTGACTTACCGGTCCTTCGAAAGATAGATTGTAGAAACATGTCATTGAAACATGTTGTATGTTCAAGTGCTGCGCGGGGCATCGATGTACGATGATCGACGCGCAGGGGTCATAACGTCCGAAGGAAATGCCTGACGCTGTACTGAGGCTGCTCTGTTAGACGGTCCCTGCCGTCTTGTGTTTGTGTGTGTGCCCCCTGTGTGTGGCCCTGCCCTGGCTTGCGGCCCCCGGAGCGTGGCACCGCGCCCGAGCTGATTGCGATCGCAATCAGCTCTGGCCGCGCTCGCATCCCGTTTGAGGAATAGCGATCGCTTCCCGCGGAGCGCGCTTTTCTCCTCAGGCGTGAGTCGGGGGCTGCTCGTCTGTCGAAGCTCTCTGTGCACTCCGTGTGCGACGCCTAAAGTTACTCACTACTACTCAAGTAGTCACTCTTTCCCACGTGGTATCGGTGGTGGCCCGGACTACCTCCTGCCCATCCAACTTCGACCGATCGAAGATGTCAACGCTATCCGCTGCAACGACGCACGAC
>Ga0210242_101033_pt1 | contig 23297 bp, 12 predicted proteins | sample ChrtobMeP5a_16mM_FD_155445 | JGI IMG/M metagenome (GOLD analysis project Ga0210242, IMG submission 155445) | Chrysochromulina tobin associated microbial communities from unialgal haptophyte culture, Seattle, Washington, United States - P5a_16mM | ecosystem: Host-associated > Algae > Haptophytes >... | reverse complement strand
GGCGAGCCTACGTACCGGACGGCTGCGGCCGGTGAGCCTACTTACCGTACGGCGGCGGGCGGCGCCTTCGGCGGGGCGGGTCCGGTGGCGCCGGCGGGATAGCCTACCTGTGGTGTCGGCTGCGGGATGCGGGCGCGGGCTCGGTGAGGCGGGGGCTAGAGCTTGGCGCGGAGGTCGGGCGACGGCTGCAGTGGGACTTAGCGGCGTTGTAAGTACTGTTGGCAGACGCGCCCGTTAGCGCGCCCCCCGAAGGGAACGCAAAAGAAGTCACTCGACACCGTCCACGCGTGACGACGACGGTGTCGAGTAACGACGATGTCGTGGCGACCGGCAGCTATCCCGCCGCCTGATTGCTGTCTGCCGCCATCGGGCAAAGCAGTCAGCCGCCTTCTTGGAAACCCAGCGTAGCCAGCTGCTCCACTGTCAGGTCGATTGCAACGCCCTCATTCGCCGAGCATGGATCAGGAACATGCCGCTTGTCCCACGCGTCCATGGACGCGAGCTTCGGCCCGCTCAGCTGCGCCTTTAGCTCGAGGCGGATCATGTCGAGGTCCGCGGTCGGCACAAGCTTTCCGAAGCGCAGCCCACGCAGCGCGAAGTCCTTGATAAACCGCAACCTTGCTGTGTCATGCTTATCGTTGCGCCCGCCCTTGTTGCGCTTGCGCACGTCGGCGAGCACTTGGAGCAGCTCGGCGTGCTGAAGGACGATTTGGTCGGCAGTGGCGAGCGGCGGTGAGAGTACCATGTTCGCGCAGGTGGGATGGCCGCGTCGGCAGCCGAGAGCTCAGCCAGTACTGGCCAATGGCGCCGGAGTCCGCGGACTCCGGCGCACCTGTGGGGTTCTACCGGCACCGAATTGTCGCCTCCCCCGGCTCACCGCAGGTACAGAACGCTGTCGCGAAAGCAACGATCTGTTGGTCGACTTACGGCGTGTACGCACGATGAGCCTCTCGGGCGAGACGATCGTAGCTGGATCGCACGCCGAGGAGCAGGAAGAGGCGCCCGCGGCGAAGAAGGCCACACGTGATGATGAGCCAATCCGCGTGCGAGCGCGAGACGGAGAAGAGGTCACGATGTCTCGCGAGGTGGCTCGACTCGCTGGTCATTTGAAGGATCTCATGGACGATGCCAGCTCCGAGGACGGCGTGTATCCGGTGCCCATTGTCACAGCCTCGACGCTTCGCGCGCTGGTTCGCATGCCGGAGATGCTGGGCGCACTTGGCGTCCCCGGTGTGCATCGGATGGAGCAACACCAAAACAAGTCGTTTGAGGAGCTCCGATACGAGGGTTACGCCGGCAATCCATTGTCGCCGAGTTCTGATGAGCATTCGCTGTTGCAGCTCATGGAACACGTCGAGGGCGCCCTGTTTCTGGATGCCCCTATGCTGCTCGAGCACAATCAGTCTGTCATCGCTTCCTGGGTCAACGGCAAGAATGCTGACGAGCTCCGTGCGCTGCTTGGCGCGGGTAGCGACTTTGATGGCGCCGAGCTCAAGGCGGCACTCGCTGAGTCGGCGTTTCTGCCAGAAGGCTACGAGGCGCCGCAGCAGCTCGGCGTGGCCAGCTCCACCGCACCACTCGCACCTTTGCGGCAGCCCTCGCTCTCGGGAGTGCCAGCCACTACGGATGCGAGGGAGTCTGCCCTGGAAATGGTGGACGTGGCCACGCTGTGCGAGCTCAAGGGCGTGAATCGGTTTTGGCGTGCACTGTCGCGGCATGCCCTCTGCTCGCGCCTGTGCCGTGGCCGCGGGCAGCCGGCACCCACACATCTGGAAGAGATCACCGACCTGGACGTTGAGCTGCTCATCGAGGCCGGCCGTCCCGGGGACGCGGCCTTAGCGGGGCGGATGCTGCCAGGGCTGGCGCGCCTCCATGGCTACGGCTTTGTGGTGGACGTGGCGAAAGTACGGGCCGCAAATCTGGGCGTCCAGGAGGCGAATCATTTTGGTGGCGGCCTTTTCGGCGGCTTTGATGCATTTGGTGCCCCAAATCCTTTTGATGGCGGCCTGTTCGGCGGCTTTGCTAACGCTCCGCCGCCGCCCCCGTTCGGCTTTGCTGACGTTCCGCTGCCGCCGCCTTCGTTGCTTCGTGGAACTGCTAAGGCTGCTCTGCACAGCTGCATCTCAGGCGACGGAGAGGCACCGTTGAAGCTGACGATCGCAGCCGTCGCATGTGCGGGCTCAGGTGTGGCATTCGGCATTCCGGTGCAGCACATGCGGGAGGACACCTTGCCAGTGCTGGACTTGTGCAATAAGGGGCTCCGTGGGCCTGCGGTCATGCTCATTTCGTATCTCATTCCTGCCATGGGCGCGCTGACGAGCGTTGACCTGTCCGATAACAATCTCACCGACTACGGTGATGACATGACGGGCGTCAAGGAGCTCGCCGCCGCTCTTGGCGTCAACGGCGCGCTGACGGAGGTACGCTGAGCTCCTCAGCCCAGATGTGCTCCCTCTTGCACTGACTTCTGGAGGTCCCTCACGCATAGGTGAACTTGGATGGGTTTGCTCTCCCTGTCAAGAAGCTCAAGGGCACCGACCCCGTCGAGATGCTCGACCTCTCGTGGAAGATTCTTGGCGTTGCCTCTTCAGTTGTGATTGCCTCCTTGATCAGCGTCAATGGCGCGCTGACGGTGACCAACCTCCTGGGCAATCAGCTTGATGCGGAGTCCGCCAAGATGCTCGCTGAGGTCGCCAAGCAGAAGGGCATCTCACTCTGCGGCATCCAGCGCGACCAGACCACCGCTGACTTCTCCAAGCAGAACCTCAAGCCGCCTGATGCGATCCTGCTTGCGTCGGACCTGACACAGGCCGTTGTCACAGGCGGGCTGACGAGCATCAACCTGTCCGGAAATCACCTCACAAACTACGGCACGGACATGACGGGCGTCAAGGAGCTCGCCGCCGCTCTTGGCGTCAACGGCGCGCTGACGGTGACCAACCTCCTGGGCAATCAGCTCGATGCGGAGTCCGCCAAGATGCTCGCTGAGGTCGCCAAGCAGAAGGGCATCTCGCTCTGCGGCATCCAGCGCGACCAGACCACCGCTGACTTCCACAACAAGCGCATCCAGCCGCCCGATGCGATCCTGCTGGCGTCAGACCTGTCACAGGCCGTTGTCACAGGCGCGCTGACGAGCCTGGACCTCTCCAACAACTCACTCTGCGGAGTGAACGCCTACGGCGGCACCTACACTGCAGAGGGCATCACGGCGATTGCCGACGCTTTGCGCGTCAATGGCGGGCTGACAAGCATCGACCTCTCCAGAAACCATCTGTGTGGCATCTGGAATGACATCAGCTTTCACAACCAACAAGGCACCTACACCGCCGAGGGCATCACAGCGATTGCCAACGCCATTCGCGTCAACGGCGCGCTGACGAGCGTCGACCTGTCCGAAAATCATCTCACTAACCGTGGTAGGGACATGACGGGCATCAAGGAGCTCGCCGCCGCTCTTGTTGTCAACGGCGCGCTGACGGCCCTGAATTTGTCGTTCAACAGCCTCAGGGATGAGGGCGTAAACGCAGTCTGCGAGGCCATCAAGAGCAACAAAGAGATCAAGCTCGCGTCGCTCAACTTCGAGGACAACGGCATCGGTCCAGTGGGAGCAAAGTCAGTGGCGGCCATGGTGGCCGTCACAGGCGGGCTGACGGTAGCCAACCTCCTGCGCAATCAACTGGATGCGGAGTCCGCCAAGATGCTCGCTGAAGTCGCCAAGCAGAAGGGGATCTCTCTCTGCGGCATTCAGCGGGAACAGACCACCGCTGACTTCTCCAAGCAGAACCTCAAGCCGCCCGATGCTATCCTGCTGGCGTCGGACCTGTCACAGGCCGTTGTCACAGGCGCGCTGACGGAGGTACGCTGAGCTCAGCTGTGCTCCCTCAGCACATGCACTGACTTCTGGAGGTCCCTCGTGCATAGGTGAACTTGGACGGGTATGCTCTTTCTGTCAAGAAGCTCAAGGGCACCGACCCCGTCGAGACGCTCGACCTCTCTCGCAAGAATATTGGCGTTGCCTCTTTGGTTGTTATCGCCTCCTTGATCAGCGTCAATGGCGCCTTGATACAGGTGCTCGCTGATGCTCGCTTTCTGCCCCCCTCGAGATGCCTTTCTTGTTCTCTAACCCTTGCCTTGGCTTTGAATGGTATTGCAGCTGAACCTCTCGCACAACGCACTCTGTGGAGTGATCTATCGCGGTGGCACCTACACCGCCGAGGGCATCACAGCGATTGCCGACGCCCTTCGCGTTAACGGCGGGCTGACGGTGACCAACCTCCTGGGCAATCGGCTCAATAAGAAGTCCGCCAAGATGCTCGCTGAGGTCGCCAAGCAGAAGGGCATCTCGCTCTGCGGCATCCGGCGCGACCAGACCACCGCTGACTTCTCCAAGCAGAACCTCAAGCCGCCTGATGCAATCCTGCTGGCGTCGGACCTGTCACAGGCCGTTGTCACAGGCGCCCTGACACAGGTGCTCGCTTTCTGACCCCCCTAGATGAGCCTTTTCTATGTTCTAACCCTTGCTTGCTTTGAATGGTATTGCAGCTGGACCTCTCAGGCAACCACCTGTGCGGCATCAATGAATATGGCCAAGGAACATACACTGCAGAGGGCATCACAGCGATTGCCGACGCTCTGCGCGTCAACGGCGGGCTGACGAGCCTGGACCTCTCCAAAACCGCTCTCTGCGGAGTGGTCCAACATCCATCCGGCCGCGTCAGCGGCACCTACACTGCAGAGGGCATCACTGCAATCGCCGACGCCCTGCGCGTTAATGGCGCGCTGACAAAAATGGAGTAAGTTTGCGACTCCCCTGTTTTTCGAACTCCCCTGCTTTTCCAAAGTGATTGATCAGACATCGACCCTTGTGCCGCGCAGTCTTTGTGACAACTATCTCAAAGAGGAAGGGGAGGCCTCGATTCGTAAAGCAGTGCAAGGAAAGGCTGGCTTTCAGCTGCAACTGTGAGATGTGTGCCAATGCATGAAGCTTGAAGGCACTCGGAGCGAACTAGTGTGTAGCGAGCGGTAATGATACTGCGTTCACGCCCTGTGTATCTCGGTATGAGCGTAGCGGACGGAATACGGAAAGGGGTGCTGTGAAGTGGCGTAGGCGAGCGCGGCGTGAGTGTGCTTGATGTGGTGTGATTGTGGCGTGCAACCTTGATGTGAGGGGAGAAAAGTGACCGAAACGCAAACCGGCAAATGAAACGGTCCGAAGTTCCGGCCCCGCCGGACCGGTCCGACTCTCCCCCTTTGTCCCTCGTGCCTCGGCCACCCTGCCTCGATTGCTCGAAAGCGCGTTTTCGTGTGCGAGTCTCGAGCGCAGACTGAGGCTGCACTCCTCATTGCCGTCCGTCCACCGTCGGCGGGGGAGCCGGGAGCGGGTGCGTCGGACGAGGCCAAACGTCGGTGTGACAGAGTCGCGCAGCGTCTGCACGATCGTGCTCGTGGCTCGGCGCGCACCCACGGCACTCGGCAGATCCGACGATCAACGGATCACGCCCGCGCCCAATCCTGTCGAAGTAGCGCATACAAAATCATGCGAATCGTGTTTGAGTCACGTCTCACCGTCTCACCGCCGCGGTCCGCGGGGCCGCGCGTGGCGCGCACTGGCCAGGGCCACTCGCCAGGGGCGCCGCTGCCGCGTGCTCGGCACCCCACTGCTTTCCACATCCGCCGGCAGCGGCACTTGGGGTGTTGCCGTGCCCCACAGAGCACGAGTCACCTCTTCAAACACACCACAGTTCCCACGCCCCGACGCCCAGTTCAAAACTGCATCATCGTCACCTTCTCGCTGGCCTCGCTCATGCTCACGCTCACGAGCCTGGGTCTGGATGGGCTATCATCCGGCGGCGGCGGCGGCGGCGGTTTGGTGCTTCCATCCACCCCAGCGGCCTCAGCGCCGGGAACGCGCCAGGAACGCACGCCGCCGCTGGCATCGGCGGTCCAGAGGAGCTTCTCGTAGCCTTCGCCGACGCCCACGCTTGTGACTGCCACCGCCGCGGCACCCTCGGCGCTCGAGATGGCGCGCTCGAGGCGCAGAGGACGGAGCTCACTCAGCTCCCACGCAGGCAGGCCAAAGGCGCGCACCGGCAGGCGCGAGAGCGCGCGGGGGAGCTCGGGCAGCGTCGGCGCCTGCTGAGGCTCGCGGATGGTCCAGAAGCGAACCGTGCCGTCCAAGTGTCCGCTCGCCACCATCGGCAGTGTCTCGACCATCCACTCAGGCGTGCGGAGCAGCGTGAGGCACGTGGGGCGGGGGAAGGCATCGCGACTCGCCGCCAGCAACGAGCCATTGGCCGACCAAAGCTGCAGCTGGGTGGGCGTCGCCACGAGCGTCTCCGCCGTCTCCTCGATCATACACAGCGCCGCCACGGCGCCCGCCACGGCGCCGCGAGACGACGCGCACGGCTCGCCACCGCCACTCAGGCCTCCGACACCGCATCCTGCTCCGCCGTCGCCACCGGCGCCGCTGCCACCGCCGCCGCTGCCACCGCCGCCGCCACCGCCGCCGCCGCCACCGCCGCCACCGCCGCCGCTGCCGCTGCCGTGCACGCCCCCTCCGCCCCCTGCACTGCGCGCGGCGCCAGCGCCGAGAGGCGCCGACGTGTCCGGAGCCACGCGCAGCGCATGCATGAGGAGGCACTTGCGCAGGTCCCAGAGGAGCATCACGCCGTCTGCGGCCACGCTCGCGAGGGCGCGGTGCGCCACGGAGATGGCGAGGTGCACGATAGGGGCTGCATGCCCCGCGAGCCGCCCGTGCGCGCGCATCGCCACGCCGGTCTGCCGGTGCTTGAGGCGCCACACGGCCACGCCGCCGGTGCGGTCACCCGTCGCGAGCCATCCCGAGTCTGACGAAACGCAGCATGCATCGATCACCTCGCCGCCGTGCAGCCGCGCCATGAGCAGCGAGGGCGTCGGCTGCGCGGCGGCGTTGGGCGTGAAGAAGGTGGCGCTCCCTTTCTCACGCCGGTAGAAACGCAGGCTGCCATCCGCAAAGCCCCAGCGTACGATGAGTGACGCCCGGGGCAGCGCGGCCGATTGGCGCGGCAAGGGCGTGATGCGCTCGCCGCCCGGGCTCACTAGGATCCCTAGCACGGGCAGCTTGGCCGGCGGCTCGCTCGAGGTCTCTCGGGTGGCGAGGAGGTGCTGGTTGGCGGCCAGGGCGACAAGGAGGGGGATGAGCGGCACCGTATTGAGCGCGGCGGCCGCCTGGCGGGCCGGATGGGGCGTCTTGGTCCACAGCTGCTGGGGCGTCTGGCCGACGAGCTGGATCTGCGACAGGGCCGCGGCGCGCCGCCCTTCGTCAAGGCTCGCGAGATCGACGGCTCCGATGTACGTGACGGGCAGGAAGACGTTGAGAGCGCCCACGGCGGCCTCGCCCTGCTGCATGCACCCGAAGATGAGGTCGATCCACTGTGGAAGCTCGCGGCTCGTGTGCGGCGCCTCGAGCGCCTGCCGGAGGGTGCGCACGAGCCGCCACGCCGAGCCGCGCGCCCAGCGCGGCAGTGCCACGTGGTTGAGTGCGGTGCCGTCCTGCCGACGGCCGAGCTCGAGGCCGTTGAGGTTCAGCAGCGCCTCCCATAGGTAGAAGAGCTCTGGCACGAGCTCCTTGACGCAGCCCGTGTCCGAGCCCCTCTCGCCACTCGCAAGCTTCCATTCCTCGCCGACGGAGTGGAAGAGCCGGTCGGCCAGGTCGATGCGCCCGTCTTGGAGCGCGCAGTGGAGGGCCGAGAAGGGCTCTAACCTAATTAGGTACGAGCTGACGGCCGCGGCGGAGGAGTAGTGGGTGCCGTAGTGGAAGGGCGGCGTGTCCTCGCCCGACGAGCTCCAGTCGAGGTAGCGCTGACGAAACTGTGCCGCCCGCGCGTCCGTCTGGGCGCCCATCGGCTGCGAGAGCTCGCGGTAGCACGCGGGCGAGCGAAGGTTGATCGCCGGCTTGTCGTACTCGCGCAGCACCCACGGGAAGACTGGGTACTGCATCAGGTCGTCGAAGCAGCGCCCGGAGAGCGTGTTGAGCTGCATCAGGTACTCGAAATTGTTGGTGGCGCCGCGCTGCCACGCGTCGATGAGCTCCGCCTTTTCGGAGGTGAACGAGAGCAACGAGCGCGCCGTACCGAGCGCGCTCACGCCCGACGAAGGCTCGGCGAGGCCGTCGGCGGCGCCGTTCTTGGGCACGATGGCGAGCAGCCGTGCGTAGAGCGCGTCGCGCGCCGCCTCCCCCTCGACCACGTACAGCAGCACCGTCTCGCCATCATGCAGGCACATCTCGATGGCCCAGGGCTGCAGCTGGTAGCGCCGTCGCGCCACCTCCGCGAGCTCCATGTACGAGATGCGCCGGTACTTGGGCGCGTGGGGCGCGAGCCCGAACCGCACGGCGGCCACGTCATCGAGCCGCGCGAGGTGCTGCTGCAACGCCTCGGCCGAGGCCGCCGCCGCCGACGGCGTCGAGATGCACGTGGGCGCCTCGCCGGCGCTGTTGCCAGCGTTGCCACTCGGGATGGCGGTGAGGAAGCCATCGGCATCGGGCGTGCCGAGCGTGTATCCGTACAGGAGGGCAATGCAGCCGGGGAGCAGAGCGAGCAGGGCCTTGGCCGCATCGAGGCCGCGAACGTGCGCGACGCTCACCACGTCGGACGGCTTGCGAAGCGAGGGGCAGTCGAGCAATTCAGTCAGCCGCTCACCCTGCGGACCAGCAGGCACCCCTACCGGAGCTTCGATCTTGGGCGCGAGCCAAAAGGTCAGCCCACGAGCCATGCGGGGAAGGGTCAAGCTACGCTCCACACTCGCAGGGACCTCCTTGTCAGCAGCCTCCTTGTTAGCAGCCTCCTTGTTAGCAGCCTCCTTGTCAACAGCCTCCTTGTCCTCGCTCGCCCCCACGGGCTCCCTGCCGGCGACGGGGGTGGCGCCGGCGACGGGGATGGCGGCGGCGCCATGATCGTCGGCCGGTGCTGTGTCGGCCTCGCCCGAGACAGCGCCCGAGGCCGCTGCGGCCGTCACAGGCACCGCCTTCAACGGCGTGGCGGGCGAGCTCGGCGCCCGCGACGGCGCTGCGCTCAGCGGCGGCGCTGGCGGTGCCACCACCTCAATGGGCTCGACTAGCCGCTCTAGCTTGCGACGCATGCCCTGATCCGAGACGCAATGCACGTCCAGAGCCCACTTGACAGGTCGGCGCAGCACGTCGTCCGGCGCGGGCGTGTAGCAGGCCACGGCGAGCTCGTAGCGCTGCAACGTCAGGCCGACTGCTCGGCTGTGGTCGGCGTCGCGCGCCATCTCGGCGCTCGCGACGGCGCGCTGCCGACGCTCGAAAGCGTTGGTGCAGCCTTCGAGGAGCCCAGCGGAGGAGGCACGGCACTCGTCGAGCAACTTGGCGGCGGCGCGTCGCATGCCATGCTCAACGGCAAGGCGCGAGCCCTGCTCACGCGTAAACGTCGCCACCCAAGCATCCGCCTCGGACCGCAAGCTCTCCTCCTCGTGCATCGAGAAGAGCTCGATGCTCGTTCGGAAGAGTGCGGCCGTATCCGCGTGGTGCGCCTCGACGAAGGCCCCGTATGAGGTGGCCGTGAGGTTGCCCGCGTGCAACGGCTGCCAATTGAAGAGGAGGGGCGATTCGCCGAAGGCCTCGCGCTCGAGCCAGCGCGCCGTGTTGAGCAGTGCCACCCACTGGGCGATCGCGCCGCGCTGCACGTCGCGGTCGGGGTGGTCGAAGAGGCAGAAGAGGCGCCACGCGAGCACGCCGACGACCTCCTTTTGCTGCGCGAGCACCACGTGGTCGAGCGACTCCTCGTCGCGGCCCATCGAGAGGGTCGTCACAACCATCGCCACGTCGCCGAGGAGCGGCAGCAACGTCTCCGAAGACGCACGCGGCTCGCGTGGCGGAAAGCGCGCGCACAGCAGGCGGAGTGCGAGGGCGAGCACCGTCGGCACGTCGGTCACGCGCGTCGGCTTCGGCGTCGGCTTGGGCGCCGTCTCGGCGGCCGTTTCGGGCACCGCAAACTTGCCCGATTTGGCCTTGACCCAGGAGACGAGGCTCGAAACGGCCGCCCTGGCCTCCTCCTTCTTCTCGGCCACCTTGGCCGCCACCTCCGCCGCTCTCGCGACGAGCCGGTGCCGCTCATCGCCCACACCGCGCTCGAGCAGGATGAGGACGACGGCGAGCATCTCCGCGTGCGGCAGCAGATCAGTGGCCTGTTCTGAGGCCTGATCTGGGGCCTGCGGTGCCCGTGGCGCCGTCGGTGGAGGCGGCAGGGGCGGCGGGGGTGCTGAGTGTGCTGGGGGCACTGGTGGCGGTGGAGGCGGCGCGTCAGCAGAGCCAGCCGGGGACGTGACGTCTCTTGTGCTCGACGTGGCAGCGTCGGGGGTGCTCGATGAGATCGAAGAAGATATCGAGGAGCTCGAGGGAGATGGCGTCGCCGCGTCCACGGGGTGGATCACGATCGCTTGCAACCGGAGGACACGCCGGTAGAGGAGCGCAAGCGCCTTTGCATGCGCCTCCGTCAAGGGTCCCGAACGACTCATCAGCCCCTGGTGCAGCGCACTGAAGAGCTTTCGAATCAGCAGACAGCGGAAGCGCAGCCACACGTCAAAGGCGATCCGTGAATGAGCGAGGGAGGGGAGCGGATCCATGAGCAGATCGAGGCTCGTCTGGCCGGCGCTTGAGACGAGCGTCGACGGCACATCGAGCAGCGCCGTACTGAGCATCTCCACGAGGGCATCCAGCGCCGCGTCCCCTTCGACCGTTGCCTTGACCACGTCCGTCGATGGGCGCGGTGTCGAGCTGCCCAGTACGGCGCTGCCACCTTGGTCGGTCGGGGCGGTCGTGGCGCTCGGCACGGCGCTCGGCAGCGCGCGCGCGCTGCCCGAATGCGCGGACGAGGGAACGGCGGTGACAGCGTACGAGGCGGCGGCGCCCGAGGCGGAGGTGCTCAGCCACACAGCACCGAGCGAGGCACACAGGCGGCCTAGGAGCTCGGAGGCGGGAGATAGGAGAACCCCTTCGAAGATGGACGCCGTCATCACGAGTGTTCGGAGCGAGGGCAACACCTGATGAGGGAGGCAATCAAGGGCGTCATTAGAGGTCATCAGGAGTCATCAGAGGTCATCACGAGTGTTCGGAGCGAGGGCAGCACCGCCACAAAGAGATGCAACGCGCTCGCCGCCGCCTGCTCGCGTTCCATGTGTGCGCTCGACACCCCAGCGGCCGTGCTGCCGCTGCTGCTGCCGCCGCCGCCGCCGCCGCCGCGGTCGACCGGGACGGCGCGGTCGACCGTTGGTGTGCCAGCTGCCTCACCCTCGCGGCTGCTGCTGCTGCTGCTGCTGCTGCTCACGGTGAGCTCCGTGGACGTCGCCTCGGCACCCACGAGTTCAAAGCCGTCGGCGGCGCTCGGTACGGCGCCCTCGTCCCTCGTCGAGCCGCTCGATGCGGCGCTCGTGCTCGGAGGGGCGCGCTTGGTGCGAAGGGCTTCACGGCACATGACGGCTATCAATCCGAGGCTGATCGGGATCCACTCAATCGCCGGAGCCGCGCCATCCTCGGCGACGTCCCGAGCGCTTGGCGTGCCACTGGCTGCGCCGCTGCTGCTGCTGCTGCTGCCGCTCGCACGCTGCTGCAGCCGCGCCGCTGCCTCGGCGGCGGCGCGCGCGAGAGCGCCCTGGGGCAAGCCGAGCGCCGTGCCGAGCGGCGACGAGATGCTGGGGCGTCGGGGCGTCGAGGGCGAGGCGGAGGGCGTGGCGAGGAGCAGCGCACCTGATGAGGGAGGCCATCAGAGGTCATCAGAGGTCATCAGAGGCCATCAGAGGCCATCAGATGTCATCAGAGGTCATCAGAGGTCATCAGAGGCCATCAGAGGCCATCAGATGTCATCAGAGGCCATCAGAGGCCATCAGAGGCCATCAGATGTCATCAGAGGTCATCTGAGGTCATCTGAGGTCATCAGAGGCCATCCGAGGTCATCAGAGGTCATCAGGTGAGCTGGAGCAGCGCACAGGCCTCGGCCAGCTGCTCCGCCGTCTCTGGCGGCGCCTTGTTCTCCACCGTGTCGAGCGTCTGGCTGGTGGCGAGCGCGAGGAGGGATAGGTACACGTCCGGTACCCCCGCATGCAACGGGAGAACGCCGAAGAGCTTCTCAAACCCTCGGGACTCGCCCATCTGCTTCGCAAAGGTGACATGCTCCGGGTACCGTTGCGAGAGCAGCAGCAGATTGACGATCAAGCGCATGACCGCCGCGACGAGAACCTTGTTGTGTCCGCCGTGCTCGGGCTGCAGAAACGAGAGGAGCAGCGGCGGCTGGAGTACCGCCAGCACCGCCCTCGCGCCCGCGTGTACGCCCGCAGACTCGGCCGGCGGCGCCGGCTCGCCGGCTGCCGCCGGCGTGGCCACCACGGCGCGCGTGGCAGCGCTCGCGGCGGCGCGTGACGAAACCACCTCCCCGAGCGAAGTGCTCGCGTGCTCCACCATGCGCGCGAGCATGCGCACGCAGAGCAGCTGCACGTCCGCATGCTGCGGGCGGGCGGTGGCCGCGAGGAAGTCATGCACTCGCCGCGTCACCTCCATCGAGAACTGGACTGAGTGCCACGTACGCAGCACGAGCCGCGCAGCCAGCAGATGGCATCCACCCGCGAGCAGCCGACCCGAAGCCAGCAGCGTCATCATGCTGTCGAGCATGCCGGCATCCACAAGGTAGCTGGCATTGGAGGTGCCCACCTCGTCCTCCGACAGCAGCCCATGCAGCCGCTGCAGCCAGTGGCGCTGCGCCTTGGGCGTCGCGCGCGCCCAGAGCGCGCTATCGAGCAGCAGCACCTGATGAGGGAGGCAATCCATGGCGTCATCGGAGGTCATCAGAGGTCATCAGAGCGCGCTATCGAGCGGCTGCACCTTGAGCAGTGAGCGGTTGGCGAGTACCGGCTGATGCTCGCGAGATGTGGGCGAGATGTGCACGGCGAGCAGGTGCTCAGCGAGCTCGTCCGTTTCGTCAGCCAGCGCGCCCGCGGACGCCGCAAGGCCCTCAAGGGCTTCGTCAAACGCGCGCGCGGCCGCGGCGGTGCGTGGGTGCTGCTTGCAGCAGAGCTCGAGCAACGCGTCGCAGAGCGCCTCGGCGAGCAAGGGCTGCGCTTTGGCGCGTAAGAGGAAGCGCAACCCAAAGTCCGCATGCTCGTCCGTCATCAGGCGCAACTGATGAGGGAGGCAATCAAGGGCGTCATATCAGAGGTCGTCAGAGGTCATCATCAGAACATGCTCGTCCGTCATCAGGCGCGCGCACGTTGAGCGGATGCAGCGTGAGGAAGTGGCCCACGAGACGCAGGGCGAGCACCAGACTCCGTGTGTCGTTGGCGTGGCGGACCACCATCAAGAGCGCTGCGGGGCCACCCGCCGCCGCGAGGGACTGCGGCAGGCTGCGCGGGCGCACGCGCGCCGGCTCCCTCTGGTCAAATGGCGTTTCGTCAAAGTGGCCGTTGAGCAGCATCAGGATCTTGGCGGGCGGAATCCGAAGCTCGTGGCTCTCTACTGTGCCGCCACCACTCGAGCTCACGGCCGCTTCGATGGCCGCCGCTGACGTGGCCATCGCCGACTGCAACCAGCACGTCATGATCTCGACTCGCAGCTCGTCGATCTGCGTTTCACCGAGCTGTGGAAGCACCCAGGGCGGCGAGCACCCCATCGCACACGCCTCACGCACCTGCGCGTCGCTCAGCAACACCTCCGCGACGAAGAGGGGGCCGAGGTGCCATCCCAGGGCGCGTGCGCCGCCTCTGCCCCCCTCACCGCCGCCGCCGCCCTCGCCGCCGCCCTCGCCGCCGCCCTCGCCGTCGCCGCCGCCGCCGCCGCCGCCGCCGAGCTCATCCGCGTTGACATAGCCCACCTTGGCGTCGACGGAGTGGCAGCAGTCAAACGGAGGGAACTGAAAGGTACCGCGGAAGTGCGCGACGCCGTCGACGTAGACAACGAGCGGGGACGCGTTGAGAGGTCGACGCCGCTCATGCACGAGGCACACGTGATGCCAGTTGCCGGGCACCAACGGCAGCGCGACGCCCTTACGCATCGTCTTCGCGCTCGAGCCCGTCACCAGCGTCAGGCTTGCACTCCCACCTGCCGCAGCATGTAGTTCACAGACGACACGGCTCCTCCCATCGGCCGTCTCAAACGCGAAGAGCGCAAAAGGCGGCTCGTCCACATACGAGCCGCCACCTTGAGCGCCACCTTGAGCGCCGGATGGGAGCGGGGGCCGACGCACCCACGCGCCCGCGCTATAGCCCGCCGCGGGTGGCCACGCACGCTCGAGCATCCCCACCTTCAGGAGCGCCGTCTCGGCCACCAATCCATGTTTGGAAGCCCTCTCGTCGGGCGGCGAGAGGTGCATGTAGGGGAGGGATGGGCCTACGGGACGGGTCGCCGCGACGAGCAGGGCGAGCCAGCGCACTGACGACGGGCTGGCCGCTCCGTCAGCCCCAGCTGCGACGTCGTCGGCGCCCGCCGCCGCCTGCAGCAGCAGCCGCACCTCCTGCGGCGAGCTCCACGCACGCGCCAGGCGCACCGTCAAGCGCAGCAGCGTGCGCAGCAGTGGCGAGCCCGCCGAAGCTGACGAAACTGGACGCGACGCTGCACCGGCCGCGACGTGCTCGGGCACGGCTGCACTCGGGCGCGGCTCCTCGTTGGCAGCCGACTCGTCGTCCGCTGCTGCATCGTGCACGCGATCCGCCCAAGACGACGCATCGATGCCCTTCCACAACTGACGTAGGAGGTGGACGGCCGCGCAGAGCAAGCCAGCGCGGGAGAGCTGCACCGCAGTAGCCTCGCTGCTCAGCGCTCGTCGTTCGACTGCCTCGAGGAGTGAGGCTGCCGCCGCCACGTCACGAAGCAGCCGCGGCAGCAGGCGCAGCACAACCGCCGCCGCTGCCCAGAGCTGCGCCTCCGATCCCGAGGTGAGCTCGAGGATCTCCTCGAGCACGGAGATCGCGTGCCCACTGTGCAGCAAGCCGCAGCCGCCCAAGAGGGCGACGACCCCCTCGGTGCCGCCCAAGAACGCCCACGAGCGCGCTGCCAGCTCGGGCTCCGAGCGCACCGACGCGCCGAGCACTCGCAGCGCCGCACGCAAGAGCCAGAGCGCCTCCGCCTGCGCTTGTGCCTGCGCTTGTGCCTGCGCTTGTGCCTGCGCTTGTGCCTGCGCTTGTGAATGCGCTTGTGAATGCGCTTGTGAATGCGCCGCGGCCTGCGCGGTGGCCTGCGCGGCGGATGGGGAAGCGGAAGACGCATCGATGGCGTCGCCAATGAATGCGGCGTCGAGCGCACCGATGAGCTCCTTGAGGCGCAGCAGCCCATCGGCCCGCTCAAAGGCCTCGCGCGCCGCGCGCCGGAGTGACGAAATCGCCAACACCGAACTAGGCGCGCTCACATCCCGCCTGATGCCGTCGGGATGGGGCATGCTCCGACCTCCGAGCAGGTGCCACAAGGCGCTCAGGCAGCTGACAACACGCCACGACGCATCATTTGTGTCGGCGCCCGCCACGCGCGCCCTCACGAGCGCGATGCCCTCTCTCGTCGACGCGATGAGAGCCTCGATGGCTGAGGCGACGTCCGTCGCCGAGCCGTCGGCGACGTGAAGGATCGTGTACGCGACGAGGGCCGCATGGCGCAGCCCGCGAGTGGCGCCCTGGCGCGACATCCGTAGCAGCAGCGCGGCGTCGCCGCGCACGTGCAGCACCGCCGCGTTCTGCGGAACGGGCAGCAGCCAGCCAAAGAGCCACACGACAGCTTCAGCAACCTCGGCGGCAGCCATGGTCTCAGCTGATGGCAGCTGATGGCTCAGCTGGTAGCATGACCGATCGGTAAGCGGCCGCAGCACACCAGCGAGACCCGTCACTAACGCAGTGCTGCCGACAAGCAAACTGCGGGCTGTTGCGCTCGAGGCTGCCGCACGCCGGATATCGCCAATCGCGGCCACCGACTTGTACCGAGGGTCGCCCGTGAGCACTTGGCCGATGAGCACGGCAGCGGCCGCCTGCCAGGCCGGGCCATCATTGCTGAGCAGTGCAGCAGCAGCTGCTGATGTCACAGGACCAGCAGCCGAAGCCGCCGTGGCTGACGCCATGTTGCCGACACACGCGTCGCGCCGGGCGCGTTTAGACGAACTCTCGAGCCGCGCTCACGATCACGTTTATTTGCCATTACGTGGTCTCTATTGTCGCGCGTCTTTCGACCATGTGTGAAAAGTTCAAACGGGTCGACAAAGTACTGCGATTCTCATCTATGGCGCTCATGGCCTCATGCGAGCGCGCCCGGTGACTACTGGCAGGAGGCCAGCAAGCTGGGCGCCGCTAAGGAGGTGAGATCTCCTGGCTTGTCGCTCAGACGCCACAGGCGAGAGGGGAGCGCCTCGCTATGTGTCTGGTGTGAAACCAACCCGACAGGGACGAGGGAGGCGGGGGGGTGGGTCCGCCCCGATAAGGTGTTCGGAGTGGGAGACTTGTGTCGATTGTTACCGGTACTTTTGGAAGCACCCGCATCCGCCAACACGCGCGCCCGAACCACAAGACCCCTCCACCGCCGCCCGATTGCGCGATCGCCAGTAGGAAGTAGGACGGTAGGACGGTAAGATTGGCCCGCGCCTACTCCTGCATCGCCTCGCCTTCCGCTTCCTTCTCCACGAGCCCGAGTTGGTTGCGCAGGCTCGGCGAGAGCAACATGGCTGCTGCGTTGCCTTCGTTATCCACCGTCGTGATGTCGGCGCCCGCCTCCGCGAGTGCGATGCACGCATTCCATTCCTCCATGGTACACGCGACATGGAAGGCCGTCTGGCCGTTGCCGTCGCGCTCCTCGATGGTGCCAGCGTGGTGACGCATGGCATTTATGAGTATCGGTATGATGAGGGCGTGCCCACGACCAGCGGCGCGATGCAACGCGGTCGCTTTGGACGCGTCACGCGCAAGCAGGTCCGCCTTTGCTTCGATCAGCACGCGCAACACGTCGGCGTGGCCCTTGGACGCGGCAAAAATGAGTGCAGTCGAGCCGGATCCGTCCACCCGGCTGTTGACCTCGATATCGCCGCCGCTTGGACCCAGAAGAAAGGCGACCACTTCCGTGTGTCCAGCTGAGGCCGCCGAGTGCAACGGCCGCCAGCCACCATCATCCTTGGTGTCGGTGGCTGCTCCGCGCTTTATCGCATCCTCGACAAGATCCAAGCGCCCCGCCGCTGCCGCACGGTGTAGCGCAGTCCGTCCGTCTGAATCACGCTCGTCGACGACGGACGTCGACATCCCAGCACCAGAAGCGCCACGATTCCGCTCGCCCAGGGAATGTGTGTGAATGTGTGTGTGAATTTGTGATCCCACCGACTACTTGTAGGAGCGCTACATGTCCTGTACTGCCCGTCGTAAAAGTCCTGTACTGCCCGTCGTAAAAACTACCGACTACCGAGTACATGTACATGCAAATAAGTATGCTGTGCTACATGTCTTGTACCGCCCGTCGTGACAACTACCGACTACCGAGTACATGTAAATGCAAATAAGTATGCTGTGCTACATGTCTTGTACTGGCACAGTAGCATGAGCTACAGAGCCATCGAGCTCGTTCGAAAAGGCAGACTCGGCGCCAAGGTTAAGCACCGTGTCCTCGGGCGGCTCGCGAGGCAACTCGCGAGTTACCTCCTCCGCGGACCGACGTGGCGACACCTGCGCCCAACGTGGCGACGTCTCTGGCAGAGGTGTCGCCTCGTCGGCGTGCCGGCGTGTCTGGCCCTCGCACATCGAATTACGCACCGAAGGCTGGGCGTGGCCGGCGCTGTGCGCCGCCTCGGGCGCGAGCGGTGAACGTGCGGGTAAAGCGAGCGGCACCCGTACATACGCGTGCCCGTCGTCCAGGCCCTCGACGGCGGGCGCCACTGCGACGGCGGGCGACGGCGGCATTGGGGTTGGGCTACCAACGGTCACCACTCTCGCTGATGTTACTGGACGTGGCGATGGCTCCGATGTCTCTCGAGACAAGGTTGGAGACCACCGTTTTGACGTTTGACCCCACGGTCCGCCACCTGTTGCTGCGTCGGATGGCCGGCAGGCTGGGATCGAAAGCGCGGGAACGTGAGGTGCAATTCCAACGCCCTCCGCTGAATCCTCGGCTGGGTCCACAAGTGGAATAACGGGTGGAAATAGAGGAGGCACTTGCGGGTGCAAGGTAGGAGAGTGCACAAGATTGCGAGAAGATGATGTCGGAGAGATGTTGAAGCGAGGCAAAAGATTGCGAGAAGATGATGTCGGAGAGATATTGAAGCGAGGCAAAAGATTGCGAGAAGATGATGTCGGCGATGGCAGTGGTCCTGGTGAAGCGGTGGGACCTGGGTGAACCTTACTCGACGTGCTCTCGCGGTGATTCTCGCGGATTCGTCGGTTACGACGGGCTATCCACATGGCCACGAGGGAACTCCCAAAGAGCACCTTGTCGGCTTTCTTCGGAGGCGGGGCTCTGAGACCTGTGCTCCCTAGATGGGCAGCGACCTTCTTGCCCCAATGGCCTTCTTGGGCATAGCCCCTTTTGCCCCTTGTGCTGCTGGCCGAGCACCAAGTCACGTCGCCTTCACTTTGGTGCTTCTTCTTGAGTAGCAGATCATTCATCGACCGAATGGAATCGGCGCCCGAGCCCTTCCTAATGGCCTCATTAAGCGCCACCAGCGCGTTGAGGTCGGTCATGCCGACGCGCCCATCGCCCTGCACATCGAGAAGCCGGAACTGCTCAATGAAGGGCTGCAGCTGCTTCAGGTCGACCATTCCAAGCTCGATGGCCATGCTGATGACAAACTCAAGCTCGGTCACGCCCGCCGCGTCGCGTCGCACGTCGGGGCGCAGCGCCGCAGAGTGGATCTCGATGCGCTTTAGGAGCGTAGGCGTGAGCTGCTGGTTGAGGGCCGCGATCATCTTTGACTCTTTGATGCGCTCCAAGCGCAGGTCATCAAAGATCTCGATGGTGCTGCCGAGCAGCGCGCACGACAAGAGGACGTGAACGACCGCCCACGAGCGCCCTTCCGTGGTGTTGATACGGACGTCGCCATAGCCAACTGTGGAGGCGGTCACGAGGCAATGATAAAGGGCGGTGCCGTAATCCCACCTCTCGATGAGCACGAAGAAATACGCGGAGCAGAGCTGCAGCACCACATTGAGGAAGAGCGAGGGCGCCAGGTTCTTCGGATAGAAACGCCAGCTGGACTCCAGGAGCGCGCGCCCGGTCGCGTCAAGCCGCACCGCCTTCTCCTTTTCCTCGAGGGTTGGACGCCGAACAAGCCTCGGCTTGATCGGCGTCCCCTTCTCCTCGTCATGCGGAGATCGCAGAGGAAGCCGAAGCTTGTTCGTGCTCGAAGCCGGGCTTCGAGGGCTTCGAGCAAGCTTCGGCTTAAGCTTCGGCTTGGGTTTCCCTCGCGCCGGAATCCCAGCAAGAAGATCTTGGACTGACTTTTCTTGACGGACGAGAATGGGGGCCTTACGTCTGAAGAGTGAGCTGGATAGTGAGCTGGCTGCCCGAGTCAGCTTGCGAACCCACTTTTCGTACGAGAGCTGCTTGAGGGCGAGCGTCATCACCGCGGACAAGGATGGTAGGATGACGAGGACTCCCACAAAGATCATGACGATCGTGATGGCCCGCGCCGCCCAGTATTCGGTTGGGACGAGATCGCCATACCCCACTGTCGAAGCGGTGACGGATGCAAAGTAGATGGCCTCGAGGGCAGTCCACTTCTGGACAGGGCAGAAGAAGGCACAGCTCACTCCAAAATAGATGCCTAGGATGACCGTCAGCTTTCCAAGCTCGCGGAGCAGACGCCGGAAGAGGAACCGGTTGGCCTTGAGCATCTCGTGATGGTCCACCGAGTCGACAAACAGCTTTCGCACGCTGATGAACGCCTTCACAAAGGCGCCGTTGCGGTTGATCTCGTCCTCCTTGAGTGCCCCCACGTTGGCCACAAGGCTGAATAGCACGACCCGCCCGTCGCTCATCTCGTACACGAAGCCTCCGTGCGGATGGCCGCCGTGGTGCTCGTCTTCGGTGCTCGGGTGCTCGACATCTAGCTGCTCGCCCGGATGCACCCAAGCAAGACGCTTGAAGCCCACGTCAAGGAGCCCGTGCACGGTGACGTGTGTGAGGCGCTTGTGCTTCATGAGGCTCAGCGAGGAACGCGCGCTCACCGCATACGGGCCGATGAAGGGCAAGACGACCGCCGAGGGGACGATGGTCATCGCATTGATGGCGAGGATTTCGCCGTCGTGCGCAAAGTATGCGAAGCCGCCGAGGATGAGGGCGAAGCACCAGATCTCTTCGGAGAGATTCATGCCGGTCGAGACGTTCATATCCTTAAACTGCCTCAAAGGGTAGAGGAAGGCAAAGTGCGTCGCCGCGAGAGGAATTCCCACGGCGAGCTTGATCTCGTCGGGCAGAGTCACTTGGCACTTGGGCGAAATGACTCCCTGTGGCGCCGCAGCGTCTGGCTTGAGCCCAAACGACAAGAGTAGTGTCGCAAGATTGGCCGGCGGTCCAATCATCTGAAACGAGCCCGCCCGGCTCTCGTGCCCTGTCGGGGGGTATGCGACGCGAATGCGTATAGGCACGTTCGGCTCGACGAAGAGCTCTAAGAGCTCCTTCCTCGTAGCATTGCAAAATCTGTCCAGGTCGCGGAAGGAGGATGTGGACTTTTGAGCAGAGAGGGTCTCCTTGACTTTCTTCCTTGCAAGCATGCTTCTCGCCATAGACTGAGCCCGCACAAGCTCCGGAGTGTGCGCCACTTCAAAGCTTGCAAGGGCCGCTTGGGCCGCTGGGGTTACTGGCGATTTCGATCTCTTGAAAGGGTCAAACTTTTGGAGCGAAGGGCTCCTGCTCCGAGGGGAAGAGCTGTCAGGGCTCAGGTTAGTTTCCTTGCTGGGCCGATCACTGGGCCGACGAAGGCTAAGACCAGGGCTGTGGCGAGGGCTGTCGCAGCTGATGCGGGTCCTTGAATACAGGCCAGGCCCTCGAGGGCTCTCCAAGATGGTGACACGCGGACTCCTTGCCTTGGTCTCAGGTCCCGCGCCAATAGGGGGCACAAGCACACTCGTGGTGGCAAGTTCTGACATCTCCCGCCCGCTCGAGCGCCGGTAAGGGCACAGACCGTCAGAAGCTGCAGGCCCTATACCAAGAGAAGCTCTCCTCTCCTCCCAACCAGACCGTCGTTGCAGCTTTCGACTGCAGGTCTGCAGCGTGTAGGAACCTAGGTTCGCAAAAGAAACGGGAAGAAGACAACCCAAATTAGAACAATACATAGATCCCAATTGCATGCCTGGAAGTGTCAACAAAGTGGATGGAGCGCGTTTGAAGGTACCCGTAAACCGGCCCAGGTTGTTCCTAAGTTTTGTGTGATCAAAACGACGCCCAACGCGTCGGGAGGCCTCGTGCACACCCCGCGACTTCGCGGCATGGCGCAGTACAAGTTCAAGTCAAGCAACGACACGTTCAGCGTGAAATTCGACGGCCCCCACATCCCGCTCATTGAGCTGCGCGAAAAGATCGTCGCAGAGCAGAAGATCGTCAAGGGCAAGGACCTGTTCGTGCTGGAACTGTCCAACGCGCAGACGGGTGAAGTGTACGAGGAGAACGCGCTCATCCCTCGCAATACGGCCGTGCTCGTCAAGCGCGTTCCACAACTGCGGCGCGAGGCCATCGTTGGCACAGCCGTGGACGAGGAGGGCGCGGGTCAGGGCAGCGGTAATGTAGGCACTGGCGACCCGTCTGAAGCAGGCAATGCCGACTCCTCGGACGTGGTGGCGGCAGCAGCGATGCTCCCAGTGCCGGGCATCGCAGCCGCCGAAGCCGCCGCGCGCGCGGCGGCGGCAGCGCGGGCGGGTGGTGGCTCGTACGGCACCAAGCTTATCGATCCTCTGAGCGGGCGCGTCTTTGTCGATGCGGTCATCACCACGTGCTGCGGCACCTCATTTTCCAAAGAGCCGCTGCAGCAGTACATCAAGCAGAAAGGCGAGTGCCCGAGCTGTCGTGTCAACTGGCAAGCCAACGGTACCAAGGTGCTTCCCAACCGCTCCCTGCGCGAGGCGGTGCTCAAGGCGCAGGAAGCGGCAGCCGAGGCGGTGGGTGGTGGCGCAGGGGGCGAGCACCATACGATGGGCCAGCCGCCGCCGCCGCCGCCGCCGCCGCAGCTGCCGCCGCCGCCGCCGCAGCAGCCGCAGCAGCAGATGCAGCAGCAGCAGCAGCAGCAGCAGATGCAGATGCAGCAGCAGCAGCAGCAGCAGATGCAGCTTCAGATGCAGATGGTGATGGCGGCTGCGTCGATGCCAACTGCGCAGCAGCAGCAGATGCAGATGCAGATGCAGTTGCAGCAGCAGCAAATGCTCCAGCTGCAGCAGCAGCAGCAGATTCGGATGCAGCAGCAGAAGCAGCAGATGGCGATGCAGCAGCAGCAGCACGCGCCGCTGCCGATGCACGCCAGCATCCCCGCGAACCTAACCCCGGAGCAGTTTGCACTGCTGCAGGCCCAGATGCGCACCCACGCCCATGGACAACAACAGCCCACAGGACAGGTAGGCTTGCCGCTGCCTGCACTGGCGGGCGAGGTAGCCAGTGGCAGGATGCCGCCCCGCTCTGAGTCGCTGGCTACCTCTGAGGCGCTGTCCGGGGATGAGCCACCGCGAGGCAGCTCGGTTCAGGTGAGCGGAGGTCAATCGGCTTGGCCAGCGTCGCAGCAGTCGGCGGCGGCCGGAGCTGCGCACCCAGACCCGTCGGCGCCGTTGGAGCCACTGGGTACCAAGGCCGACGAAGGCAACGTGTCGGGGGCCAGTGCGCATGATGCCAACAGAGCCGAAGCGCGTGTCGGCGAAGAGTACGGCGAGCCGGCTGTTGCTGAGGCGAGATCTCGGGGCGAGCTGGCCGTGGCTGAGGCGGGCACGTTGGCGGACGAGAGCGCCGGTGTCGGGAGCATCGGTGGCGGTAGAAGCATCGGCGGTAGCATCGGTGGCGGTAGAAGCATCGGCGGTAGCATCGGTGGCGGTAGAAGCATCGGCGGTAGCATCGGCGGTGGCGGCAGCGTCAGCGGTGGCGGCGGCAGCATTGGCGGTGGCGGCAGCATTGGCGGTGGAGGCGGCATTGGCGGTTGCGGCAGCATGGGAGGCGGCATGGGCGGCAGCATCGGTGGCAGCATCGGCTGTGGCGGCAACAGCATCGGCGGCTGTGGCAGCGTGGGTGGTGGCGGCAGCATTGGCGGTGGCGGCACGATCGGTGGCAGCAGAGGCGGAAGCATCGGCGGTGGCGGCATCGGCGGTGGCGGCGGCGGAGGGGGCGGCGTCGG
>Ga0210242_101030_pt1 | contig 23375 bp, 20 predicted proteins | sample ChrtobMeP5a_16mM_FD_155445 | JGI IMG/M metagenome (GOLD analysis project Ga0210242, IMG submission 155445) | Chrysochromulina tobin associated microbial communities from unialgal haptophyte culture, Seattle, Washington, United States - P5a_16mM | ecosystem: Host-associated > Algae > Haptophytes >... | reverse complement strand
AGGGTGGCTCTGAGATTGCCACTGATTGCGACACGAAACATGGGGGAGGGTGGCTCTGAGATTGCCACTGATTGCGACACGAAACATGGGGGAGGGTGGCTCTGAGATTGCCACTGATTGCGACACGAAACATGGGGGGAGGGTGGCTCTGAGATTGCCACTGATTGCGCCCGCTCGGGCCGAACTGGGCAGGTGGAGCTGATTGCCACTGATTGGGCAGGTGGAGCTGCTCCTGATTGCATCTGATTGCGCGCCAAACTGGGCAGGTGGAGCTGCTCCTGATTGCATGTGATTGCCTCTCTGGGCAGGTTGAGCTGCTCCTGCGGAAGGTGGCCGTACAGTCGAGCACACGGCTCGACGAGGACATGCTCGTGCGTCGGATCGGTGCGATGCTCCAGGAGAAGTTGCAGGAGAAGCGGCCCGAGAAGCGGCCCGAGGAGCTCCAGAAGCTCTGAGACTGAGTGACGAAGCGGCCCGAGGAGCTCCAGAAGCTCTGAGGCTGAGTGACGAAGCGGCCCGAGGAGCTCCACGTCGAAGCTCTGAGTGACTGAGACGCCGCGCGCCTGAAACGCTGACGTCTGCGGTCTGGCATGGAGCAGCGATGAGGATAACTCCGTGCGTGCTTAACATGCTGTACGCTCTACAGTAAACAAGTGAGTCAAATTTGAACAACTTAGTTTGAACAACTTAGTTTTATCGGGTCCGCCAACGATCAGAAATCATCGCCGACTTGCGAGAAATACGTCCGCTTGGGATCGATGGCTAGTAAGTAGTATTCCGTGAGATGGCCAGAGGCCACACGGGGATCAGGGCGTATCGTATCGAGCATCCTTCGATCAGGTTCGATGCCATCGCGCGGTAAGGATTGAGTGTGGTTACTACTTACGCTCTCGCCACAGCTGTAACCACCGCGCACAGCGCAGCCACCGCCACCGGCGGTCTGCACCGGTGTATTACAGCCGAGCCGTACACGCGAATTACAGTTAGCCATGCAATTAGCGCTCAGAGACACACATACGCACACCCTCGAAGTCCGAAGACGAAGTGAGAGACCTGCGCGCTCTGGCTCGACTCTGGTCCCCCCTCCACACGCTCGGGCTCGCGCTCCCGAACCCCCGCACCCTCATGCACGCCCCGGCACCTTCTGCCCCCTGGCCGCCCTCCGCGCTCGCACTCCGCTTTGCTCCCTGCGCGCGCTCCCCCTGTCCGCGCTCTCGTGCACCTCCCCCCTGACTGCACCCCAGCCACACACAGCGACCCTCATCATCATAGCCCCCTGCTCACGCCGTCCATCTCATCACAGGTGGTGTGTCCGACATGCAGGGACCTGGCGACCTCTTCCTCCTGCGAGAGCGCCACTGCGCAGCGACGTGTCTCAGGGTGCTCCGGCCCGAGGACGGTCCTCATGCGCTCGAGGGCCGCTTTCAGCGGGCTGAGCCCTCCGCCTGCCGCGCACTCGAGCCGGGCGTGGACGGCCTCAAGCATGAGCGTTATGCCCACTGTCGGGCCCAGCGCCGCACGCGCCGTGCTGAGCACGCGTGCATCCACGAGCGCGCGGGCGCTCTCGATGCGGCCTTGCGCGCGGCGCACATCTGCGAGCCAGGCTTGCGAGCGCAGCCGGGTGCGCTGGCCCTCTGCGAGCGTCGCGGCGCAGCCGTCGTGTGCTTCAAGGAGCAAGGTCTCGGCCTCGCCCAGCCGGCCCTGGTCGTGCAGGAGCCGCCCGAGGTTGTTAATCGAGCCGAGGGTGCTCGGATGCCGATCGCCGAGCGTCGCACGGAACGCCTCGAGCGCCTCGCGGAGCAGCACGCCCGCCTCGTCGAGCTTGCCCTGGTCCTGCAGCAGCGTCCCCAGGTTATGAATCGACGTGAGGGTGTGCGGATGCCGATCGCCGAGCGTCGCACGCTGCGCCTCGAGAGCCTCACCGAGCAGCACGCCCGCCTCGTCGAGCTTGCCCTGGTCCTTCAGCACCATCCCCAGATTATGAATCGAGACGAGGGTGCCCGGATGCCGGTCGCCGATCGTCGCACGCTGCGCCTCGAGCGCCTCGAGGAGCAGCACGCCCGCCTCGTCGAGCTCGCCCTGGATGTTCAGCAGCCCCCCCAGATTACAAATCGACGTGAGGGTGTGCGGATGCCGATCGCCGAGCGTCGCACGGAACGCCTCGAGCGCCTCGCGAAGCAGCACGACTGCCTCGTCGAGCTTGCCCTGGGCCTGCAGCAGCCCCCCCAGATTACTAATCGAGGTGAGGGTGCCCGGATGACGATCGCCGAGCGTCGCACGCTGCGCCTCAAGCGCCTCACGGTACAGCACGCCCGCCTCGTCGAGCTTGCCCTGGGCCTGCAGCAGCCTCCCCAGACTATTAATCGAGACGAGGGTGTTCGGATGACGATCGCCGAGCATCGCACGCCTCGCCTCGAGCGCCTCGCGGATCAGCACGCCCGCCTCGTCGAGCTTGCCCTGGGCCTGCAGCAGCCCCCCCAGATTATTAACCGAGGCGAGGGTGCCCGGATGCTGATTGCCGAGCGTCGCACGCTGTGCCTCGAGCGCCTCGCGGTACAGCACGCCCGCCTCGTCGAGCTTGCCCTGGGCCTGCAGCAGCAGCCCCAGATTATTAATTGAGACGAGGGTGCTCGGATGCCGATCGCCGAGCGTCGCACGCTGTGCCTCGAGCGCCTCGCGGAACTGCACGCCTGCCTCGTCGAGCTTGCCCTGGGCCTGCAGCAGCCCACCCAGATTATTTATCAACGTCAGGGTGTCCGGATGCCGATCGCCGAGCGTCGCACGCGTCGCCTCGAGCGCCTCGCGCAGCAGCACGCCAACCTCATCGAGCTTGCCCTGGGTGTGCAGCAGCAACCCCAGATTATTAACCGAGGCGAGGGTGTCCGGATGACGATCGCCGAGCGTCAAACGCCTCGCCTCGAGTGCCTCGCGGAGCAGCACGCCCGCCTCGTCGAGCTTGCCCTGGTCCTGCAGCAGCACCCCCAGATTATTAATTGAGACGAGGGTGCCCGGATGCCGATCGCCGAGCGTCGCACGCTGTGCCTCGAGCGCCTCGCGGAGCAGCACGACTGCGTCGTCGAGCTTGCCCTGGGCCTGCAGCAGCAGCCCCAAGTTATTTATGGAGGTGAGGGTGTCCGGATGCCGATCGCCGAGCGTCGCACGCTTCGCCTCGAGCGCCTCGTGGAGCAGCACGACCGCGTCGTCGAGCTTGCCCTGGGCCTGCAGCAGCCTCCCCAGATTACCAATCGAGGCGAGGGTGTCCGGATGACGATCGCCGAGCGTCGCACGCTGCGCCTCAAGCGCCTCGTGGAGCAGCACGCCCGCCTCGTCGAGCTTGCCCTGGGCCTGCAGCACCCCCCCCAGATTACCAATCGAGGCGAGGGTGTGCGGATGCCGATCGCCGAGCGTTGCACGCCTCGCCTCGAGCGCCTCGCGCAGCAGCACGCCCGCCTCGTCGAGCTTGCCCTGGGCCTGCAGCAGCCCCCCCAGATTATTGATCGACACAAGGGTGCCCGGATGCTGATCGCCGAGCGTCGCACGTTGCGCCTCGAGCGCCTCGCGGAGCAGCACGCCCGCCTCGTCGAGCTTGCCCTGGGCCTGCAGCAGCACACCCAGATTATTGATCGACACAAGGGTGCCCGGATGCCGATCTCCGAGCATCGCACGCTGCGCCTCGAGCGCCTCGCGGTACAGCACGCCCGCCTCGTCGAGCTTGCCCTGGGCCTGCAGCAGCAGCCCCAGAGTATTTATCGAGGTCAGGGTGTCCGGATGCCGATCGCCGAGCGTCGCACGCTTCGCCTCGAGCGCCTCGCGGAGCAGCACGCCCGCCTCGTCGAGCTTGCCCTGGTCCCGCAGCAGCCTCCCCAGCTGGTTCTGCAGTGCCGACATCGCCCGCTCCTCGCGCGGCATGCGCACCAGCGCCGCGCGGCCCTCCGCCGCAAGCCACTCGCGCAGCGACGCGCACACCGTCGCCGTCACCGCGCCGATGCCGCCCTCGAGCTGCGCCACCTCGGCCAGGATGTAGTCGCGGTCCTCGACCATGGTAATCTGCGCGTCGGCCGCGTCGATGCCAGCCACGATGCCCGCAATCTCGTCAAAGCCGTCCGTCAGCAGCGCCGCGAAGCCGTCCACATCCGCCGGCGCGAGCACCACGTGCAGCGTCGCGCCCTTGGCGAGCGCCTTGACGAGCTCGAACAAGCACCACGCGCGCGTCATCGCGCCCGGCCCGCGGCGCATCCAGCGGGCGGGCGGCGCGCCGCGCTCGGGCAGCAAAAAGGGCTGATCGGGCGCGCGCCACTCGGCCGTGAGCGGCGAGCAGTACAGGAGGATCTCGCCGATGGCCGCCATCGCATCGGCAAACACGTGGTCCGTGTCCTCCTTGCGCGCCGTGTGCGCCTCGCTGCCCCGGGGGTAACGGCCGGCATCAAACTCGCCCGAGAGCAGCGTCTGCGAGGCCGCAAAGATGTCGATCCACACGTAGCGCGTCACGCCGTCGGCGGCCTCGAGCTCGGCCAGCCTGCGCTCGATGGCGTCGAGCATGTCGCCCAGCTTCGTGCCCTCCCACGAGTACGAGAAGAAGGTGGTCGCGAGGCCGATGAGCGCATCCACCACCTCGCCGCGCGCCTCGGCCGTGAGCGCGAGCGACTCGATGAGCGAGAGCCCCGTCGAGCGCGTGAGCGCGCACACGCTCCACTCGAAGCCCTCCTGCTTGATCAGGTCGCCCATCAGCATGCCGAGCGCGCCGCGCGCGCGGTAGAAGCGCCGGATGGCGCGCAGCATCGCTCGGGTGATGCCGCGCCGGCCGCTCGGCAGGCGGCGCGCGTGCGGGCGCACCGGCACGTCGAGCGTGCCCTTGGGCACGCGCGCCGCTGTGATCGCCTTGCATCGGCGAGGGAATCGGCGGTGCTGCCAATCGATGTCGCCTGATCGCTGCGGATCGATGTCGAGGAAGCGTCGCCCGCGCCGCGCAAGCGTATCACCATGGACTTGGGCATGGCGACGGGCTTGGGCATGGGCGCGGGCGTGGGCAAAGCCACGGGCTTGGGCGTGGGCGCGGGCGCGGGCGCGGGCGTGGGTGCGCCCGCGCGGCGGGCCAGGTATAACAGAGCTGTATCGTGTGCTGTGCGGGCACTCGATTTGAAGGAACGGGCGGCGGCGAGGGACGCTGCGGAGATGGATCTGGCGATGAGCTTGGGGATCTGGGTGCACGAGATGATGAAGATATGCACCACGGAGGTAACCACGAAGAGCCAGAGGCGAGGATTCGTGAGGATCCAATGCAGAACTATGAGGATAGAGAGCGCGCCGTCCTTGTCGCGGTTGAACGCATTGAAGGCCATCAGCTCCTCGATGAATCTAATGGCCGGATCGATGAAATACCAGCAGACGGTGGCACGCGGTTTCGCGCACGGGCTTTGCTTCAGGGCCCCCATCATGCCACCGAGGGAGCAGCTGTGAGAGACAAGCACCCTCGCCGTCTCGCGCGTCCACTGGGTGCCATGGGCGGTGAGCTCGGCGGGGAAAGCGCCGCCGCCGCTCACGGTGGCTGCTGCCGCAGCAAGCGACGAGTTGTCGCGCTGCGGGGCTGAAAAACGGGCCCGAGTCGCATCATGGTCGGCTGTGCCGATCAATGGGGTCGAGTCACTGCCTAGGTTCGAGTGTACTGAATCGAGTCGAGTGGTGACCGTGAAGATCGCGAGGAGAGAGCGGAACGCCATTTTTTTCGCGACGGTGCTTCGCGACGGCGTGAGAAGGACCACGAGTTTTCGAACTTTGACCCTCTCCCAAATTAAACGGGCCGGTATCCTAATTTGGTACGCGCTCGTACACGCACAGCTCGGCGAGCGGATGGACCGCCCTTACCGGTATCCGGAGCACACAGCGCCAGCCGCGCGCGCCGTCCAGAGCGTTGGCACTCGGGTCGGTGGAGCAGTCGGGCGCCGTGTCGGGCGCAACGTCGGACGGCGCCGTACCGGGCGCGAGGTCGGGCGCCGTATCGAGCGCGGGGTCGGGCGCCGTGCCGGGCGCGCTCACGGGCTCGCCGACGATGCAGCAGAGCGGCGCCTGCGGGTGCCGCGGCGATGGTGACGGGCTGATGGGAGCGGTAATCAAGTGGTTCGGGGCTGATGGGAGCGGTACTCAAGTAGTTCGGGGCTGATGAGAGCGGTAATCAAGTGGTCGGGGTGGAAAGATCGTAGTAAATCGGGCCTCAGGGAGGCTCATGGGGTGGGTAATGAGGGGGGGCTCAGGGGGGGGCTCACCTGCGGGTATGCGCCCAGGTACGCGCGCCAGGGCGCATTCCGCCCCCAAAAGAAGCAGATCGCACTCTGTGAGGGCTGTGGGATGTTGAAGAGGGCGTCTGGCCGCACGCGCGTCACCTGTGGAATGTGGAAGAGGGCTGTGGGATGTGGAAGAGGGCTGTGGAAGAGGGCTGTGGAATGTGGAAGAGGGCTGTGGAATGTGGAATGTGGAAGAGGGCTGTGGAAGAGGGCTGTGGAATGTGGAAGAGGGCTGTGGATTGTGGAATGTGGAAGAGGGCTGTGGAATGTGGAAGAGGGCTGTGGATTGTGGAATGTGGAAGAGGGCTGTGGAATGGGGCTGTGGAATAGGGCGTCTGGGCGCACGCGCGGCGTCGTGGTGAGCACTTGCATGCGCGTCACCGAGGAGCAGAAGCGAGGCAGCGAGGCGTACACCTCCGGGTCGGAGATCACGTCGAGATCGATTGCATGCACGCGCAGCCCGCGCGCCTGCAGCATGGCCTCGAGCGCGCCGTCGCCGCACCTGCCCACGGGGGAGAAGCGCCGTGGTGAGCACTTGCATGCGCGCCTGCAGCATGGCCTCGAGCGCGCCGTCGCCGCACCTGCCCACGGGGGAGAAGCGCCGTGGTGAGCACTTGCTTGCGCGCCTGCAGCATGGCCTCGAGCGCGCCGTCGCCGCATCCTATGCGGACGACCGCGCGGTGACGTGCGGTTGGGCGCCGGGTGAGCACTTGCATGCGCATCCTATGCGGACGACCTCGAGGTGGCGTGCGGAGGGGAGGGGGCGCCGTGGTGAGCACTTGCATGCGCACCCGATGCTGACGACCTCGAGGTGCCGTGCGAGCAAGACGTTAGCGAGCACGTCGGCTTGTGTGGGCGTTGGCCATGCGCACGTACCTAAAGGGGGTGGAGGGGGGGGGGCGCGCGCCGTGGTGGGCACTTGCATGCGCGCCGAGCCGGCGATGCGCACGTACCGCCTGAGGGCCACGTGGCGGCAGTTTCGTCAAGCGCTCGGTGGGGCTGCTGTGGGAAGATGCGGCCGTTGGACAGCGACGGTTGCGGCGGCGGTTGCGGCGGTTGCGGCGGCAGCGGAGGCGATGGCGGTTGCGGAGGCGGTGGCAGCGACGGCGATAGCGGCAGCGGAGGCGATGGCAACGCTGGTGGCGACGCAGGCCAGAGCTCAACACGGCGCTCTGACGTGTCCCGTATCTCGTGGTCCGAGATCGGCCATGGCTCAAACGGACGTGCCCAGAACGGCGCGTCCACGGGCGGCATCGCGCGCTCGTCGAATGCATGCACGCTCGTGCTGCTGAACGCGTACCTAATGAGGGAGGCAATCAGGCAGGCCATCAGTGGCAATCAGAGGCCATCAGAGGGGCTCGCGCACCTGATGAGGGAGGCAATCAGACGTCATCAGAGGGGCTCGCGTACTCGTAATTGGACGGCTCATCAAGCCACGGATCGCAATCAGACGTCATCAGAGGGGCTCGCGCACCTGATGAGGGAGGCAATCAGACGTCATCAGAGGGGCTCGCGTACTCGTAATTGGATGGCTCATCAAGCCACGGATCGCACGGCCGCTCCCGCACGAACGATCCGCTCAACACGGCGCGCGCCACGTGGCACCACCCGGTCGCGCCGTATTGAGCGCGCTCGGTGTGGAAGGGCGGCGCGCTCACGAGCGCTTCGAACGAGTTTCCTGATGAGGGAGGTTATGAGGGAGGTTCATCAGGGAGGTCATCAGGGAGCTCATCAGGGAGCTCATCAGGGAGGTCATCACGAGCGCTTCGAACGAGTTCCCTGCCACGACGACGCGTCGCAGGAGTACTCAGAAGGTACTCATCCTAGGCAATCAGAGGCAATCAGAGGCAGTCAGAGGCACTCCGAGGCATACCAATGACGACCACGCGCGACAGCTGATGAGCTCCCCAATTAGCGGCGAGGAGATTCGCGTACAGCTGGCGCGTGCAGTGCGGCAGGTAGCAGAGGCAGCGGCGACCCTCGACTCGCACGCGCCCCTCGTCATTGTGTGCGGGCACGCTCCCGCCACGGCGGCGCACGCAGCGCACTTCCGCCTCCACCATCACTGGATCGTAGACCATCAACGGAAGCGGCTCGTCAGATGCCGATGCATGCGCGGAGCCGTTGGCGGAGCTGTCGAAGGCCGCCGATGCATGCGCGGAGCCGTTGGCGGAGCTGTCGAATGCATGCGCGGAGCCGTTGGCGGAGCTGTCGAAGGCCGCCCGCTGCCTGAGCTCGTCACGGAGCAGCAGCATGAGGGCAAATTGATAGCGCGCGGCGCGGCTACTCGCAAAGTGGCCGACGCCGAGGCAGAGCAACGAGTCGATCGCCGGCGCCCCGACGGAGACGGAGCGCACGTACGCGATCAGCTGCTGGGCGAATGCGGCTGCGCGCAATTCGGCGACGGCCGCGTCGAGGCGCTGGTCTAGGATCTCATCGTCGGCCGCCGATGAGTCGCCGCTTGGAGCCGCACGAGCGTTCCCTATTAGGTTTGCACGAGCGCCATTCGCAGTCACGAGACCTTCCTCTCGTGGCGGCCGCGTGGGTGGACCGCGGCCGCGGCGCTTGGACACGATGGTGAATCCACCTGCGCGCATGCGGTCCTCGTGCGAGCCGGCCATCGCTCGCTCGGGCGGGTCTTCATCATGCTCGTGCTCGTGCTCGTCGTCGTCGGGGGTGGTCGCGACCTGAGTGGCTCGCGGCATTTCACAAGGAAGGCCTGCTCAACACCAAACACAGAAGACAACGAAAGGTTCACACAGGCACGAGGCATGAGAGTCACACCAATCTTGCGTTCTGAAACACACGTGCTCATGATCATCATGGACCCTCCGATAGGACTCTTCAGACTCTGGCGCCGCCGTCCGCTGCCCTAAATGCATGTGTGAAGAGAGGTCTACTTTGGGCGCGCGATCCTCATGCGCCGTAGAGCCTCCATGTCTATCCCCATAGCGAGTCTCCTTCTCCATAGCGGAGTTGCTCCTCGCCCTCGACGTGGCCATCTCAGGGCCATCTCTCGGAGCTATCTCGCGATCTCGGAGCTATCTCGCGATCTCGGAGCTATCTCTCAGTTCGTCTCCTTCGCCATCGCTTTGGCGTCCTTCCCCTTGAGATTGCCCTTGCTGATGACCCTCACGATCTTGTACCCCCAGAAGAGCTGCAGGCCGGTCAGCACGATGGACGCGAACGCCAACCACGAGAACGCCCCAGCTGACACGCGCACGTCGCCCGACACGTACACGGCGTACAGGTCGGGCCAGAGCCTCATGATCATCAGCAGCGGGAAACAGACGCAGCGGACGAAGAGGAAGGAGAGCGCGAAGACGATGCGGCAGACCTCGTTGATCGCATTGTGCAGCGGGTCCTTGAGCAGCGACGGGAGCCCGCGGTACAGGTCCACGGCCACCAACGGCACTGACGAAACCAAGAGGGCCTCGCATGAGTGGCAATCAGCGGTCATCAGTGGTCATCACCTGACGAAACCAAGAGGGCCTCGCAATCAGAGGTCATCAGAGGTCATCAGTGGTCATCACCTGACGAAACCTCGACGACGGCGAAGAAGAACACGGAGTAGTACGTGCACCACGGGCCGCCGTTGGCCGCGGCGACGAGCGCCGTAGCGAGCGCGAAGCTGTGGTGCAGCAGGTGCTCTGTCTTGCACACCTCCTTCTCGAGCGCCGTCACCGTCAGGTCATAGAGCTGGAAGCCTGCCATGAAGCGCGTCAGGTGCCACCCGATCGTCACGACGTTGTACAGCCGCTCGCTCGCGTTGGCGTGTGCGAGCTCCTGCATCTCAGCGTCAGAACAGAAGGCCACCAGACCATGGAATGCGGCGTACGTGAACGGGACGAGGATCACGAGCTGGTGCGCGACCAGCCCGGGCATCATCGCACACTTTGCCAGCGTAGACGTCTCAGGTCGATGATGGCGAAAGCTGGTGAGAACGGCTCGTATCAAGACGTGCGCCGCGAGCAAGCCGAAGGCCCATTGGTACACCACCGGATCCTCCAGCACGCCAAGGCCGGTGGGCCCGATTGGCGGCGTCAGAGGCGGCGACGGCACCTTCTTTCCGAAATGCATCTTCGTTGCGATCTTGTCGGGCCAACATGAAAGATTCTCCATTTTCACAATTGAGTTCACGAACGGTTCTGGCTCGTTCTCGCCGGCCCCTTCGAACACAACCCGGGCATGCAAGTCTACACGACTTTTCGAGGAAACTTGATGTAAGGGGCAGGTCCCAGCCCCTTGCTTGATGCGAGTCACCGAGACATGCGCTTCTTCGCACTTTCGGCGACGTTGGGCGCCTGTGCGCTGCTGCTCTTGAACAGCTACGGATCGGGGATCAGGATCCCTGACGGCCTCGGCAGCCCGGTCGCATGGCCAGCTGCCGTGGAGGCTCTCTCGGGGGCAGCACGCAGCAGCAGCAGCATCAGCACTGACGACATTGATCGCGGCCCTGCTCGACAACCCTCGACAGCCCTGCTCGATGCGCTGTCGCTCGAGCGATGCGACCAGCTCTTCGTAGACGGCGGCAGCAATTTGGGCGAGGCCGTCGACGCCTTCCTCGCTGGCACCTTTTTCACGTGCGCGACGACGGGCCCGGATCGGATCTACCGCACCGACTGGCGGTCGCTGAGCAAGCCGCAGCGACAGGCGCGCATGGCGGCGCTCGCGTCTCCCCGAGGGTTCTGCATCCGGTCGTTTGAGCCCGCTCCCGCGCTGCTTCCGCCGCTCCGCTTGCGCGAAGCCACCCTACGAGCACTGGGCATCGACGTGCGATTCGTGCACGGCGCCCTGGTGGACGCGACGACGACGGCCAGTGCCAGTGCCAGCGAGCGACGCGAGGTGGTGACTTACAGCGGCCATCCGCAAGGCGAATCGTTGACGAGCCTGTTCCGCTTCAACGACATCCACTTGGCCCCTGGTGGTCTCGTCAAGCCGCAGCAGCTCTCTGCGCGCATGGTCGACGTGCCCACGTAGGATGATGACACTGAGTGCCTCTCTCATCAAGCCGCAGCAGCTCTCTGATTGCCTCTCTCATCAAGCCGCAGCAGCTCTCTGCGCGATTGGTCGACGTGCCCACGTAGGATGATGACACTGAGTGCCTCTCTGATTGCCTCTCTGAGTGCCTCTCTGATTGCCTCTGTGCGCGAATGGTCGACGTGCCCACGTGCACTGATGTTCTCTGATGGCCTCTGATGGCCTCTGATGACCTCTGATAACCTCTGATGGCCTCTGATGGCCTCTCTCATCAGGTACGATCTCGTCGAGGTCCTCGAGCGCATGCGCCGGCACAACGCGAGCGCCGTCGTGGCGGTGCGCTTGGACGTCGAGATGATGAACGCTGATGACCTCTGATGACCTCTGATGATGAGCGCTGATGATGAGCGATGATAAGCGCTGATGAGCTCTGATGACCTCATTCATCAGGTGCGCTTAGACGTCGAGGGAGCCGAATACGCGATGCTCGAGGCGTTGACGCGCCGTCCCGAGCTCCTCTGTTTCGTCAGCTTCGTCTTCGTCGAGTTCCACCACAGCGCCACGCCTGAGCAGCGCGCTCGGCTGACGCGCTATCGCCTCGACGAGCAGGTATGTGTGCCGCGGATGACCTCTGATGACCACTGATGACCGCTGATGGCCTCTCTGATTGCCTCTGACCTCTCTAATTGCCTCTCTCATCAGGTCTTCGAGCGGCTCAAGGAGCGAGTGCATGCGGTGATGAAGCGACCGGGCTGCCGGTTACAGCTCTGATGGCGTGCTGATGGCATCTGATTGCCTCCCTCATCAGGTAATGGAGCGGCCGGGCTGCCCGCTACAGCTCTGATGGCGTGCTGATGGCATCTGATTGCCTCCCTCATCAGGTGATGGAGCGGCCGGGCTGCCCGCTACAGCTCTGATGGCGTGCTGATGGCATCTGATTGCCTCCCTCATCAGGTGATGGAGCGGCCGGGCTGTCGGTTACAGCTCTACTGGCGCTCGTTTTGGGCATCGTGTGGCGACCAGCAGCGCTTCGAGTGGCGCGACTCCGAGCAGGCCACCCGACCAGCGCCGTGATGAGCGTCACATAGGAGCGCCGTGACGAGCGCGCCGCGGCCACTTGAGGGAGGAGACGCAGCACTCGGCCTCACTGGCCACTGGCACACTGCCCGCTCCCACGTCCCGGCGACTACCCATACGAATACCAGCAACTATAGGATCTTTAGTTGGCCTTGTTCTCCCACCGCTTTAAGTTTTTAGTACCGTACTGGTGTAACCATGTTCGAAATATGTCTTTCGCGTTCCGTTCACCCGGACCGTAGAGAAGCAATCTCTAACGCCGCGGCAGCGACCATACATTCGAGATATGTGCACACGTAACCAGCATGCCCCTCGCCCTGCTCCCCTCTTGTTACGCTTACGGCCTTGCCCCAGATCCCGAGTGTTCGAGCACCGCCGCCTTCCCCAACCCCATGCCAGAGACTTGGGAGGTTTTCCCTTCGGGGCCAGTCCTTATACTTTACTCTTAAGGAGGCAGTTACGAAGATAGGTGGCAGCTATAAGTAAGTTCTGAAGTAACTGCTTGCATGCAACGTGAATATCCGTGCATGAAGAAATCCGTGCAGACGCGCGCGGCCGCGCGCGCCGCCCGCGCCGCGCCGTCCTTCTCGACATCTATGAAGGAAGAAGCACGCGATCCGCGCCACTCTGCCGCGGTGGAGCCTACCAGACTTCTGTTCTTCGAGCTCGGTGAAGACGAGCTGCTGCACATCACTCGATTTGTGCCGGCATACGAGCGCGTTCACAAGCTGCGGCTGGTCTCGCACGCGATGGCCGGCCTCGTTCGCACCGTCGGCCTGCGCCATCTGGTGCTTCAGGACACCTGTACCGATCCCCCCCGCTGGCTGAGCGATGGGCTCGTCCTTTCGGTAGGCTGGCTCCGGAAGAAGCCGATGACGCCCACCTCCACTGCCGCCGCAAATCTCCGCTCCGGAGCGGACAAATTCGTCGACCCGCGGCTCGCGCAGTACGAGGTCTTCCGGCCGCAGGTGCTCACGCTGGCTCCCTTGCTGAGCGTGATCGAACACCCGGCGCGTACCCTGCCCTTCGCCAAGCCCTACTCCCAGATGCTCCCCAGTGTGAAGACCATCTACTTCGCGAGCTATTCCGACGTGTCGAACTGTTCTACACGCGTCTGCCCTTTGGGGCGCATCCCAGCCAGCTTCACGTATGCGCAAGTGCTTTCCGAGATGCGCAGCTGGACACCGCCCGAGGCCGCATTAGCACAGCTCGGGGAGCGCGCGCCACCCGATCACCTCGCCCTCATGGTACCGGTTTCCGAACTTGGCTGCCGCTGCGGCCAGCCGTCGCAGTTCAAGTGCGCGAGCGGCACATGCCTGACACAGTGCTGCGCCAAGTGCAGCCCCGCCTTTCGTGAGCTCGGCCCGTGCGGTGCATGCGAGGCGTACGTGTGCTATGGCCATAGCGCGGTATGCACCGAATGCGGCGAACGCTACTGCGTCGACTACTGCGAGGGCACGCTCTGCATGGCGAACATAGTTTTCTGCTCTTTCTGCTTGCAGCCTCTGTGCCAGGATTGCATCGCGCATCACGATTGCAAATGACTGAGAGTGTCGGCAACCTACCGGTACATAAGTCCGATCTCATGGCCGGGGAGGGCGGTAGGGGGGCGGTAGGGGGGCGGCCATACTCTCCCGGTAGGGAGGCGGCCATACTCTCCCCCGCGGGGGACGTGAGGGTGGTCGTGACCAAGTGGTAGTGGCTCATGTCGAGGTGGTGGTGCTCGTCGTGGCTGACCCTCTATGGGGGCCGGCCGCGCTCTCCCTACCTGTGGGGAAGGGTGCAGGGAGGGTTCAGTTTCGGTTCGTTGGTTCTTTGTTGCCGGTTCGTGAAAGTACATGTAGTTCGTTTAAGACATCTAGAGACAGATCATGAGCTCCGCGAGAGAGATCATGATTCATGTCTCCGATGCCGGCAGCACTCCCACCGTGGTGTCGATCCGAGCAGGACGTGATGTTGAAAAAAAGATGTGTGGGCGGCTTGCTTCTTCTTGATGTCGTCTGCCCGCGTGTGAATAGAGCGTGGCATGCGGTGTGACCCCCCTCGTGGGTTCTGCTCCGCTGCGACTCGCGACGAAGTGCTGCGCCAGTTCAGTTCAGTTGCTGAACTGAACTGAACTGAACTGCGCCACTTCGTTTGAGATTTTGAGCGGACTACCTCTCACTCGTCTGGAACCAAAACGGAAGCGCAAGCGCGCGCATGTACGCGCTTCAGTCCAAATTTGGTCTCAAAAACCCCGTTGCCAAATGCAGCGAATAAACCCCGCTGCGACCACACAAGAAAATGCTGCTGCAGGTCCTGTCGCTTGTGCTGGGCGTGGCGCTTCAAGACAACGCGGCGCTGCAAACGAATGAGGCGCTCCACGCGCAGCCAGCGGCGGAGACTTCCGGCCGCGCAGAGGTCCTCGTCCTTGTCTCCGACCACGGGAGCGGCACGACCAACTTTGGGGACATTCTCAACACGCACCCGTGCATCCTGGACGTTGGCGAGCCCTTCGGTTCAGGGTACATGCTGTGGACGACATACTCTCAACCCGCCGAATGCGCTGCGCAGAATCTAACCGATCACCCTGCCATGTTCGATGCGGACAACGGCAAGCTCGAGCACGCCGACAATCCGAAGATGACGAGGGAGATCAACGATGTTCTCACGCGACAGGAGTGGAACAAAGGGGCGGATAAGGTCTACTATAACATTGACTCGCGCTCACTCTACGTGAACCTCACCTACAACCTCGCCGAGTACTTTGTGCGTATCCGCGACCTCGTCTGCGCCCACGTGCCCGCGTCAGCACGCGACTTGTGCCCGGCGGCAAACTGCTCGATCATGCTCAAGATGTTCCCCGTGTACGTCGACGGCGATACGGTGATCGATCACACCCCGAGTCCGGGCCACGCCGCATGCCAGGCCGCACAGAACGTCAAGGCGATGAAGGCCTGGAAGGACGCGCTGCACTCGTTTGAAATGGACCCGAAGGTGGCCACGTTGAACTTCGAGCGCAACGAGCTGGACAGGCAGTTCTCCAACTTTCACCGCTTCACATCGATTGGCACCGAGTTCGACTGCAGTTATCCACGGCCCACCCCGACGTTCGCCGTCGAGGCTCGTGGCCATACCCAACTCCAGCTGCAGGCCGAAAGCTGCTGGGCACACCCTCAAAAGTGCAGATTGCATCGATGGCCTCTGATTGCGTCTGATTGAATCTCCACCGAGCTCCTGTGATCGGGCTCTCGATGGCCTCTGATTGCGTCTGAGTGCGTCTGATTGCCTCCCTCATCAGGTGCATTAATGAGGCTCTCGATCTCATCGGCCTCGACGCGCGGGCGATGCCTAATTCGAGTGAGTACATAGGCTTGCATGTGATTGAATTTGATTGCATGCGTGATTGCGTGCGCTGAGTGCATGATGAGTGAATGTGCTCATCAGGTGAGTACATGGAAAAGTCGGCCTCTGAGGACGTCTGGTGGCTGCCTGATTGTGTCTGAGTGCTGCTGATTGCCTCCCTCATCAGGTGAGTACATGGAAGAGTCGGCCACAGCTCATGCCCATCTGATTGCATGTGATTGCATGTGATTGCCTCCCTCATCAGGTGAGTACATGGAAGAGTCGGCCACAGCCCATGCCCATCTGGGCCCCGATAGCGGCAACTGCGAGACCAACCCCACAGGCACCTTCGTTCACACGAACGGCGATAACGTGGCGTTGGTCCCAGCTGATGCCACCTCGGTCCACCACCACTTGCTGCCGCCGCCTGCGCCGGCACCGCACTATTCCGCGCCGCCGCTGCCGCACCATGCTCCCCCTCCCCATGTTTTACCCCATGCTGAGGATAGCTTAGAGGATAGCGGCCTGCAGAGTCGTCATGCATAGCAGCATGCATACCACCAGCGCGGACGAGGGGGCGAGCAATGGTTGCGTGATGTGTTCTCTTTAGACCACTAGACGCCTCGTTGACAATTGGTTTAGGATGAACTTCTCTTTGACCGGAGCCGACCGGACGTCTCACCCGAAGAAGCGGCGGTGGACTCTTGGGTTTGGTGGTCTCTCTTTTCGCACCCGACCTCTGACCAAGACGCAGGACGCATGCTTGCGTGGCCCTCCGTCACGCGCAACAGTACCAAATTAGGTCACAAAAACCCCGTTGCCAAATGCAGCGAAGAAACCCCGCTGCGAGTCGAGAAAAATGCTGCTGCATTTCCTGTCGCTTGTGCTGGGCGTGGCGCTTCAAGACAACGCGGCGCTGCAAACGAATGAGGCGCTCCACGCGCAGCCGCTGCTCGCACCAACGGCGGAGCTGTCGACTTCCAGCCGCGCGGAGGTCCTCGTCCTCGTCTCCGACCACGGGAGCGGCACGACCAACTTTGGGGACATTCTCAACACGCACCCATGCATCCTGGACGTTGGCGAGCCCTTCGGTTCAGGGTACATGCTGTGGTCGACCTTTGCTACACCCGCTGAATGCGAGGACAAAACCCGTCACCCTGCCATGTTCGATGCGGACAACGGCAAGCTCGAGCACGCCGACAATCCGAAGATGACGAGGGAGATCAACGATGTTCTCACGCGACAGGAGTGGAACAAAGGGGCGGACAAGAAGCACTTCGAAATTGACTCGCGCTCGCTCTACGAGCATCTCGAGTATAACCTCGCCGAGTACTTTGTGCGCATCCGCGACCTCGTCTGCGCCCACGTGCCGACCGACGTGTGCCCGGCGGCCGAGTGCTCGATCATGCTCAAGATGTTCCCCGTGTACGTCGACGGCGATACGGTGATCGATCACACCCCGAGTCCGGGTCACGCCGCATGCCAGGACGCACGGAACGTCAAGGCGATGAAGGCCTGGAAGGACGCGCTGCACTCGTTTGAGCAGGTGTGTGATATGAACATGCTGATTGCCGAGCTGATTGCGCCAGAGGACTCGATAGCGGTGATGACGAGCTGATTGCGCCAGAGGGCTTGATTGCTGTGATGACGAGCTGATTGCGCCAGAGGACTCGATAGCGGTGATGACGAGCTGATTGCGCCTGAGGACTTGATTGCTGTGATGACGAGCTGATTGCGCCAGAGGACTTGATTGCTGTGATGACGAGCTGATTGCGCCTGAGGACTTGATTGCTGTGATGACGAGCTGATTGCGCCAGAGGACTTGATTGCTGTGATGACGAGCTGATTGCGCCAGAGGACTTGATTGCTGTGATGACGAGCTGATGGCCAGCTCGAGCGCCCCTGTTGATCGTAGAAAGATTGTGCGTCTGAATTGCGCGATGCTGTCCGATGTCCCTTCTTATCGAATGGCCCTTTTCATCGAATGGCCCTTCTCATCGAATGGCCCTTCTCGTCCTCTCTCTCTCAGAACCCGAAGGTGGCCACGTTGAACTTCGAGCGCAAGGAGCTGGACAGGCAGTTCTCCAACTTTCACCGCTTCACACCGATTGGCACCGAGTTCGACTGCAGCTATCCACGGCCCACCCCGACCTTCGCCGTCGAGGCCGTCAAGCATACGCAACTCCATCTGCAGGCCGAAACCTGCTGGGCACACCCTGAAAAGTGCATCTCCTGATTGTCTCCTGATTATCTCCCGGCCGAGCTCTCGACCGACCTGTCGACGGCGGTCTGAGGGCGTCTGGTGGCTGTCTGATTGTGTCTGGCTGTCTGATTGTGTCTAAGTGCTGCTGATTGCTTCCCTCATCATCAGGTGCGTTGACGACGCTCTGAAGCTCCTCGGCCTCAACGAGAAAGGGATGCCGAATTTGGGTGAGTCTCTGATTGCATGTGATTGCATGTGATTGCATGCTCTGAAGCTCCTCGGCCTCGACGAGAAAGGGATGCCGAATTTGGGTGAGTCTCTGATTGCATGTGATTGCATGTGATTGCATGTGATTGCATGCTCTGAAGCTCCTCGGCCTCGACGAGAAAGGGATGCCGAATTTGGGTGAGTATCTGATTGCATGTGATTGCATGTGATTGCATGCTCGAGTGGGATGCCGAATTTGGGTGAGTAGTACATCTGATTGCATGGAATTGCATGCTGATTGTATGCTGAGTGAGTAGTACATCAAGCGTGCACCTGATTGCATTCGGATTGCATGCTGAGTGTATGCTGAGTGCACGCGATTTCTCGCTGATTGCATGTGTGTGGCATGTGATTGCCTGCCTCATCACAGAAAAGTACCTCGACGAGGGACGGCACAACCATCTGGCCCCCGACAGTGGCAACTGCGACACCTACCCCAAAGGCACCTTTGTTCACACGCCCGGCGACCACGTGGCGTTGGTCCCAGCACATGCCACCTCGGTCCACCACCACCTGCTGTCACCGCCTTCGCCGGCACCGCACCACGCTGTGCAGAGCAGCCATGCGAGTGTGCAGAGCAGCCTGCATCGCAGCGGCTTCCAATAAGGGAGGGGAGCTGCGGGTGACGATCTCGCGCTCGATCTCGATCTCGCGTGGAGCCCCAAAGTTGGGGCGCGCCGAGATGAGCGCGAGGCGCCTGCTGTGTCGAAGCTGAATGCAGAGTCTCGACGCAACGCCCAGGGTGCCCGCGACGGCGCCATCGGTGCCAAGACGGCATCGGCCGAGATGCCCAAGACGACGCTCTCTGAGGAGGAGCTGCGGCCGCCCACCACGTGCACCAACCACCCTTTGCTACGAAGTAACTTCGGACGTCTTTGACTCGGCTGCTTGAGATCGCTCTGAGATCGCAGTTCCACACGGGCGCCACTTTGCATGTCGTTACGGGCAGCAACGAACGAACGGGAAAACGCATGGGGGTAGGGAGGGGAAGAGGCCCGAGGGCGGTGCCCGCGACGACGCGTGGTTTGGTAAGGTTTGGTAGAGTGCCGCTGTACACAGCTTCCGAGCGTTTCGCTGTACAGCTCTGTAGGTAGCGAGTCCTCCGGTGTGGTTTAGAGAATTCTTCGGTTTATTCTGAGAGGGAGTCTGGGAGTTTTTGAAAATGTACGGTTCGTATCACAACATGTTGAGTCATGAGACATGACTTTATTTCTGACGCTGCGTGATGTCTGATGACGACGGTGTTCGGTTTAAGTTCGGTTCACAGGACCGCGCTGTCTCATGCGGCGCGCTCGCGTCCCCCTGCCCCCTCTCGTCTCTGCGCTCTCAGGCCGCACTCCGCTCCCCGTGCGCCCCCTGTCCGCGATCTGAAGCACCTCCGTCCCCAAGGCCGACTACAGAGGTACAGACCCACGATGCAGTAGCCCTCTGTCATCATCACTCCCGCCCCCCCTCCGCCACGCCCTAATGTGCACGCCCCGCCTCGCCTCTGCCGCCTGGCCGCCCTCCGCGCTCGCGCTCCGCTCCCGCTCCTGCGCGCGCCCCCTGTCCGCGCTCTCATGCACCTCCCTCCTGACTGCACCCCAGCCACACACAGCGACCCTCATCATCAGCCCCCTGCTCACGCCGTCCATCTCATCAGGTGGTGTCCATGCAGGGACCTGGCAGCATCTTCCTCCTGTGAGAGCACCACTGCGCAGCGGCGCGTCTCAGGGTGCTCCGGCCCGAGGACGGTCCTCATGCGCTCGAGGGCCGCTTGCAGCGGGCTGAGCCCTCCGCCTGCCGCGCACTCGAGCCGGGCGTGGACGGCCTCGAGCATCAGCGTCGTGTCCACCGTCGGGCCCAGCGCCGCACGCGCCGTGCTGATCACGCGGGCATCCACGAGCGCGCGGGCGCTCTCGATGCGGCCTTGCGCGCGGCGCACGTCTGCGAGCCAGGCTTGCGAGCGCAGCCGGGTGCGCTGGCCCTCTGCGAGCGTCGCGGCGCAGCCGTTGTGTGCTTCGAGGAGCAAGGTCTCGGCCTCGCCCAGCCGGCCCTGGTCGTGCAGGAGCCGCCCGAGATAGGCGATGGAGATGAGGGTATCTGGATGACGATCGCCGAGCGTCGCACGGCTCGCCTCGAGGTCCTCGCGGTACAGCACGCCTGCCTCGTCGAGCTGGCCCTGGGCCTGCAGCAGCCCCCCCAGATTACTAATGGAGACGAGGGTGCTCGGATGCCGATCGCCGAGCGTGGCACGCTTCGCCTCGAGCGCCTCGCGGAGCAGCACGCCCGCCTCGTCGAGCTTGCCCTGGTTATGCAGCAGCACCCCCAGATTACCAATCGAGGTGAGGGTGTCCGGATGCCGATCGCCGAGCGTCACACGGCTTGCCTCGAGGTCCTCGCGGTACAGCACGCTCGCCTCGTCGAGCTGGCCCTGGGCCAGCAGCAGCAACCCCAGATTATTAATCGAGGTGAGTGTGTCCGGATGCCGATCGCCGAGCGTCGCACGGCTCGCCTCGAGCGCCTCGCGATACAGCACGCTCGCCTCGTCGAGCTTGCCCTGGTCGTGCAGCAGCGACCCCAGATTATTAATCGAGCGGAGGGTGTCCGGATGACGATCGCCGAGCGTCGCACGGCTCGCCTCGAGCGCCTCGCGGAGCAGCACGCTCGCCTCGTCGAGCTTGCCCTGGGCCTGCAGCAGCGACCCCAGATTATTAATCGAGCGGAGGGTGTCCGGATGACGATCGCCGAGCGTCGCACGGCTCGCCTCGAGCGCCTCGCGGAGCAGCACGCCCGCCTCGTCGAGCTTGCCCTGGTCGTGCAGCAGCGACCCCAGATTACCAATCGATTCGAGTGTGTCCGGATGCCGGTCGCCGAGCGTCGCACGGCTCGCCTCGAGCGCCTCGCGGTACAGCACGCCCGCCTCGTCGAGCTGGCCCTGGTCGTGCAGCAGCTCCCCCAGATTATCCATCGAGACGAGGGTGTGCGGATGCCGATCGCCGAGCGTCGCACGCATCGCCTCGAGCGCCTCGCGGAGCAGCACGCCCGCCTCGTCGAGCTTGCCCTGGGCCTGCAGCAGCCTCCCCAGCCGATCCTGCAGCGCCGACGTCGCCCGCTCCTCGCGCGGCATGCGCGCCAGCGCCGCGCGGCCCTCCGCCGCGAGCCACTCGCAAAGCGACGCGCACACCGTCGCCGTCACCGCGCCGATGCCGCCCTCGAGCTGCGCCACCTCGGCCAGGATGTAGTCGCGATCCTCGACCATGGTGATCTGCGCGTCGGCCGCGTCGATGCCCGCCACGATGCCCGCAATCTCGCCAAAGCGCCTCGTCAGCAGCTCCTCGAAGCCATCCACGTCCGCGGGCGCGAGCACCACGTGCAGCGTCGCGCCCTTGGCGAGCGCCTTGACGAGCTCGAACAAGCACCACGCGCGCGTCATCGCGCCCGGCCCGCGGCGCATCCAGCGAGCGGGCGGCGCGCCGCGCTCGGGCAGCAAAAAGGGCTGATCGGGCGCACGCCACTCGGCCGTGAGCGGCGAGCAGTACAGGAGGATCTCGCCGATGGCCGCCATCGCATCGGCAAACACGTGGTCCGTGTCCTCCTTGCGCGCCGTGCGCTCCTCGCTGCCCCGAGGGTAGCGGCCGGCATCAAACTCGCCCGAGAGCAGCGTCTGCGAGGCCGCAAAGATGTCGATCCACACGTAGCGCGTCACGCCGTCGGCGGCCTCGAGCTCGGCCAGCCTGCGCTCGATGGCGTCGAGCATGTCGCCCAGCTTCGTCCCCTCCCACGAGTACGAGAAGAAGGTGGTCGCGAGGCCGATGAGCGCGTCCACCACCTCGCCACGCGCCTCGGCCGTGAGCACGAGCGTCTCGATGAGCGAGAGCCCCGTCGAGCGCGTGAGCGCGCACACGCTCCACTCGAAGCCCTCCTCCTTGATCAGGTCGCCCATCAGCATGCCGAGCGCGCCGCGCGCGCGGAAGAAGCGCCGGATGGCGCGCAGCATCTTGAGGCTGATGCCGCGCCGGCCGCTCGGCAGGCGGCGCGCGTGCGGGCGCACGGGCACGTCGAGCGTGCCCTTGGGCACGCGCGCCGCCGCGATCGCGTCGAAGAGCGCGTCGGCGAGGGAGTCGGCGGGGCTGCCAAACGTTGCCGCCTGATCGTTCCGGATCGCTGCCGACAAAGCGCAGCCCATTGCGCTCGCCCCAAATCGCGAAACTTGTGAGGGCTTCCAAATTTGGGTGGGTTTAAGAAGGTCGCAGAAGGGTGTTTTCCAGCACGTTTCATGTTTGCGGTTCTCTTGACCTGCAGGGTATTGCCTGACCATGTACACACGACACACCTGTGACGCATCGTACTACACAGAAGCCGGAAACGCTCAGTCGCTCTGACCTCTGTGTGTGTGAATGAGTGATCTTCGAGAAGAACCGTGTAAAAAATTTTCCTCACTTTTTGAGCGCGCGTCTCGGGCTGGATCTGTCATCTGAGGCGGAACGGAACATATGTTTAGCAGCCAGCTTTCACTGGTCCATGCACCACCTGGGAACCGGGTCAGAGGGGGGGCGTCCCGCACGCGCCACGCCGCAGGGCCAGGGGCCATGATGACCCGGTGACTGCGGCGTAGATGGTCCGTGCATACCGGTACATACAATGGGGGAAGCGGGCGCCTCAATGACTATGTGCAGAGTGACGCGCCGAATCCCCGACGTGTCGGGCGCCGTCTCGGGCGCCATCTCCCTACGTCTCAGGCGCCGTCTTGGGCGCCCCTCCTCAAACCGCGTCGTCGGTGCCCACGACGACGCCCCATCACGTGTACACGCGGATGGAGGCAGAGGCTTCGCTGCGGCAGAGCGCCCACGACGACGCCCCATCACGTGTACACGCGGATGGAGGCAGAGGCTTCGCTGCGGCAGAGCGCCCGCGACGACGCCCCATCACGTGTACACGCGGATGGAGGCGGAGGCTTCGCTGCGGCAGAGCGCCCGCGACGACGCCCCTCACGTGTACACGCGGATGGAGGCGGAGGCTTCGCTGCGGCAGAGCGCCCAAGACGACGCCCCCTCACGTGTACACGCGGATGGAGGCGGAGGCTTCGCTGCGGCAGAGCGCCCAAGACGACGCCCCATCACGTGTACACGCGGATGGAGGCGGAGGCTTCGCTGCGGCAGAGCGCCCAAGACGACGCCCCATCACGTGTACACGCGGATGGAGGCGGAGGCTTCGCTGCGGCAGAGCGCCCGCGACGACGCCCCTCACGTGTACACGCGGATGGA
>Ga0210242_101022_pt1 | contig 23436 bp, 23 predicted proteins | sample ChrtobMeP5a_16mM_FD_155445 | JGI IMG/M metagenome (GOLD analysis project Ga0210242, IMG submission 155445) | Chrysochromulina tobin associated microbial communities from unialgal haptophyte culture, Seattle, Washington, United States - P5a_16mM | ecosystem: Host-associated > Algae > Haptophytes >... | reverse complement strand
GGGGGAGGCTCTGGAGGAGGAGAGGGCGGGGGTGGAGACGGTGGCGGCGACGGCGGAGGCGGCGACGGCGGCGGTGGCGATGGTGGCGGTGGAGAAGGGGGAGGCGGCGACGGGGGTGGCTTTGGTGGCGGGGATGGCGGAGGAGGCGAGGGAGGTGGCGGGGAATAGCCTCCCGCAGGCGCAGGCGGCAGCGGTGGAGGCGGCGTGGGTGGAGGCGGCCTCGGAGGCGGAGGGGAGGGCGGCGGAGGAGAGGGTGGCGGAGGGGAAGGTGGTGGAGGGGGCGCCTGGGGGGGAGGGGGGCTTGGCGGTGGGCTCAGCACGACGCACGAGCCGTCGTCTTGCTCCGCCAGTGAGTCATAGTTGATGGCAGACGCATACATGCAACCCAATCGTGCGTACTCGCACGGCATCCAGTGCGTGGCATCAGGCGCATAGTTGAGCGCGGTTGGGTCGTTGCAGCCATCGATGCGGTAGACACATCCGACCGAAACAGTGGCTGTTGTTGCGTAGTTGAGTGCAGTCCAATCGGCGCACCCGTACACAGGCAGTGGCGCGCAGAGTGCTAGGTCCATGACGTTGACAGCGGGGTGATAGTTGGGGGCCATCGAATCGGAGCAGCCTCGCACGATCCAGTTGCACGACGAGAATCGCGTTGCAATCGAGTCGTAGTTCAGCGAGCCTTGCACGACGGTGCAGCCGGGTATGGCATAGCGGCAGGTTGCGGAGCCGATGCCAGCCTGCTGGAGCACGCTGCTGCTGCTGATGCTTGCGTCCAGCGGGGCAGTCGCGGCGCTCATAAAGTTGGATGCGGTGCTGTCGGTGCAGCCGACGACCTCGTATGAACATGCCGCCGGGTCGTTCCTCGTCGCATTCGAGCTAAAGCTCGCTGCCAAAGGATCCATGCAGCCGAGTGCCTCGCTCCCCTGCATCCGCCGTCGGCCACTCGAGCCATTCTGTACAAACGGCGCGAGCCAGCATGAGCCATCGTCAAAGGTCGCCCCTGCGTCAAAGGTGGACGCCGTTGAGTCCAGGCACCCGCCGATCGAGCACGCGCCACCGTCATGTAGCGTGTACGATGCATGGTAATTTTGGGCGTTCGAGTCCATGCAGCCCGCATAGAGCGGCATGCAAGTGCCGTCGTCGAGGGTGGCACGGGAGTCGTAGTTGGCGCTGAGGGCCTCGGTACATCCGAGGTACAAGCAGCTCCCATCATTCACGTTGGCGGTCGGGCTTCGGTTCGTCGCATTGGTGTCCGTGCAGCCTTGCACGACCGGCGTGCATGCTCCGGCGACCACTGCAGACGGATCAAAATTGAAGGCATTCGAATCGAGGCATCCGACGTAGCGGCAGCTGCCATCCTCGCGAAGAGCTGCTGCACGATAATTGGAGGCCCGCGAGTTCATGCAGCCCATCCGCGGCACGATGCACGTGCCGTCATTGTACGTGGCGAGCGGGTCGTACGTGATGGCGGTGCGGTTCATGCAGCCGCCAAGGATACACGTGCCATCGTCCGCAAGCGCGAACCAGCGGTAGTTGAGCGCGATTGCGTTTGTGCAGCCCAGCGGGGGAGGTGGCGAGGGCGGTGGCGGCGAGGGCGGCGGCGGCGAGGGGGGCGGCGGCGAGGGCGGCGCGGAAGGTGGTAGAGGGGGCGGCGGTCTCGGTGGCGCCCGGGGCGGCGCAGGTGGAGGCCGAGGTGGCCGCGGTGGCGTCCTGGGTGGCGGCGAGTTCGGTGGCGAGGGCGGCGGCATTGAGCAGACCCAGCTGACTGTAAGCCCGAGCTCTGCAGCGATCGCCGTCGCGAGTGGCAAGGAGCCCTCTGCGTCGTTGACGAGGTGGTCAGACCGACGTTCGTGAGTAGCAGGAAGAAAGGGGATCGTGAGACGTGCGCGGTGCAGGCGCGGGCGCAGTCCAAGCTCGCGGCTCGTGCCGGATGTCATCGAAAGAGTATCCCCTGGTGGAGATGGAAGGGGCGGAGGTGGCGGTGGTGACGGTGGTGACGGTGGTGACGGAGGTGACGGCGGTGGCGATGGCGGCGGCGGTGAGGGCGGCGGAGCAGGCGGCGGTGGCGACGGAGGTGGTGACGGTGGGGGCGGCGAAGGTGGCGGCGATGGCGGCGGCGGTGAGGGCGGCGGAGCAGGCGGCGGTGGCGACGGAGGTGGTGACGGTGGGGGCGGCGAAGGTGGCGGCGAAGGTGGCGGCGGTGATGGTTCGGGAGGTGAGGGCATTGGCGGTGGGGGTGGCGATGGCCGAGGTGACGGCGGAGGTGGCGAAGGCGGCGGTGGGGACGGTGGGGGCGGAGAAGGTGGAGGTGATGGTGGAGGTGGCGAGGGTGGCGGCGACGGTGGAGGCGGCGACGGTGGCGGCGAAGGTGGTGGCGGCGATGGCGGAGGGCTCGGGGGAGGCTGGGATGGTGCCAGGGATGGAGGCGGCGGCGAAGGCGGCGGTGACGGAGGAGGAGGAGAGGGAGGGGGTGAAGGCAGGGGCGGTATAGGCGGCGGCGACGGCGGCGGGGGCGGCGGGGGCAGTGAGGGATCAGGTGGCGTGGGCGGTGGAGACGGCGGGGGAGGAAACGGCGGAGGTGGTGGCGGTCTAGATGGAGCCGGTGGTCTTGGTGGCGGAGAAGGAGGCGGCGGCGGCGAGGGTCGGGGCGGCCGCGGAGGCGACGGCGGCGGCAAGCAGCGCGGACCGCAGTCGCTGCAGTCGGTCGCGTATCCACAATAATCAAAGGAGGACGGGGAGCCTCCGTCGTCGCAGAGGTTGTCGGCGGCGAAGTGGCACGTATTCGAGCATAGGCACCCGCTCGCGCCCGTCGTCTGCAAACGTCTTGCCGTGGCGCTGGTCCAGATGCTGCCACCCCACGGCAGAAAGAGGACGCGCGTGGCAACTGACCATGCTTGCGCCGCAGCGGCGTACGGATTGACATCGGTCGCAGCCAACGCCACATTTGCCACAGAGAAGCGCCACGAGTGCCATTCAGGCGGTGAGGGTGGCGGCGACGGAGGGGGTGGGACTGGCGGCGGCGATGGAGGCGGTGGCGATGGCGGTGGCGATGGAGGTGGCGACGGCGGGGGTGGCGATGGCGGTGGCGAGGGAGGCGGTGGCAATGGCGGTGGCGAGGGAGGCGGTGGGGAAGGGGGAGGCGGCGACGGAGGCGGCGGCGATGGTGATGGAGGTGACGGCGGAGGTGGCGAGGGCGGCGGAGACGGAGGGGGCGGCGAGGGGGGCGGCGAAGGTGGCGGCGGCAGTGGCGGAGGGCTCGGTGGGGGCGGGGAAGGCGGCGGGGACGGTGGCGGGGATGGAGGCGGCGGCAAAGGCGGCGGCAATGGAGGAGGAGGAGAGGGAGGGGATGAAGGTGGCGGTGGTGACGGCGGCGGCGATGGCGGAGGCGGAGAAGGTGAAGGTGAAGGTAGAGGTGATAAAGGCGGTGGCGAGGGCGGAGGAGGTGCTGGTGGAGATGGAGAGGGCGGAGGCGATGGTGGAGGGCTTGGTGGGGGAGGAGATGGCGGGGGAGGTGATGGCGGAGGAGGTGAAGGGGGTGGTGACTTTGGTGGCGGAGAAGGAGGCGGCGGCGGCGAGGGTCGGGGCGGCCGCGGAGGCGACGGCGGCGGCGAGCAGCGCGGACCGCAGTCGCTGCAGTCGGTCGCGTATCCACAATAATCAAAGGAGGACGGGGAGCCTCCGTCGTCGCAGAGGTTGTCGGCGGCGAAGTGGCACGTATTCGAGCATAGGCACCCGCTCGCGACCGTCGTCTGCAAAAGTCTTGCCGCCGCTCGCCTTTGAGTGACTAGGGTCGGCCAGGGAGGCGGCAGCGAAGGAATTGGCAGCGAGGGAGGCGGCGGCGAGGGAGGCGGCGGCGAGGGAGGCGGCGGCGAGGGAGGCGGCGGCGAGGGAGGCGGCGGCGAGGGTGGCGGCGGCGAAGATGGCGGTGGCGAGAGTGGCGATGCGGAGGGCTTTTTCATGGCGTCCATCATCGCTTGCTTCTGCAAGCGGCGGAGGTTGGCACCCGCGGGATGGTCGGCAGCATGGAAGTCGTATATCTCAAGGCCGACACCAAAGTCGCACACGTCCATCGTGGCGATCTCGAGTGTACCCCCGACGCGCCCGTGGCGCGAGGGTACGCTCAAGCTGAGGTGTGCCGGCCGGATGCTCGGGTCGCAAGGGACCCCTAGGAGTGCGTGCACTCCGACCCCGTCCTCACTCACATAGCGAGAGAGCGGCTGCACGGAGTCGGCGAGTCCGAGCAGTTGGCCTGTGCCCATCGCCTCGACGGCGAGCAATTGTAGCGAGCCGGCGAGCCTGTTGGCCATGTGAGCGTACGGCAGGTAGGCTGTGGCTGCGTCGTCGCTCCCGAGCTCGCTCGGCGGGTGCACGCGCGACGACACCACTGCCATCGAGGCACCTACGGCGCGTGCGAACGAGCTGAGGACGCTCTCGTCGAGGGGCCCTTGGAGCGCCACCGCGAGAGCGAGGACGGCTTCGAGGACGAGCACTCCATCGGCCAGCGCCGACGCCGTGGCCTCCATCGGTACAGCGAGCAGCGCGGAGGTGGCGTCCGCCGCTGTCGCCAGAGTCGTCGACGCAATGCGCCGCCGCGCTCGCTCAAGCACTGCCTCATTAGAGAGTGGCGGCCACACATGGGTTGTGGAGATGCGCACCTGCGCGGCGGTGGCGGCAAGCAGCGTGGCTGCCGTGGCCGTGGCATGCCCTCCGTGGATCTCCATGGCGCTCAGCAGCATCTGCAGGCATGTGGCGCGGAGTGCAGCGCGTGCCGTGGCGCCAGTGGCGTTGTCCAGCGCGACGAGGTTGAGTGCGGCACCAGCGCTGAACGCATGGGCGGCAGCACTTGCGAGAGCTTCAGTAGAATTAATGCGTGAGGCGGCATCGAGCGCCTGTACGAGGCCTTCGAGCGCAAGGGGAGGGTTTGCGGGCGGCGGCGGCGGAGATGGCGGTCGTGGTGGCGGTGGCAGTCTGGGTGACGGGGGTGGGCGTAGTGGCACCGGCGGCTTCGGCGGCAATGGTGGCAACGAGGGCGGTGCAGGGGGCGTCGGAGGTCGCGAGGGCGGCGAGGGCAACGAGGGTGGTGAGGGCGGCGAGGGTGGCGAGGGTGGCGGGCACGACGGAGGATAGTACGGGCGTGGCGGTTGAAATGGCGGGCATGGCGGTGGTGGGGGCGGTGGCGAGGGTGGCGAGGGCGGCTGTGGAGGTGGCGGTGTTGGCGACGTTGATGGCGGCGGCGGGAGGGACGGTGGGCTGATCGGTGGTGGCGGCGACGGAGATGGAGGGGGCGGAGGCTGCTGAGGAGGCAGCGGCGCTTTGGGTGGTAATGGTGGCGTGCAAGGAGGTGAGGGCGGTGAGGGCGGCGATGGCGGAGGCAACGAGGGTGGGGGCGAAGGAGGTGGTGGCGACGGTGGTGGAGGCGATGGTGGCGGCGGTGCTGGCGGTGACCAGGGTGGAGGTGGCGGGAGCAGCGGTGGCAAGCTCGGCGGCGAAGGCGGCCATGGAGGCACGGCAGGTGGCCGAGGCGCGGCAGGTGGAAGGAGGGGCGGCGCGTCAGGTGGAAGCGGCGGCGGCGATAGAGGTGGCAGCCCTGGCGGTATTGGTGGCAGCGTAGGTGGCAGTCGACGCGGAGCGTGATTCGCGGTTGACGTGCCGATGACGCAGAGTAGAAGCCGTCGGGTGGGCCCCATGGTCGTCGGTTGCTTTTCTATAATCGCGAACCCGCCAATGCAATTACGGCATGCAACCGAGAGTACGGTAGTCCTGAGCTCGGGGGGGTGAGGGAATCTGAATGGAAGGACGTTCCACAACGAGGTGCAAGGAGATTTCTTGCGGAATCCGCACTTTGCGACGAAACCCATGAAAGGCGATACCTTAGCCGCTTCCTACCTCCTGCTGGTTTTCGGACTCGTGCTGCGCGCCATCTACCTTTCCGAACCCGCGCCACCGACACTCAACACTCCAGCTGCATGCTCGCGCGGCGGCTTCCTAGGGCTGGGCTGCGCCAAGGGCTGTGTCAAGATCCAGGGCAAGTGTGTCGTTAGTTCGATTCTGAAAGATCCAGAAACCGATCCCGTAGGGCTGAGCGGCAAAGCGCTCATGCGGAAGCGCTCAACGAAGAATTGCCTTGCCGCTGCTGATGCGTTTGAGTCCGCTGCCGATGCCGCCGCCGCCCCCGGGACGCCAAGGGGGTCTGCTCCATGGCGTGTTGCGGCGCAGAACCACCTTTTCGCTGCCGACGCTCTGAACTGCGCGATGCGAACGCACGGCAAAGGCAACATCCTGCTGGTCGAGGGGACGCTCGACACGGCCGACAACAAAAAGTTCTGGGGTCAGCACGGGCCGAGGGCGCTCTCGCTCGCCCGCGCGGCCCTTGCAGAGGATCCAGACCTGATCTCGTACGATCTGGCTCGCGTCATCGAGCTCGACGCATTCATGTACAAGACTGCGTCGACGGGCATCGTGCGCAATGCGCTCACAGGCGCGGGCGTCGAGTTCAAGAAGCTCGCTGACGAATTCACGGCCACGTTTCCGAGCTTCGACGGTGGCGTCGGCTACACGTACCTGGCGGGCTTCTATCACGTCGCGCCTTGGCCACTTGGCGACAAGAAGCGCGCGCTTGTCGAGGCAGAGCGCGCAGTTGCCACGAGCGGCCGCTCGAAACGCAACAATTACTACGTGTGCCTATTCAAGTACGTCGCCGGCGACAAGGCTGGCGCACAAGCCGCGTGCTCCGCTGCGACCGCCGCACGGTGCGAGGGCAACACCGAGCCAGACTACTGCCACTTTCTGACGGAGCAGGTGGAGCGTGTGAACGCCCTTGCCAAAAAGATGGCGTGAGCCGGGCACAAGTCTGTCATGTATGAGCGCCATATTGGATCCGATGTCTTGATCGCTGTGTCGCTCTCCGGTGGCGCGGCGGGGCGTGTATGACGCCAGTGAGCCAGGCAGATATATCGCGGGCGTTCCCCCCTTTTCTGGACTCGTCTCTCTCGACGGTCACAAAATTACAATACTCTGCAGACTCATGTGCAGCAGAGTGTCACGGTTCGCGCCCGACTGCATACAACCTCACGTATACTTCATCGATGACAGCTTTGGCGAGTCTGCGAACATCGTGCGATGGCGACCATTCTCTTCATGCTGCATGGAGGCACAGGTGTGCAGGCGGCGCATCGTTTATACGTTGAGCTTTGTCCTATTCTCGTACTTTTTGCGCCAGCGCCACCAACGGCGTGCACTCTGCCCCCAGCTACTTGGCGAGCCCAAGGATTCGCGTATCCGCTCCAATGTTGGTACAAGGTGCTGCGGCCGTGGCTCAAGGAGGTAGATGGCGATGGAAACTGAGAGCGAGAAACCCCCTCCGCAGAGCCAGTACACGACGCTTGCGGGCTTTGGCAAGACTAAGATCACCACGAACGATACCCAGGCGACACCGCCAGACAGCACGCCACATAGCACCAATAGCAACATTCTGAAAGAAACGCTGTCCTCGAAGACAGATAACAAATCGTGGAGGCCAGCATTGTTCTGCCGGCCTTGGACCGCCATGGCGACCGCGACCGGGTTGAACATTGCGCGTCACGAAAGTCCGTTCGCGTTTTCATGTGAAGTAGTTGTGAAGTCCCTTCGGAAGAAGCACACATATTCCTATTGTCTGCAGCGAAGGATCGACGGTTACCTTTTTTTGTCGCTGACGTCGAATGAAAACTTGGTTCGAAAGAACTTGTCCATGCTTGGCTTGAAACGTCTCAAGGAACTTTGGTGCCAAAACGCGCCCCGAGTCGCTCCACTGGAGAGAGGCGGTCGGTGGGCAGATCCTCTACTCCAGACACCTCGCAGCCGCTACCAATGGCGCAGATGCTGCCGTACGGCGCGGCCCCACACGCGGTGAAAAGCGAGCCGATGAAGTTCGACCCGCTCAAGGGTGGTTGGGTCCCCACTGGCAACAGTCTCCCCACAGTGAACCCGCACTGGGCGGAGCAAAAACGAAAGGAAGCTGCGGAGGCGCAAAGACAGAGGGAGTTGGCGGCGAAGGAGTCGGAATTCGTCATCCCGCGCTCCCGCGATAAGCCGAAGCGCCAGACTCAGCATTTTGAGAAGGTTCACGAGGGCGACTTCAGGCTGTCCATGAAGTACGAGGCCGACCTTGGCCTCGCGCCTCCTGACTGGAGTGTCTCGTCCAAGATGGACGATCCGCGGCCGAACGGCAAGGCGATCTTTGACGCGCGCTTCATCGAATCGCCGGTGGGCCGCGCGCGTGCGGGCCGCAGCATGGTATGGGACCCGCGTGGCACGGCGAACGCAGGCGGCACCAAGAAGGCCGAGAACTGGGATGCTGGCGCGATGGCAATGGCGGCGGAGGAGGACTTTGCGGGCCTTGAAAAGGTTTGGGATGCGCAGGAGGGCGCTGGCGTGGCGGTTCGGCGGGCCTCAGGATTCTGAGCAGCATGTCGACCCCTTCAGAAGAGGCTTGCGGGGCACGACTAGTCAGACCTGAGTATCAGGCTATCAGGATCGGGCGGCCGCGCTCGAGCTGATAGGCGCTCGCTCGCGCACATTCGTGACGCCTATTGAGTGTGGCGCAGACCTGGCGCTCGTCCACCATCGGCTAGTCTTTGCCCGATTACATGTACCAAGTGAGAAGTGTCTGTTGTGTTGCTCGTCGGCGTCGCCCCCACCGGTATGCATTTGTTTGTTGAGAGTCTGCTACGTGGCTCAGTGCCAAATGGGCCCACGGCTTTGAAGGTGGTTCATTGCTTGCTTGCTTGTTGCTGGCGCATGAAGTGCAGTTGATTGGGTACGTCATCAGTAGTGCACGACTGCACGTCGCCTCCATCGCACCATGAAAGCATTCCGACCTGGCACGAGGGGCACTCCCCGGTCGCACGTCCGACGTTTTCGCACACGCACGAACAATGCTATCGGCCGCCTATCGCACTATGCACAACGAAACGAAGCACATTGACGCCATCGTGCCGGGCAAGATAGGTCTTGTTGCCTGTGCCGCGAGCGCACTCACCGGCGACACATGGGATGGTCGGCTGCAGGTGCTCGATTTGAAAGGCACCAAAGAGCTCGGCACTGGTGCAGCGGTGGTGGCGGAGGCGTATTCAGCATCCGGCATCGCGGGCGTGGCGTGGGTGTCAGTCGATACACTTGCGACGGGCGACGATGCTGGCGACCTCTCGCTCTGGCAGCTCGGTGCTCCTGCGGACGGCGGGAAGCGTGACTTGTCGCCGATCGCCAGCTTTGGCGAGCATTCGCAACCCATCACGGCCGTGGTGGCGTGCCCATCGGCTCCAACACGGCTAGTCACGACGAGCCTGGACGGTACGGCCAAGGTCTGGGCGGCGAGCGTCGCGGGCAGCGCGACGACCTCTCTGGACCATTTGCCGGTGCATGCTTGGTGTGAAGTGCATGTGCACTGTGCCGCGTGGCTGGGCGCTTCCTCAGATCTGATGGGCACCGGCGCGAGCGACGGCGTGGTACGGCTGTGGGATCTGCGTAGCGCGCGCCCCGCCGCGAGCCGCTTCGCGCCGCACACGGCATCAGTGCTCAGCCTGCTCTCAGGCGCTGCAGACGGGCAGCTGCTTGCAGGCGCCGAGTCGGGCGACCTCCTGCTCTTCGACGCACGCAAGCTGAGCGAGCCAGTCACAAGTGTGTCGGTGCGCTCGACCCTCGGCGATCGGCCACAGCCAGCCGCGGCGTTGACGGCTCTCTGTCAGCTGGGCGTCCCTTCTGGTATGGAGGTAGTTTCGGAGGTGGTTTCATCGAGTTTCGTCGCCGCGGGTACGGAGGAGGGCATCATTCTCACTGTGGACCCTCGAGATCTGCACGTCATCTCATCGGCCGTGGCGCACGAAGGCAACGCGGCCACGGTGGCGGGTCTGCCGGCGGCGGCTGGCGGGTCGGACCGAGGCCTCACCCTATTGAGCGGTGGATGGGACAAGAAGCTCCTTCGCCACGATCTCACGACGATCTCACCACGATCTGACGCGTGACGGCGCTATAGCACAGTCAGAAAAGTCATGAGATGACGCGAGGCGAGACGTGACGCGGGGTTCACCGCGACGGTGTCGTGCATCGTCTCAACGCCTCACAAATGCCCGGCAGCTGGTTGCGTGCGCGGCGTGTTTACGACGTGTTGGCTTGCGTTGCGCAGCCGTCGGCGTGTATGTTACTCCGCTCGACGCGCGCTCCGCCTCGATTATCGACTGTGCTTTACACTTTCGTTTTCACACTGTTCAGCTACAGACCGAGCTCAACTGTGTTTAATAATAACGTACAGTGGGTCAGTGATTACGGCTTCGACTCCACGCACGGGGCACGCCTTAGAAACACTCTAGAGGCATAATATTGATTCGAGTGGATTCCATGGTTGATTCGCGAGTTGACTCGAGGCCCTATCATGATTGATTTGCAGATCCCCGCCGTCGGGCACGTAGGCTCTCCGACAGCGGCTGAACTTAGGCGAGTCTATGCTCCTGGTGCCAATCGAGGGTCGCGCCTTCTAGCCGCGCATCGCGACTCCAAGGACGTACTGCTTGAGCTGTATCCAGTCGTCCGCCGTCCGCTGGTGAGTTGCCTCGCGAGTGACTCATCTTGCTAGTTGGGGGCACAGAAGAAGTCCATCATGACGGTGTCAGGTGAGAAGCGATCCTCGTCCACTGAGGCCAGCATGTCATCCAGCATGTCATTCTCGTCGCACAGCAGCGACTTGAGGCCGTCGATCTCGCGCGTCGTGTCGGGCGAGCCGACGCGCCCGGCGCCCATCACGACGCGCCCGGCGCCCATCACGACGCGCCCGGCGGCCGGGGCGGCACCGAGTGCAGCTGCCTGCGCAGTGAGCACCGGCAGCGCACCGGCAGCGAACTGCGGCGCGTCCCCATCATATGAGCGACTCGGGTCCGTCTCGGCGTCGCTCGATGACCACGGCGCGCAAGAGGGCATTGTTGGCGACGCGAGCGCCGTCTCGGGCGCCGGCGGCGGTGCAGGACTGGGTAGATGAGCAGCAGCGACCGCACCGTCGAGCTCTTTCATCACATCCGAGACGAAAGGTGGGTCGAATGGCTGTAATCTGGAGACCACCCGTGCGGTCCTCGTCGGTTGGCCGAAGCACACCTGATAGTACCTGAGGAGCTGATTGGTGCAGCGCTTGAGCCGCAGCTCTGTGGTGTGAAGCGAGTGCGCGAGGGCGGGCAGGAAGCACGCGATCGCCTCGGTCTCGGAGGAGAACTTCCACGCGGCGAGCAGCGAGCCGCCGCACACCTCGGCGGGCGTATATTGAAGCAGATGGCCGTCTGCCAGAGAAGGTCGACAGCACAGAGGGGGGGGGGAGGGGAAGACGGGCGGTCCGTCAGCGAGTGAGTAAGGGGTGGGGCAGAGGCGTTGGGGGGCGTCGGCGTGGCTGGAGGTGTCGGCCGGTGGACCACGCACCGTAGACAGAGAGGTCCATGAAGAATTGCGTGCGCTGCTCGTCGAGGCGGCTGAAGGGGGCGCCGGGAAGGGTTGCCCGAAGTGGCTTGAGGAAACTCTGGGGGAGGAGCACGTGCAGGTTCCACTCGAGGGCGACGACGATCACGCGCTCCAGTGCGGCAAACTGCTCGGCGGTCGCCGTCTGGTTGTGCACCTTCACGAGCTCCGATAGCGGCGGCAGCTTGCGGTCGATGAACTTGGCGGAGATGAGTACGCAAGTTGTGGCAATCATCTGCATCTGGTGGTGGCTCACGGGGCCCGCGCGCAGCGCCTCGAGGATGTAGCGGTCGAAGTAGTTACACGCCATGCTACTCGTCTGCACGAGCAGACCAAAGTCCTCCGAGAGCTGCGCATTGGGACAAGGGGGCTCGTGTCAAGTAGTTACACGGGTCACTTCCGGGGGAACATGACGGCATGTGCTGATGCGGCGAAGACGGAGGAGCTGCGCGCTCGAGCACGCGGTGCACAGGGGCGCAGAGATACGTCCGAGGTCGTGGCGCGCGTCGGCGCGGCGGCGCACGAGTCGGGCGTGCGCACCTCATTTATGTACATCATGACTTTTTCGCGACAGCGATGATCAAAGTTGTAGGCCTGCAACTTGATCAGGAGCTCCGGGTCGGTTCGGAGCGGCGCCGCCTGAGCAATCAGCGAGGCCATGGCGCTGCTTTCGGCTGGCAAGAGCAGCGGCATGGCCGCGTGAGGTCGCTCCTGAGCGCTCGCGCGCTGAGGTCGGCTTTACTTCGCGCTGAGTGGATGGAGCTCCTGAATATTCTCACCAGGGTTCATCAAAAGGCCATTAATTAATGGAAACTAAAATGAAACACCCAAACTCGAAAAGATGAAATACCTATGGGCGACGCGCAATCTCTCAGAGGCGTACATCGACCGCAAGTTCAAGTTCAAGTTCGCACGGTCTACACGGCTGTCTTGCGCACGTGGCCACCACCTCCTTCTTCACGCAGCACCTGCGCAACTCATCTCGCTCGCCGCCGTGATCGGCGCGGCGCTCCCCGTCGCCGTCTCGCGTCTGGGCGAAAGACAGGAAATATCACCTCCTTAACGGCGCCCTGACTCACGCCCCGCTTGCTGGCCTGCTGCCAGTAGTTATGTAAGCGCCCCCCCCGGGGAACGCGCTAGTACTGAGACGCTCATTTTTTCCAAAATTTTTCGCTTACTTTCACTTGCTGGTACGCGCAACGTACAGTACATGTATTCATAACAGTAAAGAACCGATATGTTCTGTCTTCTGAAAACATGGCTGACTGTTCTTCAATCTTTCGCGCTTGGCGGCATTGCGGGCTCCATTGCCGAGATGACAACGATGCCAACTGTGGTAGTGCGAACACCGTTGATGGTGCAGGGAGCATCAGCAACGGACGATACGCAGTACCGTGGCTTCTTCGATGCATGCCAGATGATGCTGCGCAGCGAGGGCATTGGCACCTTTTACAAAGGCGATGGGCTCTTTGAACGCAGACACCTGGCCCGGGGGGTTGGGCAGGGAGGACGTAGGACGATCAGCGAGCGGAGCTTTACTCGGTCCGACTGATCCCCTGCGGATCGGCGGCCGATCGAGGACCTGACCTCGAAGCTCCGCCCCAACTCCGAACCTACCCTTTTTTTTTCTTTTCACCTGGCCCGGGGGGTTGGGCAGGGAGGACGTAGGACGATAAGCGAGCGGAGCTTTACTCGGTCCGACTGATCCCTTGAGGATCGGCGGCCGATCGGGGATTTGACCTCGAAGCTCCGCCCCAACTCCGAACCTGCCCTTTTCTTTTTTTGTTTGTGCCAACTGGGCACCATCGGCGAGGGACGAGGGATTTGTTGCCCTTCGCCGGCACGAGCCACGGCAATGATGAGGTTTATTTTTTTCCCTCGAGCCGTCGCGCTATCCTTGGCACACTGCCCGCCGCGCAGCGCGCGTCCCCTCTCCCACGCCCACTGCGCCTGAGTCAACATGCCACTTGCCACGGAGGGGTATCTGTAACCAGTCTTGGATACGCGGGGAGCGCCGGCCTGTGCCCCACCACTTCGTGCGGGTGGGCTCGCAGATCACCGGTTGCTCTAACCTTTACCCGCTTAACGCTTCCCAGAGCGTGTCTAAGATTCGGTTGCCGGTCTTCACTGTGTCCTGTTTCACTGTTAACAAGAAAGCCCAAAGAACCTTAACCCGCTTAACGCTCCCCAGCGCGTATCTGAGATTTGGTTGCTGGTCTTCACTATGTCCTGTTTCACTGTTAACAAAAGAGCCCAGAACCGACTTCGTGCGGGTGGGCTCGCGGAGCACCGGTTGCTCTAACTCTCACCGCTTTAGCTCCTGAGATTCCAAGAGATTTGGTTGCAGTTCTTCTCTGTGTCTCGTTTCACTGTTAACAAGTAAGCCCAAAGAACCGATCATCTTGCAAGCGCGAGGCGCGCGCGATGCAAGCGACCGTCACGCGCGAGAGCGGGAAGCGCGGTCCTGCCTTGGCCGAGGCAACGGCCACCGGGACGGCACTCACGCCGACAGCGGCGCTGCGCCAGCTGGAGAACAGCGCATGGGCGAGCTACTACCAGCAGCAGCTGTGCCTCGCGGCCACGTCTGACGAGTGGCGCGCCTTTGAGGGCTGCTTACGCGAGCCGCTGCCCGTGACGTGGCGCTTCAGCGGCGATGACGCAGGCGCGCGCGCGCTACGCGACGCCATGGAGCGCACGGTGCTTCCGGCGCTGGTGGAGCAGCAGCCAATGCCGCTCGCGTGGTACCCGGCGCGGCTAGCATGGCAGGCTGGCGTGTCGCGCGCGGCGCTCCGCGGCAAGGACTGGGCCGACGCCGACGCGCCGGGCGCCGCCGGTCGCTCTGCCGCCGTCAAGGCACTGCACGCGTGGCTCCTGCGCGAGACCGAGCTCGGGCGGGTTCAGCGGCAGGAGTCGGTCTCTATGGTGCCGCCGCTGCTGCTCGACATTCGGCCAGGGCATCACGTGCTCGACATGTGCGCCTCGCCCGGCAGCAAGACCCAGCAGCTGCTCGAGGCGCTCGATGGCCGTGGCCTCGTCCTCGCCAACGACGCCGACACGAAGCGCTGCCAGCTCCTCGCCTCTCGCGCGTCGCGGCTGCACTCGACCGCGCTCCTCGTGACCAACCACGACGCTCGGATGCTTCCCGAGACCCTAGAGGAGGGCGGCGGCGCGGGCGACGGCGCGGGCGGTGTGCCGCTGCAGTTTGACCGCGTGCTCGCCGATGTGCCGTGCTCGGGCGATGGGACGATGCGCAAGAATCCTCTCATCTGGAAGCGCTGGACGGCCGCGCCTGGCAACGCGCTCCACTCCCTCCAATTGCAGATCGCATGCAAGGGCGTTCGGCTGCTCAAGGTGGGCGGCCGGCTCGTCTATTCGACGTGCTCTCTCAACCCGATCGAGAATGAGGCCGTCGTCGCGGCAGTGCTGCGCACATTTGGTACGGGCTGCGTGCGGCTCGTCGACGTGCGTGCGCAGCTCGAGGGCTTGCCGCGCCGTCCCGGGCTCTCGAGCTGGAGTGTATGGCACCGCGGCCAGATGCATGCCTCGTGGGCCGAGCTGCGTGCTCGGATTTGGGAGGGCACGCCGGCGCTCGAGTCTTGCTTTCCACCGAGCGCCGAGGAGCGGCGCGGTGGCGCGGCGGGTGCCGGCGACGAGGGCGGCGCGGACGGAGGCGGCGGTGTGGACGGAGGCGCCCACGAGGGCGCCCATGCAGACGGCTTCCATCTTGAGCGTTGCCTACGCCTGATGCCGCACGAGCTGAATGGCTCGGGCTTCTTCGTCGCTGTCTTTGAGAAGCTCGCGCTGCATGCGGAGGCAGCGGGTCAGCTGCCCAAGGCTACGCCCGAGCTGTGCGTCGCTGACGACGAGGCGTTCGCCTCCGCTGTGTTGCGATCTGAGTCCGACCTTCCTAATTTGGGAGGAGAGCGAGGCCTACTCGTGGCCGGTGGCCCTGCGGCGGCGGCGGTGGCCAAGGAGGCGTCGGCGGCGGCGGCGAAAGAGGCGGCGACGGAGGCGGCGACGGAGGCAGCGGCGGCGGCGGCGACGGAGGCGGCGGCGGCGGCGGCGACGGCGGAGGCGGCGGCGGCGGCGGCGGCGGCGGCGGAGGCGGAGGCGGCGGCGGGACTCGCCGCGCTACCGTGCGCTCCACCGGCCGGGCGCACGAGACTAGGGCGGTACTACCCCTTGCCTGAAGAGGCTGCGGCGCAGTACGCGGCATGCGCGCGGCATCAGGAGGTGCTGCATGCCTATGGTGGTGCAACGGTGGAGGCGGCGGTGGCGGCGGTGACGGGCACAGCCTACGCGCCGCTCTTCGTGCCCGATGCGCGCGCGCTGCGCGCGCTGGCCGCCTTTTTTGGACTTCGCGACGACTTCCCAACCGACCGGATCTTAGCACGATCCCCGCAAGCCAAGGTGCTCCTGCTCGTGTCCGCGGCGGTCAAGGGACTGCTCCGTGCAGATACGCGGGGGGTCCTGCGCGTGGTGCATTGCGGCGTACGCACGTTTGAGCACGAGGGGGCCAAGGGATGCGCGGTCGAATGCGGCTACCGAGCGTGCCAAGACGCGCTGCCCCTCTACCTGAGCTCTCTCAGCAAGCAACGTGTCGACATTCGACCCGCCACAGCCGCCCGGCTGCTCCGCTGCCCGACGAGCGCCGCGGCCATCAGCGCCGATGAGCTCCAACAGCACGAGCCCGAGCTACTGGAGGCGCTGCGCGCGACGTGTCAACCCGGCTCCGTCGTGCTCTCGTGCATTGGCGACGACGGTCTCCCTTTGCACCTCGCCGCGCTGTACGCTCCCTCCGGAGCACTCGGAGCGCGGGTCAACGCGCTCGAGCGCCAGGCGCTGCTGTCGCGTCTGTCCGTGTGACTCGCGCTTCTTGGAGCGCTCCTTGGCCGCTGCTGACGGGGGCGACGGGCAGCTCCGCAGCCGACGCTGGTGCAGGCTAGCCGATCTACATAGTGGTACCGTGTACTCCCGCTGGCACCTCTCAGTGACTCTGTGCTGCTACATGTAGAAGTGGAGAGTAGGGGGAGCATTTGGGGGGAGGCGTTTTAACGTTCACGCCCTTTGGCAACGCAACACGTGGGAGGCGACAGAAGCATGGCCGCCACGCTCCCTCTTCACCTCTCTCTGGAACGCGCATCTCAGGCGCAGGTCTCGTGGCCTATCAGGTTTAGTCTGAGGTAAGGCGACGCTCATGTTCTTTGGCCGAGTCGAGACGGTCGCCAGTGGCGAGGGCGGGTCGCTGCCGCCAGCGGATCCGTCGACGCAGCTACCCCTCGATATCCAGTATCTGAAAGCGGTGGACTGGCTCGTCGAGCGGCGCGTCGTCAATTCATCGTGGCAAAAGGGCCTGCGCGTGGCGCAGGCGAAGCTCGAGGAGGCGCTCAAGGCCGATCGCCCACCCGTGGCGGGAGTTGACGCGGTCCTACCCGGCGACCGCACGCAGGAAGGCACCACCTATTTCGAGTGCGCCAAGGTGCTCGCGATGCTCAAGGAGGCGGGCATGGACGAGAAGTCCTTCCTCGGCGCATTCACCAACTCGCACACAGCGCGCTGGGCGGAGGTGGTCAAGAAGTACGAGGCAGGCAACGTGTTCCTCGTGGACACGGCCCAGTACCTGGTCCAGCAGACGTCGTACGAGCTGCCCGCGCTCAAGAAGGAGGTCGGGCGCGCTGAGCGCGAGCAGGCTGAGCTGCTGCGGCGGCAGGCAGACTTTGTGAGCATGGCCGAGGCATCTCGTGTTCGTTACGCTCAGGCGTGCGCCAAGAAGCAGATGCGCGAGTGCGCGCGCGAGGACCTCCGCGCCGAGCTGCGCAAGTCACTCTCGCAGCTGCGCCCGCTGTACGATCGCGTCGCACGCCTCGCACAGCAGCCAACGCTTGTGCAGGCGTGCGCAGCCTACAAGGCTTTCGTGATCTACGCGCTGGGCAAGGCGGGCGAGACGGCCGCGGCTGACGACGCGGCCGGCGGCGGCGCCGGCGCCGTCGCGGCCAAGGGCGCCAAGGGGGCCAAGGGGGGCAAAGGAGGGCCCAAGGCATCGGAGGCGGCGCTGGCCGCGGAGCCGGTGGCCGCGTTTGACGGCTCGACGATGTTGCCAGCACTCTCTCGACTACTGTCAATCGACCTCGCCAGCCAGAGCCTGCTGAGTGAACGCGCGGCAGCCGAGGGCGTGGCCGAGGCCGGCGCGGTGCCCAGCGGAGGCATCGACTGGGGTGGCGGCGGCAGCGGCGGCGGCGGCGAGGAGGCCGTCGAGGTAGATTGGGGTGGCGGGGGTGGCGGGGGTGACGGCGATAGCGCCATCATCGAGGTCGACTGGGGCGGCGGCGGCGGCGGCGGCGGCGACAGCGTCGGCGACAGTGGCGCCGCCGGTGCTGCAGCCATCGAGGTCGACTGGGGCGGCGGCGGCGGCGGCGGCGGCGGCGGCGGCGGCGAGGGCGGCTTCGACTTCGAGATCGAGGTCGAGGCAGGCGGTGAGGGCAAAGACGACGCCATGTCCCTCACCACGCTCTTCGAACAGCCGTCGAGCCGCAATCAACTGATCGATGACCTCATCGAGCTGCAAGGATTCTTCGCGCAGTCAGCGGCGGAGCTCAAGGCAGGCGGCGCCGTGTCTGCGCTCCCCCTCGAGCTGCAGCTCGACCAAGCCGAGGTGGAGGCGCGCTTGGGCGCAGTGAACGGCGTGCTCTCAATCCTCGAGGACGAGCACACGAAGCACCTCTGGCTCCTTGGCACATCGGACCAGGTGATTGCCACGGATGGCCTCTGATTGCAAAGGATTGCCCCCTCCTGCATCTGACCTCTGATGACCTCTGATGACCTCTGATGACCTCTGATGACCTCTGGTTCCTCTGCACATCGGACCAGTACCTCGAGCGCCAGGCGAAGCAGCTCGAGCAGATGCTCGACTCGTCCGACAAGATGCGCGATCGCGCCGACGAGCTCCAGTTCCGCAAAGTTGAGCTCGCCTCGACCATCCGCGAGACGCGCGACAAGTACGACGCCGTCGTGGGCACGATCCAGAAGGCCAAGGGCGAGTTTGAGCAGGCGCTCTCGACGCACTTTGGCGGCCGCCGCGTGAACCTGATGGGCGACATCAACAGCATCTGAGACCTTTTGAGACAAGAGTAATTTCGCGTTTCAGTACTTTGTGCGTCTCTCGTGACTCCTCGTGAATCTCTCGTGTCACAGTGTGACTGTTGACTGGACTTTTCAACTAGCCAACAGACAACAATTGGACATGTGTGAACATCGAGTTTAAACATAAGCTGTGAACACGTAGAAAACAGGAGAACTCGCCTCTCGTCCTCTCCGACGCAGTCATGTTGGCCTTGGTGCGTACGGCCGAGATCTCGGGTCGCATGCGCGCCCGCCTGCATCAGCTGCCGGAGTGTGTCGTGCGCCGTGCCGACAGTGGCAGCAGCGACAGTGGCGCGAGCTTGGCAGCAGCAGCAGCAGCTCTCGAGAGGCAGCTCGACCTGCGCATGCCGCCGGTAGCGCGCGCGGAGCAGATCGACGTGGCGCTGCTCAAGGCGCTCGTTACCAAGGTTGGCGTGCTCCTGGACTGCGAGCCTGCACAGGAGCAGCGGCTCACCTTTGTGGCGTGCGGCGGCGACGTCCTCCTCGTGCGCATGCTGCACGTCCTCGTGCGAGTGCTGGATGGGGAGGTTGAGCGCACGGACGCGGAGCTCTCGCAGGGTGCCCTCGTGGATCCACCGCACACAGACGCTGGTGCATGGGAGCGGCGGCGCCATATCCGCGGCGTCATCAACGAGGCCCTCCAGATCCTGGCGGAGCTGGCGATCGCCGACGTGTCATTCGCCCAGGCGATCGCCACGCATCGGCCGCTGCTCGCCTTGCTCTTCCGGCTGCTCACGGACAAGCGGCTGGTGGACGCGGCGCTCACGCTCGCGCAGGAGCTCCTCGCCGTCGGCCCCGCCGTCTTCCCACTCGCGAGTATCCCCGGGCTACCCGCCCTTCTCGGCAGCCTCTCGCCGCGCAGCCTCGCCCTCGCCGGGCGCGCACTAGCGGTACTGCTGGCGAGGGCGGCGGAGGCGACGCTGGCTGAGGGGCTGCCCGAGCCCGAGTGCGTGCCGCCCGAGCTGTGCGCCTCGTGCGCCAACAACCAGCTGCTGCTCGAGACCCCGAAGCTGCTCGAACGCATCGTCCTCTTGCTTCGTATCGCACCGCCCGTCGGGCTGTGGGGACATATGTTCCCGGGGCTGTGGGGGCACATGCTCCCGTTGCATCTGCTCTCTCAACTGCCCGAGGCGCTCGGGATGGGCGAGCCTCCCGAGCTGGGCGCCGATGCCGACTGGGCGCGGCTCACGCCCCAGAACCAGCGGGACGCGCCCAACACGACGCCCAGCGTCCACCTGCTGCTCTCGCCCGATCAGGTGAGTCTCGTCAATTAACCTCTGATGACCTCTGATGACCTCTGATGACCTCTGATGACCTCTGATGACCTCTGATGACCTCTGATGCCCTCTGATGACCTCTGATGACCTCTGCTAACCTCTGCTGACCTCTGATGACCTCTGCTGACCGTTGATGGCCTTTGCTTGCCTCTGCTTGCCTCTGACCTCTGCTCTCGCCCGATCAGATGCCCGCCGCGCTGCGCGATCTCGTAGCCCAACACGGCGCCATGCACCCGCTCCCGACGGGCATCTTCCCGACGCTCGAGACGGCGCCGATCCACCCACCGACGCCCAACACGGCGCCCGACGGCCCGCCGCCGCCGCCGCCACCCACGATGGCGCCCACGATGGCGCCCGTCCCTTTGTCGATTCCCCTGGGCGTGCTGCAGTCCGTCCTGTGGTCCACCCTGCAGGCCGACCTGCTCTATGTGCTCTGGGCCCTGATGGGGGCGAAGACCAAGGCGGCGGCGCAGCGCTCGCTCCTCCGACTCGGTCTACTCGGGGTCCTCGAGGATATGTTTCATCGGCTCGACTGGCGGCCGCCGCCAGCGCCACAGCCGGGCGCGCACGGCGTCGCGCACGGCGTCGCTGGCGGCGTCGCTGGCGGCGTCGCTGGCGGCGTCGGCGGTGGCGGCGGCGGTGGCGGCGGTGGCGGCGGCGGTGGCGGCGGTGGCGGTGGCGGCGGCGCTGGCGGCGGTGGCGGCGGCGGTGGCGGCGGCGGTGGCGGCCTGCACTCGGCGGCGGAATGCTCTTCGGCGCAGTCGTGCTTGCAGCTGCAGCTGCTTCACACTCTCCAGGTCCTCTGTGAAAAGGATGCCGCGCACCCAGCATACCATCGCCTGCTCCTCATGCCAGCTACGGACGCAACCGCGGGCGTCGCCGCGGGCGCTGCCGGCGCCGCGGCGGGCGCTGCCGGGTCGCCGCGGCGAGGCTTGCTTTGGCACCTGCTGGACCTCTTGCTGCAGCAGCCGAGCGAGTCCCCCTACCTTGTCCCGCTCGCCTCGTGCATTCACAAGTGGGTGCAAGCCTCGAGTGTGAACGACCAAGCGCTCCTCGCGGGCCATCCGGGGCTCATACCGTTCATCCTCGAGCAGCTCGTCGAGACGCCCACCCCTCCCGAGCCGCGGCTGCAGGTGAGTCTCGTCAATTAACCTCTGATGACCTCTGATGACCTCTGATGACCTCTGATGACCTCTGATGACCCCTGATGACCTCTGATGACCCCTCCCGAGCCGCGGCTGCAGGTCTTCTTCGACCTCTTGGCGGAGCTGCTCAAGTTCCACCCACCGGTGCTCGACAAGGTGGAGGCGGCTCTCATCAAGATGGATGAGGAGCGTGCATGCAAGTGGTCCACTGGCCCGCGCCTTCAAGGCGGAGGTGCCATGCCGTCGGCAGAAGGGAGGCCAGACAGACGGACACAGCCGGCGTCGGCGACGTTGTGCTCGCGGCTGCTCTCCCATGTAGTGGATGCTTCCATCCTGATCCAGTGCGTTGTGCTCACGCACTCGCCGGATGCGTCACCCCTCCGAGGCCAGCTCGCCAGCGGCGCGCTCGCGGACGAGCGTGCCCGCGACAGCGCCAGCGCCCGCGACAGCGCCAGCGCCCGCGCCAGCGCCAGCGCCCGTGACAGCGCCAGCGCCCGTGACAGCGCCGGACTCAAGAATTCCAATCGAGCACACGCCACCGCCACCGCTGCCGGCGCCGCCACCGCCACCGCCACCGCCACCGCCACCGCCACTGCCACCGCCGCCGCCGCCAGTACTGCCGCCTCAGCCACTATGCCGGAGGGCCCCTCGGCTGTGGGTGCCCAAGCCGGCGCTGTGAAGGGCCCCTCGGCGGTGGCTGACGGGCCGGTGGGGCTTCTCGAGGTGCCTGCGGAGCGGGTGGCCGTTCACGAGGTGAGCGACGCAATCATCGCGCGCGCCCTCGCCGGCGCCGCGATGCGTCGGGCGCTGCGGGACGCCGCCCGGGACGACGCTGATGCCGGCAGCAGCGGCAGCGGCGGCAGCAGCGGCGGCGGCGGCGGCGGCGGCGGCGGCGGCGGCGGCGGCATCTGCGGGGCCGTCGTTGGCGAGGCGCGCATCACCGGGCCGCTGAGCGCCTTTGTGTTCGCGCATCGGGCCGAGTTGCTGCTGCGGCTGATGGGCGCAGTTCGGCTGCCCAATGTGTCGGTCGAGACGATGTGCGTCATCAACGGTGCCGTGATCCTCTTCCTTGTCGCGGAGCATGCGGGTCAAGCCCACACGCTCATTACGGCGCTTTGGCAGGCGGCGGAGGCGGCAGAGGCGGCGGAGGCGGCGGAGGCGGCGGAGAGGGCAGCGGCGACGGTGGCGGTAGTGAGGGCCGCGAGGACGCCGACTGACTGCGGCTGCGAGGCGGCGCACGAGGATATGAGCGACGGCTGCGCCGCCTTGCCCGTGGCGCTCGCCAAGACGCCTGCGGACCTGTCCAGTTTCGTCAAGACGCCTGCGGTCCTGTCCAGTTTCGTCAAGCTGCTCGGAGTTTGGACACAGGTGTACGCCACCAATGCATGCGAGCGGTGCTTCCTTGAGTTCTCATCAGGCGTCCCGTTCGCCGAGTGGCGACGCGTCGTCGAACTCTTCAAGGCTCTGCTCAGCGTGCGAATCGAGGAGGGCCCTGGCGCCCCAGCAGCCCCAGCAGCAGCCCCAGCAGCAGCCCCAGCAGCAGCCCCAGCAGCCCCAGCAGCTCCAGCAGCAGCAGCAGCAGCAGCAGCAGCAGCGCGACCGGCAAACTGGGGCTGTTCTGCGAGCTCGTGCGCGTGCGTGACGTGTGCCGTCGAGTCGGAGTGAGGATCGACGGTCGGGTCATCGAGACTGCCTACCGGGCTGATCCGTCCTCCCGCCATGGTCCTCGCTCGCGTCTCGCGCCAGGCTCCAGCTCAGGTCAGGGGCCGCCAGCCACTAGTGGCGAGGGTGTCATCTGAGAACCCCTGGGAGTTAGGGGACCGCGATGGTACCATTCGAATCGCCGTCGCGCGGAGAACGAAGAGCCGCAAAGATCTGGCGAAGAGCCGCAAACCCCCGCGTTAAAGGAACACTCCCCTGCCCGAAACCAACTCCCATGGAAAACAGTAAACACACGAAAAAACTAAAAAAACTCAACCAAACTCTCTCGACCTCGGCGTCTCGTTGCAGGGCTCAGGGAATGGGGGGTCGCCTAGCGCGACCGGCATCCCAGGCTCCCACTTAGTGAACGAGGCGGCGGATACGTATAATTTTTCGAATACTCTATAGGCTAGGGGTACCACCTTTCCAAAAAAAAATCTGCGATTCGGGCCGCCCGAATCGCTGCAGGATGACGTCCCGTTCGTTTCGGACTCTTCCTTTAATTGAATTCGTCATTCGGTCCGTCACTCGGACCCACACCATGCGCGATCGGAGGTGAAGCTTGGACGTCGCTTTTCCGACGCGTCGCAGGGACACAAGGGCACGCGAACAATGCGCCAGGCCGCCCCGGCCGGAGCGTGCGTCTGGTTGTGGTCGACTCGATCGCGTTCCACGTGCGCGCGAACATGGAGCTCACGTAC
>Ga0210242_101019_pt1 | contig 23480 bp, 22 predicted proteins | sample ChrtobMeP5a_16mM_FD_155445 | JGI IMG/M metagenome (GOLD analysis project Ga0210242, IMG submission 155445) | Chrysochromulina tobin associated microbial communities from unialgal haptophyte culture, Seattle, Washington, United States - P5a_16mM | ecosystem: Host-associated > Algae > Haptophytes >... | reverse complement strand
CTCCTAGGGAAATGTTGAAAGTGAATGCATTTGCCCGGAGCCTAGGGGTTCCTAATACCGTTCGAGAGCGGATAATATTCTCTCTCGAAGGAAAAAGGTCGCACTCGAAGGAAAAGTAATCTATTGGTTCAACTGAAATCACCGAGTTTTACATATTGAGAAACGTCAAGCTAATGGAGCCCTTCAAGCTAATGGAGCCCTTCACTTCACTCCTCATCACTCGCAACCTCGAGCGCGCGCCGCTTTTTATCCTGACGTTTGTTCAGCGTCTTCTCGTACGTGACCACTACCTTCAAGTCCCTCGCGCTCAAGTTGAGGATGTCACTGAGCAGCACCCAGCGTGTGTCCTTGTAGCCATCGTCGTCAGCGTCTTCACCAAAGTCACCGTGCACCAGGTACGCATCCTCGTAGTCGGCGTCGTCAATGGCATTTCGGCGCTTCTTCGCCGTCAACTGCCCCGGATCGACGTCGCGCTGGCCGAGGATGGAGTGGATCTTGTAGCAATACGTTGGCGCTGCCTTTGGATTGCGCTCTTCACTCTGCGCCTTGGACCTGCGAGCGATGACGAGCAAGTGCGCGGCCGCCTGGCAAGCGTACTTGCTGCACATGGTGTGCCGAGCGTACTTGAGGATGCTGTCCTCCGCCTCGCAGTGGGCACACGTGCCGCGAATGAGCTCCGGCATCGCTCACCCAGGTACGGTCCAGGTTTACCCGGGTTTTGCGGGAAAAAGTTCAGGTAAACCGGGTTTTACCCGGCTCGAAACCACTGTTTGGCCTTCGTTGGGGCGGGTTTGAAAAGGTCGCGGTCCCTCATCGCCCCCACTCAAAAAGTCAGTTTCAACATACACTGGGTGACTGGGTCACCCTGACCGTGGCTAGAACGCTGACCTAATCAGGCTCATCCCAAATTCTGAATGATTTTCGCGGCCGTCTTTCACAGCTCTGTCTCTTCGAAAGGCGTTCCCGCGCGCAGCAGCGCGTGCGCCACTCTCGCATGGGCCGACTGCGCGAGCGCGAAGCGCAACGGGGTACTACCGTCGGCATCCTTGGCATCGGGACGGGCGCCCGCCGCGAGGAGTACCTGCACGGCCTCCTCGAAACCTCCATACGCTGCATAGTGGAGCGGTGTGATCGGGTCTTCGCCCCGCCCTCGGTTCGGGTCAGCTCCAGCTGCGAGGAGCATCCCGAGGATGCTCGTATGCCCCATAGCACTAGCCTTGAGCAGCGCCGTAGAGCCGTCCTCCTCGGCTCCGTTGGGATCGGCGCCTGAGTCCAGCAGCCGGCGTACCACCTCGTCACGCCCCTGAATCGCCGCCGAGGGCAGCGGCTTCGCGGCGCGGCCCTTGTTCGAGTCGGCGCCCGCGGCCAGCAGACGCTCGACGACCGCCACGTGGCCTGACGCCGCCGCCTCGCACAGGGCGGTGGAGCCATCGGCCTCTGTTATCGCGTCAGGGTCCGCGCCCGCCGCGAGCAACAGATCGACGACCTCAGCGTGGCACTTGAAGGCTGCTGAATGCAGCGCGGTCACGCCCTTTTCGACCGTCGTCGGCTGGACGCCAGCTCCCAACAAGAGCTGCACCACCTTAGTATGACCCAAGCCGGACGCGATGTGGAGTGCAAAGCTTCCTTGGCGGCCGGCGTTCAGATCAATCCCACTCTCGAGGCATGCAGCAAGAGCGTCGGCGTCGCCCTTTTTGGCGAGCTTGAGAAAGTTGGACGGGTTGGCTGGCCTCAGATCTTGCGCGATTGGCTGGCCGTGCCTCAAGCGTGCCGGCGGGGCGCAGCGGTGCGCAGTCGACGCTGCGCATGGCTCGAGCCAGCACAGGAGCAGCACGATGAGGCGCCGACGCTTCGCCATTCATCCAGGATGAGTGGCTGGCTCACAGCCGTTTCACAATGAGCTGGGTACGGAGTGTTAATACGTTGTGAAGGCGCGCGTTGAGTTGAACATATGAAACCTTTGAATTTCATTCCATTCAAGAACACTTGCGCAATGCGCCTTGGTGTGCGTGCGGCTCGCGGCCTGCGATGCATTTGGACGACTTTGAGTTGGGCGACGCCCTGGGCGAAGGCTCCTTTGGCGTCGTCTACAAGGCCCAGCAGCGCTCGACGGGAAAGATGTTCGCCGTCAAGACGATCGTCATCGCGCAGATCGAGCGCATGCGACACGGGCTGCAGCAGGTGATGACAGAGAAGAAGGCGCTCATCCGCCTTGCCGATCCGACGCCGCACCCTAGCATCATCCAGCTGCATGGCACCTTCCGCGGTAGTGACTGCCTCTACATGGTGCTCGAGTACGCTTCGGGCGGCGAGCTGTTTGGCCAGATCCGACGGCTGGGCTCATGCCACGTGGACTGCGCGCGCTGGCTCACGGCGGAGTTGCTCAAGGCGCTTGAGTACATGCACTCGAAGCAGGTACTGCACCGCGACCTCAAGCCCGAGAACATCTTACTCGACGAGGTGCGCCACCTCAAGCTGATGAAAATTGGGAGCGCCACTGATTGCGGCTGAGTGCCACCTGAGGGTGCGGGCGAGAGTGGCGTAGGCAATTATCGAGATCCGCGCAGTGGCCCCGTGCAAGCAGCAGCCCTACCGCCACCGCCTCCGACTCTCGGCCTGGCCGAGTTGTCGCTCGAGGAGGCGGAGGCTGCGTGGGCATCCGTCCAAGGGTTTGGAGTGACATGGCAACTGATGGCCTCCCTCATCAGGTGGGCCACATCAAGCTGATCGATTTTGGGACGGCACGGCTGCTCGACAGCACCGACGAGTTTGAGAGTTTCGTCGGCACGGCCGAGTGCGTCTCGCTCCAGAGGGCCTCTGATGGCCTCCGATGGCCACTGACGGGCACGGATGAACTCTGATTGGCCCCCTCATCAGGGATGAACTCTGATTGGCCCCCTCATCAGGGATGAACTCTGATTGGCCCCCTCATCAGGTACGTCTCGCCCGAGGTGCTGCGCGACGACGAGGCGGGCGAGGCAGCGGATTTTTGGGCGCTCGGTGAGTGGTGGCCTCTCTGATGGCCTCTCTGATAGCCTCTCTGATGGCCTTTGATGGCCTCTCTGATGGCCTCTGACGGCCTCTCTGATAGCCTCTCTGATGTTGGCCTCTGATCGCCTCTCTGATGGCCTCTTTGATGGCCTCTGATAGCCTCCCTGATGGCCTCTGATGGCCTCTGACGTTAGGGGCGCTCGGCGGATGGCGTCCTCAGGCTGCATACTCTACCAGATGCTCGTCGGCTCGCCTCCCTTTCGAGGTGAGTCGCCGTACCTCACGTTTGAGCGCATCAAGACGCTCGACTACTCCAAGCCCGACGCGCTGGCCGAGTTGCCCTCGAGCTCGCGCGAGCTCATCCTGGGCCTGCTCCATCCCGAGCCAGCCCACCGCCTCGGCGCGGCGAGCGTTGGTGGGCCGGCGGCACTCCAGCAGCATCTCTTCTTTACAGAGAGTGAGCCTCCAATTGATTTTGAAGCGATCTTCACGCTCCCGCCGCCGCCGCTCGTTCCACCGCCGCCCATGCCCTCGATCGAGGGAGACTCGGTGCTCAACAGCGAGCTCGCATCTCGCGAGATCTCGCTCTCGCTCACCGACCGGCGTGCGCTTGCGGCGGCGCAGGTGAGCGGGCCTGAGTGCCCCTGAGTGCCTCAGAGTGCCTTGCGTGCCACTGAGTGCCACCGAGTGCCACCGAGTGCCACCGAGTGCCACTGTGTGCCACTGTGTGCCACTGAGTGCCACTGAGTGCCACTGTGTGCCACTGTGTGCCACCGAGTGCGATTGACTGCCACTGTGTGCCACTCTAAGTGCCTCCCATGTCACCTGCCTGCTGCTGGCCCCCTAAAGGCCTGCCTGCTGGCCTCCTAATTGCCTGTCTGATGGCCTCCTAATTGCCTGTCTGATGGCCTCCTAATTGCCTGTCTGATGGCCTCCTAATGGCCGCAGGCGCACGTGCGGTGGGCCGCCTTTCTCAACCCCGACGACCACGAGCTGATCGTGCTCGCGACGACCGTGATCAAGCGCCGAGGGATCTTCTCGGCCAAGCGACGGCAGCTCGTCCTCACAGAGGGCACCGAGGGCTGCTCTCGAATCTTTTACGTCGACCCGACGAATCTGGAGCTCAAGGGGAGCATTCCGTGGTCCTCGGACCTGCACGCCGAGGCCTCGATCAAAGGCCACTTTCGGATCCATACGCCAGGGCGCACTTATTATCTTGAGGACGTAGCGGGCGACCAGGCGACGGCTGAGCTCTGGGTGCAAACGATCAGCAACATCCAGGCGCGCCTGCTCCAGCAGCGCATCAACGGCGGCGGCTCTGTGTCGCCCAGGTCGCCCGTGACAGCGCGCCGACTGCCCGAGATTTAGGCCGAGATTTAGGCCGAGCGAGGAGGTCGACTCGACGTCAATCCGCACTATGTGGACGAGCCGACTTCGGCTTTGGAGCCGTTGTACAGTAGACTAAAAGACTAGAGTCTAGAGATTCAGATACAGATTGATAGAGAGAGAACGTCCAAGCGAAAAACGAAACGTCTAACCCCGCCGGTTCGCTCGCGCCGGCGCGCCGCGATGATTCCAGCGCTCGGATTGAAAATGATCCCTCATACGCCCGGCATCCATTAATTACCGAGAACCGCAACCTAACCTCACCCCCGCCGCCCCGGGCCGCGCTGCCCCCCGGCCCTCGGCGCGCGCGCGCCGCGGCCGCTCGGGCCGCGCCAACGCCCAACGGCGGCGCACGGTCGTCGTCGCGGCGCGACGTCCGGTCGCCCCGCGCCGCGCCGCCGCGCGCCGGGAGCAGCCACAGCACGACGACGCCCGCGAGCACGCCCGGCCGCCCGCCGGGGATCGGGAAATCGGGCGGGTCTAAGGGTCAGATTGCTGTCATGAGCGAGTTAAAATGGTCGTCTGTGTTTGTACTTATGTGTTTTACAGGGTCGAAATAGCTGATATCATTAACCTCGCGCCAAAGTTGTGTTCGTCTTGAACGCCAAGCTCACCTTTTGAAGCTGCTGTGGGAAGGGTTAAAAACAGGGCGAAAAGCGAGCGAAGCTCTTGTTTTGCTGTCTTCGCGGGCGGCGGCGCGCGCGCGCGCGCTCGCAACACGCCATGAGCGTGGCTGCTGCCGTAGCTGCTGCCGTAGCCGCTGCCGAAGATGCCGCCATAGTTGCTGCTGGAGCCGCCAACGGAGCCTCCGCCGGAGGTGCCGCCGTAGCCGCCGCAATAGCCGCCGCCATAGTTGCTGCGCCCCTCCTCCTCCTCCTCCTCCTCCTCCTCCCCCTCCTGTCGAGCACGACAATCGTGTTCTGGGCGAAGAAGGCCAAACACATCGAGCAAATACGCGTGCGAGCGCGAGACGGAGAGGAGGTCACGCTGTCGCACGATGGAGCGGCCGCCACGCGAGCACTGTGCCTCATCTGCCTCGAGGAGGTCAGCACGCTCCGCGGAATCGCCTGCCCCGAGGGCCACCTAATCTGCTCGGCATGCCTTCAAAGGTACATCTGCAGCCTCGCTGGCTCGGCAAAGTTGCGCAGCTCAAATGGCGCCCTCGACTGCCTCGGCGCCCACCAGCAGGCGTTCCCCTTTGGCCGCAGCATGGTCGAGCCCCTCCTCTTTGGAGATGCGCTGCGGCTCTACCTCGAGACGATGGAGACGCCGGAGACGTCGGAGACGCCGGAGACGACGGAGACGCCGGGCGGGGGAAAAGTGCCGTGCACCCCCGAGTCGATACAGACAGAGCTCCACGAGGCCCTGAACCTCGGCTGCCCATCTTGCGAGGTGTTCTGCGACCCGGATCCAGACGGTTGCATCGCGATGAAGTGCAGCAGCTGCGACGTGGCGTTCTGCTGGCTGTGCTTTCAGCCCTGCGGCCGCGATGCGCACCCTCACTGCCGCACGGTGCACGGTGGATACTTTCCGCCGAGAACCGTCGTGAACCAATGGCATCGGCGGCTCCGATGGCGCCAGGTCGCCGGGGTGTTGCAGCGCGCGTTTGGGAAGCGCACGGCGGCGGCGGCGGCGGCGGCGGGTGGCGCCGGCGGTGGCACGCCCTCGACGGAGGGTCTGAGCAAGAGCGCAAAGCGCCGTCTGAAGCGCAAGGAGAAGGCGAGGCTAGTCAAGCTCGGGCAGCAGCCGGTAGCGAGCGAGGCGGCGCAGACGGATGAGGAGGCCGAGGCGCCGAAGCTCGCGGTGGTGATCGCGTCCAAGCGAAAGGAGGCCTTGCGGGAGGAGGCCTTGCGCCTCTGTGCGCGGAATCTCGCCGACAGCGAGATTCGGCTGTGGCCCTTCCCGACCGCGGAGCCGTCAGTGGGAGGCATGCTCGAGGCTGTACCGCACGTGCAAGCGGCGCAGTTTGGGCGGATCGACGAGCTTCGAGCGCTCCTCGACAACACGCCGGAGGTTATCGACCATGCCAACGACCGCGGCATGACTGCGCTCATGGCCGCGGCGCACGGAGGGCATGCTGCAGTCGTCACAATGCTCCTCGAGCGCGGGGCGGACGTTACCTGCCGGGACGATCATGGGGTGAGCGCTCTGGACTATGCGATCAGGGAGAACAAGCAAGAGGTGGCGCGGGCGCTCCTGGACTGTGGCGCCAAGGTCGATGTGCTCAAGAAGGGGCTCAACATTGAGTCAGCCACGATGCTTGCCAAGATCGGCGCGGAGAAGGGTATCATGCTCTCGGGCATGACGCGCGACCAGACGGAGGCCAACTTCTTGGACGAGGGCCTCGAAGACGCCGACACAATCCTGATCGTGTCGGACCTGAAGTTGATGGCGGGGTTGACCTCGGTGGACCTCCGGTTCAACTCCATCGGTGACGATGGTGCCAAGGCGATCGCGGAGGCGCTGAAGGTCAACGCGGTCTTGACCACCCTCAACCTCGGGTACAACTCCATCGGGGTTGAGGGTGCCAAGGCGATCGCGGAGGCGCTGAAGGTCAACGCGGTATTGACCTCAGTGGACCTCTGGGCCAACTCCATCGGCGACGACGGTGCCAAGGCGATCGCGGAGGCGCTGAAGGTCAACGCGGTCCTGACCAAGCTGGAGTTGTACGGCAACAGGATCGGGGGTGCGGGAGCCATCGCAATCGCGGAGGCGCTGAAGGTCAACGCGGTGATGAAAAATCTATCTGTCGCCAACAACCGCAACATTGTCGGAGAGGCGGCGCAGCAGCTTGCGGCGGCAGCATTGGGCAGCTTGTCGCTCAAGGTGCTCTCTGGGGTGCCGATCAAGGAGCTGCGCGAGGACAAGCTGACAGAGCTCAACCTGAGCTTGAACTGCCTAGGGTCAAGCCTAGGGTCGACCGAGGGCATCGTGCTTGCCGAGCTGATTAAGTTCAGCGCCGTCCTGACCGAGCTGAGCCTCTGGGACAACCAAATCGGTCCACAGGGTGCCATCGCGATCGCGGAGGCGCTGAAGGTCAACGTGGTGATGACCACCCTCAACCTCGGAGCCAACAGCATCGGGGACGAGGGTGCCAAGGCGATCGCGGAGGCGCTGAAGGTCAACGCGGTCTTGACCACCCTCAACCTCGGGTACAACTCCTTTTTCAACTCGACCATCGGGGATGAGGGTGCCATCGCGATCGCGGAGGCGCTGAAGGTCAACGCGGTCTTGACCACGCTGTCGCTCAAAGACAACAACATCGGCGTTGACGGTGCCAAGGCGATCGCGGAGGTGCTCAAGGTCAATGCGGTCCTGACCGAACTGGACATCTCGGCCAATGACATGATGGGAGACGCAGGGGAAAAAGCGGTGCTAGATGCGGTGAAGGGCCGGAGTGGATTTGTGAAGTTGGAGCTGTAGAAAATGATTGTGCGAGCACTGTGAACATGTGTGGATCGCTGTTTTGTGTTCTGTGAAGTTATTTACTAATTTGGAAGCTGCCTTAAAAAGGCGTCTTCAATAGTGTGCTGAAAAATTTACTGAAAGCGAGCGCACGCGTTCCACAGGGAGAAGTGTGTGACGAACAGAATAAGATACCGGTAGCTCGTCTTTCTTGATGTGAGAGCCTCGTCCTGACACATCTGCTCTCACGAGGGTCTCTCATGCTCTCCGCAGCTCATGCCACAAGAATAATTTCAACGTCGGCATCAAGGGCGCCGTCCGAGCCGCCGCCGAATCGGGACCTGCGATCGAGTTGTTACGGCTGGCGCCCTACCACGGCACGACCACGGCCCGCTGGCGCCGGCACATCGCCTGCGCGCGTATAAGCCCGTCCACCAGGTCAAACTCGTCAAGATAGCGCGCAAGCGCACAGCAGCACCAGAGTGCGCTGGCCAGCCTTCGAATTCACACAGACGCGCAGACTGTTGACTGAGCTGTATCTGGTCGGCAATGGAAGTTGGGGTCTCCGGCGTGCTCGTCCTCTCTGGACTGGTCAACTTCAGCACGGTGTGCTGGCCAAGAAGCAACCTCAGCCTCCAGCGCCACAACCTGGGAGGTGCATGGGAATCAGCCGTGCGAGACGCGGTGAAGGACCGCACTTCATTTAAATTGCCGCTGAGCCGCACATGCTGGGTTGGTGCCGTGCTGACGTAAAAGACGACCTGTGTGACCTCAGACCTGTGTGTGTTCGGCAGGGCTTCGACTCGGTTCCTGTGAGCCGTGCCGGTAGTCTTCGAGAGATCCCCCACACGACTGCGCAAAAGTGCAACTCCAAGGCCTCTCCGCTCTCGGCACTGAGTTTCAAAACGTCCGACGCGTGCGCGACGGTCGGAGGTCGGGTGGCGGCGAATCGTAGAACGAGTTAGGCGCGAGACTGCTGCGTGCTCTCAGCCTCTCAGCACTGGCTGCTCGCTCTACTGCGCTCTCTCTCGCGGTCGCGGCTCGGGCTCGCTCTCGCTCTCCCGCGGGTCGGCGTCTCGGTGCGTCTCTAACCGCGGGGTGTCGTTGTCCGGGCCTCCAGCGCCGCCCCGGCCGCCCGGGCGGACCGGCGGCGTGACCGCAGTGCGCCGAAACGTGGCTCCTGCCATGGTGGCTGCACTCACCACAGCTCAGTAAGATCGTAGACCGAACTACGAACTTTAGTCATGGATCCATACAGTAGATCAAGTATATTTTTGTGTGCACGCTTAAGTGCACGCTCGCTCGCTGCGGCGGGTGACGGGGTGCCCATGTCGGCGGCTCAGTTTCCAGATGACATCTCCAAGATGAGGATCAGCTGTCGCGCAGGTACTTGAGCGAGAGCTGGACCATCACAGGGCTTGAGATGGAAGAGAGCAGCACGATCGTCCACATCAGCTTCGCGTCGCCCTCCCATCCCGGGCACTGCTGGCAAGTCGAGGGGCATTCGAGACCGCTCCCGTCCGCGTACCGACGAGCCACCATCGAGCCGCTATGCTCGTCGCCCACGCACGCGTGATGGATCCCGAGCCCGGGAGGACTGCACCCGTCAAAGGTGCCGTTGAGCCGCACAAGCTCAGAGCAGAAGTGGCCGGTACGCTCGTCGCGGCAGCTAGGGCAGTTGGGGTTGAGCACCTGATGAGGGGGACCATCAGAGGTCATCAATGTTAATCAGAGGTCATCAGCAGCGATCAGACGGCAGGTAGGGCAGTTGGGCGATGAATACCGCGTTCATCCAGCCGTTAAGCGCGGTCGACGGGATGGTGGTGATGAGGCTCTTCATTGAGAGCAGCGCGAGGAAGGCACCCTCCCGTCCTTCGGGCGCCACCTGATGAGGGAGGCAATCGAAGGTCATCAGGCGCACTCAGAGCGACAATCAGATGAGGGACGCAATCAGAGCTCAGCATCGGCCATCAGAGACGCACCGACGCGATCCACGCGGAGAGGCGCGGCGACCAGAGCACTTCGCCGAGCGAGAGGAAGACAATCCAGCACACGACTGCTTCTACGCTCGGGTCGAAGGCGAGCCACGCAGGCGAGAGCGCCATCACCCACAATCCAGGCAGCATCACCTCGAACGCCTCGAGGTGCATGGTGAGCGCGGCCGCGAGCGACGGGCCGAACATGCCAATCCACATGTTCAACGAGTGGATTAAGAAGATGGGCACGTCCTCACCGTAGTTACGCTCCAAAAAGGGCGGCAGCAGCTGGTCCATATCTCCCCACTGCTCGGGTGCAATCGGTGGCGATCAGTGGCGATCAGTGGCACTCAGTGGGCACAAAGAAGCACAGGCAATCACAGGCAACCATAGGTAACCACAGGTAATCACAGGTACTCGCAGGCAAGCACAGGCAAGCACAGGCAAGCACCTGCTTGGACACAAAGAGCAGGCAGCACGAGAGCCAGAGCGCGCGCCAGAAGGCTCGCATCCCGAGTAGCTCGAGCAACGACTTGCCCGCGCTGCTCGCGTGCTCCTGGGCGAGGCGCAGCCATGACGCGACGAGCCGACGCGCCGCCGTGAGCGCCGTCGCTCGCCGCCGCCGCCGCTGTCGCTGAGGCGCGGCGCCGGCACCGCCGCCGCCGCCCTTGCTGCCGCCGCTGGCGGCGGCGCTGCTGCGCTCTTCGAAAGCCTCGTAGTTGGAGGCCTCATCCTGATCGTCCTCGTCCTCGTCCTCACTTTCGCTGGCCGTTGGCAGCGGCGGCGGCTGCGCGGCCGCCGTCTTGGGCGCGATGCGCACCGCGTACCCGCGAGCACGCTCCGCCGCGTTGGCGGAATGACGAAGCTCAGCGAGCAGTGGGGAAGTGACAGGGCCGGGCGAGGCTGAGCCCTTGGCAGCCTCGCGCTCGTCCTCATCGAGAGGGACGAGGACGGTATCGTACAGGCACGCGACGGAGACGGCGAGCGCGGCGAGCACCGCCAGCCACGTGAAGAACACGTGCACGCGCAGGCCCGACCAGTACGTACCGCCGAGCCAAGGCAGCCAGCGCGGCAGCATAATGTCCGACTTACGCAACGTGTCGGCGGCCACATCGGCGAGGGCGCCCGCGAGGTTGAAGACGCCATACTGGACGCCGAAGGCGAGGCCGCGCGTCGTGGGCGTCGTCAGCTTCTTAAGCGCCACCGTGTAGATGCCGGTCGAGAGAACCGCCTCGCCGAAAGGCGCGAGCGCGATCAGTGCGAAGACCATGGTGTTACGCTCCTGTCCAAAGGCGAGCAGGCCGCGGCTGACGGCGGCGACCGATAGGGCGGTGATGGCGGTGTTGCGCACGCCCCACGAGTCCACGAGCATCGCACCGAGCATGCCGAAGACCACCATGAGCCACGCCTGCACGCCGAGCAATTTGCCTGCGTCCAGATCGGAGACGCCAAACTCGTTGACGAGGTAGATGTACTGGACGGAGCGGAAGCCGAAAGAGCGGTACGAGTTGAGCAGGTCGATGAGCAGGACGATGTACACTTCCTTTGGCAGCATCTTGAAGACAGCCCACGCGGAGAGGTGCTTCTTCTTCTTTGAGCTCGTCTCGTGGACACGGACTGCGCCGTGCTGGTTGGAGCCCGAGAGCATCGGCACGCGAAGCAGGGCGGCGGCGCGAGGCGAGGCGTTGCCCGTACCAAAGTTGAGCCGCATGGGCGCCGCCGCCGGCGGCGGGTCGGGCTGCGAGGACTGCGAGGGCATAGGCAACCCTCTCACGCGAAAAGGTTCTTTGCCGGATTCATTGCCGGATTGACGCCGGATTCTTTTGGAAACGGAGATCACGCGAGCTGAAGACCTCAGGACTTCATGTAACAGTACCGTCGTAAGGTGACAGCGATCACATCAACCGCCGTAAAAACCAAAGAGTCGTCAGAAATATTGCACAAAAATACTTCGTTTCAGTCGGCCGCACAATGCCAGGAGAAATGCACGAAGAGCACCGTGCGGCGCTCTCGGCCATCCAGTGCGTGTCGCAGGACTTCCGTGGGTTCACGGAGTCGCAGCTCGACGAGCTGCTGCCCTTTCTGGACTTTATCGACTTCTCCGAGGGCCAGGAGATTGTCACGCAAGGCGAGGACGCCTCGTGGTTTGGGTTGCTGCTCGGCGGCCAGCTCGAGGTGCGGCACGGGTCGCACGTGCTCGCCACGCTGACGCCTGGACGAATAGTCGGCGAAATGGCCTTCTTCCGCGGCGGCAAGCGCGGCGCCTCGATGATCGGCATCTCAGCCGGCACCGTTGCGGCTGTGCAGTTTGGGAGCATGCCTCGACTGTTCGAAAAGTCGGCGACGACCGCGACGACGCTGGTGCGCGCCATGGGACGCGCCGCCGTGCGCAAGATGGAGCAGATCCAGGAGATCATCCCGCGAACCTCTGAGGCGGTGCTGCGCCTCGCCATGGCAGTCGGGAGCTTCCGAGGAGGCGCCGGCGCCGGGGCCGGCGCCACCGACGCTAAGCAGTCGCGTTTCGACAAGGCGCGGGCAGCGCTCGAGAAGCGTGGGCTGTCGGCGGAAGAGGTGAGCATGCTCTTCGACGGGATGCGTATCCTCCAGTTCCATGCCGGGCAGACCATCATGCTGCGTGAGCATACGCTTGGGCACTTTGGCATCGTGCTTCACGGCTCGGTCGAGCAGGGCTTTGCACACAAGAAGACCGCGCAGCCAGGAGACTTTGTGGGTGAGTACGAGGTGCTCTCGGGGCACCCGCTGCCCGCCAACGTCGTGGGTGGTCCTTCGGGGGGCGTCATCGGCATGCTCAACCTCGACTTGAGCGAGCTGAATGAGCCTAGCGGCGCCAAGGACGGCTCATTCAAGGGCGGCTCATTCAAGGGCGGCGGCAAGGGTGGCGGCAAGGGTGGCAAGGACAGCAGCGGCAGCAGCGGCAGCAAGGACAAGGATAGCGGTGGCGGTGGCGGGAGCAGCAGCAGCAGCCAAGGGCTGCTCGCGATGAGGCTGTACAAGCTGCTCGGGATCGCGGCCACGTCGGCGGACAACAAAGCCATCGACGAGGCCGCGGGTTCGATGCTGCGTGAAACCGACTCGGAATACTCTGCGAAGCACGTCGAGATCATCTACAGGGAGCGAGTGCGGCGCGAGAAGGAGAAGGCGATGCAGGTGCAGCTGGATCTCGAGGACCAGCTGCACAAGAAGACGAATCTGGACATGCTGCTCAAGCGGGCGCTCAAGGAGAAGGCGGACCTTCTCGTGAAGAACACCGCTCTCACCAGTGAGAATGTCTTCATGAAGCTCGAGAAGGCGAAGCTCGAGAAGGCGACGGCCAAACTGCAAGCCGAGCTGAAGGCGCTTCAGGCGAGGGCCGACGAGCTCGAGCGCGCGCTCACGCTGACGGATGTGATGCAGGTACGTTGATTGCATGCTGATGGCCTGCCTTGCATGCAAGTGCTCACCACCGAGCGCGCGCCCACGCTGACGGATGTGATGCAGGAAGTCTTGAGGCTGCAGCGGCTCATGGCAGAGAAGAGCGCCGCGCTCGATGAGACGCGTGCCGTGCATGCAGACACCGTACGCGCGCTCGCGCTGCTGCAAGACTCGGCGGAGGATATGGCGGCCCGCTTGCAACGCTCGGTACCACGCGCGCGGCTGCGCTGGCAGTGTTCGCGCCTGACGGTTACGCTCGGCCTGCGGAGAAAGGCTCTGCGTGACGCGGAGGCCGATGCCGAGGACGTGCGCTGCGAGAGCGTCGCTACCGAGCAGGTGAGCTGATGACCTCTGATTGCCTATGAGTGGCCCTGATGGAAACTGATGGCGAGCTGACGCGTCGTCTTGGGCGTCGCGACCGAGCAGGCGAGCCGCAAGGCCGTCGACAAGGCGCTCGAGGAGCGCGATGCGATCTCGAACAAGCTCGACGACGAGATGGAGAAGACGCAACTGCTCAGCACGGCGCTCTCGCAGGCGAGCGAGTCGGTCGCTGCGCTGCGCAAGCAAGAGGGGAGTCTCGTGATGACGGCGCGCGAAGCGTACCTCAAGATGAACGAGCTCGACGCGTACGTGCAGCGAGAGGTGGCCGAAGCACAGCAGTCCAAGGACGTGGCCGACAAGCTCCGTGCCGAGCTGCAGCGAGCTCGGTGGGAGATCGCGCAGGCCGCAGAGACCGAGGCCAAGCTTCGCGAGCAGCTCTATCTCGAGCAGGCGCGCGCCAAGAACGCCGACGAGGCGCTCGAGACGGCGCGTGGGCATGCCGGGATCGACCCTGACGAGCTGCGTCTCCGCGCCAAGACCGCGGCCGCCGAGGCGGCTGCCGCGACGCAGGCTGCGATTGAGTTGTCCCACAAGAGCCTGCGCGAGGCGGCGGAGGCGCGAGCGGAGCGCGAGGCCCTCGCTGCCCGATGCAGGATGCTCGAGCGGCACATGCGAGCGGCCGAAAGCGATACACCTCGACGAGGGCTGCGCCCCTCCGCCTCCGTGCCGCGCGTACCGCCTCGCGCCGCGACGGTCACAACGCTCACCGACCCCATGTCGAAGCTCCATGCCTCGGGAAGGCTGCCGCTGCCTCTTACGTCGCCAGCAAGTGGTGCAGGTGGCGCCGTCGTGGGCTCGACGGCAAGGTCGGCCGCGCTGACGCCCTCGGCGCTCAACAGCCTGATCTACACGCTTGCAGACCCTGCGCCTCTGCCAAACTCCAAGATCGCCGCCCTCACCACGACGCCCCTCGCGCCGAGGTCCGCGCTCGCGACCTCGCCGCTCGCGCCGCCCGCCTCCTCGGCACGCCCGCGTACCCCGCTCGAGAATGCGCTCAACACGCCGCTCGCGCTCGGTCGTCCCCCCACGCCGGGACGGCGCTCCACGGGCTCACTCATGCCCGCGCGCCCCTCTGGCCAAGTAGCCACTGGGCTCATTCCACATAAGATGGAGCGCGTTTGGACGCCGCCTAGCGGCGTGGCCGGTGGGCCGCCGGCGTCGCTGGTGCGGGCGGCGGCTACCGGTGATGGTCATTATGCGATCCCGAGGCCGCCGAGCGGCAGTCCCCGCGGATGACGAGATCCGAGGCCCCACGCGTGGACAAATCCTGAAAGACTTATCGACGCGAGCGGTGCATACTTTTTCTTAGAGACGTTGTTTACGCCGACCGACATTTACGCCGACCTCGATCGGATAACGTCGTAATTAAACGACGCCGGTCGCCGCCTAGGTTGTACGGTCGGATTAGCATTAGGGCGGCGCCCGCGGCGGCGGCGAGATACCGCAACCCGCGCACGCCGGGCTACCACGTCGGCCCCGAGCATAGCCGAGCGCGCAACGTCCCTTCGCGTCGGTCATCTCGCCTTTCTACAGCGCCGTTCTCTAAAGGGATAAGGGTAGCGGCTTCGCCTTGTCGTGTGGCAGCGCCACCTCACTAACGCACATCGCACAAGGCGTGGCCGAACAGCCCTCAGCCCATCGTGAGGCACAGATCGACCATCTTCGTCGCGTCGCCGCCGAGTGCGGCCTTGGCGTCGGGATACATGGCCGAAAAGCCGCGCTTGCGCTCCGTCAGCATCAATTGGAGGCACCATCGGCGGCAGTCGGCGCTCTGCATGCCCTGCCCAACGCTCCCGTGGCCACATCTCATGCCGATGACGATGCCGCCAGTGGTGTCTGGCACACACGATGAGGCTGCCGGCTCGTAGCGTGCCGCGCTTTCGACGCAAGATTGTGGCGCGGCGGAGCAACACTGCCGACGCAGCGGAGAACATCGTGTGAAGAGTGGCGCCCGGCTGTGCCCGACTCTGCCGAGATGACGACAAGCCGACCTTTCAATAGGTTGGGATTTTCGGGCGCTTCTTCATCATTGGCAACGGGGGCATCGTGTAGGCGGTGATGACAGCGATGCCAAAAGCTAAAAGCATAAGTGGCAGCAGCACGTAGAGGCACAGCGTCTTGGCTCCCTTTGCCTTCATTGCGGCAGACCCATGAGCATTCCAGCTTCCGCCTCCGCGCTCTGCAGACCCAGCCGCCTTGCCAATACCGGACGCCTTGCCGCCCCTTGCTCCCCCTTTGGCTGCGGATCCACCGCCCGATCTTGCATTTTTGGACGTCATTGACCAACCGCCCAAGCCCAAGTGGAGAAACTGCATGAAGATTCGGGTTTCGTGGGGGCTGTTTTATTCACACGAACGAATCACTGTTAACAAGAAAGCCCAATGTTTCGGCGAGTCGGCCTGTGGAAAGTGAAGGAATCGAAAAGCGCGATTTTGGGGTTGCATCGGCATGTCAATCTTTGCATGCATGGACGTTACTGCAGGCCTCGCTGCCGGACCGAGAGAGAGGACCTCCCTAAATTCCCCATGGACGGACTCGCCATGGCGCATGGGCATCGCTCTCCTCGGTAATGCCACCTGCTCTCCCACAAAGTTGATCGAACGGGCAACTTCGGCACGCTCGGTGGCCATAACGGAGACATCTTCGACGTGGCTCGTTGGGGTGATGGTCACAGGCAGCGCATCCCACGGGGACTTCAAGCACCGCTTTCCAATTACAGATGCTCGTACTTACATGGCTATCAGCAAATACCTGGCGGAGCTGACTTCCAGTGGAGCACGGAGCGACCTCTTTCTTCACCTGGATCTGAGAATCACAAGGGCACAACTCGTTTGGGACGGCAATTGTCCTAAGGCGAGCTCTCTTCCGGTGTTAGAAAGACAGTTGGAGCCTATGCTTCAGATGCTCAGACCCACATCCTTTACCATCGCTAACGAGACGCGCTGCTTTTGCCTGGCGCGGAACTGCTCATGCTCAGCCTCGTACCCCTCGTGGTGGGAGCAAGTGCACAAATGGGCAAGAGCCTTCGAACAGCTGGTGCGCCACGAAAACACATTCGTCGGACGACCGTACGACTTTGTCATCAAGCTCCGCGACGACTACCAGCCGGTGGCGTCGCCCATCTTTGGGGGCTCGTCTGAGGCGACGCTCCTGGCTTTCAGGGCGCTACATCCCCAGGGGCGTGCTGTGACGAACATGGCCTTCGTGCAACCGTGGTACGCCGGACGCTGCTATGGACAACTTGATTGGTTCTGGGTGGCCACGCGACCTGCAGCCGCTATCCTGGCGCGCATGGACGAGGCGCCGTGCAACTGGCAGCGCTGCCTCTCTAGGAGGTACGTGCAAGACCACGTTGCCATGGGCTGCATGCGAAACGAGCGTATGCTCGTCGAGTGGGCTCTAGACCACGGGGTGTTCATTGCTGCGCTGCCCATCACATCAAAGGGCTTCGCCGTGTGTCGGTCGCACGCGGCCGGGCTCGTGAATCGTGAGCATCCATGGCACCGTGCAGAGGACGGAGAGACTTGCGTTGAGTAGGAATCCCTACCTGAAAAGCAAAGCAAGGGTAGCTCTCCGAACAACAGCCTTCAACAGCGAGGCAAGGCGAGATTTACATGAATTCAGCAGATCCCAAGCCTCACGGCACAATGATCATCAAACCGGCACTTACGGCTCCTCTCGGAGGCATCTCGCCACAAGCTATGGACCGATGAGGTTCATGAGAACATGCGTATTTCATCCGTTATTGGCCACGGGTCGCGCATCCCACCGCCAAGCTCTGCAGAATCGAGAATGGGTACAGGGGAGGAAATAGAAAGAGCTCGCGTGAATAGCGTTTCGTTCGAGACAGATTGGTCTGTCAATCAGCTACCGGTAACATTGCTTGCGGGTCGGTCAACACCGCAGGCCACGCTCTCTCACGCGGGCAAAAGCAAGCCCGCGACCCACGCGTCGGAGACTGTTTTACCCAAGGGGGTAGGCGGTAAGGGGAGGGATTAATAATATCGATTAATATCTGGATTTGCACCCCTTCCTCATACCCTGATTACAAACTGAGTGATTTACCCACGAGGGGGTAGGGGAGGGATTAATATCTGGATTTGCACCCCTTCCTCATACCCTGATTACAAACTGAGTGATTTACCCACGAGGGGGTAGGGGTAAGGGGAGGGATTAATATCTGGATTTGCACCCCTTCCTCACATACCCTGATTACAAACTGAGTGATTTACCCACGAGGGGGTAGGGGAGGGATATGGATTTGCACCCCTTCCTCACATACCCTGATTACAAACTGAGTGATTGCAGAGGGGAAACAGTACTGGTAGGATGGCTTATTCATCATTCCTACGATGACTTATTCATAGAACCGCCCCGAGCTTGAGGGGGGGGAGCAGCACACGCACCGCTCCGACCGCCTCTCTGAATAGGGCGCGCGCCACCCTTATTTGCAGCAGCAATTTTTGCTCCTCGTTTACAAATGGTTCGTATGCTCGATGCCTGCTCCACGTGCTCCTTGAGCTCATCTGGTCTCGAAATCGCCAGCGCGCACGAGCTCCAAGTCTGCCTCCACCATCTCGCGGCACAGCTGCGAAACGGAGGTCGTTGCTTGCCATCCTAGCTCACGCCGAGCCTTGGCCGGATTGCCCAGCAGCAATGCCACCTCCGTCGGACGAAAGTATCTGGAATCAATGCGCACGCGCACAACCTCGGGCACAGGCGCGTCCCCAGAGGTTGCGTTCGCCCCCCAGCCAATCTCGTCGACGCCCAGGCCGCTCCAACGAATTCTGATCCCGACCGCCTCGAAAGCGGCCTCGACGAAGGCGCGCACCGAGGTGGTGCGGCCGCTGGCGATCACAAAGTCGTCGGCATGCTCGCGTTGCAGCATGAGCCACATGGCTTCCACATAGTCGCGCGCGTGCCCCCAGTCGCGCTTCGCGTCGAGATTGCCCAGATGAAGCTCGTGCTGCATCCCGAGCGCGATACGCGCCACTGCGCGCGTCACCTTGCGCGTCACGAACGTAGGGCCGCGCCGTGGCGACTCGTGGTTGAAGAGGATGCCGTTCGAGGCATGCATGCCGTACCTGATGAGGGAGGCACTCGGTGGCACTCGGTGGCACTCAGCGACTTGTGGTGTGGAAGAGGATGGGGATGTTGGCGTGCATTAGGCGTGCATGACGTACGCCTCGCGGTAGTTGACGACGATCCAGTACGCGTATTGCTTGGCGACGCCATACGGCGAGCGCGGGTAGAAGGGCGTTGTCTCTGACTGTGGCGCCTCACGTACCCTACCAAAGAGCTCGGATGTTGACGCCTGGTAGAATCGCGTGTGGTTGGTGAGTCCGACACTGCGAATGGCGTTGAGGAGGCGTAGCACTCCGAGGCCGTCAACGTCGCCCGTGTATTCTGACGTTTCAAACGAGGTCATCACGTGGCTCTGGGCCGCGAGATTGTACACCTCATCAGGGCGCACCGCCGCCACGATCTGTAAGAGCGCTGTGCCGTCGGAAAGATCTCCATAGTGGAGGAGCAATCGAGAGGGCATGCGTGTCGTGAGCGCGTGCACGCGGTGCGTGTTGAAGGAGGAAGAGCGCCGAATGATGCCGTGCACGATGTAGCCCTTGTTGAGCAGGAGCTCCGCTAGATATGAACCGTCTTGGCCCGTGATGCCGGTCACTAGAGCCACCCTCCCCCGTGCTGCCCAGCTCGGCGCCACCGCCGCCGCCGTGCTGAGCATGGCAGGCGCCGTGCTGAGCATGGGAGCCCTCGTTGATGGTGTGGGGCTCCTGGGTGATGCTGCAGAGAACGCGGTGGCGGCAGGAGCATCGTTGGTAGACGCGGCGGCAGTCGAGCCAACCGCACTCGCCACCAAGGGCAGTCCTAAGGGCAGTCCTGACCTCGGAACGATCTCAGATGCGCCCTCACTCCGCAAGATGGAGCCGCGCGCTGCAAGGTGCCTCACGGCTTCGTCTACGTGAGAGTGCATCTGCGACAGCCCCAGCTTCATAGCACCAGTCGCATTGTCCACGGTGGTCTCATGATCGTACTCTGGGTTGTACGTGATGATGTAACGACTGGGAATGAGGTTGAACCACCACTTGAGCTCTCGACTTGGATCCCAGCCTGTGGAATTCAGAAATCTCCATGGAATGATCATAGCCGAATGCGTAGGCATGAAGACGGCATTGATGACGTCACCTCCGGGCAGTGAGATCATAATGTCGCACTGTGCCATGCGCTGTACCTGCTCGGCGATCGGCATGCCCTGCCATCCATACTCAGAGACCTGTGCGCCGAATTCGCTATTCAGCATGGCGGCGAGTGCGCCTCCGTTGTCTATGAAGGCGCGATTGTCGGCCACGGACATGTTCTTCTGTATGATGGAGATGCGCACTGGGAAATGGCCCCACGGCAGGGGATTGGCTGCGTAGCCTGTGTCCACACACACGCGGCACGAGAGGAGCCAACAAGTGGTAAGCAATGCAAGCGGAATACTTGTAGTCAGAGGGTGCGAGTAATAAACGCTGCGCCGATCAAGCTTCAAAAGATCCACTGTACGCACGCGTCCAGGCATAGTCACGGAAGCGTAGAAGCTCCATCTTTGGCACCGGCGGAGGATGCGCCTTAGTCCTCGTCGACAGCATGTAGTTGAGGTTAGCCCAGCCGACCAAAAAGTGGCGATAGCACGTCGAGCGCCCAATCGTGGAGCGTAACTGTGGCGGTCTGGCCAGGGAGAGAATGTGGTAGACCCCTGTGAGGGCAATCTGTGCACAATGGGATTCGTAGGGAGGGTCCGAAGGCGTTGTGTAATGACCCATGCATGCATGTGGCACTCATACATACTCACATGCAGCAAGGAGTTGTGGCGCACATTGTTGAGGTAGACGTGCACAGGTTCTGTGAGTAATTCCCACATGTCTAAGGCACGGAAGATACTGACGACCTCGTCGGCGAGCGTATGAGCAGGGCTGGGTGTGCCCTGCTTGTATGGAATGTACAGTCGGTCGATGGCTATGTGAACACCCGTTGCCATCTTGAAGCGCTCCAGATCAATTGTACCTTTCATCACCTCCACTTGCAGCTTCTTTCCTTTCCCGTCGCGCGCGCCCGGATGCAAATACAAGTAGTCGAGTGCAGTAGTCTCATGCGGCCAGTCCTGAAAGTACAAATACCGTCCGCGGTCGTCCACGCAGAGATTTCGAATGTAGCAGTTGCCCACGAGACACTCAAAAGAACTCGCGATGGGCTCTCTCGTGCTCGGCACGCTTGCAACGACCGTCATCGACAGGCACTGCTTGCTTCCAATGAGCATCACGAAAAGTAGCGGGCCTCGAAACATATTGCTTGTGGGCTCTGCTCTCTGGAAACACAGGGTTCAGCCGGGGCGGATGGGAGACCTGTTCAGATGTAGCTCTCAATTTTGTATCGCACACAATCCTAATCCAAAGACAAGTGTGCATGCATTCACACTTCACAGTCAATGTTTCTGATTCAACACCCAACACAACTGCGGTTCGCATGCAGATACTATTTTGCGCGCCGTCTTGCAAGAAGCGAGACGAGTGGGCAGCCTGTTGACTTAAAGCGACGTGAGGCGTGAGGGCAGTCCATGGAGCAGTCCGTCCTAAGTCCGTCCAGTCAGTGCGGTTGACGCGGCATCGAACTCGAGAACCGCGTTGGCCAATTCAACGTAGGGTGTGTTCTGCGGCCGCTGTCCAAGGATTATGTGGGATGAATGACGTTGGCCCACGACTCGTTATCTCCGTCTCTACTACGGTATCTCTATGGGGAAGATGTCCCCGCGGCTGTGTGGGGCTCACGGGCTCTGAACTCTGCGCCATACTACGGTACCAATGGTTCGTTATGCTCGAGCCCCGAGGTTCTGTGGAATGATGAGCCACTCGCATCTCTCAGCAACTGCCCCTCAACTAAAGCGCCCATGACGGAGCCACCCCTCAACTAAAGAGAGAGGCGCCCATGACGGCGCCACCCCTCAACTAAAGAGAGAGGCGCCCATGGCGGCGCCAAAAAGCCCATCGGGGTGGACCGTGCTGGTCTCATCGTCGCCATCGCCCGAGATCCACTCGGACGCCTTGCACCCGCGCGGCGAGCACTTCGAATGCGGAGACCCGCCGAGCAGCGGCACGACGACGCGCGCCACCTCGACCGAGTGGGCAAGACGGCCGAGGAGGTTGAACAGCGCGACGACGTCGGGCCTCTGCAGCGAGTGAAGCACAAGCTGACGGTGGGGAGCGTATAGGATACGGAGCGCCGTCGCGAGACCGTGCACCTGTGGAGCAGGGAGCACGCGCCGTGGTGAGCACTGGTATGCTGGGCGAGAGCGCCGTCGCGAGACCGTGCACCTGCAGCTTTCCCCACAGCCGGCAGCGGCCGCACCCCACACAGTCCATGAGCTTCGAGATGTTCTGCAGTCGCGAGCGGTACTCGCCGAGCAGTTGCGTGCGCGCAGCGAGCAGCTCCTCCTCGGCGCCGTGATGGCATCCAGTATTTGTGTCGTCCGAGCTGCCTAATTTGGACATCTGCTCGGCCGAGGCGACCAGCGTCGAGGCGCATCGTACGCCCACGAAGGCGCGTTGCTCCTCAAACGTGAGAGGCCACTCGGGGCGGGAGGCGAGGAGGGCGCGCACCTCGCGCGCGACTCGCGCGTCCTCTCGGGGCATGCCTGTCGAGAACGCAAAGCGCTCGCTCAGGTGCGACGCCGCCAGCTCGAGCGCCCGCAGGACCGTCAGGTACGTCAGGTGCAGATGGTGCAGCCTCTCCGGGTGGTTACCTAACCAAGCATGATCACTCATCATCAGCGGCAATCAAAGGCAATCGAGCATCATCGAGGGATGCAGCCTCTCCGGCGACCGGTACTCGACTAGCGTAACCGTCTATTAAGTGCTCACCTAACCGTCTAGCGTACTCGTCGAGCTCGAGCCCCCAGGTGCCGTTGCGCCGGTCGAGCAGGTAGTGGATCGCAATGTGCGACGAGACCGATGCATGCAGACCCGAGAGCAGCCGCGCGAATAGCCGCTGCTCCACCGCCATCGGCGCCGCGTGGCGCGCATCGTCGGCGCCGTGCTCAGCGAACGAGTTGTGCGTGTGGAGCTCGTCCCAGATGCGCGAGGCGCCCGCGGCGGCGCTGTACCCCGTGTACTGCTCCGGGTTGTCCACGAGATCCACGTACTCGGCGCCGCCGTCGTTGTCCACTTCGAGCTGGTCTGTCCACCGGGAAGCAGCAAGGTCCCAGGACGGAGCTTGCTCGCCGAGCGTCGCGGCGTCCGTGCGCTGCACATCCCCGAGCTGGTCGTCGCCGAGCTCCTCACCGCACTGGTCCAGCCGCCGCTCCTCGTCCGCGCTGCACGCTTCGACGGCGCAGTCGCGCAGCGCGCACATGCCGTGCCCGTCGTCCCAGAATGGGCATGTCCGCTCGAGCGAGAGCTTGACGTAGCGGAAGTACGTGCTGTTCAGCAGCGGGAAGAGGAGCGGCGCGATAAGCTCTTGGTTGAGCTGCTGCACAGTCTCGACAGAGCACGGGCAGAACCGCGAGACGCGCCCATTCTTGCGGAAGTAGCGCTGGCCAAAGATCGTGTGCATTGCGAGGCTCGAGGATGAAGCCGCGGGCGTCGGCTTGAGCTCGCAGAGGCAGCCCTCGTTCCATTGCGGCGACGACAGCTCGGCAGTGACGTGGCCAAGCATGCAGCAGACAAGCATCGCCGCCGGAAGGAAGAGCCACCGACTGCGCTTCGCGGAAGGCCGTAGCAAATCCATGGATCTTCTGGGGGAGGCGGCGTTTTGGGCGTGGTGGATCCCACAGGGTCGCCCTGGCGACGCCCTGGCGACGCACGCTGTCCGCGCACTGAGGCCGCTGGAGCGCGGGCGGAGCGATATTTTCGTCTACGATGG
>Ga0210242_101004_pt1 | contig 23728 bp, 11 predicted proteins | sample ChrtobMeP5a_16mM_FD_155445 | JGI IMG/M metagenome (GOLD analysis project Ga0210242, IMG submission 155445) | Chrysochromulina tobin associated microbial communities from unialgal haptophyte culture, Seattle, Washington, United States - P5a_16mM | ecosystem: Host-associated > Algae > Haptophytes >... | reverse complement strand
AGTGTCGTTGACGTCTAGGACGGCGATTGGTACGTCGGATGTAGCATCATTCGAATCGTCGCCCTTTGATCTATCGGACTCCTCCACGCCACGAGCATGCTCGCTGAAGATGAAGAGTATGAAGACGTAGTGCTGTACGAGCGCCGCAGCACGGCTGTTCTGCGCAGCGCGCTCTCCGAGCTCGTCGTGCCCACACCCCGGACGAGTCGGTGCTTGACTAGAGCCCCAAATTCGAGGTTATGGCCTCGAGCATGCGCTGCGACGGGGTTGCGCGCCTCGATGAGGCAGAGCCGCGTCCCGGGTTTTCCGGCCGCTGTCTTGGGTGGTCCGTACCGTAAAATCGACATTGTTACATTCGATAGGCTCGTCGGCGCGACACCAAGCGCAATCATTCAAGTGTTGTACTGGTTACTGAAGCTGGTGAGCTGCGCACTTCGCGCGCTTTCAGCGCGCACAAGCGCGCGGCGCGTTTCTAATCCCTCGTGGTCTCCGCCTTGCCGCCACGCTTTGGCTTCGTCATCTCAGGCACGAAGATTTGGGTCGCAGTCGCGGCCACTGGCGCAGTCTGCTTTTTAGCGATCCACGCGGCGCGTGCGTCGGAGGCCTTCCACGCGGCGAGAGGATCAGCACCACCCTTCCCCGGCGGCAAGCGCGAGCCGCCTGTCGTTGTGCGCCGCGGCCCCGGATCGCTCAACGCACCCTGCGGCGCAGTGCTGCTGCTGCTGCTGGGTCGCCTGCCATCAGGGCTCAGCAGTTGAGAACGGATGCCAATGCCCATCGCGCGCAGCGCGGCCACTGCGAACAGATGCACGTGGGCTGAGCACACGTGAGCGATGGCGGATCGGTGGGCGACAGGAATCCCATAAGTAGGCGCGCCTGCCAGGGCCGGGCGCAACGGCATCGAAACTTGGTGGTTCGATACCAATCGTGCAGCGTACACTCAGCCTCCTCCTCGCCGCGGCGAGCGGCCTCAAGCTCCGCCATCGCTGCAACCAGTCGTCGATGGGCCGCGTCCGCATACGCGCGCGATGAGTGCCATTGGCGGCGCGCCTGGAATACGGACTCGCCTTTGTAGTTGTGCCGTGCGATGAGTGTGCTCTTGGCGGACGCACGACCCAGTGGAATGCGCGCTGGGGCGTCCTTGAGCCACTCGTTCTGCAGAGAGGCGATTGACATGGATGGCCCTGGGTCCAGTGAAGCGAACTGGGGCGGGCCTCCGCGCAAAGCACTGCGAGGCGCTGCAGAGGACTGAGGATGCAAAAAATCGTCTCTGTTTCTTCCCAAAAGAAGTTTGTGATTAAGTTTGACGACTTTGAGTTTCCAACGCAAATGACAAGTGACAAGTAATCCTGACCGGGTGTATGTGTTTCGGCGCTTTTCGAGTTTGACGGACCGTGACGGTTTCGTGGTTCGGCACGGCTTCTGCATGCGACCCAGATGCGACCCGACGTCACCTCGTCGTCCCAACTATTGTTAGTCGGCCATCGATGTCCCACATAACAGAAGCTCGTCGCATCGGACAAAATCTTCCACGCGACGATCCGACGACGACCAACTACCTGCGCAACCCGCAGCAGTCCGGGCTCGGCGCCTCGTCCTCCTTGCCCGCACTTCTCCCGAAGCAGTCGCGGCAGCAGCCGGCACCGCCGCTGGCGCAGATGCCGATGTGCAAGCTGCCTCCTGTTGAGCCGGATGCGCTACCCCCGCCGCCACTCCCACCGCGGCAGCCGCCGCCGCCGCAGCCCTTGCACTTCCAGCTCAACTCGGTGCTACCGGCGAAGCCGCTGCCCAACATCCTCAACTCGATGAACACTGGTGGCCGCCAGGCGCAGCAGAAGCTGCTGAGCGAGGTCATCACGTACGCGGAGACGGAGATGCGCGCGCGTGGCGTGCCCAGGAAAGGTTACAGCGAGGCGCGCCTCGCAGTATGGCGGGAGGTATACGTGTCTCTCTTTGAGACGCTGCCGTCCTATAGACAAGTGCTCATGCGAGTGCAGCACGAGTACGACGAGGCGATCCGCGCGCTGAGCAGGCAGCTGAGCGAGGCGGACGCACAGACAGCCGCTGCCTGGGTCGACCAGCAGGAGCTCATGGAGCTCCGGGCTCACTCGAGAGCTCAGCGCTCAGAGGAAGTGCCCGAACCGGCTGCCGCGAAAAGCGCCAAGGGCGGCGCCGGCGGCCGCCGCGTCTCGGGCAAGGGTGGCGCCGCCGTGGGCGACGGCACCTCTGCCACCGCCGATGACGTGCTCGCCAGCGTGGCGGCCGAGTTGCACTCGCTGAGCGAGCCGCAGCGCGTGCAGGCGCTCGTGCGCGTGGCGAGCTCTCTCAGTCCGGAGCGCAGTACCGAGGTGCTCCTCGAGCTTCTCAAGCTCCAGGCGAAGGACAGCGAGCCCCACGCCAGAGCGCTGCGCCAGCTCAAGGTGGCCACCCTCGAAGGCCCAGAGCCCTCGGAAGCGGTTGTCAATGCGGGGGCTGCCTACGAGGCCGTACGCGACGAAGCGATCGAGGCGCGAGCCGAGGTGAAGGCGCTCAAGAAGCAGGTGAAACAGCTCGAAGCAAGTCGTGCACCTCATTAAGCTTAAGGCTCAACGCTCAGAAAAGGCTCTTTCCACGCCGTGTTAACCGTACGAGCTCATGTGTAGTCAGATTATGTGAACCCGCGAAGAACGCGGACGTTCCGCGGAGCCACCGCACGCGGCACGGTGCCCGGCGCCCCCGGCCCCGCGCGCCGGCGGGCGGATTCATCCCGGTTACTTTTCTCTTTTCACTTTTGATTTATTTCTCGCAGGACGCAGCGGAAACCGACTGCTCTCTGCTGGCGTGGGTTGACACTACTAAGTATGAGACTGCGTCGTCAACGCTGCGCCCGCATACACACTGATCACTGTGGAACGGTCTCACCTCTCGCTCTCTGTGTGACGTCGACGAAGCACAGCTACTCCACACGAACACAATCAGAGCCACCGCGCCTGCATGGCCTGGGACGCCGCGCCCCATGGGGGGGTAGCCATTGCTCTCCGTGCCCGCTCGCACGACGGTCGCACACCCGATGAGCTGACTTTAATTAGTACGGCCCAGCATGCGGCCCTTCCTCTTCATGCCGCCATCCTCTCGGCGTGGCGACCGCTCTTATGGTCCTCCCCCCTGCGGCTCAGAACACAACTTCTCGCTCGCGACGGCGCCCTTCAGCCCATGACCCCTCGGCTGGTTTCACGCGGCCCCAGATGCGTCGCGTGTCCGGCGCAGCACCTCCCACGCCCCTTGGCATCGCGCATACGGTCCGCTGTCGCTGCCCACGGCGTCCACGGCCCTGCAGCGTGCTCATCTCGTAATTAAGGATATGCTCTCACTGCTTGCGGGCAGTGTTCTGGCCGCCACCCCCACCCGCGTGCTGCGTGAGGGCGCTCATAGTGGTGTTGACCTTGTTCATGGCCGTGTGCATGCTCTCCTTGTTCTTCGAGGCGGCGCCGAGCTTGACGCCCTTGGCCTTCTCGGCGAACGTGAGGCACTGCGACGTGATGGACGCGTGCTCCGGGTCCGCGTCGACGCACAGCAGCATCATCGACTTGGAGTTGCCGCTCAGCGAGTCCTGGAGCAGCTCGGTGAGCTTCGAAGCTTCAAAGTCGACCTTCTTCTTCTTGCCAGCGGAGAGCGTGTCGATGACCTCCGTGAGTGCGGCGAGCGACACGTTCTGGTCCGCGGGCGCCTCCTCGTCCTTCTTGAGCTTCGGCTGTGCCGCGGCGAGGTCGACGAGCGTGAGCTTGCCAACGGACGACTCGCCGCTCTCGGTGTTGGCCGAGCGCACGGTGAGCATGGTGACCATCGACGAGTCGTGTTCGCGCCCGCCCACCTGGCGCGCCGCCTGTGCCTGCGCGAGCAGCGAGCGCACGTGCGAGGCGGTGCGCACCGGCGCGATCGTGGCGCCCTCGACACGCACGCCATACGTGGCGTCGCGCGTCACGGAGACGAGCTCCTGCTTCGCGGAGCCCTCGGGCAGCAGCAGGTCGCGGAACTTCTCGTCGAGGATGTCGACGACTGAGAGGAAGGCCTCGAAGGTCATGCACTCGGGCGCACCGTCGGAGATCTCTTCGAAGAGAGCGTTGACGGAGCGCAGCACGAGGCCGGGCTCGTCGGGCGTGCCTTCGAGCGTGTACGTCTTGCCCGAGCCGCGCGCGCCGTACACGATGCAGCTCACGTTGAAGCCGTGAAGCGTCTGGCCGATCATCGGGCGCACGTCGTCGAAGAGCTTCGACTGCTCGGCCGCGGGGCCGTACACCTGGTTGAACTCGAAGCGCTTGCGCGGGTGGCGCGCGTTCGTCTTGTCCTCGTGCAAGATGGTCGTCTCGTCGAGCATCTTGCAGCACGGCTCGGCGGGCGGCGGCTGCACCTCGCCCGCCGAGATCTGCTCGGGGGTGAGGTCGACGATCGGCGGCAGCGGGCGCACACGGCAGAAGACGCGCATGCCGCCCGTCATCTCCTGCAGCTGCTCGGCGATCTGCTTGCGCAGGTAGAACTCCTTGCCGTACTCCTTGGCGAACTCGGTCGCCTTGGCCTCGCTCTCGCGCAGCCCCTTCTTCGCCTCGGTCAGCTGCGTCTTGAGCGTCGCGACGGCCTCCTCGGACTGGACGCGGTCGGCCGCCAGGGACGCGTCGAGCCGCTCCTTGAGCGTGCCCTCCTCGGTCAGCTTCGACTGGAGCTCCGCCTCCTTGACCTTCGACTCCTTGAGCACCTGCTCGAGGTCCGCCTTGGTCTCCTTGATGATGTCCTCCGCGTCCTGCTTCGCCTTCTGTTCCTTCTTGAGGGCCGCCTTCGCGTCGCGCAGCATCGACTGTGACTCCTTGAGGTTGAACGTGGCCGAATCGTACTGCTCGGTCATCTGGCTCATCTTCTGCTCCTCCTGCATGTCCATGTCGAGCAGCGCCTTCTCGTGCTCCTTGCGCTTCTCCGACACGGAGAGCTCGAGCTTGTCCTGCACAGTCTGCAGCTGGCCGAGCCGCTCCTGCAGCCGCTCGACCTCGAGGTCGTGCGAGACGGTCAGCTCCTCCACCTCGGCCTTGAGCCCGGCGAGCTCGTCCGAGAGCGTGTCACGTTCCGCGCGCAGCGCCGAGGCGCTTTGCTGCTTCGCGAGCGACTCGGCTCGCGTCTTCTCGAGCAGCTTCTGCAGGTTCTCCGCGTCGGCCGCGAGGCCAGCCGCCTGTTGCGCCGCGTCGGACGCGACCGCGTCCTTCTCGACCTGCGCCTGCTCGAGCTCTCGGAGCGCCGCGTCGAGCTGCTGCTGGCGCGACTCGCCCACCTCGATCTGCATCTTGGCGTCCGTGAGCTTCTCGCGCAGCTTCTCGACGTCCTGGTTGAGCTTGATGGCGTTGCCGGACGTTTCCTCCTTCGCGGCGATCAGATCCTTCTCGGCCGCGGCGCGGTCCGCCTCCGCCTGGTCCGCCTGCGCCTTCATCTTCTCCGCGGCAGCCTTGGCGTCGTTGAGGCGCTGCGCCGTCGCCGCGAATGAGCGCGACTCGCCGCGCGCGGACATCATCGCACGCTGCATCTCCTTGTCCGCATCGTCGAGCTGCCCGAGGATCGCATTCTTGCGCTGAATGGCGTCCTCCCAGCGGTCGCGCAGCTCGGCCGACGCGGCGCGCGTTCGCTCGAGCATATCCTTGAGCCCCTCGATCTCCTTGTCGTACGTGCCCGACGACTTTTCGAACTCGGAGCGCAGCGTGAGCAGCTCGGCGGCGACGGCGTTCTTCTCCGACATCTCCTCCTCCCACTGCGTGCGCCATCGGTTCATCTGCTGCATGATCTCCGACTGCTCCGACTTCTTGTACTGGATCTGCATCTGGAGCTTCTCAAGCTGCTGCCGGTGCTCGTTGTACACGGTCGTCAGCTTTGCCTCGGCCTCGCGCTTCTTCGTGTGCAGCTTCGCCTCGGCCTCGTTGCGCTTCTTGTTCGCCTCTCGCCACGCGGCGAGGACACCGGTCGACGACTGCTCGTTGCCGCGCGCCGTCTTCTGCGCTTCGGCGGAGCGAGATTGCATCTCCTTGAGCTGCGCGGCGAGGCGCTCGAGCTCCTCCTGCTCGCGCTCGTACTGCGCGCGCCAGTTGTCCGCGTTCGCGCGCGCCTTGTTCGCCTCGACCTCCGCCCGCTGCTGGTCGTCGTGCGTCGAGAAGGCCGTCGAGCGCTTATGCTCAAGCTCGGCGCGCACCATGTTGAGCTCCTCGAGCAGCGTCGCCTTCTCCTCGTCGGCGGCGCGCGCGATCGAGGTGCATAGCTCGCGCCACTGCATCTCGTCGTCGGCGCCCTCATTGGCCTCGCTGCCCTCCTCGCCCTCCTCCTTGGGCGGCAGCTGCTCGAGCGCACTCTCCGCGTCGAAGAGGGCCATCCGAAGCCGCTCGTTCTCCTGCATCGCGATCGACCACTCGGCCTTCCAGCCCTCGGCCTGCATCTGCAGGATGGCCACCTCCTGCATGAACATCTGGTTGGAGTCGTCCGCACGGGGACGGATGTCATCGTCCTCGGCGAGGGCCGCCTCGAGCTGCGCGCCCAAGTCGAGCTTCGCGGGCGGCAACGTCATCGTAGGGATGCCCGCGCCGCGCGCCGAGCGCTGCGACGGCTCGGTCGTGCGGCTGATGTTGATCTTGGGCACGCTCACCGGCGGCACCGGCGCCGCGCGCGCGCTCGAGTCGCCGCTGATGCCACCGCCCAGCCGGAGCTTGGGCACGACGGGCGCGCCGCCCGAGGGCTTCAGGGCGGGCGGGCGGCTGGGCGAGTCGTTGCCGCGAGGCGAGTTGTGCGGCGGCGACTGGCCGTCGATCTCGCCACGCGCCGTGCTGGCGTCCTCACGACGCGTGAGCTGCTGCTCGAGGGCCGTCGGCGCCGCCGAGCGAGCGCGCAGCTGCTGGGAGCTTTGCGTGGTGGCACCCGTCGAGGTGACGCCGAAAAAGTCGGAGAGGGTTGAGCCGTGCACCGCACGGTCGGTGCCGTCGCCGGTGCCCGCGCCCGACATGAAGAGCTCGCGCGTACGCGGCGTCTGTCCGAGGTGGAGCAGCGCGCTGGCCGCGCCGCCCGCCATCTTGGACGCGCGCGGCGTGCCGCTCATCGCGAAGCCCTTGCGGCCGGGGTAGGCGGCCTGGAAGGTGCGATGGAGCTCCGCCATCTCTTGCTGGAGCACGCGCAGCGCCTCCTTCGTAGCCTCCGAGAAGCCCGCGAGGTTATTCGAGTCGCGGTGCGTGCGGCCCGTCTGGCCCCCGACGGACGAGCCGAGCAGCCCGCCGAGGCGCTGCAGCCAGCCCGAGCAGTCGTTGGCGGCCTGCCTCGCCTCGGCGAGCTCCGATACCTCGAGCTTGCCGGCCTTGCGCGCCTGCACAGCGTGCCGGAGCAGCTCGAGGTCATCACGCATCACGGCCATCTCTTGCTTCACGTGCTCCTCCGACTCGGTCGACTCCTTGGCGAAGGTGCCCGCGAGCGAGTTCTGCAGCCCGCCAAGGATGAGCGGGCCCGCATTCGAGTCGGGCGAGACCATCACACGAGGCGTCTCGGTGCCGTCCTGCATGCGCGTGCACTCAGGCAGCACGTAGCCCTCGCGCGCGAGCATCTCGACGCCCTGGGCGAAGCCAAGGCCGTACCACGAATTCCAATTGACAATCAGCTGGCTCACCGTCGCGCGCACGAGCGCCTTCTCGGACGAGTCCTTGCGAGCGAGCTCGACGAGACGGCGCACCCAGCGCTCTCCGGCGAGGGCCTGGCGGAAGGCCGAGTCGCACACGGGCACGCACCACTCGAGCATCATCAGCACGGCGAGTGCCGAGCGTGCGCGCGACTCGTCCTGACCCACCGGCTTGACGCCTGAGCGGAGCACGCGCAGTGCGCACGCAGCGCCCTTGGACTTGTTGCGCACCTGGTGCATGAGCTGCTCCATCTGGGTGGCGCAGTCGACGACCTCCGTCCAGTCCTCAGTCTGTGACGCCTTCGTCGAGCGGCCGAGCACCTGCATCATCTCGGCCTCGAGCGCCGCGAAGGTCTCGGGACGCTCCTCCTCCTCCTCCTCGTAGTTGTCCGAGTCGTCGTCGTGGTTCATGCCGTGGTCGGAGCGCTTGCGCAGCCGCTCACGGAAGATTTGCTTCTTCTTAGTGAGCATCTCGCGGCGCTCTCCCGCGGCGCGCTTCTCCTGCTCCGTGGCGACACGCTCGGCCACATGCGAGGCGTAGTTGAAGTGCTCGCCCGCCTTGGTGCCACGCGCCGACAGCAGCCCGTGGCGGCGCAGGTCGGCCGCGATCTGCTTCTTCGAGATCGCCTCGAGGTTGAGCTGGTCCGCCTTGACCGCCTTTTGCGCTAGGCGCGCCTCCATGCGCGCTGCGAACGAGTTGGCGGCGCTATTGGAGCCGGACGCGCCCGAGTTGAAGTCGAACTCGATGACGGAGAGCTTTTTGATCTTCTCCTTGACGAGGAGCACCTGCTCGTCCTTCTCGCCAAGCGCGTACACGAGGATCGAGCGCGCCTCCTCGAGGGTGAGAGCGGCCGCCTCGAGCTTCCCCTGCTGGTGGTACGCGGTGCCCAGACCGATGAGGTGGTGGCCCACTTCGGGCGCGTCGGGGCCGAGCGCCTCCTTGTCGACCGTGTACGCGCGCTTGAGCAGCACGATGGCCTCCTCCTCGCGACGCTGCTGGATGTGCAGGTCTGCGAGCGCGGCGAGCGGGCCGACGACGGACTTGTGGTTCTGGCTCGAGCCGACCTCGGCAGAGAGCAGGGCCGTCTGGAGCACGGGGAGCGCCTGCGCGTACATGCCCTTGTCCGTGTACTTGCGACCGAGCTCGACGAGCTGCTGCGACACGTCGACGAGCGCGTGCAGCCCCTTCTCCTGGTCTTGCGAGTGCAGGCGCGCCTGCTCCTGCTTGGCCGAGTTGAGCCGTTCCTGGAGCGCGTTGACCTGCTTCGAGAGCGCCGAGAGCTCGCGCTCGTCCGACTCGCGCAGCGCATCCATCGCCATCTCGACGCCTTCGCCCTGGCGCACGGAGCGTACCTGGCGGCGGAGCGCGTCGTTCTGCTGGGAGAGCGCCGCGACTTCGAGCTGCATCCCGTCCGAGTCGATCGAGAGGTGCTGCAGCTGGTTCTCAAACGAGCCGCGCGCCTGGAGCATGTGCTCGATGGCCTGCTGGTGCTTGTTGCGGAGCGAGGCCGCCGCCGCGGCGAGCTTCTCAAGCTGCGCCGGCTGCGGCTTCATCTGGTCGCACATCTCGTTGTACGTCTCCTCGTTCGGCAGCTCGATGGTCGCCAGGTCCGCCTGCAGCTGGGAGCAGAGCGCGCGCGGCGCCGCCGCCTCGTAGATGTTGGGACCGAGCTTGGCGCACTTCGCGAGCGCACCAAACGAGAGGAGCTCGGCCGTCGTCTCCGCGTGCTGCCGCTCCTGCGAGACGCAGATGAACAGGTGGCATCGGATGTGATCCTTGCCAAACGAGCCCGAGAGGATGCGCGTGAGCTTCGAGTCCCGCAGCGGAGGGCGCGAGTTGCCCTTGCGCGCCATGGCGCCCAGAGAGGCGATGAGGCCGCGCAGCGACGAGTTGAGAGCGCAAAAGTCCTCGACGTTCAGGCCTGGCACGCCCGACGGGCGCGGCAGCGGCGGCGCCGCGAGCTCCACCATGTAGAGCAGCTTGGAGATACTCGAGCCCTCTGGCGAGTGGGTCGTGAGCTTAATGGCGGTGATGATGTGGCACGCGTCAAGGAAGCCATTGTCGGCCTGCATGGTGTGCACGGCCTTGTTCTGCGTCGCGAGCTGCAGCAGACCTTCGGCCTCCTTGACGTCGGTGATGGCCTGCCAGTGAAGCCCATCGAGCTGCACGCCGTCGAGTGGGCTCTCGATCAAATGAACGCGCGACTGCGGCGAGAGCAGATCTCGAAGGAGTTCCATGTGAAGCATGACGCAGCCCATGTGTACCTCAACTTGGTTGCCCTGCGCGCGGAGAGAGGGGAGGGGGGAGCAGCGCACTGGTATTAGTAGAGCGCGCCAGACGACTCGCGGTCATCGGGGGGCACGGGGGGCACGTGGTCATCGGGGGGCATCGGGGGGCACGCGGTCATCGGGGGGGACTGGGGGACTCGGATGAGATTTGGCGCTGTGGTGGGCGCGACGGCGAGGGGTGCTCGCGCGTACCGCATTGATGAGGGTGGGCACGTGGGCGAGCGTCGCCTTGAACGCGGCCGGTACGATGCCGGGCGCGCGCTGCTGTTGAATGTGGTGCGGCGCGGGCAGCGCACGCGGCGTCAGGTTGACGCGCGAGCCGGCCTCGCCGTACATGAGGGCTTCCCTGCCCGCTTCGGACTGGCCGTACGTCATGAGGGTGGCGACGCCGCGCTTGGACGTGACGAACTCGTTGACGAGGTCCTGCACCACCGAGGGGTACATGTGCGTCTCGGGCACGTCTTGCGAGAAGACGCCGTCGAGAGTGACGAAGGCACCCGCGCGCTGGCCGTCAAAGTCGAGCGCCCATGCGTGGTTGGACTTGGACTCGCACGCGACGCACGACGAAACGGAGTTGCCCGTCTCGGCCGAAATCTTCAGGAAGACGCGAAGGCGGTCCGGCTCGCGCGGCGGCTCCGACGGGTCCTGAACATAGTTCTCGCCAAGATTTTCTTCATCAACCTTCTTGCGCGCGCTCGGCGCGGCGGCCTTCTTAGCTGCGGGCTTCTTGCCCTCGCGGGCGGTGCCTTCGCCCTCGGCGCGGGCGGTGCTTTCTCCCTTTTCCTTGTCCTTCTTCTTCGCCGCCGGCTTGGGCGACGCAGGACGCGGCGGCATGGCTTAGCTTATTGAGGGAGCAGTCGAGCTTGACAGTGCCAAACGGAGGACCTGCGAGGGCGAGGCCCGATCGGCGAATCGAGTCGTGAGCGGAGTGGGGCGCGGCCAGGAGGTCCTTGCGCCTGCGCTGGCGCCGCGCGGGCCGCGCATCCCGGCCGCGCGGGCCGTTGCCAGCGGGATCTGGATCGGCAAACACGATGGCGCACCCACCCTCCTCTCAAAAGGCCTTTTGGATGCGGCGTTTACCCTCAACCGTCCCTTTCTTTCTAATTCTCACGCCGCCCGACAAGCCGGTTCGTAGTCGCAACTGGTAAACCATGCCTCGCAACTCGAGCAAGGCCAAGGACCACCAGGAGGAGCTGGAGGAGCTGCAGAAGCGCTTCTCGCACCTCGTCGAGCAGCAAAAGTCGACCGAGCTCTCGAACAGCACGCTGCTGCTTGCGACACGGAAGAGTGAAAAGTCGCTCAAGGGGAGCAGCGGCTTCTACGATGCGACTGAGGAGGGAGAGACCAAGGACGCGTACGCAAAGGAGATGGAGCTGCTGAAGCTCGACGAGCAGATCGTCTCGCTCCGCCGCAAGCACGACCAACTGCACGAGAAGAACGCGAAGAAGCGCGAGGAGCTCGACCTGCTCGCGGACAAGCTCCGGGACCTGCACAACACCAAGTTCGACCCGAAGGTGACGCCCGAGTCGCGGCTGGCGGAGATGGAGCAGCGGCTCGCCGAGTGCGCCGCACGCTACGACGAAGAGCACCGGTTGCGCATGAGCTACGATCAGGTGATCAACCGGCTCAAGTCGGAGCAGCTCGAGTGGCCGGCGGAGGTCAAGCAGCTTGAGACGGTGCTTGCGCAGAAGGAGCAGGACTATGAGCAGCTGCTGGTGATGTCGCACGACGCGAACTCGTCCAAGGAGAGCGCCAAGGCGGAGCTCTCCAAGTTCGAGGCGCTCGTGCTCGAAGAGCGCAAGCAGCGCGAGAAGGAGCTGCAGGAGCGGCGAGCGATCCTGCAGAAGAAGCAGCAGATCGCGAATGAGCTCGAGCGCACGGAGCGCGAGCGGCGGCAGCAGCTGGCGGAGCAGCAGCGCATGGCGGGCGAGGATGGCGCCAAGGAGGCGACGCGCAAGGTCGAGGAGGACATCAAGATCGAGCAGGCCAAGATCCGCGCGTACGAGGCCGCCTTCCAGCAAATAAAGGAGGCGACCGGCGTGGCCGACGTGAACGAGGTGATCCAACGGTTCACGTTGCAGGAGGAGACGCACCAGAACTTGATCTCGATGACCAAGGAGTCGCAGGCGCGCATCGACGAGCTGCGCCGCGCCGTCGAGGAGGAGAAGCACCTCGTCATGGCCGCCGAGTACTCTCGTGAGTCCAAGGGGGCGTCTGGCAGCGACGAGGACCAGGGGCGTTCCTCGACGCTCGCGGCGCAGAAACAGCTCAACCGCGCGCGCGAGCGCGGGCGCAAGACGCTCAAAATCTCGACCTCGGTCAAGAACGCCGTGCAGCACATCGTCGACGTGCTTGAGCCGCTGCGCGAGAAGGACGAAGTCGTCGCCCCGATGTCCGACGACACGCTGCTACAGCACATGGCCTTCGTGGAGAGCAAGCTCGCGGTGATCGCGGCGGCCTTTGCCCAGATAGAGGAGGAACACAAGGAGCTCCTCACCAAGGTGAGGCTCGCGCCGGATGGCCCCTTGATGACGTCTGATTGCCTCTGATGACGTCTGATTGCCTCTGATAACGTCTGATTGCCTCTGATAACGTCTGATTGCTCCTCACCCAGGTGAGCGGCTCGAAGGCGTCCAAGCCGCCCGCGACGCTCAAGAAGGAGGCGACGGCCACCTTTGGATTACCCGAGAAGGACGACGACGACGACGACGACTTCGAGGAGGACATGGAGGAGGAGGTCATGGATAGGTCGTCGCTCAAGAAGCAGAGTGAGAACCTCGTCGACAAGGCGTCCGGTAAGAAGAAGGGCAAGAAGAAGAAGGCGTAGGCGCGCGACGCGACGGACGTGCATGCATGATGCGGCGTGCTGTGACGATTCTTGGTGTGAGAGTTGGGATATGGGACGAGAGCTGGAGACCGGAGCCGCGGGGCCGGGCCTTCCGGCCGCACTCGACGTACCAGGTTTTAACATCCCATGGCCCTGTAAAGCACCCGGTGACGCTCGATCGTGCGCGAGCGGATGATAGATCTCTTTGTACTCAAACTTCCTTTTTACATGCATGCGCTCGCGCTGCTTGATATGTCATCGTGGGCACGTACTCTAGCTGGTGCAGGCCGCGCGCTGCCGCTGGCGCTCGGCCGCCTTCCGCAGCCGCGCCATCGTGAGCGCCTCGTGCCGCTCAAGCGCGGCGACGCTTGGCGCCTCGCCCTCCACGAGCGGTTCCTCCGCGACCGGGCGCGTCCACTGCGCCTGCCGCGTGCCCACGTGGAAGTAGTAGGGCTGCCCGCCGTCGGGCGCGGGCTGCTCCTTCCACCCAGGTGGGAGCGAACCGACACCGACACCGACACCGCCGCTAAGCGCCCTGCTGCTCACGCCGTCGCCATCGCAGGCGGCCGCGTCGGGTGGAAGCGCCCCGGGCGGCAGCTGAGTGGTGAGTCGGATGCCGTGGGCGGCGAGCTCAAACGAGCGTGCGGCAAGCGCTTGGCATGCACCCACGTCCAGCTCGCAGACCGCCTTGCCGGCGGCGAGAGCGATCAACATGCCATCGGCCGCCGATCCGAGGAGCTTGCTGAGCAGTGACCGCAGCGCCGGCTCACTTAGCGGCGCATCGGCCGCCCATCGCAGCGTGGCGGTGGCCTTGGCGGCCAGTGGGGGCGTGGCCGTCGTCGAGGAGGACGCTGCGGCCGCCGACGACGGCGCGCGTCCGGTCGGGTCGAGGCGCCCAGTGCGCCGCAGCCGCTCGAGCTCACGTTGCAGCTCGCGACGCGCCTCGGCCTCGGCGGCCGCCTGCTGCTGCGCCTGCCGCTGCGATTCGGCGCTCGGCGGGGCAGCCGCACCACGCGGTCGCTTGCGCGCTTCCTCCTCACGTGCCTCAAGGTCCTCGCGCATTTTCTTTCGCGCCTCGTCCTGCGAGCCCTGCTTCTCTTTGTGCATGGCACGCGCCTTGATGACATTCTCGAAGGCGGCGCGCGCCTTGTCGTCCTCGAGCACCTCCTTGGCCCGCGTCAGCTTCAGAAACTCAGCCGTCGCACCATCGGGGTCTTCGCCCTTGTACCGATCCGGGTGCACATCAAGCGAGCGCTTGCGGTAGGCTTTGCGCACCTCCTCGGAGGTAGCGCCCGGCGCGAGCCCGAGGATCGCGTAGTAGTCCTCGAATTGCGAGGCGGTCGTTGGCGGCATTTGTTGTCGTTGAGGAATTCTTTCGCACTACCCAAGAAGTACGTGCGCAACACCTCGCACACGCCACTCGCTTCAGTTCCCAACACACCATCCACGAGTCTTTGATCCGCGCTACGCTGCGGATTCGTCAATGAAAACTTGGATAGTGACACGGAGTGTCTCTGAGGAGAAGCTAGTATCATCGCGCCGCGTCCATACGGAAGTCTTTTGGAAAACGTTTGTTCTCTCGCGAACTAAGCCTGCCGCCTGCAGCTGCCGCCGGCGACGAGGCCGCTGCAGACGTGCTCGAGCGTACGCTGGAGTTGGGATAGCCACACGTGGCGTTGAGCATTCGTCTTTAGAATGGGACCTCGCCGGAGGAGCCCGGCAAACATATCCGAGACTTCGCCCGACTCGATCCCACCCAGCCCAACACCTCAAGTTGATGTGGAGGCGTGGCGGGTGCATGGCCTCGCGGCTGCGCAAGGGGATGCTGCCGCGCAGTACCATCTCGGGGCCATGCATGGCGATGGACTTCACGGACCAAAAAACGAGGCTGAGGCGCGGCGGCTGTATGGCCTCGCGGCTGCGCAAGGACATGCTGGGGCGCAGTACAAGCTCGGGGTCCTGCTCGATCAAGGGCGCGGCGGACCAAAGGACGAGGCTGAGGCACGGCGGCTGTATGGCCTCGCGGCTGTGCAAGCGCATGCTACTGCGCAGTACAACCTCGGGGCCATGCACGCCGTCGGGCGTGGCGGGCCACAGAACGAGGTGGAGGCGCGGCGACTGTGTGGCCTTGCGGCTGCGCAAGGGCATCTTGACGCGCAGTACAACCTTGGGGTCATGTATGCTGATGGGCGCGGCGGGCCTAGAGACGAGGATAAGGCGCGACAGTTGTACGGCCTCGCAGCTGCACAAGGGCATGCGGACGCGCAGTATCTCCTCGCTCGTCTGCACACCCAAGTGATAGCCGGACCTAAGGACGAGGCTGAGGCGCGGCGGCTGTATGGCCTCGCAGCTGCGCAAGGGCATTCGGACGCGCAGTACAGCCTCGGAGTCATGCACGCCGAAGGGCGTGGCGGACCAAAGAATGAGGCTGAGGCGCGGCTGCTGTATGGCCTCGCCGCTGCGAACGGGCATGGGGACGCGCAGCACAGCCTCGGGGTCCTGCACGCCGTCGGGCGTGGAGGACCCAAGAACGAGGTGGAGGCGCGGCGACTGCTTGGCCTCGCGGCTGCACGGGGACATGCTGGCGCGCAGTACAGCCTCGGGGTCATGCACGCCGACGGGCATGGCGGACCAAAGAACGAAGCGGAGGCACGGCGGCTGTATGGCCTCGCCGCTGCGCAAGGGCATGCTGCTGCGCAGCACAACCTCGCGGTCCTGCACGCCCAAGGGCGAGGTGGCCGACCCAAAGACGAGGTGGAGGCGCGGCGGCTCTTGAGCCTCGCGGCCGCGCAGTCACATTGTCATGCGCAGTACAACCTCGCGACCATGCACATCGACGGGCGTGGCGGACCAAAGGACGAGGCTGAGGCACGGCGGCTGTATGGCCTCGCGGCTGCGCAAGGGCATGCTGCTGCGCAGTACCATCTCGCGGTCATGCTCGTTCAAGGGCATGGTGGCCCAAAGGATGAGGCTGAGGCGCGGCGGCTGCTCGGCCTCGCCGCTGTGCAGGGGGATCCTCATGCGCAATACAGCCTCGGGAACATTCACAGCCGAGGGATTGACGTACCGAAAGACGAGGTGGAGGCACGGCGGCTGCTTGGCCTCGCGGCTGCGCAAGGGCATGCTGCTGCGCAGTACGACCTCGGCATTCTGCATGCCGACGGGCATGGCGGGCCAAAGGACGAGGAAGAGGCGCGGCGGCTGCTTGGCCTTGCAGCTGCACAGGGGGACGAACGCGCACTGCTTAGGATGGAGCAGATTGCCAATACCATGGCAGAGGCGCTCCTGGCCGAGGAGCTGGCAGACAAGGCCAAAATGTCTACTCGAAGGAAGAAGAAGAAGAAGGGCAGCGAGCAGGTGCGTCTGGAGACCAGCACGGACGCATGCGAGGCCGCTGAATGCGAGGCTGCTGAATGCGAGGCCGCTGACGACTTCAAAAGCGGTGCAGCTGCGAGCGATGCAGCAGCAACAAGCCAACCAGAGGCGAGCAATGCGGCCTTGAGGGAGGCGATGGCGTCCGGCGACTGCGATACACTGACAGCGGCCCTTGCTGAGCACCGAGCACACGGCAGCGAATCTCTCGTGGCTGAGGCGACCTCGATTCGTAACCGGCTGCGGGAGCGCAAGAAGAAGGAGAGCCAGCGGCAGAGGCGGGCCCACGCGAGCGCGATGACGGCACACGCGGAGCTGCAGTCTGCGCAGCTCAGAGGCGACGTGGATGCGCTGCGAGAGGCTGTGGATGTGGCCGACGCCTACACTGACGCGCTGCCGTGCCTTGAAGCAGAGGTGAACAGCGCGCGCGCACGCCTTGAGCAGTTGGCACTCCGAGACGCCGTCTCGCCATTGGTCGTGGAGACTGCTGCCCTACCCGCCGCGGCGTCTAGCGTCGCAGTCGTTCTGACATTCGGAGAGCTGGAGAGTGCGACGGACAGCTTTGCTCCTGAGCGCCTGATCGGCAAGGGCGGCTTTGGCCACGTGTACTGTGCCGGCGCGATCGCGTCGCTGCCAGCGGAAGGGCGACCGCCCACGCTGCGGGCCACTGGATTGGCAGTCAAGCGCGCGAGCGCAGCGCTCGATATGCGCGACTTCGAGACGGAGGTTGCGATCCTGCAGTCTTGTGCCCATGCGCATTTGTTGCCTCTGCTTGGCGTCTGTGCGGAGCCCGCCTGCCTGGTCTTTCCTTTGATGGCGGGCGGCAGCTTGCAGGCGCGGCTGGACCTCGATCCCCGGGACGTGGCCTACCTGCAGGCGATGGGCCATTTTGTGCAGGCGCCACCCAAGCCGCTCACGTGGCGGCAGAGGCTGCGGGCGGTGATGCAGGCGACCGAGGCGCTCGTTTACCTACACACGCCGCACGAGCGCAAGCCGCGCACATTGCATCGCGACTTCAAGCCGGCCAACATCCTGCTCGATCACGACCTCCATGCCTACCTGGGCGATACGGGATTCGCGAAGGCTGCGCGCCAGAGCGGAGAATTCTCGCGCCATGCTGGTGCCACCACGGGCCGCATCATGTGCTCTCCGGGCTACGCGGACGTCGACGTGCTCAACGGGGAGTACTCGGAGCTGACCGACGGCTTCGCGGTGGGCGTGACGCTGCTCGTGGTGCTCACGCGCCGCGACCCCGTCCGCATAGTGGACGTGATCGAGGAGGAGCACGACGCCGAAATGGACGACATCCCCGCCGAACAGCTTGCGGAGTCGTCTGCTAATTGGCCAATCGAGGTCGCACGCGCTCTCAAGGAACTGCATAAGGGGCTGTGCATGGTCCGCGCGCGTAAGCGTCTCCGGCTACCCGACGTGCTGCAGACGCTCAGCGCGATCCTCGAGGCTCATCCCACCAGCGTACCAATGCATCAAGAGCCTCAGGCGAACTCCGCATCAAGTGTCACGACGGGAGAATCGGGCGCATCGGCATCGACGACATATGAGGCGAGCCCTCTCTCGCTTCAGGTGCGCAGGATGCGCGCCGAGGACGGTCCAGAGCGCTCCGTGCAGCGCAACGTCACCGACGCGTTCAATACATGCATGCGGCGGCTCGCGACCATGTACAAGCACGCCGAGGCCCAGACGCCGGAGGACTTTGACGAGCGCATTAATTACTGGCGCGAGGCGTGTGGGCTGCCCGAGGAGGTGCACACGCGCTTGCACACGCTACGCAGGTGGCGCAACATGAGCGAGCATCACCTCGAGCAGCCCGAGCGCTGGGCGAGCAAGGGTCCCAGCGCCAAGGTGGCCTCAGAGCACATAGCGGAGCTGCAGGTTCGCATCGATGCCTTGACCTTTGGTGCGGCAGCGGGCCCGGGCCGCCACCACGCGCACACAGCCGAGTGCGCCTGGAGTCCTAAGTACTGCGCGCCCTCGTCGTCACTGCCGGGCAAGGGGGAAAAGCCGAACACACGCTAACTACGCGCGAGGTCCTAAGAGCCAAGATACGATAGGTAGGAGTACAAACATGAGACAAGCGACCACTATCCAGGATATTGTAGTACGTTTGGAGGTGCAAGATTAGAATCGAATGATGAAGAGATACAGGTTAGACAGCCGTTAAACTTAAAGGGGTGTAAGTACCGATCCCCTGTCGTGCGTTGCATGGGGCCGTGCCCGGTAGCTTTTGGTTTCGTTTTGCTTTTGCCATTCGGGCAATTCATCGCCCACCCGCACTACAGTGAATCACTATAGCTCATCATGCCGTGTGCGGCAGTGAATTCCGTCCAACGCATCCAATTGCACAGGGGAGCGGCGGGGCGGGGCCGGGGGATGCGGCGGTGCCAACAGCGCCCAGCGCTCGCGGCACTCGCGCCCTGACCGGCCAGGCAGGTGCGTCGCGAGCATCGCCCACGATGCGGCCTTAAAGGAGCTCATGCTGCCGGTGCTCGAGCCTCCGACCGATGCGCTGCTCGCCGGGGTCGCTGTGTCGGCCAACAGCATGGGCACAAGGGTGCGCAGCCGCACGTCGCCGCCGTCAAGGGGAGTCTCCCACTGGAGCCGCATCATGCTGCCACTCGCGATGCTCTGTGCTTCATCGTCGAGCTCCGCGCGCGCGAGGGCCTCTTGCTCCTCGACTGAGCCGAGCATCGCGACCGACTGCAGCTGTGCCAGACGGTGCACGTATGGCTCGGCGGCGGTGGGCGGCGGGCAGGGGCGGCGCACCCGGCGCCAACGAGGGCCAGCACCATCATCGTCTACAGCGGTACTCGCCACTGAGCTGTCATCGTCATCCTCCTTCTCAAGGCCATCGCCGGCAGCCTTTTTCTTCTTGTGCGCGTTGTCCTCCTCCACCTGCACCTCCTCCTTCATCGCCGCCATTGCCTCAGCCGGCGCCTCCTCCTCGTCCTCCTCCACCTCCGCCGGCGCCTCCTCCGCCTGCGCCTCCTCTTGAATTGACACTGCCGCCGGCGCATCGTCCTCCATTGCATGCGCCTCGTCCTTCAACACCTCCGATGGCTGCTGATCCGCAGTAGGGGCGCTCTGCACGGCCTTCGCGGCCTGCGCGGCCTGCGCGACCTGCGCGACCTGCGCGGCCTGCGCCACCTCCCCGTCTGCTATCGCATCCGCATGGTCCATTTCTGTCTCCTCGACCGCCATGTCCGCATGGGACATGTCCGTCTCCTCAACCGCCATGTCCGTCTCCTCAACCGCCGCATCTGTCTCCTCAACCGCCGCATTTGTCTCCTCAACCGCAGCATCTGCCACATCCGCCTGCCCAACCACCCTGAAGCATAGCTCTACCCAGCCCCCCGCCAGAACAGTTGTAGCCGCGAGCACCGCCGCACTTGCGCCCGCTACGGCGCCAGTCGGCGGCGGGAGGGCAGCGGGCGAGACAGGTGGCGGCAAAGGCGGTGGCGCAGGCGAGACAGCGGGCGACACCTCGGACGACACCGCAGGCGGCGTGGTCGGCGACGCGGCCACGGCCGGCAGCGGCGGTAGCGGCGGCGGCAGCGGCAGCGGCAGCGGCAGCAGCGGCGGCGGCGGCGGCGGCGGCGCGGAGGGCGAGAGCTCGAGCGGTGAGGCCCGAGCGGTGAGGCCCGACACGACGCCCGCGCGTGCCACGGCGCCCGCCACGGCGACCGCGGATGGGGAGAGTTTGGGTAGCCATCCGTTCACGTCAAATCGTATCTCCGCTCCGGCGGGGATGTCCTCTGTCGCAACGAGCCACAGCCGCTGGCGCACGCGGTCTGTCCATTGCGGGCGGAGCGATGGCCACACCTCGCGGCGCGCGTTCGGCGCGGCGCTCGAGGGCGCAGCGAAGATAGCAGGCGCAATCGGCCCACTGAAGGACGAGTGTTCCCACAGCCCGTCCACAAACGTCTGCGAGCTCGGCACGGTGAGTGTGGCGAGCGAGGGGTGACGAAGCCAGCCGAGAGGGAGTCGTGGTCCAGAGAACTCCCCTACAGCCTGTCCCGCGCGCAGCGGCACGCGTGCGAACAGACCGAGCCCAAACGTCATCGGTGCGCGGTGCGTGTTCGCGGCCGAGGAGGGCCCGACAAACGCCCACTCGTTCACAGGCCCGTAGGCACACGCGGTGAGCAGAGCGGCCGTGCCGCGCGCGACGGTGACGAACGCATCGGCGGCGTCCGGCTCACGAGGTCCAAGGTGTGAATGTGAAGCGTCCGCCTCACGAGGTCCAAGGTGTGAATGTGAAGCGTCCGCCTCACGAGGTCCACGGCCCTCCGCGGATGGCCTCGGCTCAAGGTGTGAATGTGAAGATAGCACGTCGGCGCGATCGGGGCACGGTCGCTCCTCATCACTCGAGAGACGCAACTCGCAGCCACCGCGGCCCTGGCGCGCGCAGAGCCAGCGCCGCCTCAGCCACACACTAGGTGCGCCGCAGTCGCACAGAGGCGGCGGGGCGGGGGGCGGCAGCGCGAGGCGAGGCGCATACGGCGGCATCTGCTCCGGGTCGAGCTGGTAACGGCTACCCAGCCGGATGCATGCGCTCGCAAAGGGTGCACTCGAAGACGTGGTGCAAGACGCCCCCACGCCGGCGCCGCCGCCAGCGCCTGCAACGGCCGCCGCGCCAGCTGAGATTCCTCCGCGTGATTCACATTCACACCTCGAGGGGCCCCCGACGTTCAGCAACGAGGTGAACGAGGAGGTACGGCGGATCCCAGGAGGGCTTGCGACAGAGGCGCGGGCGAGCGAGGCATTCACAGAGGCATTCACAGAGGCATTCACAGAGGCACGCCCAACGCTAGGAGGGGGGCTTGCGGCACTGGCGTGTGGAGCGGAGGACGAGGCGGCGGCGGCGGGCGACACCTTGCCACCATTGCCCGCCGCCGCCGCCGTGGCCGCCGTGGCCGCAGCGCCTCCACCGCCCGGTGGCGCCGCCGCCACCGGTATCACTGGCGGCGCCCCCCTGCCATCGGCCTTGAGGCGACGATGGAGGGCGTCGTCACGCGCCACGGCCAGCGCGGCGGCCTCGGCGGTGACAAAGTTGCCCAGATGGTGCTTGCCGCCGCCGCCGCGCGAGACACGCGCCTCAAAGCGCCGTCCCGAGCGCGAGACGCCACGATAGCCGGTCTGCGTGTGCGGGGCGGCGAAGAGAGAGAGGCCTTCGGCAGCGGCGATACGGAAGACCTCAGGAGCTGTGAGCTCCGACTGCGCGCATGCAGGGGCGGTGGGGGGAGGGGGTGGGTTTGGACGAGGTGAGGAGGGGGAGGGGGAGAGGGAGGGGGTGGAAGAAGGTGAGGAGGGGGAGGGGGAGAGGGAGGGGGTGGACGAGGTGTGGAAGTGTTGAGCGAGGGGTGAGAGGGAGAAGGGAGGGGGCGAGAACAAGGGAGAGGGCGAGGAGAGTGAGGGAGGAGGCTGCGGCAACGGGTGACGCACTGTGTTCTCGTCGCAATCAGACACAATCAGACGCCATCAGACGCCATCAGACGCAATCAGACACAATCAGACGCAATCAGACGCAATCGGACGCAATCAGGGGCACTCACCGTGTTCTCGTCGCCTGCGTACTCCGCGCCTCCCTCCGGGGTCACCGCGCCTTCCGCTGAGCCACTCGAGGCGCTCAAGTCGGCGCTCTCGCTGTCAGAAAGCAATCCGAGAGCGCCGGCGGCGGGCGACGAGGGCGCACCATTCGACGAGGGACCTGTGGGGAAGTGGGTGGGGCGTCGTGATGAGCACTTGCATGCACGAGGGCGCACCATTCGACGAGGGCGCAATCGCGCGCGCTTCACGAGGGGCTCCCTCCCAGAGGGGCGATCGAGTTCATGGTGCCCGCGCTCGCAGGGATACGCCGTACCGGCACCGACGCCGCTACCCGCGCTACCCGCTCTCACCGCGCTGCTGGCTGCACTCGCTCGCCGTGCTGCGGACTGCACTCGCGTGAGCATGAGAGTCGCCTCGTCGGTTGACGCGGTGGGGAGTGACGCGACTGCCCTCCCTTCCTCGTGAATGCCTTCCTCCTCATCCACCGCCAGGGACGATGCCAAGGGGCGCTTGCTGCGCGTGCTGGCGGCGGCGGTGCCGCTGGCGGCGGCGGTGCCGGTTCCGCCGCTTCCGCCGGTTCCGCCGCTGCGACCGCTGCGGCCGCTGCCTCTCAGCCCGCTGCCGTCGCCACTGCTGCTGCTGCTGCCGCCCGCTTCGCTGTTCGCGCCGCCCCCCTCGACGGCCCCTTGCGATGTGCCCACGACGGCGCCCCCCGGGGCTGTGCCGCCCTCTTCGCCGCCCTCCTCGCCGCCTCCCTTGCCGCCCTCGTCCCCCTCGTGGTCGGCGGCGCGGCCGACGCCGAGACCGAGGCGAGCGGCCGTGGCCTTGGGTGGCACCATACCGTCCTGCTGCAGCTGCCGGATACGCCGCGCGTACCGCAACGCAGCCTCCTCGACCGTCCGGTACGAGCCGATGAACTCTTCGCGGCCGCGCCACGTGATCCGCACTCGGTACGGGCGCGAGCTTGAGTCGGCAGGTGAGAAGGAGACGCCCCGGTAGCCCGAAACGGTCGATGGGTCGCGCAGTAGGTTCAGTCCCTCGGCGCGCGCGAGGCGCAGCGCCTCGTCCGCTGCGAGTGGCGGCGGCAGCTTGGAGCTCTGCCGTGTGGGCGACGGCGCGGCGGCCGACGACGGCATGGTGTGAGGGACGCCGTAGCGGTAGCACGCGAAGCAGTAGGCCGCATCCGCGGCGGTCTCGAAGCTGCCGAGGTGCTCCTTGCGCCCGTTGTGGCTCACGCGCACCTCAAATGGGCGCGCGCTGCTCGTCTTGGAGTGGCTCACACATCGGTAGCCTGTCTGAGAGTCGGGCGCCATGAAGAGCTCCAGGCCGTGCAGCGAAGTGGGCAACACCTCCTGCGTGGGCCGACGCTTGGCCGTTGGGCCATCACGCGTCGAGGACGCGGCGCGTTTTGCGGGCCGCGACATCGCCCGAGGGCCCTCTGAGAACTAGAGGAAGGGCGTGGCAAGACACAAATCCTTTGCCCGAAGGTCTGTCTCTTCACACGTTGGTTCACGGCCGCTTAAAGGCGCCCTGAGGGATTCAGGGTTTTTCAGTAACTTTTCCCATGGGGAAGTACATGTACTTTGCCGTTCAGCCCGTGCTGTCGTCCTGCGGCCATGCCGAGCGGCTTTGGCACGACGGCGCCCGCCTCCTGGTTCCAGGTCAACTGCCCATCGTGCACTGCCGCGCTCCAGGTGCGGCTGGCGGAGGGCAGCTGGCCTGTAGCGTGCAGCCAGGCGCTGAAGTGCCATGCCATCTTCACCGTTAAGGTGCATGCACAGATGCTGAAGGCGCCCGAGGCACTGCCCGTCGCGAGCAAGCGGCATTCGATGCGGGTGGCACGGGCGGTAAATGCCTACAACCTCTTCATCAAGATTGAGGCCAAGCGGCTGAGGACCTTGGACCGCACGCTGAAGGCTGCCGATGCTTGGACGCTCGCTGCTGCCGGCTGGGCGGCCTCGCCGATGAATCCGAAGAACGCCCCAGCTGGCGTGACGGCCACGGCTACGGCCGGTGCG
>Ga0210242_100991_pt1 | contig 23905 bp, 14 predicted proteins | sample ChrtobMeP5a_16mM_FD_155445 | JGI IMG/M metagenome (GOLD analysis project Ga0210242, IMG submission 155445) | Chrysochromulina tobin associated microbial communities from unialgal haptophyte culture, Seattle, Washington, United States - P5a_16mM | ecosystem: Host-associated > Algae > Haptophytes >... | reverse complement strand
CTTGGGGGAGGGTTTCAACACTCAGGTAATTACCCTATGGTGTTTCTACATAGTGGGGCGCGAGATTTTGACCTTGGGGGAGGGTTTCAACACTCAGGTAATTACCCTATGGTGTTTCTACATAGTGTGAACGTGAACGAGTGCGATGCTTCGTCGGGTCTTCTTTATGATGGCTGTGCTTCTACTCGTGCTTCCCTTGTGCAGCGGCCGCACACTTGGCGTGCATCGCGGCGGTTTGCTAGCGTGCCGTGCGCCTCGAGCAACGCGCGTGCCGAGCCGCCTCCGATGCTGCGCCGTCGACCCTCCTCCGGACCTCGACACCGTGTGCGAGGAGGCGCGGCAGTGTCTGCGCGAGGCACTGCTGGGTGGCAAGCGCGGCCTGACCGTGGAAGCGAGCATGCAGGCGCTCGACGTGACGAGCCGCGCATACGACCCGCCCGTCCTCGCGCGCTTCAGCCTCGAGGTGTCCAAGGCGCTCACCGTGGTACCGGGCACCGTGCTGCTGCTGCTGCCGGGGATGGCCGCGGTGACGGCGGCGCGCGAGCTGATCGACAACGAGGCGGTGTGGCCAGAGGAGGATCGGGCGCGCATCAGCGTCTCGTCGCTCGCGCTCCAGGGCGGGCCCAAGAAGGGCGAGCCGCTGCCCGCCGCCGTGGTGCTCGTCGGACTCACCTCTGTGAAATCGGCCGACGACCCGAGCGTGCGTGACGCGCGCGCGTGGCTGCGCGCGAGCGCGTATTCGGTGGTGATCAACTCGCAGCTGAAGATGGCGCCCGTCGAGATGGCCGCCTTCGAGGCCGCCTACTGCCTCCTCACCTACACAGTCGCACGGAGCGAGCGCGCGCGTGCCGATGGCGAGCGGTACGCGGCGGACCTTGGGACGGCGGCCCTTGATTGCCTCTGATTGCCTCTGATTGTTTTCCTCATCAGGTACGCGGCGGACCTTGGGACGGCGGCCCTTGTGCGCCGCTACCCGAAGTCTTGGCGGGTGCTGCTCGACGTGACGAACACGCGCGACTGGTCCGAGCTCGCCGAACTCCCGCGCCGCCCCCTGCTCGAGGACCTCAACCGCCTCGTGCTGCCTCGCGTGAAGGAGCATCAAGCGAGCCTCGAGGCTGCCGCCGCTGCCCTCGGGGCGAGTGGGAAGGGCGTGGCGGGCAATGGCGTGGCGGCCGTCAAGGGCGGCAAGAGCAGCGGTGCCGCAGCCGGCGGTGCCGGCGGCGGCGGCGCCGAGTCGTCATCGTCGGGCGTGGCGGCGGCGAATGCGTGCCAGGACGCGCGCGGCGTCGTCTCCCTGACATGGGCAGCCATCGAGGCACCGGGAGCTTTAGGACCGACCGCGCTGTATGGCGCGATCGCCTTGCATCGGATGCGCACGCTGGGCAAGCGCGCGAGGCTCGAGCGGGAAGAGGACGCGCGTGGGATGCACCTGGTGCTGCCGGCCATTCTAAGCGACGGTGCGAGCGCTTGGGACCCGAGTGTCAAAAAGGTCCGGGGCAGCTTGCTTCTCACGTGTCAGCTCGTGCTTGATGGGGCGGCAGAGGGCATCGCGGCGCTCAAGCAGCTTGCGCTGGCGGCGGAGGCGCGCGAGGAACAGGTGGCGGCGGTGCTCGTTCGCGCCATCGACGAGGCGCGAAAGGCGGGCCAGGTAGCGCTCCTCGTGACGCCACCCGAAGAAGAGCCTCATGGCATCCTCAGCACGGCGCTCCTCGGCCTCGGCTTCGACGTGACGGCGAGCGGCCCAGGGCCGCTGGCTAGCGCGCTCGCAACGGCGCCGGCTGGTACACTCGGCGTCGCGATCATGCGTGAAGCGCCAGAAGAGGCACCACCGCTCACGGCGTCAGTAGAGGCACCACCGCTCACGGCGGCGGCGGCGGACGAGGCGGCGGACGCGGCGGCGGACGCGGCGGCGGCAGACGAGCCGATGGATGCGGAGGCACTGCGTGCTGCACTCGAGGAGCAGTCGAAGGAGATGCGGCCGGCGCCCGATGAGGAGCTGCGGATCGAGCTACTGCCCGAGGAGACGATGCCCGGAGCGACCGAGGACGACGTTGCGCGTCTCAAGCGCATGTTCGGAGGTGGCCTCTCGTCCGATTGACGAAACTTGCCTGAGACTGTGTGTAGCACACGGCCCGTCAGATCATTAATTACGATTGATATGAAATGGTACACTCGCGCGATGCGAAACGTGACAGGTCACCTGGCGCACACTGACCTCACAGGCAGGGAGGATAGCGACATTGCGTTGGACATAGGTAGATGGTACATAGAATACATCACATTCCGCGACACTCTGTGATCTGCCCCGGGGAGAGTGCCGCGAAGCGCGGTCCGCCGCACGCAGCCGTCGTGTGGTCAGCAGTAGTGGATGCGCCCAGACGAATGGAGGGGCGGGCGCGCGCGCCACCAGTCGTGTGAGGCAGGCACGTGCGCCGGGCGATGCGAGGGTGGGATGGCCACGTTGAAGCCTTCCATCTCGAGCGATCTCATCCCAGATGCGATCTCGTCCACCGCCGAGTCGAGCCCGTGGGCAGCCCAAAGCTCGAGTGCCGGGCACCGGCCGTCGTCCTTGTGCTCCCGCAGCACGAACTCCTCGCGCAGCAGCGAGAGAGCCGAAGCGCCTCGCAGGGCACGGACCAGGCCACGCTTGAGCTCAGGCTCGGACACGGAAGGATACTCATAGAATGCCTCGAGCTCTTTGCCGAGCCCCGCACCCCATGCTCGCAGCGCCAGAAGCACCGCGGGCGACCGCAGCGATGCCGTCACTCGGCGCACCCATGCACGCGCCTCGGACGTGCTGCCCGGGCTGTGCGGCGACGTGGGCGGCGAGTCGTTCCGCGCCACCTCCGGCGCGAGCCCGAAGACCGCCAGCACGAGCGCTGCGAGCCGCTCCCCCCACGAGGCCGAGGCACTGGGGGCGCCGCCCGCGGCGAGCGTGTGCTCGAGCTCGTCCATCAGTCCGCAGAGCTCTCGCCAGCGCGGCAGCTCGGCACGCTTGCGGTGCAACTCGCGCCACGGCGACCCCGCCTCCGCGTTCACGCCGTTGCGAGGCAGCAACGGCCAGCGAGCAATGGCCAGCATCCGCCATAGCGAGTCGTTGCTCGAAAGAGCATGCATTTTGGTGCAAGACTTGGCCGCTGCCGCCACCGCTTCGATATCGAGATGAGCAAGCACGTGAGTCACCGCGTCGTCGCTCAGAAGGAGCAGCCACGAATTCGGGGTGGGAGGTAATGTAGGGAGGGGTTCCTCGGCGCAGGCGTTCGACATCTTTTACAACTCGGCAGGGTCCCGTCTGCCTTCATGTTTTTCGGCGCTCGTGGCGTCCTGGTGGGCGCCATGCGAAGTTTAGAGCGCTGTATCGCGGCTCACGCCTTCTTCGATCTAATCTCACGTTTCGGTTCGGTTTCGGCTTGGCGTCTCGTCTTGGGCCCTGAATGATAGTGGCGACTACCACTTACACTCGTTACTCAAAAGCGGCCTTGCTATGTGCTTCGAGCACAGCGTTTCGGCGGGCTTCGTCATCTGAGGTACGGGATAGCTGCTTTGCTCGGGCTGGGGCGCTCCAGGAGAGATCTGCCTCAAGTGCTGCACGTCCCACGCCCTGGTGCACTGGAGCGCCACTCGTCGAGTCGGTATGGTTGCGAGCGCTCGTCGTAGATGCGCTCCCCCGCCTGATGGTCTCGGAGGATCACTTGGAAGAGCTTGAAAAAGTACTCCTCGTCCATGCTGCCACGGACCACATAGGCTTCGTGCTTGCCGGGAGGGCGGAAGGGGCCGCCGACTGCCCCAATCGAAGGGACGCTCAACGCAAAGAGCGGTATCTGCGAACAGACCGCGAGTCGTCATGAGGTTCGTCATGAGTCGTCATGAGGTTCGTCATGAGTCTTCGTGAGGTTCGTCACGAGGTGCAAGTAGCAAGAGGGAGGGCCACCGCGCGCAAGATGGGCAAGCAGGATGGGCGCACCGAGTGGATCTTCTTTTCGTAGATCGTCTGGCCATAGCTCTTCCACACGACGTCCTCGAGCTCGCGTGAGTCCAGGAACGCCACGGCCGCAGCCACGTCCAACCCGACCTCTCTTGCAGCGTCCAGGAGGGTCGAGCGTGCGCTCGCCGACTGGCGCTGCTCGAAATGCCGCTTGTTCAACGCAGACATGAACTCCTCTTGCAGTCCGAACCGGCCTGCCCAGAGCAGCAGGCGCTGGGACTCGACCGGCTGCCACTGCGCCAGGACTCCGAAGCTGCGGGGTGAGGGTGAGGGTTAGGGTTACGGTTAGGGTTAGGGACTCCGAAGCTGCGGCACGGGGCATCGCTTTGAGAGAGCAGCGCCGTGCTCGGGAGGGAGGAGGTCGGGATGGGAGGTGGCACTCTAGGGGCACTCGATGGACGCACTCCAGGTTGAGCCCTGCCGACGCGCCCTGTACGGCCATGGCCCTCTCCGCCTGGTCCCGTGCGACCGGGTTGTTGCCCATGTAGCCAAGTAAGGCGTCGTGCCACGTCTGCGTCAGCGGAGCATCGTAACCTGCCATGGAGCCCGTCCCGCTACGCTGGTCTCCCAAGAAGCTGTACGGATGGCGAGAAACGTTCAGCTCGAGGATCACGTCGGGATACGTAGCGTGGAAGCGCTCGATGGCGTGCAACACATGCGTCTTTCCTATGTACCCATGAGGTCACTGAGAGCACGTCACGAAGTCACATTCAACGCGGATCAGGTTGCTGGCGCCTGCAGCCTTCCTTTCGCGCACACTTGCCGCTGCAAGCAGATTGTCGACAGACCCTCCGCTGCACATGCTGGCACCAGCAATCATGGTGACCTTCATCGCCGCTGACGCCGACGGCGCCGCACGTTTCGTGGAGGTGAGGAAGCCTTTGCGCATGGTGGACGTGCGAGTCGCGCCTGGCCTTTGGAGGATGAAGCGGAGGTTGAGGCGGCCACGGTGTCACTAAGACGTGCGGCGCGAGCGCGAGATCGTCCGCGCCACGCCAATCTCCTACCCCGCTGTGATTCACCCTTACTGTTCGCGATTTTCTTGTTTCTGTACAGGTGATCCGTCGGAGATTAATTGTCGGGAAGCCGTCGGCCCCAAACCCGTTGGTGAATCCGCGCCTCGCTCGCGTCGGACCCCGAAAATGCTCTCTCTTGCAGCCGTCGCGGCTGTCGCAGTGGCGACCACGGGCAAGCCGTACCGGCCCCCCAGAGATATCCCACCCGCCGAAGGCCTGGACAATCCCAACGCGGGCCATAAGAATGAGAAGATCGATCACTTTGTCGTGCTCTTCATGGAGAACCGCACGCCGGACCACATCTGGGCCTGCGACGACCTTCCGACCGGCGACTTCATCAAGGATGGCCACTTCCTTCCGATCGACCCCGCCGATCCCTCCAAGGGTGGCACAACGCTCAAGTGTGGCAGTGCGACGTACGTCTGCCCGTCAGGGCCTGGCTTCGACATGTTCGGACTGCACTTCAAACCCGGAGCCAATGAGGGCAAGTATCCTTACGGCGAGCAGGACGACAAGTACAGCTCCGCCCATGGCGCGGCCGGCGTGGCGGTCACCCTCTTCGGCAAAGGCACCGTGCCCGTCAAGTCGGCGATCGCGCGCCAATTCTCCATCTTCAACAACTATCACTCGTCCGTCCCCTCGTACTCGACGCCCAACCATCTGTACGCGCAGTCGGCCACCTCGTGCGGCCTCGATGACAACGTCAACTATAACGACTGTGGCGGCCCGAAGGCCTCGTTTCCGCAGCGCACCATCTACGACAACATGTTCGAAGGGGGCGTGAGCTTTGGCATCTACTCGAACTACACGCCGCACTCGGCCGACACCAACATGGACGGCGTCCAGCGCCACGTCGACAAGTTCCTGGGCTACACCGACTTCTGGGGGCAGGCGGCGAATGGCACGCTCCCCTCCTTTTCGTTTGTCTTCCCGGGCAGCGACCCGCGCAACGGAAAGGAGAACTCGGACCACCCGTGCAACGACGTTGCCCTCGGTGAGCGGCTCGTCAAGGACGTGTACGAGAGCCTGCGCGCCGGCCCCGGTTGGAACAAGACGCTCTTCCTCGTGACGTACGACGATGCGGGTGGCTTCTACGACCACGTCGTGCCCCCTCACGAGGGCATCGTGCCTGACGAGTCGTCGTGCGTCATCAAGGCCGGCTGCCCGCAGCCGTTCGATTTCAAGCGCGTCGGTTCGCGCGTGGTGTCCTACCTCATGTCGCCGTGGATCCCCGCGGGGGTGATCATGGGCCCGCCCAAGAAGGGAGGTCCCCTGAAGACCAACGGCACCGCCTGGGAGCACTCGGCCATCTCGGCCACCATCGTCGACCTCTTCGGCCTCCCCAAGTACCTGACGAAGCGCGACTCGTGGGCTGGCTCGTTCTCGGAGCTCTTGACCGAGGCGACGCCGCGCGACACACCGATGCACCTGCCTGACGCGCCCCCGCCCACGAAAAAGGCCGCCTTCCACAGCTGCGGCGACAAGGACGATATCTCGCGCAAGCAGCGCCGCCACGTCGAGCTCTGGACCCGTCTCAACGGCGTGGCTCCTCCAAACGATTGGGAGGCGATGGGCTACGAGGAGCTCCAAACATGGATTCACGCGCAGTACCAGATCTGGCGGCATGGAGATCGGAGTGCGGAGACCGTCGAGCAGGCCGTCGAGCTGACCGAGGCGGCCGTGAAGGACGAGACCATCTGCCACATCTCCACGCCTGCGCGCGAGTAGACTGAGGCTCGAAGGATCAATGAGAGGGCGCACATTTCGTGGATGTGAGGCAATTGCGTCCCTAATAAGGCAATGGCGCACGTTTCGTGGATGTGAGGAAGCCTGTGCGCATTTGCCTGGTGGAAGCTGTGGGACTGCCCTGTGCCTGTCCCCTGTGTCCCCGCTGTGTCGCAAGTACGAAGTAGGTTTTGAGCGTCGCCGAGCCGCGCGCACGCCGTGAGCGGCCTGCTGCTCCAGTAAGCACTTCACGCCGACCTGTCGATAATGCGCCGCATTCACTTGAACTTGAACACATTTCGCGCAAGTATTCACGGCATGTCACGGTTGCATGCAATAATAATCTGCTCCAAACATGTATTCACTGTTTCATGCTGGGTTTTTTCGAACGGACTTGAAAACGCAAGCGAGTGTGCCTCGCGAAGACCGCACCGCACGCACACCAAAGAAAGGCCGCAGCCACGAACGGACGGTCACACACAGCCGAGCAATCCATGGGCGAGCGAAGTTTCGCCCTGACACTGCACCTCAATTGGATGGACCTCGTTTTGCAAGTGCAGCTATGTTCTGAGCCGCAACGGGCTGAGCCGGCGAGCAAGCGGACAGCGAATGCAGCCGCGAATCCGCCGTTGCTGCAAGCGGGGCCGAGACCTCGAGGGCGGCCACTGCTGCCGCCGATACCGCCGATTCCCGAGTCGTCCGTCGTGCGGCGCTGGCCCGACCCGCAAGCGCGCACGTTGGCGGGTCCGTTTGCGCACTCGGTCTTCGAGGCACGGGCTGCTGCGGCACTCGACGAGGACACTCGCAAGCGGCGCGAGTGGGAGGCGGCACGCGAGGTGCGCATGCAACGGCTGCAGGAACGCCTCGAGCAGCGCGCGGCCGAGGAAGCTGAGGCAGCCAAGAAGAGGGCCGCCGCTGCTGCCGCATCCGCAAGCGCGGCGGACGCGCCCATTCGCACGCAGGCGCGGCCGCTTCGCCACCACAAGCCACGTGCCGCCATGGGTTGGCGGGGGACGAACATGTACGCGCTTGGTGACGAGCCTCGTTTCGAGCCTCACCTCGAGACCACTAGCTTCCCCTCGGGCTTCCCCTTGGGCTTGATCAACCCGCCCTACACTCGCACGCCGCGACCGCCAGGCGCGGCCCCGCCCCTTCCGTTCATCTCGCCTTCGCCGCGGGCGGCCCGGCTCGTGACGAGGAATGAGAAGCCACACGACGCACGCGTAGGTACGACGGTACTTGATGGGATCGTAGTGCGGGTCGATCTCCGGGCCCAAGGTGGTGTCGGGGGAGGCCGGCGGGAGGCGGAGCGTCGACGGGAGCTGGCAGGGGAGCCGAGGACGCCGGGCGGCCGGCGGAGGGTACAGTGGTGGAGTACACGACGCGCGCCCGGCGACGAGGCGGAGATGGCGGAGATGGCGGCGGCGAAGAAGGCGGCGGCGGCGTACACGGTCATACAGGAGGCACGCACGCTGGCGAGCCTGGTCATTCAGAGGTACGTGCGCGGCCGGCACAAGCGCCGGAACTGGCCATTTGCATGCCGGCGGTTCGTCGACGTGGTCGCCCATGCTGAGCAGCAGCGGGAGCGCGAGGATCATTCCCTTATTAGGCTCGACGCGGCGGCTCGGTGCGTGCAGCGGGCGGAGCGCAGGCGGCACACGATTCACGACGTGAACCTCTTCACCGCACGATGCCGCACGATCGCCGCCGACCTCGCCCTAGCCCTCGAGCCGTTGGCCCTCATGGGTCGCCGCTTAGAGGTCAAGGCCGCCGTCCGGCTTCAGCGCTGGTGGCGCTCACAACGACGCTCCGAGAGGCTCCGCCGCGCCGTCCAGGCAGCGCTCAAGCTCCAGCGCGGGCTGCGCCGCGCGAGTCAGACGAAGCGTGCAAAGCGCGAGCGCGAGCGCCGCGGCCGCGGCGCCACGACCACGAGGGTGGACACGAAGCGCGCGACGCGCCATTCTCCCTTGGGTGGCAGAGCGACGCGTCTCTCGCGCTCCCCGACTCCCTCGGTGAAGGTGCACTAGTGTAGTAGCAAGGGCTTGGGAGCGTGGAGGCCCATATGGCACGGTCACGGTTCACAAGTGTTTTCAAAATGAGGAGCATTCACTTTCACAGCCCTGTCCCCCTCAGCGACCTCTCCAGACCATGAGGGGAGGAGCTAGGAGGCGCAACATGGACAGCATTGCGCTCTCCGTGGAAGCTCCAGCATTGCGCTCTCCGTGGAAGCTCCGTGCCGCTCGCGTAAATGCGCGCAGCCCTCCTACTGCTGCTGCCCCTGTGCGCGAGCGCCTTTGAGCTGTGGGTGGGCGCGCGCGACCTGACGCCCGCCTCCAATGCAGTCCTGTGGCTGCTGAATGGCAGCGCCTCCTCCTCTGCCTGGGCGGACGGCGTGTCTGTGGGCTTCCCGCCAGTGTACGGCGGCGGCGACCTGGCCGCGCTCTCTGCCGCGGGCCTGCGCCTGATGCCCTGCATCCACAGCAGCCTGGAGACGATGCAGCGCCAGCTGCACGACGGCGGCGCGCGCGCTGCCTCGCCCGACACGGGCGCCTTTGCCGCCGCCTACGCGCGCGCCCTGCCCGACTTTCGCGCGGGCACGGCCGGCGGCCCGCAGCCCTTCATGTGGTGGTCCCTGGTGGAGGACGACAGCAGCGGCGTGGGCTTTCCCTACGCGCAGCTGGCGGTGCCGCCCAGCTCGCACGCCGACGCGCACGCGCAGTTTGACGCCTACCTGCAGCGCGCGCAGGTGCTGGCGCTGGCGCTGGCGCCGGGCACGCCCTTGGTGGCGCAGGTGGGCTTTGCCGAGCAGGCGCACGCGCACTTTGCGCGCGGCGTGCGCCTGGCCATTGTCGAGCGCGCCAACGACGACATCGGCGACCTGGGCACGGCGCTGGCCTTTGCGCGCGGCGCCGCGCGGCAGTTTAATGGCAGCTTTGGCGTGGACCTCTCGTGGTGGTGGGGCGTGCTGTACTCGGGCGTGAACCAGCTGCCCTCCAGCTACCACCGGCGCCACGCCTTTGGCGCCCTGTTCGGGGGCGCCAGCGTGGTCAACATTGAGGGCGGCGACGGCCTGTGCGACGGCGCGGGCGCGCCCCTGGCCCTGGGGCGCGAGCTGGAGGCCTTTGGGCGCTTTGCGCGGAACCTCTTCCCGCAGCGGGGCGCGCAGCGCGCGGGCCTGGGGCCCGCACCCCGCCCGCTCACGCCCGTGCTGCTGGTCCTGCCCAAGGACCACGGCTACTCCACCAAGCCCTACTGGCTGTCCCAGCAGCAGGGCTATGGCTACGCGCGCCTGCCGCCAAGGACGGGCGACGCGGCGCTGCGGGGCGTCTTTAACCTCCTCCTCCCCGGCGCGGGCTTTGCGCAGGACCCCTTCCCCTTTGGCGCCTTTGCCCAGGACGACCCACCCGCCAGCATGTGGGCGCTGAGCTCGCAGACCGCGCCCTACGCCCCGCGCCTGGCAGACACGTACGCCGCCGCGCCCTACCTGCCCTTTGGCACGTACCAGAACAGGTCGCAGGCCGCGGCAGACTTTGCCGCGCGCCCGAGGGACCCCGCGCCCTCGCGGCCAATGGGCGATAGTACCTGGGGCAACGTCTTTGACGTAGCCGTGGCGGGGCTGGGGCTGCACAGGTCGGGCGCTGGCACGGCCGCCCCAAACAATGTGTGGGGCGGCAACCGCCGGCAGCAGCAGCGGCAGCAGCAGCAGCGGAAGCAGCGGCAGCAAGAGGGCGCCGCGGACCCCGACCCTGACGCTGACCCGCCGCTGCCCCTGGCCGGGGGCCCCGCCGCCAGCGGCTACCAGCTGTGCGTGCTGCTGGGCCCCGTGAACCTCACTTCCAGCCTCAAGGCGCAGCTGCTCGCCTACGCTCGCGCGGGCGGGCGCGTGGTGCTGGCTGCGGGCGTCATTGGCCCCGGCGACGGCGACCTCACGGGCATCCCCAGCCTCCTGCCCGAGCTGCGCGTGGGGCGCTCATGGCGGTGGGGCAGCGGCGGCGGCGGCGCGGCGGCGGCGACACACGAGCCCTTTCGCTACCTGCCCACCGCTGGCTGCAGCGGCGCGGGCGCCAACCTGACGGTGCTGGCCAGCACTGCCGCGGGCGTGGCTGCCTGTGGCGGCGCTCCCTGCCCGCTGGCCGTGCAGTTTGCCCTGGGCGCGGGCAGCGTGACCACGCTGCTGCTGCCGTGGATGGAGGGCGAGGCGGGGCTGGCGGCGCTGGCGGCGCGCGTGCTGGGCGGCGCCATTGCCAGCGTGGCGCCCGTGGAGCTGGCCTGGGAGGAGGGCGAAGGCTGGCCCGTGGACTTTTCCGCCAGCGCCTCGCCCGACGGCCAGTGGGTGCACGCGCTGGTGAGCAACAACGAGGAGGCGGCGTGGCAGGGCAGCGTGACCTTCACGGGCGCGGCGGGGGCGCCCAGGGCGCTGCGGGAGTGCAACGAGGCGCGCTCGGGCGCGCCCCTGCCGCTGGGCGGGCCTGCAGGCCGCAGCGTGGCGCTGGCAGTGGCAGCCATGGACGTGGCAGTGGTGCGCTGCGCTGCAGAGTGGTAGGCGCAGTGGTTGGCGCGGGCACGAGCAGCGAGGACAGCGCCATCAGGACGCGCGCGCCACAAAAGATTGCACGCAAGCCAGGCGAAGGCGAAAGCAAAGCATTGGGCGAAAAAATAGCACCTATGTTCGGGGGGGGGTTCGGTGTGCTTGAGTGGCGTTTTGCTCGCTACCTGCGCCGCGTAAAATACAGTGACAGGCGTGGTAGCGTGTGAATACAGCGAGGCGTGGGTTCTTCTCGAGCTGGAGCTAGGATTCGGCGAGGGTCTGGGGTGGCCGTCGGGCTCTCGAGGAGTACGTGTAATCAAGGGTGCCCCCGAGGAGACGCGTTCGAAGCCGCAATGCGGGCGCCTCTGTAGCTCAATCCGGACAATAGCGAATAGGCCACTTCGCACTTGCAAGGGATACGGTACCCTCAGCTTGCGCGACAATTTGTGCCAACGGATCAATCCTCGAGCTTCGGGTTTGTTTAGTTCTTCACACGGTTGTCGCGTCTGTCGTGTTAACGCACAGCGGCGCGCCCCTTTGGAATTCGTTTCCGACGTGATCTCATCTATCTTGTCTTGACTTGACCGGCAGAACTTGATTGATTAAGATTGACCCAGACTTGAACCGGCTTCCGAGAGGCCCTCGTGCTTGGGGGTCCGGAGCGTGTGCGCGTTGTGTTGAACAGCAGCAGCAGCAGCTTCCGAGACATTCCAGGCTCGCTTACAGTGTCAAGTCAAGTCTATGACTTGACTTGACTTGACTTGACTTGACTTACAGTGCTGCTCGCTTATATTTCCGAGCGCAAAGAGGAGGCGACCCCGGCGCGGCGCACCCCGGCGCGCGTGACTAGGCGCCAAGGCAGCCGGCGCCAATGCTCATGGAGGAACTCGTGTTGACGCTGTACGACTTGAACGGAGATGGCGTGTTTGACTTCGATGAGTTTATCCGACTCGTCAGCGATCTGCTCTGCCTTCGTGACGGCGTGCTCTTAGCTCCGCCTCAAGCGGTGCGCAATCTTGCCGTGGTCCTTGCAAAGAAAATTCCGGGCCCGGCACGAGACACGATCGAAGTGGCACATCTTGTTGAGCTGGACGGTCGCTGGGCGAGCCTCATCACGCAACCTGACGTGGTGGCCGCTGGCGGTGCCGGGCTGCGGTCGCTCAGCGATCAAAGACTCCACAGAGATCTGGAGGATCTTCATGCTCGGCGCCAGGCAGAGCTGGTCAGTGGAGCTGGCTTTGGCACCACGCCTCGGCAGCTCAACCGCGGCCGAGGCGGAGGCGGCGGCCGCGGCCGAGGCGAAGGCAGCCGTCTCCAGCGAAACAATGGAGACCGCAGCGAAAGAATGCCTCCCAAGCCAAACAAGATCTTCTTGGCGCTGCTCGCGCTTAAAGCCGCCAAGGAGACGCAGGACTCGACCGGCGGTGTCGAGAAGAAGGAGCCTAAGGCTGGCGTGACGGGCTTCATGAAGTTCACGTTGGAGCGCCGCCCCACCCTCAAGGCGGAGCAGCCCGACCTCACCTTCGGCGGGGTACGCCTCACCGTAGTGCCCCACGCCCCCTCCCGACTGCCCTGAGCCCCACTCACGCGTCCTGAATCATTGCGCGCGCAGATTGGCAAGGCCCTTGGCGCCGAGTGGCGCGGCATGTCGGACAAGGACAAGGAGAAGTACAAGTAAGTGCGCACGAGGCAATGCGCTCGACGATTTCTTGCATGTGACCCCCGAGCTCCCGCCAAACGAGCAATCGCACAGCACTTGCATCGTAAAGGGTCATGTCTCCCCCCTCGTGCATGAGAGCCCCCCTATGGTCTACGGGTGTACGCACGCAACTACATGGCACGGTCACGGTTCACACGTGCGTTCAAAATACGGTGAGAGAGAGAGAGAGAGAGAGCTGAGCATACAGTGAGGTGGTAGTGTGAATCGGTCTGTTCTCTCCTGAGGCGTGGCTTTTAGTAAACTGTGGAGAGTGGAGTCCAGTTTGAGCCGCTGAAAACTATCGCTCTTGACTTGACTTGACTTGTCTTGACTTGACAGGCTCGCCTTCCGAGTGATAGAGAGGAGGCGACCCCGCGCGGCCCGCCCGCTCGCCATTTCCGATGCACAGGAGGCCAGCATGGTTCCGTGACCTCTTCGGCTTCGACGAGAGCAGCACGTGGGGAGACAATGTAAACCACTTTCACATGGATGGCGATACGCTCGAGTGCAGGACCGCTCCGCAGTTTCCAAGGCAGTTCGTTGGGCGTTTCGAGTGCCCGTCTGTCGCCGAACTGCGCAGCAAGCTGGCCGCCGCACAGGGTGCGGGCGCGCCGTCGGCTGGCCTTAGTTTCGCGCACCTTGCCGCGCCGGCGGGCGTCGGACCACTACACCGCGAGCCGAGTAATGCGGGTGCAGTCTTCCAGGCGGCCAGTCAGTTCAACTGCCTCGAGATGACCGGCCCCGACGTGTCGCCCACTGCTGGCGTTGGCATCTACATCAACGACAGGACGCAGGGCCCCGCGTGTGCGCTCGAGTGCCCGGCCGCGACCGTGTATCGCAACTACCTCGTGCAGCACGAGGGCAACACGGGGCAGCACCCCGTGCAGATTGACACCCTGAAGGAGGTGGGCGTGGCCGTCGGCAACGACGGCGGGCGGTACTGGGTCATGCAGAACGGCTACGCGATGCCGGTGGGGCGCGACTCGATGGCCGAGCTCGCCGCACGCCTGAGGACGGAGCCCAAACTGGTCGAGCACGCCGAGGCCGCGCTACGCGTCGGCGTGCACTGGGAGACCTCGGTGGCGCCGCCGCTCGAGCACCGCGTGTGCCAAGTGTACGCGTCCGCGCTGCCCTGCGCCTACGCGCGCGGGCCGACAGAGGGCGACTGGGAGCCCTTTGCGCGCCTCGTGCTGCGCGCTGCGTACGAGGCCACGCTCGCCGTCGGAGCTGTACGCTCCTTGGAAGCTGGAGGCGCGCGTGTCAAGTGCTACCTGACAGCCCTCGGCGGCGGCGTCTTCGGCAACCGGTACGAATGGATCCGCGACGCGATCCTCCATGCGCTCGATCGGTACCAAGGCTGGCCGCTCGATGTGGTGCTAGTACACTATGGCTCACGCGTCGATGCGAACTGGGCCCGTGACTTGTCGACAAGGCAGCCGGCGCCCATGCTCATGCGCCAGCAGCAGCGTGGATGCGAGACGTTTGACTTCCGGCTTCAACTGCAAGAGAGGATCCCATTGCAGCTCGATGCCCCTCCTTATCGGGAGACGGCGCGGCTGGAGACCAAAGTGGACCCGAATGGGCTGACCAATGTCGGCACCCAGCTACACAGAGATATGCTGAAGGCAGGAGGCCAGCCGCGCCGGATCGCTACCATGGTCGCCGGCAACTCTGGGCGGCCCGCCGGCGCCTGCGGCTTTGAGGACGGCACTATCCGCCAGCTGCATGCCGGGCACACGACGCAGGAGGAGGACGTGGTGTCCAACTGGATGACCACCGCCTGCCGCAACGCGGGGAGGCCGCTCATGCCGGGCATGGCCGACGGCGGGCACGAGACGGCCAATGCCGTCTACCAGGCCACCATATATGGCAAATGGGGCATGCTGCATCCGCAGGCCAGCGACAAGAAAACTGTGCAGCATGTGAGTGCCCGAGCCCACGCCCCCCCAAAGGGCCTACCCCGCCTTCTTCGCAGGCCGCCACTGCTGCTGCTGCTGCTGCTGCTGCTGCTGCTGCTGCTGCTGCTGCTGCTGCTGCTGCTGCTGCTGCCTGCACACACTAGCCCCTTGCGCAAGTCCCGACACCGCTCCTGCGCCCCCTCGCTCACGCCTTTGTCAGGTCGACTACACCCGGGCGGACCAACCCTGGTTTTACGGGCACGCGTGGGTGGTGGGCGATGCGGCTCTCAGCGCCAAGCGAACGAACAGCAACGGTCAACGATTTTACGACGTCCACGACCAATACCCCACGTCGCTGGTGTTTGTGGCCGGCCCCAATTGCGGCGCCCGGGGGCACGACGCGCGCAGCACCATGACGCGCACGTTCAACCCGTACGCCGAGGCCGACTACGTGCTCTTTCGGAGCGGCGTGCAAGCGGCGCTGTGTGCGGGGCTGATGGCCATGGCGCGGCTCGGCATCGAGGTGGCGCTCCTCGCCCACGTCTCCGCCGGCATCTACGCGGGTCCGCACAAGGCGAGGCTGCACGCCGACTTTGAGGCCATCGTCAATGAGCTCCTCGAGGACACCATGTGCGACTCGCCCAGCGGGCCGGCGCCCCTCGGGCGCTACTTCCATCGCGTCATTCTCACGCTCCTCGTGCCAGCTCCTCCTCCCGTAGAGATGCCGAACGCAGTTGCCGAGCTTGCGCGACGCGTGGCAGCCATTGAAATAGACGAGCCGGTCAGTGGAGCTGGCTTTGGCACCACGCCCAGGCAGCTCAGCCGCTCTGACTATGGATGTCGTCTTCCGACTCGGGAGCGTGCCAATGACGGCCCCCAAGGCGTACGCCAGCGTGTGCTCCTTGAATGTCTCGAGCGTCTGGAAGGAGCCAGTCCCACCGCGTGCTACCACAAACTCGCCCAGCACAACTTGCGGCGTTGGTCTCAAATTGCTGCCCGTGCCCGTGCTAGCCTGCCGCCGACGCCGCCGCCAACGTTGAATGGCGCGTGCGCGGTGCGCGTCTTGCCTGGCGACTGCGGCCAGGTGACCCTCGAGATCCGTGCCCGTGCTAGCCTGCCGCCGACGCCGCCGCCATCGTTGAAGGGCGCGTGCACGGTGCTCGTCTTGCCTGGCGACTGGGGCCAGGTGACCCTCGACATGACGCGTGAGTACGGCGTGATCTTCGCAAGCCTGAACATGGCAAATGCGTACACATGCGGCGGCGGCTACATTAACGGCGCTGTTGCCCAGGAGGAGAACATGTTTCGCAGAACAGATTGCCACTTCTCACTGGAGCGCAACCTCATGGACGGCTACCGCGAAGACGGCCGCTCCTTGTACTCGGCAGAGATGACGTCGCTCATCAACGGCGGCAGGGGTCGCGTGTATCTGGACAAGGCGAGACCGCGCGTGTGCATCCGTGGCCCTGAGGATAGCTCGCGTGACGATCTGGGCTACCCATGGCTCGCTGATGACGAGGTCTTCCCTTTCTATGAACTGCGCGCCGCAGCGGTCGATTTGCGTGGAAAGCAGGCCTTCGATGCCGACGAGGCGGCCCGGCGCGTCGCCGCACAGCTCGATACGCTCATCGAGCATGGAGTGCGGCACGCCGTTCTGAGCGCCTTTGGCTGCGGCGCCTTCTTAAATCCCGCCGACCAGGTCGCCCGCATCTACCGGCAGGAGCTGCTCAAGCGTGCGACACAATTTGACGTCATCGCCTTTGCTATCTTCCACGCTGGCTACGGCCCGGATAACTACACGCCCTTCGAACATGAGTTTGCCGGTTGGCAAGAGTTGAGTGTATCTGGCGGCAGCGGCAGCGGCGGCAGTGGCGGCGGCTCTCATCAGGAGCGTCTCGAAAACGAGCGCATTGGCATGGCGACGCTTCGGGTGAGCGACGGCGATGGCGACGGCGATGGGGGCGCTGCTGCTCCGGGAGAGCATGGCATCGATGACCCTCCGGCGGAGAAGGCCGCGGACGACTCGGAACGGCCGGCGTCGCTCATCGAGACGCCGGCGGCGGTCGAGGAGCCGCCTGAGGAGCCGGACGCCCCGGCTGCGGTGGAGGAGACACCCCCACCTGCCGCGCCCGAGCCGCCTCCGGTTGCCGTAGCGGCGCCCGCGCCGGCACCCGCGCCCGCGCCCGCGCCAGCAGCTCCTGCCGTCACTACCATTCCGCTCTCGAACACACCGAAGCCGGTGGCGGCGCCGATGCCGGTGGCGGCGCCGGTGTCGGTGTCGCTTCCGGACACGCCGCTAGTGGCTGCGATCATGAGTTCGACGAGCTTCGAGGGTCTGCAAGCGGCGCTCGCGCCCGTGCAGGAGTGGAAGCTCGTGGGCGAACTCAACGATGGGATCTCGCGTGCCAAGTCGTACGTTTCGGGCAACGACCGCGACCTGCTGTGCGCGTGGGGCGTGATGCAGTACAATGACATCATGATCAAGCAGCAACGCATCCTGGTGCTCTCGCGTACGGCCTTCTATCGCGTGGCCTGGTCGGCCAAGACACAGCGGGTCGACCACTACCACAAGACCGAGCTCAAGAAGCTCCGTGTCGTCGAGAAGACCGCCAACGGCCTCAAGGCCTACTTGACCGAGCAGGACGGCAACAAGTCGGTCGCCGGTCTCGTCAAGGGGCTGTGGAACTTGGGCAAGCCCAAGGACGAGTTTGAGCACTCGCGCGAGTACTTCGCCAACGAGCTCACGTCGGGCCCGTTGCCGGACGTGGTCATCGACGTGATGGCGGCCGCCCTCCACAAGGCCGCTGCGCTCGCGGGCGTGAACCCCGTGCCAGGGATCCTGACGACGGCCGACCGCAAGAACCTGCTCGCGGACCGCAAGGAGCAGGCACGCCTCGAGGAGCTCTGATGACCTCTGATGATCGCTGATGACCTCTGATTGCTCGCGGACCGCAAGGAGCAGGCACGCCTCGAGGAGCTTTGATGACCTCTGATTGCTCGCGGACCGCAAGGAGCAGGCACGCCTCGAGGAGCTTTGATGACCTCTGATTGCTCGCGGACCGCAAGGAGCAGGCACGCCTCTGATGACCTCTGATGACCTCTGATTGCTCGCGGACCGCAAGGAGCAGGCACGCCTCTGATGACCTCTGATGAACTCTGATGGTCACTGATGATCACTGATGACCCATGATTGCCTCTCTCATCAGGAGCGTCTCGAAAAGGAGCGCATCGAGCGCGAGGCCGCGATCGAGGAGCTCAAGAGGGCGATGGAGTCCGCAAAGGAGACTCGATCTTTCGACGGTCTCGCCAAGCCGATCAAGCGCTGCCTCAAGGCGGTCGATGTGGACGCGGCTCTCATCGAGTCTGCCGAGGCGTTGACGAACGAGCTCATCGAGGAGAAGCGCGCTCGCGAGCTCGCCGAGAAGCTCGAGCGCGAGCGGGTCGAGCGCGAGGCCGCGGCGGAGGAGCTCTCGAACGCGATGAACGCCGCCAAGGAGAGCCGTGACGCGGGCTCGTTGACGAAGCCGATCAAGCGCGCGAAGAAGGCAGTCGACTTCCCCGAGGCGACGATCGGGGCGGCCGAGGCCTTCAAGCTCGAGCTCGAGGCGGAGGCGGAGGCGGCGCGCCTGAAGGCCATCGAGGACGCGCGCCTCGCCAAGGAGAAGGAGGAGCGCGAGGGCGCCGGCGACGAGCTTGCCAAGGCCGTCGAGGCGGCCAAGGCTGCCCGCGACGGCGCGCCGCCCTCGCCCGTAGAAGGGGGCTCGGCGGCGATGGCGGCGGCCGCCAAGATGCTCGAGAAGCCGATCAAGCGCGCCAAGAAGGCGGTCGACTTCCTGCCCGAGCCGCTCGCAGCGGCCGAGGAGCTCAAGTCGGCGCTCGAGGACGAGCACTTGAAGCGAAAGGACGCGGAGCGGCTCGAGCGCGAGCGCGTCGAGCGCGAGGCCGCATCGGCGGAGGTGCGCGCGGAGATTAGCGCGTCCGCAGCGAGCCGCGAGCCGGCAGCGCTGATCAAGGCGCTCAAGCGCGCGCGGAAGGCGGTCGATGTGGACGAGGCGCTGCTGGGCGAGGGCGACTCGCTCGTGAAGACGTGCGAGGAGGAGAGGCGGGCGGCCGAACAAGCGGCCAAGGACGCGGCCAAGGCTGCCAAGGAGGAGGAGGCGGCCAAGGCGGCGGCCAAGGCGGCGGCCGCGGAATGAAGCCGGCCGGCGGCCCCCCAAGCCCCCCAAGCCCCCCAAGCCGGCGGCGGCCCCAGCACACCAGCGCCGCTGTGGCGGACGGGAACTCCGAGCCTGCGGAAGTAAGCCGTGATGAGTGACGTGCACGCGCACCGGCGGTAGACCGGCGGTAGACCGTGGATGGGAGCAGCAGCAGGAGGAGGAGGATCCATGCGGCTCGTCATTCACACTGTTTCTAAATGACTCGTGTGAACCCGTTTTTTTCGGACGAAAAGCCCTGAGCGACGCACGATGGTCTCGCAACACGAGCCAAGGGCGGCCGAGGGAGAGGTCCGCGAGATCACCTCTGCGCGCGATGGACTTCGTCATGGACGACGAGATGGCGCAGCGCCATAACAAGCTGATGGTGTGGAACGCGCGGCAGCGCGCTGTCGTTGCTCGCTTTGCTGAGCGCTCCACTGCCGAGCGCATGTTGGCTGCCACCATCTGCAGCCCCGTGCGCACTCGGTCGCGTCCTCGGCAGCCAAGCACAGCTCCAGCTGTGCTCCAGGGTGGCGGTTTGGACGCAGACACGCGGACTTGGGACGACGAGGAGGAGCGCAGGGCACGAATAGACCTGGTGGCCGAGATGGATGCGGCTGCTGTGGGTCCCCTGCAAGCGGATCCATCACCCGAGATCAAGCGCGAGCTCTTCAAGGCAGCGCCGCCGCCGCACCGCCCCGCAATTGGCCCCGCGCGGCCCGATGCCTTCCGCGACGACGGGGACGACACCAACCTCGACGACATCGACGACGACGATGACGCTGTGCGGCCCATTGGCGCACCGTCCGAGCTGCTTGCATCTCGGACTTTTAAGGAAGGCTCTACACCGTTGCCGCCAAAGCTGCGTAAGGCGCTCACAGTGCTTGACAAAATCGTTAGAGAAGTCCTAACCCTAACCCTAACCCTGCATCAGTAGCCACTTCGCGTATAGCAACCGAATCGCTCCAAGCAGAAGGGTATCCGTCCTCGCCGCTCTTGTGCTGTCGCTCAGCACCGCGAGCGCCCTGACTTCTCGCCTCGTGATCAATCGCCGCTGATTGCCACTGATTGCCACTGATTGCCACCGATTGCCTCTGATTGCCACTGATTGCCTCTGATTGCCTCTGATTGCCTCTGATTGCCTCTGATTGCCACTGATTGCCATTGATTGCCACTGATTGCCACTGATTGCCTCGTGATCAATCGCCGGCCGGCCTCGCACTGCCGCGCGCTCGCGCCGCTGCTCCTGCTGGACGACGGTGCGGAGGAGGAGGAGGAGGCGACGTGGCCCCGCGACGAGGCGGAGGACCTGGACACCGCCTTCCAGAGGCTGCGTCTCGAGGGCCTGGCGTCCGAATGGTGGTCCGACTTGCGGCTGGAAGCGCTCGAGGGGCTGCCGGTCACGACCGAGGGGCACGAACGATGGTGGCCGCAGCGGTTCGCACGGGACTTTGCCAGTGCGTCCGTGGCCGTCCTCGTCTTCCTGTCCGTCCTGAAGCTCTACCTGCTGCAGACGGGCGGAGGCCTCGTGATCGTGCCGATGGGCGAGGGCGGGCTGATCAACGTCTACAACTTCGAGGAGCTCAAGCATCTCGAGCCTTCTCATCTGCTCAAGCTCGGCATACCCGCCGCCACCCCCCCGCCACCGGCGGCGGGCGCGGTGCGCCCGATCTTGCGCATCGGCCAGCTGCTGCTGCTGAGCGCCCATGAGGACGTGCTGCCGCCCGCGTGAGAGGCGGCGGCGGCGCAGCAGCAGCAGCGCGCGGGGCGGCTTCGAGGGGCCATCGGACAGTCACCTATCTGTACCATTCCGTCGGACGTGTGCCGCGGGCACGAGCAGGGCCGCAAATGAAGAATCAGTGTGAGAAGTCTGATCGTCCCGCGGGCCCGATGCAGTAAAAGTTCCGCGCGCCTGCACAGTGCACTGGAGTTTGGCCATGTGTGATTAGCCTCAACCCATCGGCATCGCCGCTGCTCAAATACTGTGCCGGGGCTAAGTCCTAGAATTCAACACTCGCGTGAACCCGTTTTTTCTCACGGAAAAGCCCGGTCGTCGCACCTCGTGAATTTACCTAAGACGCCGCAACGACTCATCTCTAGTTTTATAATTAGCAATTCCTCGCTTTCCTTACCAGCACCAAAATAGCGTTCTAAATCCGCATCGTTCCCTTCGTTCATCAGGCGACCTCGTTTCTTCCGAAAGTCTAACTTTCAAGACTCCCACCCACCGTATCTGGTAGCGTTGATTTGCGCGCTCATGGAGACCACGCCAGACCATGACTCTGCTTGGCGCAGCTCGGTCGGCCGCGTCGGGGCCGCGCCTCGGCTCGCCCGCATCCTCTTCCTCCTCTTGATGGTGAGCTTCGCCGATGCGCAGCAGTGCGCGAACACGTGCATCGAAACTCCAAGATATGCCTCGGATTGTGCCTGCGCCACCGAGTTTGCCTCCCCCGAGTTCGCCACCGAGGACGGCTACGACTTCATAACTGTCAACGGGGTCTCTTCCCACGGCTATTCCCACGGGCCGATGAATGTGCAAGTGGCTACTGAGACCGCCCAGCTCGTCGACACCTTCTCCACGACGACGTTCGGCGCGGTGCCGGCCTGCACGCGCGGCTCTCTCGAGGCCCTCAAGGCGCGCGTCGCGGCCAAGTCGCTCTCCGACATGACATCGACGGGCGCCAAGTTGCACCCGACGCTCGATGACATCCAGACGACGCTGATGGTCTCGATCAGCAGCTATCTGGGCTGGCTGCCTGAGACCGATGCCTTCAAGGCAAAGAACACCATCGACTTTGCGGGGGCCGCGCACGAGACGGATCCGGCTTCCATGCCGCAGACGTGCTCGTCCACGATGGGCGCCTCCCTTGTCGCGACGGCCCCGGCCCCTCTTCCCGGTCTGCTGGCGGTGCTCGGTCTGCTCTGCGCCTGTGGGGAGAGGAGCGGGGGGGGCGCCGTGGGGAGCACTTGCATGCTGGCACTGCTCGGTCTGCTCTGCGCGGTACTGTACGGTGCCGTCCAGGCCTTTGCGGCGCACGGCGCCTCGGCCCTCGCCTCAATCCCGGGGGCGCCGCTGCCCGAAGGCCGCCGTGCCGTCAGCGCTACCTCTCCCTCGTGCCGACCCTCTGCTCGGCGCGGCTCGGTGGGCCGCTTTGGGTCCGCGCCTCGGCTCGTCGGCGTGCTCTTCCTCACCCTGGTGGTGGGCTTCGCCAGCCCGCAGACATCACCGTCACCCGAGCCATCCCCATCGCCATCACCCGAGCACGACCAGACCTGCACGGAGACGTGCATCTACGCCTTGGATGGTTGGTGCGACGATGGCGGAGCCGGAGCCGTATATTCGGATTGCAGCCTCGGCACCGACTGCACCGACTGCGGCCCTCAAATGTCGCCGCCGCCTCCCTCGCCATCTTTGCCCCCGCCCCCGCCATCACCGCCTCCTTCGCCACCATCTCCGCCCTCGCCACTCTCGCCGCCATCACCACCACCCTCGCCGCCCTCGCGCCCGCCAGCGCAGCCCCCCAGACCGGCTCAGCCTGGCTGGGGTCTTGAGGCACGGAACGTAGCTGGTCGCCAACGGCGCACCCCTCCACCGCGGGACTATGCACAGGACCTCCGGCCTAACGGCCACCCGACGGCGTTCGCACCGCCCAACTGCTCGGCGCCAGGGCGCGTGGGCTGCGTCGCCATGCCCAGGCCCGCCCGGGCGAAGCCCGCACCAGGAGTCAGAGCTGCGCTCCTGCCGCCGACGTGCCACTTGAGCAACGAGACCGGATGCCTGCGCCTGCCCAAGCCAATGGTGAGGACGGGAGGAGAGCTGCTGCCCAGTAGTGAGGTTGTCATCCAGTTTCGCAGCTCCGACCTGCCCCACGGCAGCACGAACATGGCGATCGCGGACGTGGACGGCGACGGCGACCTCGACGTGCTGCTTGGGAACTCTCCCAGCCAAGTGCTGCTCAACGCGGGCGATGGCACCTTCCCGACGAGCATCACGCTGCCCGGCGGCGGCGCGTACACGAGCTCGATCGCGGCGGCGGACGTCGACGGCGACGGGGACCTCGACGTGCTGCTTGGGAACTATGGCAGTCCCAGCCAAGTGCTGCTCAACGTGGGCGGCGGCACCTTCCCGACGAGCATCACGCTGCCCGGCGGCGGCGCGGACACGTTCTCGATCGCGGCGGCGGACGTCGACGGCGACGGCGACCTCGACGTGCTGCTTGGGAACTCTCAGAGTCCCAGCCAAGTGCTGCTCAACGCGGGCGATGGCACCTTCCCGACGAACATCACGCTGCCCGGCGGCGGCGCGGACACGTTCTCGATCGCGGCGGCGGACGTCGACGGCGACGGCGACCTCGACGTGCTGCTTGGGAACTATGGCAGTCCCAGCCAAGTGCTGCTCAACGCGGGCGACGGTACCTTCCCGACGAACATCACGCTGCCCGGCGGCGGCGCGGACACGTACACGAACTCGATCGCGGCGGCGGACGTCGACGGCGACGGCGACCTCGACGTGCTGCTTGGGAACTTGGACACTCCCAGCCGAGTGCTGCTCAACGCGGGCGGCGGCAGCTTCCCGACGAGCATCGAGCTGCCTGGCGGCAGCGCGCCCACGAGCTCGATCGTGGCGGCGGACGTGGACGGCGACGGCGACCTCGACGTACTGCTTGGGAACTGGGGCAGTCCCAGCCAAGTGCTGCTCAACGCGGGCGACGGCACCTTCCCGACGAGCATCACGCTGCCCGGCGGCGGCGCGTACACGAGCTCGATCGCGGCGGCGGACGTCGACGGCGACGGGGACCTCGACGTGCTGCTTGAGAACTATGGCAGTCCCAGCCAAGTGCTGCTCAACGTGGGCGGC